>Ga0265338_10003690_pt1 | contig 21328 bp, 20 predicted proteins | sample 42126metaG_FD_193579 | JGI IMG/M metagenome (GOLD analysis project Ga0265338, IMG submission 193579) | Rhizosphere microbial communities from Carex aquatilis grown in University of Washington, Seatle, WA, United States - 4-21-26 metaG | ecosystem: Host-associated > Plants > Roots > Rhizosphere... | reverse complement strand
CATTTTCGCCGCCAGGAGTCCGGGGTTTCGCCGTTTGCACGCAACGTCCGCAGACTCAAGGCATCGTGGCGCTTGGCCAGCCGCTCACCCGATTCGTCGCAAAGCAGGGGGCAGTGAAAAAACGCCGGAGGCTTGAGGCCGAGCGCGTGGTACAGCAAAATTTGTCGGGCTGTGCTCACCAGCAGATCCGCGCCGCGCACCACCTCGGTGATTTGCATCGCCGCGTCGTCCACCGCGCAGGCCAGTTGATACGCCGGAACGCCATTCCCGCCACGGCGGGACCAGACGACAAAATCACCGAAATCCCTTCCGGCCACAAATTGTTGTGCGCCGAAATTGCCGTCTCCAAACGAAACCGTCTCACCGTCGGGGACACGAAAACGCCAGGAAAATTTATGATTTACGATTTCAGATTCACGATTTTGCCGGCAGGTCCCCGGATAAATTGATTCACCATTTTCCAGGTGCGGGGCGGCCGCGGCCTGCTGGATGTCCTTGCGCGAACAGGTGCAGGGGTAAATGAACCCGCCCAGGCGCAATTTCTCCAGTGCGGCGCGATAGAATTTCATCCGCTCGCTTTGGTTGTAAGGGGCAAAAGGTCCGCCGCCGTCCGGGCCTTCCTGCCATTCAAAACCAAACCAGAGCAGGTCTTCAATCATGGCCGGGACGAATTCCATTTTGAAGCGCGTGGAATCCAGATCTTCGTTTCGCAAAACCAGGGCGCCGCCGTTCGCCCGCGCGCGTTCCTGCGCCGTCCAAAACGTCCGCGCATGGCCCAGATGCAGATAACCCGTCGGCGACGGCGCGAGCCGGCCGCGATACGATTTTTCAGAACGGCTCATGGGGATTTGCCGTCAGCCATCCGGTCAGGCCGGGGAGTGGCGTGGACAGGACGTTTTGAGCCTTGGAAATATTCAGGGACGTGTCCGGTGCGCGCGGTGGGCCGGGAAACTCACCGCTCAGGCCGGGTTCGATGTTCGCCTTCAATTCCGGCCAGCGCCGCGCCAGCAGTTGTCCGATTTGCCAGCGCGACAGTCTTTCCGCGCCGGCAACGTGAAACAATCCGGCGCGGTTTTGGGCCGCCAGTTCCCAGACGGCGCGCGCCGTTTCGCCGGCGAAAATCGGGCAACGAAATTCGTCCGTGAACAGTTTCATTTTTTGCCCGGTTTTCCACGCCCGCCGCAATTGTTCGTTGAAGCTGCGATTGCCCGCGCGCGAAATGCCGCCGTTGATGGACGTGCGCACGACAAGGTGGCGCGGATTTTGTAAAACGATTTGTTCGGCGGCGGCCTTGGTTCCGCCGTAACCGTGAATCGGATTCACCGTGTCGGTTTCAATGTAATTTCCCCGGCGCCCGTCAAAAACCAGATCCGTTGAAAAAAATACGAACTGAATTTCCGCTGCCAGTTCCGCGAGCAGTTGGGTGACTTCGACGTTTATCCGATGCGCCAGCGCGGGATTGGCTTGGGCTTCAGCAATGCCGGTCATGGCGGCACAGTGGATGACCAGTTGCGGCTGGTCTTTCCGGAATTCGCGGCGGACGGCGTCGGAATCGAACAGGTCAAGCTGCGCGCGCGTCAACGCCCGCACGCGTCCGGGCGGAGCGAATTTCGGCGCGGTTTGGGCAAGATAATTTCCGATGAGTCCGCCCGCGCCGGTGATCCAGACCAGGGATTTTGAGTCCGGCTCAGTCCACGAACCGTTTGGTGAGGTTGCCATAGGCATCAATCCGCCGGTCGCGCAGGAAGGGCCAATGGGTGCGGGTCACGTCCACCCTGGCCAGATCCACCGGCACAATCAAAATCTCCTCCTGGTGCGCGCCGGCCCGGGCGAGAATTTCGCCGGACGTGCCCGCCACGAAACTTTGGCCCCAGAATTCAATGCCCTGGCCCGCCAGCTTTTCGTGGCCAACCCGGTTGGGCACGGCGACATAGCAGCCGTTGGCGATGGCATGGCTGCGCTGGATGGTTTCCCAGGCGTCATGCTGGGTTTTGCCGTATTTTTTCTTCTCGCCCGGATGCCAGCCGATGGCCGTCGGGTAAAACAGGATTTGCGCGCCCTGCAGGGCTGTCAACCGCGCGGCTTCGGGATACCATTGGTCCCAGCAAATCAGCACGCCGATTTTGCCGTGACGGGTGGACCAGGTCTTGAAGCCAAGGTCGCCGGGCGCGAAATAAAATTTTTCATAATACAGCGGGTCGTCGGGAATGTGCATCTTGCGATAGCGGCCCAGCAGCGAACCGTCGGCGTCAATGATGGCGGCGGTGTTGTGGTAAACGCCGGCTGCGCGTTTCTCAAAGAGCGAGGCGATGATCACCGCCCGGTGCTTTTGGGCGAGTTTGCCCAGGGCGTCGGTGCTCGGGCCGGGGATGGATTCGGCCAGCTTGAAGTTCGCATGGTCTTCGGTCTGGCAAAAATATTGCGAGCGGAACAATTCCTGGGTGCAGATGATTTGCGCGCCGCGCCGGGCCGCGCGTTCAACCAGCGCGAGCTGATTTTTGAGGTTCGCCTCCGGATGGACGGAAGCGGCGGTTTGAATCAGCCCGATTTTTACGACACTGGCGGAAACGCGTTTCATTCATTTGGCGCGTTGCTTGAGCCGGGCGGATTCTTCAAGCATGGCGGTCCGGTTGCGTTTGTCCTCGGCGGCGCCGCGCGGAATGGCCTGTTCAAAGAGTTCGCGGATGAATTTGCCGAGCGTTTCGTTGGTGGGACCGTAACCGCCGTGATAGATGTAATACTCGAGGTCGTACATCAATTCATCGGCGGTGGCGTAGCGGTGCTTCAGGTCGCGCGCCAGGCAGTGGTGCAGGATGTCATTGAGCCCGTCATCAATGCGCGAATCGAGCGTGCGGAGATCGGGGATCGGCTGATTGATGATGCGCTGGCGGGATTCCTCGGGCGTGGCTCCCTTGAAAAGATTCCGCCCCAGCAACAGGTGCGAGAGCACGACGCCGGCGGAAAACAGATCGGAGCGTTTGTCGGTGACTTGAAAATTGGCCTGCTCGGGGCTCATGTAATCGGCCTTGCCCGCCACCACCTCGCCTTCCTGGTCGGTCAAAAAACCGCGCGCCTTGGCGATGCCGAAATCGGTCAATTTCACGTCGCCCTCGAACGCAATCATGATGTTTTTAAAGCTTACGTCGCGGTGAACGATGCCGAGCGGTTTGCCATCCTTGTCGGTTTTGGCGTGGGCGTATGCCAGCCCGCGCGCGACGCGGCTGGTGATGAACACGGCAAGTTCCTTGGGCAGGACGCGTTTCTTTTCGGCCAGTTGCCGGGTGAATTGTTCCAGGTTCACGCCCCGGATCAATTCCATGCAGATGAAGCAGGCGCCGTTGGCCTCGCCCAGATGGTAGGTCTGGACGATGTTCGTATGAATCAAGTCGGCGACCAGTTTGGCCTCGCCGATGAAGTTCTCAATGAACATCTTCTGGCTGGCGAAACTGGGCCGGATGATTTTGATGGCCACGCGTTTGGCAAAATCACGCGAACCATGCTGCTCGGCTTCATACACCACGCCCATGCCGCCTTCAAAAATTTTGCGGACCACGTCGTAGCTGAAATCGCTTTGGATCGTGAAGAGTGCCACGAGGCGGATGTTGGGAAAACCTTCTCCGAAGTCAAGCCCCGGTGCAGGGTAAAAAACCGTGATTTTTTTATGTTTTTTGCTTGCACGCCGCGGGTGAAGGTTTTTAATTCGACCCGAGTCAAATGACTTTTTAACGAAACCAGACAACACAAACAACAACCGAAGGACACCGACGATATGTCAAAAGCTATCTCAAAATCCCAACTCGCCGCCGCGATTGCCGAAAAAGCTGCGCTTTCCAAGAAGCAAGCGGTGGAAATTCTCGATCACATTGCCGAACTCGCCTACAAGCACGCGAAGGACACCTTCACGCTGCCGGGCATCGGCAAGCTGGTGCTGCGCAATCGCGCCGCCCGCCTCGGACGCAACCCCAAGACCGGCGAAACCATACAGATTCCCGCCAAGCGCGTCGTGAAATTCCGCGTCGCCAAGGCTGCGAAAGACGCCATCCTCGGCGCCAAGTAATTTATTCCGTTTGTCAAAGGCGCTTCGATTCGTCGGAGCGCCTTTTCTGTTTTTCATCGGCGCAACCTGCGGTTAACATAGGTCAAACTCATGAAACCTCGCGTACGCTTTGCCCCTTCGCCGACCGGCTACCTGCACATCGGCGGCGCGCGCACGGCCTTGTTCAACTGGCTCTACGCCCGCCACACCGGCGGCACATTCCTGCTTCGCATCGAGGACACCGACGCCGCGCGCAATTCGCAGGAGGCCGTGGACGTCATCCTGAACGGCCTGCGCTGGCTCGGCCTGGATTGGGACGAAGGCCCGCTTACCGGCGACGCCACCGGCCCGAGCAAGGGCGACCGCGGCCCGTATTTTCAAAGTCAGCGGAAGGAAAACTACCAGCGCCGGGTCGAGGCGCTCTTGTCGCGCGGTCTGGCGTATGAACACGAAGGCGCGGTGAAGTTCAAAATGACCCGCGAGCCGGTCACCATCCACGACCTCGTGGTCGGCGATGTTGTTCGCAAGCTGACCGACCGCGAGGAACAGGACCCGGACTTCGTGATTCTGCGCTCGGACGGCCAGCCGGTCTTTCACCTGACGAACGTCGTGGACGATTTGGAGATGGGCATTACCCACGTCATTCGCGGCGAGGACCATTTGAGCAACACTGCCCGGCATCTGGCGCTGTTTCGCGCGTTCGACGTGCCGCCGCCGCATTACGCGCACATTCCGCTGATTCTGAATGCCGACGGCACGAAGATGAGCAAGCGCGACACCGGCGCGTCGCTCGCGAATTACCTCGATGAGGGGTTTTTGCCGGAGGCCGTCGTGAATTATCTGTGTCTGCTCGGCTGGTCGCCGAAGGGCAACCGCGAAAAAATGTCCCTATTCGAAATCATCGAAGCCTTCGATCTGCCGCAAATCCTCCGGCACAATGCGCGCTTCGATCACGAGAAGCTCCTCTGGCTGCAGGGCGAATACGCGCGCGAATTGAACGACGACCGTTTTTACGAACTGGCCGTCCATGCCTTCGCCAAGGCAAAAATTGACACGAATCAATTTCCCCTGTCCTACGTCAAGGCCGCGCTCGACACGTGCAAGGGCAAATTCAAACTCTTCCGTGAATTGCCCGGATATGCCGGTTTTTACTTCGCCGAACAGATTGAATACGACGTCGAGGCGGCGAAAAAGGATTTTGTGCCCGAGAACAAGCCGCGACTGGAAAAGCTGCGCGACGCCTTTGCCACCGTGCCCGCGTTCAACGCCGCAGCGCTCGAAGCTGCGCTCAAAGGAACCGCCAAGTCACTGGGCGTAAAAGCCGGTGTGCTGGTGCATCCCTGCCGGCTGGCTGTCACCGGCAAAACCTCCGGCCCCAGCCTGTATCACTTGCTCGAAGTGTTGGGCAAGGAGAAGGTGATGGCGAGGATTGAACGGACGTTGACAATAATAAATTAGGACTACATTCCCCAAACGCGGCGAATAATTCTCCCTCTCCTTGGGGAGAGGGCCGGGGCGAGGGAGGTTGTTATCACAAACTATTTTTCCAATCCGGGTTTCATCTGTGGCTGAAACCCGTTGATTCATTCGGTTGCGCGCCCGCCGGTTTTGATTAAGCTTACTGGAAACTCATGCCGCCCAAGATACGACGCGCATCCTCTTCCGAAGCAAAAACCACCATCTGGCTGCACTGGTTGTTGACGGTTGTGTTCGCCGCCGCTTTTGTGCTCGTGGTGGTGATGCTTTTCAAGCCGTTGAAGCTTCCCGGCAATGCCGGCTGGCCGGAGGCGGTGCTGCTGGCGTCAGGAGTGGCCTGCACCATCACCGCGCTGGCGCGGCGGCTGCCGCTGCAAAATGTTTTGCTGGCGGTGTTCGTCATCGCCGTCCTGGCCGGCGCGATATATGTCCTGGGCGCAATCACCGGCATCCCGTTTGGCCCGTTCACGTTCGGGGAAAGCATCGGACCACAGGTCTTCAAAACGCTGCCCTGGGCCGTGCCATTGATCTGGGTTTTGGCGGTTTTGAACTCGCGCGGCGTGGCGCGGCTCATCCTGCGCCCGTGGCGAAAAATCAACGCCTACGGCTTCTGGCTCATGGGGGTGACGGCGGCGCTGACGTTGCTCTTCGATTTCGCCTTTGAACCGTTTGCTTCAAGGATAAAATACTACTGGCTGTGGACGCCGACAAAGTTTCCGGTGACGTGGCAGGGCGTGCCTTTGTCGGATTTTCTGGCCTGGGCGACGGTGTCGGTGTTGCTGGCGGTGGTCGTTGCGCCCGCCCTGATCAACAAACAGCCGGGCAAAAGAAATTCACCGGATTTCCATCCCTTCGCCGTCTGGCTCGGCGCCATTTTGCTTTTTGGAGCCGCCTGCGCACAGCACGGACTTTTGTCCGCGGCGGTGGCGGATGGAATTATGGCGGCCATCGTCACCGTGCTGGCCATTCGCGGCGGGACCTGGTGATTACAAGGACATTCCGGATTTTTTCAGGAATTCGGTTTCTGCCGAATGTTTGGTGATTGTCAAGCGCGCCACGCGCGGACCATCCATCTCCTCCACCCGCAGCTCATGGGGGCCGACCCTCACGATGTCGCCGGCTTTGGGAAAGCCGCTGAGCTTTCGCGTCATCCAGCCGCTGGCGGTGGCGATGCCTTCCTCATGCGGCGTTTCCCCGATGATTTTCTCCAGGCCATGCAGCGGCAGCGTGCCGGCAGCTTCCCAGATGTTTTCACTCACGCGCACCAGCTCCGGTTTTTCCTGGTCGAATTCGTCCTGAATCTGGCCGACCAGTTCTTCGAGCACGTTTTCCAGCGTCGCGATGCCAACCGTGCCGCCGTATTCGTCCACGATGACGGCGAAATGCAATTTCCGTTCGAGAAACAATTGCAACAGTTTTTCCAGCCGCCCGGTTTCGGGCACGTAAACCAGATTGCGCGCCAACGGCAGCAAATCCGCCGCCGTCCGCGCCGGACCCCGCGAAGCGGGATAAAGGTCCTTGATGTGCACCACGCCGCGCGTCCGGTCCAGATCCCCGTTTTCGCAGAGCGGAAAGCGCGAGTAGCGCGTTTCTTCCGCCAGCGCAACACACTCGGCCATCGTCATTTGGGTGTTGAAGACGGTGATTTCGTGGCGTGGCCGCATGACTTCGCGCACGACCCGATGGCGCAAATCCAGCGCGTTCAGGATGAGATTGCGTCCACCCGCCGCGCTCCGGGTCGAGGCGAGCACCAGGCGCAATTCCTCCTCCGAGGGCCCGCTGCGAAGTTCCTCCGCCGAAAAGCCCAGCCGCCGCATGACAAACTGGGACGAGCGATGCAGCAGCCAGATGAACGGGTAGGACAAACGATAAAACCAGTTTAACGGGCCGGCGACCCGCAGGGACGTCTGCAACGTGCGCCGGATGGCAATCGCCTTGGGCACCAATTCACCGGCCACAATCAGCAAATAACAATTCACGAAAAAACCAACGCCGATCGCGATGCCGCGCTGGGCCTCCGCGGAGGTGATTTTAAACAGTTCAAAGAGCGGGTTCAGCAGGTCCCGGAACACCGGTTCGATGACCACGCCGAGCGCCATGCTGGCGAGCGTGATGCCGAATTGGGTCGTGCTGATGTAGGTGTCAATGTGCGCGAGGATGTGCCGCGCCATTTTCGCGCGGCGATTGCCCTTGGCCGCCAGCGCGGCCAGTTGCGTGTCCCGGATGCGCACCAGGGCCAGTTCCGCCGCGACAAAAAACGCATTCAGCAGCACCAGCAGAACCACCGCCAGCAGGTTCACACCGTTGTGGATGATTTTGTCCCAGTTCACAATTTCACCTCGCCAAACATGACCTTGAGGATGTCTTCCAATGTCACCACCCCCGCTTCGCGCCGGTCGCGTCCCAGCATGATGGCCAGCCGTTCGCCGGCGCGCTGCATCCGCCGCAGCGCGACTTCCAGGCGGGTATCTTCGTCCAGAAACAGCGCGGGGGTCATGTGGATGCTGGCGGGCTTTTGCAAATCCAGGTCGTTGCGGAACAACAGCGGTCCCAGCAGGAGCAGTCCCGCAATGCGCCGCCGGCCGTCACGCGTTTCCCAGACCGGCAGGCGTGAAAATTTGTGTTCGCGCGCCAGGGCCAGTGCGTCGCCAATGGTCGTCTGGGTTTCAACCGTCACCGCCTGGGTCAGGGGCATGGCAATCTGCCGGACGGTGAGGTTTTGCAAATCGAGCACGCGATTGATCATGGCGCGCTCGCCGGTCGTGAATGCCTGTGCGGATTCCAGCATTACTGCGCGCATTTCCTCGCGGTTGCCGAAGGGACGGCCGGTGAACGCATGCCCGCCCAGCCATCGCAGTGCGCCCGCCGCCGAGGTTTCGACCAGCGCCACCAGCGGACGCAGGACGAAATGGACCGGCCGGAAAATTCTGGCCGCCGAAAGGCACAATTGATTCGGATACGCGCGGAACAGCATTTTCGGCAGCAAATCGAACAGCGCGTAAAACAAAAACACAATCCCGGTGAAAAGGCCGGTGATTAAAAGGTAACGCCCCGGAAACTGATCGTGCAGGCTGGCGACGACCCAGCCCAGGATGATGAAGTTGGCGAGGGTGTTGCCGACGAGGATGGTCCAGAGAAAATTTTCCGGATGTTCAAGAAAATCGTGCAGCAATTGGGCCGACGGCCGGCCCTCGCGCGCCAGATGCCGCACGCGCAGCCGGTTCAGCGCGAACACGCCCGCCTCCATGCCCGACAACAGAAACGACAGGGCCAGGCACGCAGTCAGGAACAGCCCGGTTAGTATTGAAATTTCCATTTTTATTTCACGGTTTCCACCAGCAATTCCCGGACGCGCCGTTCGTCAACCACCTGCGCCGTGAGTCTCAAGCCGTTGAAGGGCGAGGATTCGCCGGCGACGGGCACCACCCCCAGCAAATGCGCCAGCAACCCGCCCATCGTTTCGACCTCGGCCACGTCCGGGAGCGTGGGAAATTCGCGGCGGAAATCATCCAGTCGCATGGTGCCGTTCACGCGCCAGCGGCCCGGGGTCAGTTTCTCGATCACAAAGCCTTCCGGCTGCCGGGCCTCGGCGCGGATTTTGCCGACGAGCAGGCCCAAAATGTCCTCCATCGTCGCAATGCCCGCCGTGCCGCCGAATTCATCCAGCACCACCGCCATGCCGCGCTGCTGCTTTTGCAGGCTTTGAAACAATTGCAGCAAATTCATCGTTTCCGGCACAAACGACGGAAAATCAATCGCGTCGGCCAGGTCAATCTTCGGATCGAGCAGCAGCGCGCGCGTGTTCAAAATGCCCACGATGGTGTCCGGGGTTTCGTCGTAAATCGGCAGGCGGCGATGCTTGAATTTTTTCGCGGCGGCAATCATCTCCTCGACGGTCGCGTCGTCCGAAATGCACGCCATGCCGGCGCGCGGGCGCATCACGTCGCGCACCATGCGCTGGTCGAGGCTGATGATTTGCAGGATGATTTCCTTTTCCGACCCGGCCAGCGTGCCCTGCTGGTACGCCATTTCGAGCAGTTCGTGATATTCGCCGTCGGCGAGTGCGGCGGGTGGCCGGATCAATTGCGGTGCGGCCAGTTTCAAAATGGCCTCGTTCAATTTCTGCGCCACGTAACGCAACGGCGTGGTGAGCTTTTGGAAAAACAAAAGCGGCCAGCCGACCAGACGCGCCCAGTATTCTGGCTGGCGCACGGCCAGCGTCTTGGGAAAAACCTCGCAGCCGAAGAGGGTCAACGCCAGCAACACGGCCACCGTCCCCACGAACGGCCACCGGTCGTCAAACACCATCTGCAGCGCCACCGCGAGCATGGCGGCGTTGGCGAACGTGTTGCCGAGCGCCATGGTGGCCAGCAGATCCTGCGGCTGTTCGAGCAGCCGCGCCACGACGGTGCCCACGCGCGGATGACGTTCGGCCAGCTGGCGCGCCTGCCATTTGCTGAGGGAAAGCAACGCCGCCTCGGCCAGCGCGAAAAAGAAACTCGCGCCCGCAGAAATCAAAATCACCACCACCGCCGTCACCATTGCCGGCTCCATGCGGACAGTCTAAATAAAAAAGTCCAAAGTCCAAAGTCCAAAGTCCCACGGCAATTTGGACCCTTGGACACGGGACATTAAACTCGTCAACCTTCCAATACCGCCATGGCCGCCGCGTAATTTTGGGTGTGGCTCAGGCTGACGAGCAATTGCTTCGCGCGGCGTGACGCGAACAATGTTTCCCCTTTGCCGTGCAGCACCACGAACGGCTCGCCGGATTCCTTGCGCCGGATTTCCATGTCCTGCCATCCCAATTGCGCGCCGATGCCGGTGCCGAACGCCTTGGAAATGGCCTCCTTGGCCGCAAACCGCGCCGCGAGGAACGGCGCCGGGTTTTTGTGCGAGAGACAATAGGCGATTTCGTCCGCGTGCAGGATGCGGTTCACAAAACGCTCGCCGAATTTTTCGTTGGACGATGCGATGCGCGCCACTTCGATGATGTCTATGCCCGTGCCCAGGATCATTTGCGATTGACGATTGACGATTGACGATTGACGCGCAAGCAAACTCGGCTGGGCGAAGCTGCTGCTGTAAAAGGAGCGCGGACGGCCCGTCCGCGAGTTCCCAGTTTTACCATCACGCGGACGAGCCGTCCGCGCTCCGGCCGCCTACCCGCGATAGTTTTTCATCAACTGCAACATGTCCTTGACGGCGGTTTCAAGACCAACCATGACCGCCCGGCTGATGATGCTGTGGCCGATGTTCAATTCCGCCAGATGCGGCACGCGATGCAGCAACGGCAGGTTTTCGTAATTTAATCCGTGTCCGGCGTTCACCTTCAAGCCGAGTGCGTGTGCCTGTTTCGCGCCGGAAATCAGCCGCTCCAATTCGTCCTTCCCTTGCACCGTAGCAGCCGACGTGAGGAGGCTCTGATTTTGTTCGCGGGAAGAATGAGCCTCCTTATGCCGGCTACTACGAATCCCGGGATGAGCGAACTGTTCCGCAAATGCGCCGGTGTGCAATTCAATAAATTGACTACCAACGCGTGCGCCAGCCTCAATTTGTTTTTCATCCGGTGCGATGAATAAACTCACGTCAATGCCGGCGCCGTTCATTTTCTTGCGCGTTTCGGTCAAAGTTTTTTCGGCAGCGGCCACGTCCAGTCCGCCTTCGGTCGTCACTTCCAGCCGGCGTTCCGGCACGAGGCAGACGATGTCCGGTTTTAATTTGAGCGCAATGGCGATGATTTCCGGCACGTTGGCCATTTCGAGGTTCAACCGGGTTTTGACGGTTTCGCGCAATTTCCAGACATCGCGGTCCTGGATGTGCCGGCGGTCTTCGCGCAGGTGCGCGGTGATGCCGTGCGCGCCGGCGGCTTCGCAAATCCCCGCGGCCTCGACCGGGTCCGGCTCGCCGAATCCGCGTCCACGGTAACGTGCTTCGCGCAGCGTCGCGACGTGATCAATATTGACGCCCAGCTTGAGCATGATTTTTTGTCAAAATTGACATGGCATTTTAATTTTCCACACGGGGCGGCAAATGAAAGCCGCCAACTGGAAAATCTGCCGCCTCCAGCCAGTGCGCCAGCACAATGAGCTCAGCGGCCGTAAAACCGGCGGGCGCACTGCGCTTGAACGTCAGTTCATCTGGCGCGGTCTGCGTGATTTCAGTCACGGTGCTGTTGGGCGTTGTTCCGACGCGATGGAGGAGCCATTTGTCTGCTGCGGATTGGGCGTCAAGCTGCTGACGCTGCGCCAGCATGAGCGCCAATTGGCTTACGTTTAGCACGCCCGACAGTCGTTCAGCGGTGACTTCCCAATCATAATAAACCAGGTTCGTGCGGCTGAGCTCCGTGAACAATGCCGGCGGCAGTGGTTGTGCGTCAGGAGTGTCCGGGAACAGGCCGGCAAACAGAAATTCGCCTGCCGGCTCGCGGTCGGCCTGCACGAACGGCGTGATAAACGGCAATCCGCTCCAGTTGATTTCCGCGCCGTTCGTTGCCAGCAGAAATGAACCGAGCATGCGGCTTTGAAGGTTCGTATTGAACGGTGCCAACAGCTTTTCATCAAGTTCTTGAAGGGCGTTGGTCGCGTTTGTCACCGGCGCGGCGGCAAATGTTTGAAGGGGAACGCCTGCCAGCGCCCAGACAAAAATCTGATCCGGCAGCCACTTGCTGAAGTTGGTCAGCCGGCTTTGTTCTGCAAGCCACGACCGCACGCCGCGCATGGCGGTGAAACTCACCATCGGCTGGTGAATCAGGTTCGTGGGGAATTGCCACGGCTCCAATTGCCATTTAAGCGGCTGCGGATAAATGAATTTGCCGTCCCACCGCAGATTGCCGTCCCGCGCGGAGATTTGCAGCCGTGTGGTCGGCCAATCAACGGCATTGGTCCAGGAGAACCAGCGCGCCAGCCGCGGCCAGTCCGCGTCCGCGCTCAACCAGCTGTTGGTTTCCACCGGCCCGGGACGTTTCTCGGCGAGCACGCGCCGGACAATTTCATCGTTCAGCGGAAGTTCGTCCTGACCACAACCGAGCACAACCCAATCTCCGGCACGAACGAAACGAATCCGATTCGGCGGCAGGTGTTTTTTCAATTCCCAGCCGTCAGGGATTTGTTTCACCGGCAGGGCGGTCCAGGTTTCCAGAATGTCCGCCAGATTGGTTTGCCAGAATTGCGCGCGGGCGGTGTTCAAATGGATGGCCAGGACGGGTTCCGGCGGGCCGTTGGTCGCGTCGCGCACGTCCAGAAACCATTCCGACTGCAGCAAATCGTCAAGCAACGGACGGAACTGCCTGACCCCGTTGTTCGACGGTGTGGCAATCCGCTTGCGCAAAAGTTCATAGGGCGCCAGCGCCAGCTGGTTCAGCGTCTGCGCACGGAGCGCCTGTGCTTCGGGTGAACACCATAGGTTGGTGAACGCAAGTGAATTTGTGTCGGCGGAAATCTGTTCGCCGCCGGCAAAATATATTTGTGCCACCAAATCCGACGGCGGGGTCGGCGGTGCGACCGCGTTTTCATTTCCGCGAGGCTGGCTGCAACCCGTGACGGCAACCGCCAGCGCCACGCAAGGCAAAACCAAAAACAACATTTTCATCGAAGGGGTTTTCTGTGCCAAAAGTGCCGCCGTTTGGCAAATTCAATCATATTCTAATTGCCACCCCGCGCCAAACCCGCTTCCATGCGTTATGCTCAAGCTGCGCGCGTTTCTTAAATACTGGCTGCCGGTGTTGGTCTGGATGGCGCTGATTTTCACGGCTTCCAGTGACACGCATTCCTTTCAGCGTTCGTCACGGATTATCGCGCCGCTCCTGTACTGGCTGTTTCCGCATATTGCGGCGGATACTGTTGACTGGGTTGTTCTCATCGCCCGTAAATGCGCGCACTTTGCCGAATACTCGGTGTTTGCGCTGTTGCTTTGGCGCGCCATCCGCCGGCCGCAAAAAAACCGTCCGCGTCCGTGGAACTGGCTTGAAGCGCGCCTCACGCTGCTGATCGTGGCGCTTTATGCGGCGAGCGATGAATTTCATCAGGTTTTTGTGCCGACGCGCACGCCCGCCATGCATGACGTGATGATTGACACACTGGGCGGCGCGGCCGGTTTGTTTGCGCTTTGGCTGCTTGGCCGCTGGCAAAAACGTTGGTAAGCTCGCCAGGTGAAACGTCCGCTCGTCGGTGTCGTTTCGTGCTACGTCATCGGGTTGTTGCTGGCCGGAATTTATCAACCGGCACCCGCCGCGCTGTTTGCCACTGCTTTTGTCGTTCTCGCTTCCGCCCTGGTGCTCAAGAAATTCCGTCCGTGGCTGATTTGGCCGCTCATCGCGCTGATCGGCTGGACGAATCTCGTCAGCCGCACCACCGTCGTTTCACCGGACGACCTGCGCGCCTTGCTGGGCAACGACGACGCCATCGTGTCCGTCCGCGGCATTTTGCAGGAGACGCCGCGCATCAAAATCGTTGAACGCGATGACCGGGAAACCGAACAGACGCTTGCCCGGATCCGGGCGGCTGAATTGCGCCGGGGAGAGAATTGGCTGCCGGCTGCCGGCGAAATCATGGTCGCCACACCAGGCCCGCTTTCCGATCGTTTCTTCGCCGGGCAGCCGGTGGAAATCACCGGCGTCATCGCCCGGCCGCCGGCGCCGCTGGCCGAAGGCCTTTTTGATTATCGGGATTACCTCCAGACGCGGGGAATTTATTACCAGCTCAAAACCGGTTCGACCAACGACTGGCAACTCATGCCGCCGTCCCTGGCGAATCCGCCGTTGACCGACCGTTTTTTGAACTGGTCGAGGAAAACGCTTGCGCTGGGACTGCCGGTGGAGGACGAGCCGCTGCATCTGCTTTGGGCCATGACCCTCGGCTGGCGGACGGCGTTCACCGGCGATATCAGCGAACCCTTCCTGCGTGCCGGCACGATGCATCTGTTCGCCATTGATGGGCTGCGGATTGCATTGATTGCCGCGATGCTTGTGGCATTGCTCCGGGTGATACAGGTCTCGCGCGCCTGGTGCGGTGCCGTCGCCATTCCGGTCATCTGGTTTTACACCGCCGCCACCGGTTGGGAATCCTCCGCCATCCGGGCCTCGGTGATGATGACCGTCATCCTCGGCGGCTGGGCGTTGAAACGGCCGGGCGACACCCTCAATTCGCTCGCCGCCGCCGCCTTCATCATTCTGCTGTGGGAACCGCGCCAGCTTTTCGAAGCCAGCTTCCAGCTTTCATTTTTTGTCGTGCTCATCATCGCGCTGATGCTGCCCGGGCTGAACCAAATCATTGACCGGGGATTGCGGCACGACCCGTTGCTGCCGGATGAACTGCTGCCACGCTGGCGGCGGGCGCTCACGGCGACCCTGCGGATGCTCGGACGTTATTGCGCGCTTTCGTTTGCGGCGTGGGCCGGTTCCATCCCGCTCGCGGCAAAATATTTCCACCTGTTCAGCCCGGTTTCGACGCCCGCCAACATCATCGCCGTGCCGCTTGGCACACTCGCCCTGATGAGCAATCTCGGCGCGCTCATATGTGGCACGTGGCTGCCGTGGGTGACCGAATTGTTCAATCACAGCGCGTGGTTTTTCATGATCGCAATGACGTGGGTCAGCAAAGTTGCCACCAACATTCCGGGCGCCTTCTTTTACGTCCCTGAACCGTCGTGGCTGGAAATCGGACTTTATTACGCGGTGCTGGTCGGGATTTTGAGCGGCTGGCTCTGGGCGCCCAAACGGAGAATCTGGAGCGCGGCGGCGCTGATTTTGATCGCGGCCGGCTGCGTCTGGCGCTGGCAGACCTCGCGCACCGAAACCAAACTGACGGTGCTGCCATTGAACGGCGGCCAGGCGGTCTGGGTGGATGCCGCCGGCCGGAAAAACGACCGGCTGGTGGATTGTGGCAATGATCGCGCCGTCGAGTTGACGCTTAAACCGTTTCTCCGCGGCCAGGGCGTGAATTGGATTCCGCGTTTGATTTTGACCCACGGCGATTTGCGGAACGTGGGCGGGGCGGATTCACTGGATGAACTCTTTGGCATCGGCGAAGTGGACACCAGCTCCGTTCCTTTTCGTTCACCGGCATATCGCCACATCATCGCGGAATTTGAACAACCACCGGCGCGGCATAAAATCATCAATCGCGGCGATGACACCGGCTGCTGGCGGGTGTTGCATCCCGAGGCCACAAATAATTTTCCGCGCGCGGATGACAACGCGCTGGTGTTGCTCGGTACTTATTCCGGCGCGCGCGTGCTGCTGCTGTCGGACCTGGGGCGCGCCGGTCAGGACGCCTTGCTGGCGCGCACCAATGATTTGCGGGCGGACATTGTGGTTGCCGGCCTGCCGAACACAGGTGAACCGCTGGATGACGCGCTGCTCGCGGCGGTTCGGCCCAAGGTTGTGGTGATTGCGGATTCGGAGTTTCCCGCCACCCGGCGGGCGGGTTCTGCATTGAAAGCACGTCTGGCCGGGCAGAAGGTGCCGGTGATCTACACGCGCACGGCGGGCGCGGTGACCATTCTTGCGCGTCCGAATGATTGGGAGTTGCAAACCATGGACGGGCAGAAATTTAAGTCTCCGTAGCAGCCGACGTAAGGCGGCTCTGAATAAATGCCCTGTGGTCCAAAACGGAAAGCCAAAGCAAGTTAGAGCCTCGTGACCTCGGCTCCTACAATTTTCTGGCAAGTTTGATCGAAACATGCCGTGCTTCCGGAATTGGGAATTTTTTGACCTCGACCGTGACGCTTTGCGGTTTGAATTCTGCCAGAACCAGGCTGGCAATATCGGCGGCCAGTTTCTCGATGAGTTTCCACTCACGCCCGTCGCCGAATTTCAACAACCGTTGTGAAACGGCGAAATAATCAATCGTATCCCGGACGTCGTCGCTCCCCGCCGCTGCCGAAAAATCGAACTCCATCTCCACTGTCAGCAACAAACGCTGGGGTTTGACGCGTTCCGCCACCGGCACGCCGACGCGGTAAAACACTTCGAGGTCAATGATGGAAATTTGGGACATTTTGCAATTAAAGTGTTTTGCCGGTTTTATTGTCGGGTTCCCGGCTTGTGGATGATTCGTTTTTTTTGAGTTTGTCAGCCTTTCGGGAACAGAGGACGCCACAAACAATAATCAAAATCGCCATGCCAAGGCAGACCATGTTGCCGACCGAAAAAAATGGCACGTCACCAAAGTTAACGTTTGCAAATCCTGGATTTATTAAAGGCATCAAACAAGACACGAGTAAAAATGCTCCGAACACGGCAAGAATTATTCCTGCCGCTTCGAGGGAAATTACCCCTGTCTTTTTCGTTTTCATTTTCTACGGGCGGCTTTTTTATTTGGGACGGCGACACGCCGTCCCTCCCAATGAGAATTATTTATTACTGCTTCCAGCAAAATCCGCGTCGGCGTGTTGAGCGGCATTTTCAGCGCCACGGCGGTGGTGACCCAGCGGGATTCGCGCGCTTCGTCGTTGAGTTTCACGCGCGGTTTGCCCACGCAACGGCAGGTGTAGTTCAGCAGGACAAAATGCGCGTCGCGATAAAATTCCCTGGAATGGATGCAATCCTGCACAAGCACGAATTCAATGTCGGTCACGTCCAGTCCGGTCTCCTCCTTGATTTCGCGGCGGAGCGCGTCCACCGATGGTTCGCCCCATTTGATTTTGCCGCCGGGAATGCCCCAGAGATTCGACCATTTGTGCGTGCGGATCATCAGCACTTCGCCTGCGTTGTTGAAAATCAGTGCGCCGACGGTGGCCAGCGGCGGGTGAATTTCCTCGAATTTTTCCGTCTCCGGCTTCAGGTGCAAATCGTTCTGTTCCAAAATGCGGCGCAATTCGCCGAGATGTTCGACAATCAACTCCGGCTCTGCCTCGCGCAATTGTTCCAGCGTGTTGTAGCCGGTGAGCACGGCGCAGGAATGAATCCCGCCGTGTTTGGCGGTCTCAATATCATGCTGCATGTCGCCGATGAACAGCGTTTCGTCCGGCGCGAGCTGGTTTTCGGCGAGGATTTCGTGGATTTTTTCCCGTTTATCCAAAACGTCGGTATAGGGCCGGTCGAGAAAGGCGTCGAAGCCGGTGACCAGGCATTGCGCTTTAAAATGTTCGCGCTGAATCGTGCTTAACAGAAACGTGCGCATCCGGCGGGCGCGGCAAAATTCGAGAAAATTCCGTGCGTAGGGCAGTTCACAAACGGAATCCTGAATCTGGCGGTAATGGCTGTGAAACCAGTCCTCCAGTTGCGGCAGCGGCACGTGTGGCGTGTGACGATCATAAAAGTTCGTAAACGGCAGGGAAAATTCCGCGCGAAATTCCTCCAGCGTCATTTCGGGGCGGTCGGCCTGGGCGAGAACAAAATTGGTCGCTTTCCAGACGGCGGGCAGATCGTCCACGAGCGTGCCCGACCAGTCGAAGATGATATTGCGAATCACGCGCTGATTTTAACCACGGATTTCACGGATTTCACGGATAAAATTTCCATCCGTGCCATTCCGCGTAATCCGCGGTTCAATTTCAGGAAGAGTTCTTCGTGTTCTTAGCGCTCTTTTGGGGTTAAAAATCTCCGGGCCATGTTAATCGTCTTTCATAAACCGTTCGGCGTCGTTTCGCAGTTCACGAGTGATGGCTCGGCGAATCGCACGCTGGCGGAGTTTGGTTTCCCCAAAAATGTTTATCCGATTGGCCGACTGGACGCGGATTCCGAGGGGCTGTTGCTGTTGAGCGACGAACCGGAATGGAACGAGCGCCTGTTGCATCCGCGACAGGCGCACGAACGCGAGTATTGGGCGCAGGTGGAACGCATTCCGGCGCCGGCGGCGTTGAAGAAATTGGAACGCGGCGTTTCCGTTCAAGGCCGGAAAACGTTGCCGTGCCGTGCGTGGATTCTGGAGCCGCAGCCGGAGATTCGGTGGGGCGAGGCTGCTGACGAGCCGGCCCTGGCGCGTCAAAGTGTAGCGACGACGGCTCGCGGGGACGCTCGCCCCACCAAAATCCCGCCGCGGAACCCGCCGATCCGTTTCCGCAAAAACGTGCGCGATTGCTGGATTGGGTTGGAATTGATTGAAGGCAAAAACCGCCAGGTACGGCGCATGACCGCTGCCATCGGCCATCCCACGCTGCGTTTGCTGCGTGTGCGCATCGGCCGATTGGAACTTGGCATACTTGCTGCGGGTGAATGGAAGGTTCTCATGATTGAAGAACGCCGGTTGTTGGCAGATTGATGGTGCAATGATTTAAATTGCCAGATTTTCCGTTAACCACGTGGGTCATGCTATTTTTCCTTGCAAACATTGTCGTATTGGCCATCGCCGCCGTGGCGTCCTGGTGGTTGAGTGGATATGACACGAAGCTGACGGGGGAGAATGAAAGGGAAGACCGTATTCGCCGAGGCATCCGCTGCGGCATCACCTTGTTTTTGGTGGAACTGGCCTTTTGGAGTTTGTGGCGATACTGGCGTTACCATGATCCGGTGAGCGGAATCATGTATTTGATAATTGTACTGCCGCTGGCCGCAATCTGGTGTGGCTGCCTCAGCGAATCGGTGGCTCACGGGTTTCACTGGCTGATTGATCCCGAAGATCATCGGGAGTTTGATCCCCACAAGAGCCGTCGTGATTTGGATATGATTGCCAGTCTGATCAAGCAGGACCGGAAGGAAGAGGCCATTCAATTGTGCCAAAGGCTCAGGGAATCCGGAGAGGTCAGCGTTCAGGCATTGGAAATCGTGTTCGAGCAACTCGGTGTTAAACGGGACAACGTTCAAAACCCCAAGCCATTGGCTGAAGCTGATCACCTGCGTGCCCGGGGAAAATTAAGTGAGGCCGAATCCATGCTCAATTCGCTGCTCCTCGAAAATCCATCCAATGTGGATGCGGCCCTGATGCTGATGCGGCTTTATGCCGAAGACATGCGTTGCAGTGACAAGGCTTACGAGGTGCTCCGGTCCCTCGAAAAGCAACCCCATATCCCATCCGCCCATATCGAATTCGCCCGCCGTTCAATTGATGGATGGACGAACCCCAGACCGAAGGAAGCTGTTGTTGAAGTTCAACCCGAATCCATCGACGAACTGGTGGCCCGCAGATATTTCGGCACCGCCATCGAAATGCTGGAGCAAAAAATAAAGGAACAGCCGCAGGATTTTGATTCGTGGCTGAAACTGGCCGGGACGCACGGCCAACACTGCGGCAATTGGGGTCGGGCTGAGAAAATCATCCAGCAGATCGAGGAGAATTCCGCTTTCAGCCCGGGACAAATCCAGCTGGCCAGAACCAAACTTAAGGAATGGCGGGAAGCCGGAGCGCGCCACAATTAATTGAACCCGTCATCAATTGACGGTGTAGAATGTTGGCGGTAACTTCCTTGCATGATTGATGTTGCCGACCATTCCACGCCAGCGGTGGACGACCTGCAAGTTCGCCCGGCGATGGTGCCTTCGCGATTCGAGCCGCTGGCCCGGGAGATTTTCGCGCTCAAAAAGCAGCTCAACGCCGTCATTCTCGCCCACAATTATCAGGTGCCGGAAATCCAGGACGTGGCGGATTACGTCGGCGACTCGCTCGGCCTGTCGCAGCAGGCGGCGAAAACGAGCGCGGACGTGATTATATTCTGCGGCGTGCATTTCATGGCCGAGACGGCGAAGATTTTGAATCCGGACAAGATTGTCGTGCTGCCGGACAAGGACGCGGGTTGTTCGCTCGAAGAAAGCTGTCCGGCGGACAAGCTGGCCGCGCTCCAGGCGACGAATCCCAATTTCTGGACGATTGCCTACATCAACTGCAGCGCGGCGGTGAAGGCCCTGACCGATGTGATTTGCACCAGCGGCAACGCGGTGAAAATCGTTCAGGCCGCGCCGAAGGACAAAGACATCCTGTTCGTCCCGGATGAAAATCTCGGCCAGTGGGTGATGGAACAAACCGGCCGGCCGATGACGTTGTGGCGGGGCAATTGTTACGCGCACGTCGAGTTCCGGCGCGAACAGGTGCTGAGATTGCGCGAGAAGTTTCCGGACGCCAAGGTCGTGGTCCACCCGGAAAGTTTGCGCGAAGTGCGGGACCTGGCCGACGCAGTTTGTTCGACGGAGAAAATGATTTCCTGGTGCAAATCGGATCCGGCCAAACGCTTCGTCGTCGTGACGGAATCGGGCATCATCCACCGGATGCAAAAGGAATGTCCGGGCAAGGAATTTCTGTGCGCGCCGGTGTTTGACGTGATGCGGCTGCCGTCGGACCACTGCCGTTGCAGCGAGTGCAAATACATGAAAATGAACACGCTGGAAAAGGTGCGGGATTGCATGAAGCAGCTTGCGCCGCGCATCGAGTTGCCGGCGGAAATCTTGAAGCGCGCCCGGTTGCCGATCGAGCGGATGCTCGATATTTCGGCCAAACCGGTGGAAAATGCGGGATGATTCCACGCCGGAAGGATGTTACAAACTTCCGGGCAAAAAGGAGTCGCTGAAATTTTGCCGGCATTGTAAATTCCGCGGCTATGGCGATGGCGGACATCAGACGGGAATACTTGCAGGACAGTTTGCGGCGGGCGGATCTGGACGCGAATCCGGTGGCGCAATTTCAAAATTGGTTCGCGCAGGCGGCGGGTGAATCGTCCGGCAGCCGCTGGCGGAAAATTGGCATCGCCCTCTACAACCTCTGGCACGCGCTCCTCGGCCATTCCCCGGTGGACATGAACGCGATGGTGCTGGCCACGGTGGACAGATCCGGCCAACCCTCGACCCGCGCGGTGCTGCTCAAGGGCGTTGACGGGCGCGGCTTCACCTTTTTCACGAACTACGACAGTCGCAAAAGCCGCGAACTGGCCGGCAATTCCAATGCGGCG
>Ga0265338_10003689_pt1 | contig 21331 bp, 25 predicted proteins | sample 42126metaG_FD_193579 | JGI IMG/M metagenome (GOLD analysis project Ga0265338, IMG submission 193579) | Rhizosphere microbial communities from Carex aquatilis grown in University of Washington, Seatle, WA, United States - 4-21-26 metaG | ecosystem: Host-associated > Plants > Roots > Rhizosphere... | reverse complement strand
CAGCTGGCCGCCGAAGCTCACGGCGTTCTGGGCCAGGCGCGTCGGGTCCGACCTGGCGTCGACGTTGAAGGGCCCGGACTGCGGATGCGCCGGGTCGATGTGCTTCTTGGCGAGGTCGACGTCGGTGCAGTTGCGGCACTGGAAGCCGTTCACCCACACCGGGCTCGGATAGTTGACGCTGACGGCCACTGCGCTGTCTCCCGATTGACGCGCCAGTGGTGTCTGGGCCCGCCGAAGTTAAGGCGGCGTTCACAGGTCGGGGCCGCCCGCCCAAGAAAGGCGTCCGCCTTCGGGGGCGGCTGGGCTATGATCCGGCCGGGGTGGGGAGACGATCGATGCTGGGCGTGAGCTCGAGGGCCGCGGCCCTCATGGTTGCGGCGGCCCTGCTGGGCGGCTGCAACATCGTGGTGTCCAAGACGCCGATGTTCACGACGGCGGACTCGGCCGGCGCCCCGGCCTTCCGCCCCGGGCTCTGGCTCGGCGAGAAGGACGACTGCCGCTTCGACGAGACGGCGCCCCTCGCCAAATGGCCCGACTGCGCCGATCCCGTGGTGCTCACGCCCACGGAGGTCCTCGGCGCCGGCCCCAAGGCCCAGAAGCCCGCGCCCTATCTGGTGGCCGCCGGCGATCCCCTGGTGCTGCAGAGCCAGATCGATGTCGACGTCAGCGCCGGCGCCGACGCCTCGGCGTCCGGGACCGCCAGCGCCTCGGCCTCCGCCTCAGCCTCGGCCCAGGTGACCGGGCCGCCGCCTTACGCCTACCTCGGCGCCCATCCCCTCGCCTTCGACAGCCAGGGCCGGATCATCCGGATGCAGAGCTGGCCGGTCATGTGCGGCCCGCCGCCCCCGGAGCCCAAGCCCGGCGCTCCCCCCGATCAGGCCCGGTATGTCACCCGTCGGCCGCTGCCCGGACTGAAGATCGAGGGACAGCTCTGCTCGCCGGCCGACAAGGCCGCCGTGGTCAACGCCGCCAGGGAGAGCCGGGCCTATGGCGCGGTGCAGACCTCGCACTGGGTGCGCGACGCGAGGTCCTGACGCCGGGGCCGGGCTCCAGCGCCCGGCGCCCCCGACGCAACCCCCGGCGAAGTGCGACGTTACAGCCCCGCAACAACGCCGAGGGCCCACCCATGTCGATGGTTCGTGAGACCGAAAAGACCAACCGCACCCTGCTGTGGGTGGGCGCGCTGATCGCCGTCGTGGTGATCCTGGTGGGGGCCTGGATCCTCACCCGAGGCCCGTCCGACCAGGACACGGCCGCCACCAACGCCGCCACCCAGGCCGTCGCGGCCCAGGGCGCCGCCGATCAGAGCGCGGTCCAGGCGGCCAACGCCCAGGCCATGGCGGCCCAGCAGCAGGCCGCGATCGCCAACGCCAACAGCGCCCAGGTCGCCGCAGCGGCCCAGAGCGCCCAGAGCGCGGCTCACGAGGCCAACGCCGCGGCCCAGTCGGCCCGCAGCGCGCCTGCGGCCAGCCAGGGCGACGCGGCCGCCGCCGGGGACACCAGCCAGCCCAACTGACGGCTGGACAGGCATCTGGACTGAAAAGGGAGAACTGAAGATGGCGGACGGCGACAACACCTCCAGCGGTGTCGGCATGGGAATGATCATCGGCCTTCTTCTGGTCGTGCTGATCGTGATCGCCGGCGGGATCTACATGTTCGGCGGCCACACCAGCGCGCCCAATCCGGCCGCCCAGGTCGCCAGCGCGGCGGGCGGCGCGGCCCACACCGTCAGCGGCAGCGTCACGGTCCACTAGCCTGCCCATCCTGGGCCAGCTAGAGGGCGGCGAGCGTCGCCCTCTGCCCGTCCGTCCGAGGTCCGGCTTGCCCACCCAGGATCCCCACGACCTCCAGCGCTTCGTCACCGCCCAGGCCGGCGCCTACGACCAAGCCCTCGCCGAGCTGAAGGCCGGACGCAAGCGCAGCCACTGGATGTGGTTCGTCTTCCCCCAGGCCCGCGGCCTCGGACGATCCCCGACCGCCGAGGTCTTCGGGATCTCCTCCCTGGACGAGGCGCGCGCCTATCTGGCCCATCCCGTCCTCGGACCCCGGCTCCTCGCATGCACCGCCGCCGCGAGCCAGGCTGAGGCGCCGTCCCTGAACGCCCTGTTCGGTTCTCCCGACGATCTGAAGTTCATCTCCTCCATGACGCTATTCCGGCTCGCGGCCGAGGATCCCTCCCCCTTCCAGGCGGCGCTCCGCCGTTGGAACGGCGGCGGCCTGGACGAGCGCACCGTCGCCCTGATGGGCGGCTGAGTTCGGCGGGCGCCTGATCGCCCGTTGACGCCGTCCCCGCCGTCGCGTCGATGATAGCCGCATGAGCGCCATCACCTTCGACGCCGCCACCGCCCGGATGCTCGAGGCGGTCTATACAACCCCCGACATCATCGCCCAGCGGGCGCGCGTCCTGGACCTGCTGGCGCCGCGTCCCGGCGAACGTATCCTCGACGTGGGCGCCGGTCCCGGGCTCCTCGCCTACGACCTCGCCCGCTTGGTCGGCGGCGAAGGCCGCGTGGTCGGCCTGGACGCCTCCGCAGACATGCTGGCCTCCGCGCGGGCGCGGCTCGATGCCTTGCCCCAGGCGGAATGCATCGAAGCCGACGCGACGGACCTGCCCCTGCCCGACGCATGCTTCGACGCAGCGGTATCGACCCAGGTCTACGAGTACGTGGGGGACATGCCGCATGCGCTCGCCGAGCTTCGTCGCGTGCTCAAGCCCGGCGGCCGGGTCCTGATCCTCGATACCGACTGGCGCAGCGTCGTCTGGCGCTGCGGCGACCAAGCCCTCATGGACCAGGTGCTGACCTGCTGGGACGACCATCTGGTCCACCCGCACCTGCCTGCCTCCCTAGGCCCGCTGCTGGTCCGCGCCGGCTTTTCAGTGCGGCGGGTGGAGATCGCGCCGCTCCTGTCCGCCGGTTGGCAGCCCGTGAGCTATGCGGCCGGCATGCTGCGGACCGTCGGCGATTTTGCGCTCAAGAACGGCGCGCGGCATGGCCTGTCGGCCGAGGACGTCGAGACCTGGCGCGCCGATCAGGAAGACCTCATCGCCCGCGGCGAGTTCTTCTTCAGCCTGAACCGCTACATCTTCCTCGCGACCTGCTGACGCGATGGCAGCGCCCGCCGCACCGATCCTCCGGGCCTTCGTCGCCATCCCGGGCAAGAGCCTGTTCGCCCGCCTGGGCGACCGGCGCGTCCGGACCTATCCGTCCGACTGGACGGGCGAGGTCGAGCCGGACCTCGTCGTCCTGCCCTGCAGCCAGATCTCCAGGTTCGACCCCGCCGCCATCCGCATGCCCGACAGCGCCCGGCGGCGACTGCGCGAGGGCCGGGCGTGGCTGGTGTTCGACGCCTCGCTCGAAGGCCTGCCCCACACCGAGGCCTGGACCCGCACCATGCTGGAAGTGCTGGAGGACCTGGGCGTACATCCGGGCCGCGCCATCTATGTCACCCAGGATCGCGGCTGGCGCACCGACCATCTCGCGTGGTGCGCCCAGCACGGCCAGGCGCCCTTGGCCGTGCTGGAATACGACTACTGGATCGGTCGCTTCTTCGCCGGCGTCGCCAAGGAAGGCGAGGCCGTCCACCAGGCCCGGCTCGAGCGTTTCCGGCGCCGGCCGCCGCATCGATCGCGGCGCTTCCTGTCGCTGAACTGGACGGTCCGGCCGGCCAAGGCGCTGTTCCTCATGCGCCTGATGCGCGACGGCCTCTGGGACCAGGGCTGGATCTCCTTCGGCGGTTTCCAGGTGCTGAAACAGGCCAAGAACCGAAGCCTGCTTCAGTTCGCCAAGGCCATGCGCCGCGAGGCCGCGTTCGCCGATCTCGTCGCCGAGCTGGGCCCCGACCTGCCCAGGCTCGATGGGCTCGGCCAGATCTCCCTCGGACCGCCCGAAAGCGGCCAGGACGACCCGAACCTCACCGGCGACGCCGGCCTCTCGGCCTATGACGACAGCTGGTTCAGCGTGGTCACGGAGTCCGAGATGCGGGACCGCTTCAGCCGCGTCACCGAAAAGCCGTTCAAGGCCCTGGTGAACTTCCACCCTCTGATCCTGCTCGCCAGTCCCGGCGCCCTGGCGTTCGTCCGCGGGCTCGGGTTCCAGAGCTTCGGCGTCCTGTTCGACGAGACCTATGACGAGGAGCCTGACCCGCGCCGGCGCTTCGAACTGGTCTATCAGCAGGTCCGCCGCCTCTGCGCCATGCCCGAACAGGAGCTGCACGCCGCCGAGGCCGCCCTGGCCGAGACCCTGGCCTTCAACGCCCAATGGGGTCTGACCCGCATGCCCAGGATCTGGCTCAGCCAGGTCGATCGCGACTTCGTCGATGCGCTCGGCGCGGTCCTACGACAGGCGACGTCAAGTCTGGCCTGAGCCTGTCAGGCGGCCTGGTGACGGACCGCCACGTGGGTGTGGGACCGGAACAGCCGCCCATGCTCGGCGATCAGCACCACGGCCAGGGCGAGCAGACCGCAGGCCAGGTAGCCGGTCTCGAGCGGCACCACCGTGCCGTTGAAGTTCTGCCCGATCAGGAAGCCGATCAGGGAGGCGCCCACCATGCTGACCAGGCCTTGGAACGAGGCGGCGACGCCGGCCATGTGGCCCATCGGCTCCATGGCCATGGCCCCGAAGTTCCCCGAGGCCAGGCCGAAGCTGAACATCGTCGCGCCCTGCAGCACCGTATAGACGACCAGGTTCTCGTGACCGCTCGCCGCCACCATCAGGTGCGCCCCGGCGATGACGATGTAGAGCAGCAGGGCCGAGTGGGAGAGCCGCCGCATGCCCAGGCGGCGCACCAGGCTGGCGTTGAGCAGCGAGGCGCAGGCCACGCAGCTGCCGCAGATGGCGAACACCAGAGGAAAGCTCGACGACGCGTGCAGGGCGTCGGTGAACACCTGCTGGGCCGAGTTGATGAACCCCAGCATGCCGCCGAACAGGAAGGCCTGGCCCAGGATGTAGCAGATGGCCGTCCGGTTGCGCGCCGCCTCGCCGAAGCAGGCGAGGATGCGGCTGGGCAGGATCGAGCGGCGGGCGTCCGGATGGAGGGTCTCCGGCAGCCGGAACAGCGTCCAGACCAGCACCGCCCCGCCGAACACCGCCAGGACGATGAAGATCCAGGGCCAGGAGGCCAGGACCAGCACCAGCTGCCCAAGGCTCGGCGCCATGATCGGCGCGGCCATGAACACCAGCGAAGTCAAGGACATGACCCGCGCCATCTCACGCCCCGCATAACGATCGCGGATCACCGAGATCGGGATCGCCCGCGTCGATGCGGCGCCCACGCCTTGCAGCACGCGGGCGATCAGCATGGTGTCGAAAGAACGCGAGAAGGCCGCCAGAAGGCTGAATCCGACATAGAGGCTGAGCCCCACCGCGATCACCGGCCGCCGGCCGTAGCGGTCGGCCAGGGGCCCGTAGATCACCTGGCTGAATCCCACGGCCAGCAGATAGACGGTGATGATCAGCTGGCGCTTGTTCTCGTCGGCGACGCCCACCGTATGGCCGATGGCCGGCAGGTTCGGCAGCATGGCGTCGATGCCCAGCGCCCCCAGCGCCATGGTCGCCGCCATCAGCGCCACGAACTCCACAAAGCCCGCCCCGCCGCGTGGCGGCGGCCTTGAGAGGTCCGTACTCATAGGCGGGCTAAAGCACAGGGGCGGGGCCGCGTCGAGGCGGACGCCTTTGTCAGGGCACGTTGCCCGGTCCCGCGGGGATCGGGTCCTTAAGATAGTCAAAGCACTTGAGCAGCGTGTCACGGGCCGTCAATTCGCCGGCATGCCCGTTGAAGTGGGCGATCTTCATCCACATTGCGGTGGTAAGAATGTGACCATCCAGCAGCCAGTAGTTGACGGCGCGGTCCAGGAATCGCTTAAGCGCGGCGCCCACTTCCGCCGAGACATACTGTTCGCCCAAGACATGACGACACAGTACGTAGGCCATCTGTCCTTCGGTTATGATCCGATCCAATGACGCCGCCGGCTTCACACGCGACAGAGCGAACAAATCAAGCGCTCGTCGGTAGGCGCCCACGCTCATGAGCGGCGGCATTGAGTATGGGAGAAATGGACTGGGCCGCACTTTATCCAGGCAGGGTTCGAGATATGCGAGATACGCCTGAGCGTTCTCTTCGTCTTCGGCGTCCAACAGGAGCCAGTTGCACATCGCCAAGTTGAAGTGTCTGTTGGCTTCAGTGCTATTCTGGACATAGTCGTGAGGTTTCTCACCCTTTTTGATGGCCAACTTGAGCCATTCACGAGCACGGATCAGCAGTAACTCCGCAGGTTGGTCGTAGCCTACCAGAAAGCATTCGATGGCGGTGTCGATATCGCATTCTGCGATATGCCCTAAGACGTTGGCCGAAGCGTTTTCTTCGTAACTGCGGGCGAGAGACCGGCGCAGCCCCAAATCTCCGTCGAGCCGGCGTCTCGCGTCGCTCGAATCGAAGACCTGCATGACTCATCTCCCGAAAGTCGAATTCCGAGCGTGGCCATATCCAACGGTTCTAGTGTTGATCACTTTTTGTTCCAACGCTCGGAGCGCCTTATCGCGAATATCGGTGGGCAGCGTCAAGTCGGCTTTGATCGCCGAACTCGCCTGCTCGATAGCCTTCAGGCGCGGATTGATCCGCAGGGGCGCGTCGGACTCTTTGAAAGTATTGGAGTGGAGTATGCGGACGTCAGATCCGCGATATTTCGCATCCCAGAGCGTGACTTCTCCCGTCCGTCGATTGACTGAGATTACGTCAGCGCCGTGGGTGCCGATACGATCACCCCACCGGACCACCTGCTCATCGGGAATGCTCTGGACGACGTGCGCGAGACGCTCCTCGGCATCCGCGGCGACGGCATGAGCATAGATCTCCGGGTCATAACGGGGAATTCCCCTTGCTTCAGCTTCGGCCTTAGGTAGGCCGAGCGGCGGCGTGCGATATTCGAAACGTAGCCCTGGCGCGCGACCGAGGATCGCCTCGAGCTCTTCCAGCGTCGGCTCGGGGACCAGCAGCGCGCCAGCCAATTCCCCGGCCGGAGCAAGCAGCGCGGCCCCTGGAGCGATGAAATCGTCGGCCGTGGCCGGACGCGTGCCTCGGGAATCAGGAACATAGGCGTTGAGCATCGCCGCCTGGATGGCGCCCACGTTCGGGTCAGCGCCGCCGCTTGGGGTCATGTAATCCCCGACCCGCGGCACCTGGATCTGGTGCGCCCATTGATCGAGCGCTCGATGGGCGATGCCCAGCGGATCCATGCCCTGCCGCAAATCCCCGAATTGAGCCTGCGCCTGCCGTAGGTCGTCGATGGTCTTGATTTCGTCACTCGGCCGAGCGGACGATCCTGCGTTCATCGGCGGCTCAGGCAGGCCAAAACTGACAGCCGTCAGACCGTCGTCGAGGCGAATGGTTTGACCGGGAACGACGGGAAAGGTCCCGAGGCGCTTGCGAGTGCTCACCTCGTAGAACGTACGGTCTATCTGGCGGGTCTGCGGATTCGCAAAGTCTGTCGAAGCAACCCCATGCGGATTGGTCGTGGTGATGGAGCCGCGTCCGCCAGCGGTCCCAGTCGGCGACACGGTTCCGCGCGCATCAATCGCGATCTGCGGCGCGTCCCACTGATATGTCCCCGTTCCGTTTGACCAGTTGAACGGGTATTTGAACGCTCCTTCTGGGAGCTGTTGCGGATCCGGACCGAAGATCGTCGGCGCTAGCTGGGTCTGCTTCCCTTCCGAGGAATCCCTCGGTGCAACGACCTCCTGATGACCAAAGGAAAGGTCCGAGGGAGGAGCCGGGGGCGCCTCTGGGCTACCGACCCGAGGCTGAAGATCGTCAGCTCTCGGGTATGCGGCAATAGCATTGGCGAGCAGCACACCGTAGGCGGGCTCGTCCGGCCAGAGCATTTCGCCGCCTCCAAATGTCTGGGCGGTCGGTGTTCGAGGTTTCTGAGGATCCATGGGGGCGTCCGGAGCTAGAACCTCCGGAAGTCTGTGCCCAACCGCCGCGCGATTAGACCGACGCCAATCGGGCAGCCGTCTTAAGTGCGACGGCAGTCCTCACCGTTTGAAAAAGTGCCGCCTCAACGTGCGCAGGAAACCCCGGGCGCGCTCCGACGCCGGCCCGGCCGTGGCGGCCAGAGCCTCCGTCGTCCAGCCGCCGACGGGATCGAGCTCCGCCTGAAGCGCCTCCAGCGTCCGCCGCTCGTCGGCCGACAGGGGCGCCTTGGACGCCGCTCCGAGCAGCAGGATCAGCTCGTGCACCCCGCGCAGCGCCGTCAGCGCCCGCCACATCTCCGGCAGCAGGTCCGGATCCTCCCGCCACGAGCGGCCGGCGAACAGCTCCTGAACCACCCGCTGTCCCGCGCCCAGGCAGTCGTAAATCACGCAGCCATGGAAGCCGGCCTTCTCCAGCCGGTCGTGGAGGCGGCAGCGGTCGCCGGCGTCGAGGTTCGGGCAGGCCACGCAGGCCGGCTTGTCGATCGCGAACTCTTCGGACCGGTCGAACGCCGGCGCCACGCAGCACAGGGCCGCGCAGCGCGAGCAGTCCGGACGAAGATCGGCGGGGTCGATGCCGCCGTTCTCCTAGGGCGTCACATTGATGAAGGTCGCCGCTTCGGCCCCGCCCGCGCCGGGCACGTGGCCGACCAGCACCTTGGTCCCCGGCTTCAGCATTTCGGGCGTCCCCGAGCTCATCACCGAGATCGGCGTCGTCGGCGTCACCACGATGCGCCGGGTCCCGCCCTGGTAGGCGACGTCCATCTGGACCCCCTGGGCCCCGCTCGAGACGTTGCCCGCGGCGCCATTGGTCATCCGCGAGCCGCCGGAGGGGCTGGCCGCCGAGACCGTGCCGTTGGTCATCCGCGTGGCGCCGGCGCCGGGCGCGGCGGGCATCGGACGGTCGCCCTCGCCCATCTTCACGCCGGGCGGGAAGATATGGACCTCGGTGGACGAGCCCGTCCCGCTGGCGTCCGGAACATTGGTGGTGCCGAGGAAGGTTCCGGCCTTGATGTCGGCCAGAGAGCCCTTGTGGGTGACCATGATGTTCGTGGCGGGCGTCATCTCGAAGGTCGTCGGCGCGCCCTGGACCGTGATGGTCAGGCTGGTCGCCGAGGCCGCGCTGACCACGCCCGGTGTCAGCTTGGGCTGGACTTCAGCCGACGCGGGCGCCGCCGAAGCCGCCGGCTCCGCTGCGGACACCGGCGCGGACGCCTCCTGCCCCGAATTCTTCTGGCATCCGGCCAGAGCCGCCGCCGCGCACATCGCCGCGCCAGCCCAGATCATCCCTCTCGGCATGATCATCCTCCCTGTCTTATGACGCCATTCTTTGACCACAGCCCGACCGGGCGGTCGAGCCAAAGCTTGACTCAGTCAAGATGCGTACGGAGCGCCATCCAGGCCGACAGCTTCTGATCGAACGGTCGCGTGAAGGCGGGACTGCTCGAGGGCAGGTCGATCAGCGTCCACGGGGCCTCCCCGCCCAGCGCCTTGCGTCCGATCTTCGCCGACGTTCCGCCGTTGAAGCCGATGGCCCTCAGCCCGGGCAGGCGCGCGGCCAGTTCGGGCAAGGCGTTAGGCTGATGCGCCCGGATCGCCCCGTCCAGGCTCCCTGTCCGCTCGGCGGTGGCGATCACGTCCCAGAGGCCCACGCCGGCGGCCAGCAGCCCCTCCAGCCGGTTCTGATATTCCCGGCTGACCAGGTCCTGCCCAACGACCGCTCCGATCAGTCGCCAGAACTGGTTCTGCCGGTTGGCGTAGTACTGGCCCCGGGCCAGCGAGATCTCGCCCGGCAGGCTGCCCAGCACCAGCACCCGCGTGTGGGCGTCGGCGACCGGCGGAAACGACGCCTTGCGCGCGCCCTCGCCCACGCGGCTCAGCGGGTCTTCACGAAGCGAAGCACGCCCACCGGCGGCCGTGGAACGCCGGTGGGCTCGTCCTTCGAATGATGCACCCCGTCCGTCACGATCACCTCCTCGAAATCGAAGGGGCTGACGCCATCCAGACACGCCGCGTTGATCCCGTACTCGTTCGGATCCGATCGTCGCTGGTGGTGGGTGTAGATGCCGCAGACGCTGCAGAAATAGTGCTTCGCCGCCCCAGTGTTGAAGCGATAGAGGCTGAGCTTGTCCTGCCCTTCGGTGACCTCGAAGTCGGCCAGGTCGGCGGTGAGCGCCACCGCGCCCCGCATACGGCAGATCGAACAGTTGCAGCGCCGCGCAGCCTCCAACCCTCCCTTCAGCCGCACCTGGAAGCGCACGGCCCCGCAGTGGCAGCCGCCCTCGGCATCCTCGAGATCTGGGCTCATCGGCGTCCTCCGGTTCGAGGACTATCTATCCCGGACGCGGCGACCGGAAATAGACCGCCAGCGCGGCCATCGAGCCCGGCGCGGTGATCAGCCAGGGCGACCCCAGGAGCAGCAGCCCCGTCGAGAAGTGCGGGTAGAGATAGACGAAGGCGATCACCGGCGTGATCAGTCCATTGGCGAGCAGCAGCCGCCGCGCCCAGACCCCCGGACCTCTGGGCGCCAGCGCCAGGCCGGCGAACAGGCTCGCGACGCCCATCGAAACGTAACCTAGACCGTCGATCACCCAGAACAGCGACTGCGGCGTCACTCCGAGCACGCCCTGGTCCGGCGACCGCGGCGCGCGCGGGATCACGGTGGTCAGCTGCACCGCGTACATGAGGGCGACGTAGGTCACATAGATCGCCCCGAACAGCAGCGCCGCGCGGGTCCACATCCGGCGCTCCGGCTCGAGGCTCTCGTGCAGCGCCACGAGGGCGAGCAGGAATGGCGGCGCGATGCAGATCGAGAAGCCGTAGATCAGCATGTCCGCCGCGGGATAGCCGACCAGGCCCAGCACCTGGGCGAGCTGGACCACGCCATAGCCGAGCGTCGCCGTCAGCGCCGCCAGGGACGACCAGAACCCCAGGCGCGCCGCGACCGGGTTCATGCTGCGGCTTCCGCCACGAACCGCTCCACGAACGCGGCGAGCGAGGCGTAGTCGGTCAGGTCGTAGTCCTGGCCACTCTTGACTGGATGGCCGCGCCGCCGGGCGATCCAGGCGATGATCCGGCGGGTCAAGGGATCGTAGGCCGAGAACCTCATGTCCCCCGCCGCGTGGTGCACGTCTCGTGGCCGCCAGCCGGTCCTGAAGGCGAAACGTCCGACTGCCTGGGCGAGGCCCGACCGGTCACGCGAATCTTCGCCGGCGGCCGACAGTGAGATGCAAATCAGCGCCGCCGGCATGCGGTTCAGCGTGTCGCGGTTGGCGCGCGCGAAGCGGCGCAGCGGCGCCGGCAACCTCACCATGTGCAGCGCCCCGACCAGCAATGCCGCCCCGAATGCGGCGGGAGCCGGCCAGGGCCGCTCTGCGGCATCATGAACGCGAACGTCGTGACCGCTCCGGGACAGCCGTTCGGCGACGAACCGGGCGAGCTTGCGCGCATGGCCGTAGCGGGTGGCGAAGACGATCAGCACCTTCATGACGCCCCTCAGGCGTCCAGATCACCTGACGGGAACCTCGTGCGCCTTGATCCGGCTCAAGCGGCGCTTCGCCACCGGCCACGGAACATCGCCGCACAGGCGCCGTTCCGCACTGGCGGGTCAGGGCTCAAGGAGAAGCGAATGATCAGGGACGAGGCGCTCATCAAGAGCCAGGCCATCGTCGGCATGCGCGTGGTCGACGACAAGGGGCGTAAGGTCGGGACGATCCGCGAGGTGTTCTTCGACCAACGGATCGGCCAGATCCGCTTCGCGGTGCTGGAGACCGCCGGCCTCTTCGGGGCGCACGGCAAGTTCCATCCCGTGCCCTGGCGGCTGCTGCATTTCGACGACAAGGGCGAAGAGGTCATTTCGAGCTTCGACCGCGACCGGCTGAAGGACGCCCCCGCCTACGATCGCGAACAGCTGAACAGTCCGCACTACGGTTGGGGCGCCCAGACTCTTCGCCATTACGAGGCCGACGTCGCGCCGATCCAGCCCGACCTCCACCAGGGCGACGACGACGAAGGGACGGAACTCCGGCCCTGATCACGACCCGCTCCCGGAAACTTGTAGTCCCACCTCTGACGCGCGGACCTAGACTGTGCGTTGGAGGAAACATGAACCGCGCTGAATGGAGATCCGTCCATCGGACGGCACGCCTCGGGCGCCGGCGCAACACCGCTCCGGGGCCATATGACGACGATCTGGGATCGGCCGTCCTCGCATCCGGGCATCGCAGACGTCACAGCGCCGCCTGGGCCTTCACCGTCGTGGCCCTTATCGCCGCAACCGTCGCCTTCTGGCGGATCGGCCCCGGCGAACACCGCGGCCAGGCGCTGGCCGTCAACGTGCCGGCCGCCTCCACGCCAGCTGCAGCCGAAAGCCCGTCGTCCGCCCCGTCCTGACCGCCTTCAGTAGAGAGGCGCTTGCTCCCGGGTCACCGCCGCCGGCGGCAGGTGGCATTCCTCGCGAGCGACCCGCGCGCGGACCCAGTCCTGCGCCGAGCTCTCGGAGACGAAGCCCACCAGCCGAAACGGCCGCGCGCCCGCAGGACGCACGACGACCTCCACCGCTCCATCGTCGCGGGTGCTGATCTCGTAGTTCGAATGCACTTGCCCAACCCTATGCGGGCCACCCGAGCGTCGGCGCGGCCATGACGGACATAACGCGCGAGAACACAGATCGGAAATAAGGCGATTTCCCGATATCCCAAGTCGGAACTAGCCGGCCTTGGCCATGGGTCTCCGCGACGCCTTCTTGGGGCTGTCGGGCCGGCGGTCCATCTTCTCGAGCAGGTAATCCAGGTCGTCGCGCGGCGTCGGGGTCGGCTGGGTCAGGAAACGCTCCAGCATGCGGGTCTGGAACCGCTGCTGGTCCCTGGGCCCGCCGTCGAACTCGATGGAATGGAAAGCATCCACCCCCGCCCGGAAGGCGGTGAACAGGCGAACCGGCAGTCCAGCCCGCTCGTAGATGGCGCGGAGCCCCAGGGGTCCGGCGTCGTGGATCATCAGCCAGGTGCGGTGATGGGGCACCTTGGCCAGCGACGCCACCGCCCACTCGAAAAAGGTCATGTGGCCGTGCGCCAGGGCGCGCAGCAGCAGCGAAGCCGTCAGCCGACCCTCGACCCGCATGTGCTCGACGAAGCGCTCCATGTCGGTGGCGCGGCCCGCCTGGTCCACGATGTCGATCGTGGCCCGTTCGCGAGCCCCGACGGCGATCTGCAGCGCCGTCTCGGGCGGCAGGGCATGGTGGTTGATCAGGTGGTCGCGCACCTGGTCGGCGACCATGTTCACCAGCCGCTCGGAGACCGACGGCGGCAGGGCCTGCCGATAGGCCACGGCCGCCAGCAGCTGCTGGGAATTGGCGAAGCGCGAGATGGCCTTCTGCAGGCTGGGTTCGGTGAAATGGGCATTGTCGTTGGCGCAGGCCGTCCGCACCGCCGCCTCGGCCCCATGCTCGACCAGGGCGGCCGTGACCGACTCGGGCAGGCTGATGCGGGTGGCGATGGCGATCTGACGCACCGGCCCGGCGAACCGGATAATCTCGATCAGGTCTTCATCGGTGAAGACGGGAGATTCCGCCAGCATCGGAGTGGCGACAGACTCCACGTCTCGCGCCAGCTTCAGGGCCACGTCGCGCGGCACCGCCGACGAAGCCTTCAAGGTCACCGCCAGGGCCCGGCGCACCAGTTCGGCCGCGTCGCCGGCCATCACGCGCAGAATCTCGTGGGCGACCTGTCGGTCTTCGTCGGTCAGGACCGTCTCGTCGATCCGGCGGCAGAGTTTATGGGCGGCGGCGGCCCGTTCGTCGATCGTGGCGCCCCGCACGAGGCTCAGGATGTCGCCCTCGGTCAGCGCGGCGCGCGTGGTCGACATCGTGCCAGAATCCCCTGCCCCGGACCCCGCCCGGGTCCACCGGAGATGATGTCCGGTTAAGCTTAATGAGAGGTTGTCTTCGCCCTCTGCGCGCAGGCGCGGACAGAATGCCGCAATCTGGGGTTAACCACCCCCCCTAACGCGCCGACAACCAGGGAGCAGTAACTTCGCGTCCTTCGCGGGGGAATGGCCTTGATGACCTTCTATTACGGAAAGTTGGGCCCTGACGCCCCGGCGCCGGCGGAAGAGCCGATCGAGGCGCGCGCCCGCAAGGCCCAGGCCGAACTCCTGCCCTACGCGCTGGGCTTCTTCGCCGTGGCCCTGCCCGTCTTCGTCTGGGGCGCCGCCCACGCCGCCGACGCCGTCTGGATGTCCGCGCTCTTCGCCCAGTTCAGCCTGAACTGGGCCGGGTTCTATTTTGCCGTGAACCGCTACGGACCAAACGCCGAGCATCCCGCCGGCCCGCGCCTGAAGGCGGTCCTGCACCTGCTGGCCAGCCTCTCCTGGGCCGTCGCTGTCGCCGAGATCGCCATCTTCGGGGCCTTCGCCGGGCCGGTCAGACCCGTGATGCTGGCCATGGACGTGGCCGCAGCGGTGGCCTGCCTGTTCTTCTCGTCGCCCTGGCTCCTGGGCCTGCTCCTCACCTTCCCCCTCGCGGCCAGCGCCCCGGTGCTCGCCTTCGCCCTGACCGGGGACAAGGGCGGCGCCGCTGCCGCCCTCGGAGCGGTGTTCTTGGCCATGGCGCTCTGCATGATCATGAACCGGATGCTGCGTCGCCAGTTCGCCCTCGCCGCCGAACGCGAGCAGTTGATCAGCGATCGCGCCGCCTCGCTCCAGGACGCCGAGCGCCTCGCCACCTCCAAGTCGCAGATCCTGGCCACCCTCTCCCACGAGATCAGGAACGGCCTTTCGGGCGTCACCCACGTGCTGGCCGCCGCAGCCAGGGGCGGTCGCGGAGCACCCAGCCGCGAGCAGCTGTCGGCCGGCCTCCAGGCCGCCAACGAACTGCTCGAGGTCCTGAACGCCACGCTCGACACCGAGACCGTGGGAGCCGGCCGACTGGCCGTCGCCAAGCGGCCCTTCGACGCCGCACGCCTCGCCCGGTCCACCGCCCTCCTGATCCGGCCCAAGGCCGCGGCCAAGGGACTGGAGCTCGTCATCCACATCGACGAGGCCCTGGTTGCGGGCAAGGGCGCCGCCGTCGGCGATCCTGCGCGGGTGCGTCAGGTGATCTCGAACCTCATCGGAAACGCCATCAAATACACCGCCCGCGGCCGCGTCGAATTGCGGGTTCTGCGCCCCGCCGAAGACCGGCTGCGCTTCGAGGTGGCCGACACCGGCCCTGGCCTGTCGGCCGAGGAGCTGGAGCGCGCCTTCGAACCCTTCTCCCGCATCGATCGGGTCGGCCTCGGCGTCGCCGGCGCCGGCCTCGGCCTCTCGCTGTCGCGCGAGCTGGCCCGGCTGATGAACGGCGACGTCTCCGCCGAGAGCGCGCTGGGCGTCGGCAGCCGCTTCTGGCTGGAGCTGCCCTTCGACCCCGCCGCGGCTCCCGCCGATGCGGCCGACCAACCCGACGACATGGACGCCGGCGCGCCTGCGCAGTCGGTCCGCAGTCTGCGCGTGCTGCTGGTGGAGGACGACTCCCTGACCGCCGCCATGACGCGCGCGGTGCTCGAACAACTCGGCCACCAGGTGGTCCAGGCCCAGGACGGCCAGCGCGCCCTCGAACTCGCCGAATTCTGTCCCTTCGATCTGACGGTCGTCGGCGGTCAACTGCCGGCGCTGTCGGGGCCCGGGGGCGGCGCCTATGTCGGCGGGCTGTCGACTGCGACCCAGGGAGCTCCGATCATCGGACTCGTGGGCGGAGACTCGGGCGATGCGGAAATCTGCCTGGCCGTCGGCATCGATCAGGTCCTGCGCAAGCCCGTCACCGTCGCCGGCGTCGCCCGCGCCATCGCCGCGGCGATGGAGTCCCGCGCCGAGGCCCTGGCCGAGATCCAGCCGCCGGCCAATCAGCCGGAAAAGCGGACGGCCAAGTCAGCTAGACCGGCGGCCTGAGCCGCCGGCTTCCGACAGCAGCCTCAGCATGTCGGTCGAGAACATCGAGCGGCCAAGGCCCGCGCCGCCCTGGTCCGGCTCGGCGGGGCCACGCAGCAGCATGTCCACCAGCATGCGCTCCTGCTCCTGCCGCTCGTTCCGGCGCGCCGAAGCGTACTGGACGAAGCCCTGCTCCGACGGCTGGCTCGCGGGAACCGGCGCGTCGGCGCCTCGGGTCAGGGAGGCATAGACCTCCGTCACCGAGGCTGCCCGCCCTTCGCGATAGAAGATCGGGCGGTTCGCGGCCGCCGCGTCGGGGAACAGCTCCGTCGCCGGCTGGCGCGGCGAGCGCTGCACCGCCTCGATCAGCCGTGCCGAGCCCTGCGGGCCCAACACGTGCGCCGCATAGAGCTCCCCGGCGGTGGGGTCGCGGCCCATGCGGCCGCGCAGATAGGAGGCGTGGTCGGTGGCGAGCTCGCCGGCCATCAGGGCCGCGGCGTGGGGATCCAGCCTGAGGTCCATCACCGCCTGGCGGGCATCCGAGCCCGAGACATAGAAACGGCCGTCCGAACCCTGTCCGATCAGGTCCGCATAGCGGGCGTAGCCGTACTTGGCGCCATGCTTCTTCAGCGTCGCCAGCCAGGTCTGGTCGACGAACTGGAACAGGCCCGCGGCCGAGGAGGTCTTAGCGTGGGCCTGGGGGTTGTAGCCGCTCTCACGCTTGGCCGTCCCGAGCAGGAACGAGAAGTCGACGCCGGTGGCCTGGGATGCCCGCTCGATGGCGGACTCCACCACGCCTCGGATGGCTTGGACGGTCATGGTCGCAAGCTCGGCCCGTTATGGTTAACCGGTCGTAAATGTCCGCCCGGATCGTTGCTAGATCATGCAACTATCTTGTATTCGCAGAACACTTTACAATTATCGGCAATGATGAGACCCTCTTCTTCAAGGTAGGCCCATGATCTTTGGAGGTCAACGATGGTCATCCGCCCGGCGATTCCGCATCGATACTCGTTCGTAAGCCCGCTGAAGACTTCGGCGCGCCGGCGCATGACGCCGACAGGAGCCGCGATCCTCACCGGCGTGGCCGCCGCGCACCTCGGCCTCGCCGTCTACCTCTACGGCCAGCACTTCACACCGAGTCGCATCGCCGCGCCGCCCGAACCGGGGCCGATCATCATCGAGCTCCCCCGGCTGGCCCCTGAACCGCCCAAGCCGGTGACTCAGAGGCTCCGGCCCCGCCCGGTGCTTCCGGTCCACCAGCAGGACCATGTCATCTTCCGGCCCACCGAGACGCTTGCGGTGAAGCCCCAGCCGCAGACCCAGCCGCTGGTCGATCCCGGCAAAGGCGCCGTCTTCCCGACCGACACGGGCGGGCAGACGTCCGAGCCGCCCAAGCAGCACGTCATCCAGGATCCGCATTGGCTGCGTCAGCCGACGGCCGACGAGTTCGCCGACGCCTATCCCCAGCGGGCGCTCGAGCCCGGCAAGTCCGGCGTCGTCAACCTCGCCTGCACCGTCAAGGCGTCGGGTGATCTCACCGGCTGCGTCGTGGCCGAGGAAACGCCTCGCGGCTGGGGCTTCGGCGACGCGGCCCTCAGCCTCGCCAAGCGCTTCCGCATGGTTCCGCGCACTGAGGATGGCCGGCCGGTGGGCGGCGCGACGGTGCGCATCCCCATCCGCTTCGCGATGCGGAACTGAGCGGCGGCGTCAGAACCTCGCCGGATCGAACAGGCGGCCCCAGCGCCCGCCGCTATCGCCCGAGAGCTGGTCTGCAACCACCTCGGCGATGAGGGGCGCCAGCAGCCAGCCGTTGCGGCGCGCGCCCACCGCCAGCCGCATGCCCTCCACCCGGCTCGGGCCCACCAGCGGCAGGCCGTCGGGGGTCGAGGCCCGCACGCCCGCCGCGCCCGTCGCCGGCGCGGACGCCAGCTCTGGAAACAGAACGGCAGCGCCGGCCTTGAGGCGTGACACGGTCGCGGTGTCGACTTCGATGTCGCGGGCGCCGGCCTCCATGGTCGCGCCGACCACCGGACCGGACGCCCGCGGAACCAGATAGACTCCTTTGCAGCGCACCACCGGCCCCGATGCCGGCGTTGCAGTGTCGATCAGCGCGAGCTGTCCTTTGATCGGCGCTAACAGGTCCAGCTCCGGCGGCGCCTGATCCATCCCATCGGCGGCGAAACCGGTCGCCATGACAAGCACGTCGGCCCCCACCGCGTTTCCGTCGGCGAGAACCGCCTCGCCGCTCCGCCAGCGCCGGACCGCCGACGGCCGGGTGACGCCGCCGTTGGCCTCGAAGGCGGCGCGCAGGGCGGCCAGCATCTGGACCGGCTCCAGGCTCCAGTCCTCGGTCGTCCAAACCGCGCCATGCGGCGCCCTCAGCCCTGGGCTCAGCCGCTCGGCCGCGGCGGCCTCCAGTCCCTTGGCCTGGGCCCCGAGGTCCGCCAGCCGATCCAGCATGCTCGCGTTGGACGCCGGGTCGCCGACCCACAGCGCGCCGGAGAGCTCCAGCCCGACGCCGAAGCCCGACAGCCGCGCCGCCAGCTCGGGCCACCTGTCCCGCGCCGCCTTCAGGAGCTTGAAATGGCCGGCCGACAGCGGATCCAGCGCCGCCTCGAAGGCCGGGGCCAGCATGCCGGCGGCCACGCCGGAGGCGTTGGCGCCCAGGGCGGCCGGATCGGCCAAGGTCACCTCGGCATCCTCGTCCTGCAGCCTCAGGGCGATGGCCGAGCCGATCGCCCCCGCGCCGGCCACGAGCACGCGCGTACCGCTCAGCCGCGCCATGACGAAGAGAATGCCAGGTTGGAGGAAATGCCGCTCAGCTGGCCGCGAGGCCGGTCCGGGCGCGATCCCAGCCCCGGGAGAAGTCCAGGGCGTCGCTGTCCTGCTGGAAGGTCAGCTCCTTGAGCTCGAAATCCTGCAGGGGATCGGAGCGCACCATCAGGCAGGGCGCATCGCCGTCGCCGGCCCAGAATTCGGCCTGGCGCGCCAGGCGGGCCATGAACTCCGACAGATAGGTCCCGAAAAGCTGGGCCTCCCTGCCGGGATGAACGGGAAGACGAACGATCACGTCGCTCAAAGCCACACCCTTGGAGCTTGACTGCCGGGACAGCAAACTCGCAGCCTGTTCGGCGGTTCCGCGTGTGCGGCTGCGAACAACTTGGCCCGCCGAGTCCAGGCTTAGCTGCACCGCAGCACGTCGTCAAAGCCTTATCGCTCAAGGCGCGGCCGCATGACGGCGGCGCCCGGAATCCCGGCCGGCGCGCCTCTCGCATGTGCAACAAGTCCTGCGCAGGGTTCGCCGGGTCCAAGGGAATGGTACCGCCTCCCCGGTTCGAACGGGGGACCTCTAGAGCCACAATCTAGCGCTCTAACCAACTGAGCTAAGGCGGCCCGGCGAAGGAAGGCAGGTTCTAGTCGCGGCCGGCGGCGCGATCAAGCGGCGGACGCGCGCAGCCACGCCAGCACGGCCCAGGCGTGGCTGTCGTGGCGCAGAAGGGTCAGGGCTTCCCGAGGCTCGAACCAGACCAGCTCATGGTCGTCATCGATCTTCAGGGTCGGATCCTCGCCCGTGACTTCGGCCTCATAGACGCCCGAGCGGTTGTTCACCGCCTCGCCGTCGCTCTTGCGGAAGAGCTGGTCGGCCCGGGCGATCAGGGGCCCAGAGCGCACCTTGAGGCCGGTTTCCTCGCCGAACTCGCGCACCAGGGCGGCCGCGTCGTCCTCGCCGGGGTCCAACGCGCCGCCCGGCAGGTCGAACCAGGGATCGGCGTTTGGCGTCGTCACCCGAACCATGGCGATCCGCCCGCCCCTGGGCGCGATGCCAAAGGCCGCCGGCCGGTCGCGGTAGCTGACGCCCGGATCGGCCTTGCCGAACTGAGGCGCTCCTGGCGCGGTCATCAATCGTCCCCGTAGAGCAGGGTGTAGGCGTCGGCCTGGCCGGCCTCGATCTGGGTCACCGGCGTCGGCGGATAGCCAACGGACGCGAAGGCGCTGGCGTTCCAGGCGGCGACGATCAGGTCTCGCAGCTCCGCCGCCCCTGCCGCCACCCGCTCGGTGGCGAAGGCGACGCCCCGGGGGTCGGGGCCCATGAAGGCGCCGGCCTTCTCCAGCCGGTAGAGCGGCAGCACCTGGGCATAGGTCTGGCCGAGATAGGCGCTGGCGCGGGCCTCGATCTCGCAGCGGCAGTCGCCCGGCGGCGGCATCTTCGCCCGCACCGCCTGGAGTGTGACATTGGCTCGCACGAACGGCCCCTCGAAGGGCGTGTGGATGCGCTGGGTGGTGAAGCCCTCGGGGTTCGGCCCCGGACCCCAACCGTTGTAGTGCACCGTCACGTGCATGGGCTGGCTGCCGTCGCCGACGTAGTGGGCCCAGACTCCGAGGTCCTGGATGGTCTGGGCCTCACGGCGCTGGCGGTCGCGCTCCAGCCAGGCCCGCCGCGCCGGATCCTTCTCCAGCCGCGCCGCGGCCACGTCGACCCGCCAGTAGGCGAAATCCTTGGTCAGCTGCTGCCAGCCGTCGACGATCGAATAGGGCAGGAAGCCCGCCTTGGCGCTGTCGGCGCCGAGCGCCCTCAGGGCCGCGTCGTAGTCGGTCTTGGTGGCGGGCAATGCGGCCAGGGCCGGGCCGCCCAGCACCCTGCCCCCGTCGTCCACGTCCACGAAGTGGCCGGGATCGCGCATGTTGTCGTGCACCTTGCCCGAGCCCCTCGAGCGGTCCGGCTCGCGGGCCAGCTCGCCCACGTCGGCCGCCACGCCGGGGGCGCGGAGGAAGGCCGGCAGGCTCTCGGGCAGGGTCTGGATCCCCAGGACGCCGATGATCCGGTGGCCGGTGTCGCCCCACGCCAGGGCCTGGCCGGCGACGCCGAGGGCGCCGGCGAAGGCAACGGGAGCCAACAGACGGACACGCATGGTGACGGACATGGACAGCCTCACTCGGTAATGGATAGCGCCTGCTCGACGCGTCTTATCCAGTCCCTAATCGCCGGATATGACACGAGATCGAACCCGCCTTCGTGGGCCCAGCGCGTATAGGCGACCAGGGCCACGTCGGCGAGACTGAGTCGCGCGCCCACGAGGAACGGACCGTCCTTCAGTCCCAGCTCCAGCCGCGCCAGGGCCGCGGCGCCGCGCTCCACCAGCTTGGGATCCAGCTCGTCCCTGCCTTGCCGCAGGAACAGCATGCGGAAGCGGGCGACCGCGATGGCCGGCTCGTGGCTGTACTGCTCCCAGAACAGCCACTCCAGCATCCTGGCCCGGTCGTAGGCGTTCTCCGGGATCAAGTCCGAGCCTTCGGCCAGGTGCAGGATGATGGCGTTCGATTGGGCCAGCGGTCGGCCGTCCTCGAGAATCACGGCCGGGACCTGGCCTGCGGGGTTCATCGCCAGATAGTCGGGGGTGCGGGTGGCGCCGGTCATGATGTCGACCTCGCGCCACTCGAACGGGACGCCCAGCCGCCGGGCG
>Ga0265338_10003687_pt1 | contig 21340 bp, 23 predicted proteins | sample 42126metaG_FD_193579 | JGI IMG/M metagenome (GOLD analysis project Ga0265338, IMG submission 193579) | Rhizosphere microbial communities from Carex aquatilis grown in University of Washington, Seatle, WA, United States - 4-21-26 metaG | ecosystem: Host-associated > Plants > Roots > Rhizosphere... | reverse complement strand
GTCAGAGGTCGGAGGTCAGAGGGCAGAGGCCAGAAGGCGGAAGGCGGAAGGCGGAACCGGGGAAACATCGAATATCGAACGCTCAACCTCGAACGTCGAAGGGAATTGCGGATTAATTTGAAGGCCGGATTTCACACCCCGACCCTCGTCCCTCAAACTTCCGAGAAAAATGGCGGGAGCGGCGGGGCTCGAACCCGTAACCTCTGCCGTGACAGGGCAGCGCTCTAACCAATTGAGCTACGCCCCCGCGTGGGGCAGGAGAACCTATGGAAATGCTCGCAGCACGTCAAGCTGAACAGAAAAAAATATTCGGGCAGCAGACGCCAAGGAGGTGGGGGTGGGGAACCCCGCTGAAGAAACGTACTGCCACCCGAACAATGAAATTCTATGTCCGTTGCGGTTTTTGTCAACCCCCCGACAGCTAATGTTAAGCAATCTGATGCAGCTTTATTTTTGATGACTGTAAGGGTTATTAATGAACACGACCGAGATACACGAAGGCGCGAGGCAACCGGCGGATGATTTTCGTCCTCGTCGTCGTCGTGCTCGGGCAACTCGTTCTCGGTTTTACTCTTTCGAGGACGAGGGCGAGGACGGCTGAAGCGACGGATCGCGTTCTGACGTTGCCAACCCGCGCGCGCCCGCTTACGATTTGTTCATTCCGTGCCGGCGTTTTGGCGCGGTAGTCATGGCTGAATATAAAGTCAAATTTGAAGTTTTTGAAGGACCTCTCGACCTGCTCCTGTACCTCATCAAGAAAGAGGAAGTCGATATTTACGAGGTGAACCTGACGAAACTGGCGACACAGTTCATCGAGTATATCGATACGATGCGGTTGATGGACCTGGAGGTCGCCGGGGAGTTTTTGGTGATGGCGTCGACGTTGATGTACATCAAGAGCCGCGAGTTGTTGCCGGTGGAGCAACAGGTGCAGGTGGAGGGTGAGGATGAGGGCGAGGATCCGCGTTGGGAGCTGATTCGGCAATTGGTCGAATACAAGAAGTTCAAGGATGCCGCGGCGCAATTGCAGGTGCTGGAGGTGGCCCGCGAGAATACATTTCCGCGTCTGCCGATCAAGCCGGAGTTTGAGGAGGAGCGCGCGGCGGTGAAACCCGAGGTGTCGATTTTCGATTTGCTGAACGCGGTCAATACGGTGCTGCAGCGGTTCACGAAGCCGGGTGATTTGCGGGATATTTTCGAGGACAAATGGACGGTCAGCGAAAAGATCGAGTTTGTGATGAAGGCGATTACCGAGCGCGGCCGGGTGACGTTCACGGAGTTGTTTGCGCAGGCGGCGAGCCGGTCGGAGGTGGTGTGCACGTTTTTGGCGATGTTGGAATTGATCCGGATGAAGCAGCTCGTTTGCGTGCAGGCGGAGCCGTTCGCGGAAATTGAGGTGGTGCGCGCCACAGTGGGTGCCCCACCGGCCACGGTGGCAGGGTCACTGGCCAATGAAGGTGCAACCGAATTGGTGCCGGCGGCAAATCCGGCGCGCGAGATACCCGGCGCCACCTCGGAACAATCTGCTTCGAACCCCGAGTCCGAGGCGCAAACGCAGGGAACTTAAATGTTTTTTGAGCGCCACCTTTCCATGAACCTGGTAGCAGCGGACGTGAGCCCGCTCCATCTGAAAGTTGGAGCCAACTCACGTCGGCGGCTACAGTTTTCGACCGTTCAATCGTAAATCGTAAATCAAAAATTTGCAGATGGACCTGAAATTTATTTTGGAATCGATCCTGTTCTCGGCGCAAAAACCGATGAGCGTGAAGGAAATTCGCGAGGTTTTGTCCAATGCCGCGGAGCAGGAGGATGCGGATGCGACGGTGAAGGGATTGAAGAAATCGAAGGAGGACGACGTGACGGCGGCGCTGGATGAACTCGCGCGGGATCATGAGGGAGCGGGGCGCAGTTATCGGCTGGCGTGCGTGGCGGGGTCCTGGCAGTTCGTGACGCAACCGGAATTTGCGCCGTGGCTCAAGGCGTTGGTGGGGGTGAAGGCGCGCCCGCCGCGGCTGTCGCAGCCGGCGCTGGAGACTTTGGCGATTATTGCGTATCGGCAGCCGATCACGCGCGCGGAGGTGGAGCAGATTCGCGGGGTGAATGTGGACGGCACAATGCAGACCTTGACCGAGCGCGGTCTGGTGGAGGCGCGGGGCCGCGCGGAGGTGGTGGGGCGTCCGATGACTTATGGGACGTCGGCGTTGTTCCTGGAATATTTTGGGCTGCGAGCGCTGGAAGATTTGCCGGCCGCGGATGAGTTGCGGAAGATTGTGGTGGAGAAACCGCCGGCCCCGCTGACGGCGGACCCGGGTTTGGCAACGGCGCCACCGGAGCAACTCCAGATGAAGGAGGAGGGCGGAGGGCAGAAGCCGGAGGGCGGAGAGCAGACGGCGGAACAGCCGGATCCTCAATAAATTTCCGCCACGATTTGAATCGGCATTCATTGGCGTCTTTGAATCGATTGCCGGCGCATGCTTTTAATCGTTAGAAGGGAGATATTGGCCGCATGATCGCAGTCGAGACCAGCGAACACGAAATCCGGGTTAAGATTCCGACTGACGGAATGTCGCCGGAGGCAGTGCGTAACTTTCTCGATTGGCTGCGTATGGAAGCGGCAGCGCGTCGAAGCCAGCTCACTGATGAAGGGGCATGGAAACTTTCCGAGGAAATCAAATCTGATTGGTGGGCCAAGAACAAAAGTCGTTTCAATGATGAGCGGAAATGAATCCGCCCGTTGTGGTTGATACGAATATTCTTTTCGGAGCACTGGTCGGTCGCCGATCCCGGTTACGCGAAATTCTTCTGACAGAATCCGGAGTCAGTTTTTGCTGCCCGAGATTTGTTTTCATCCAGTTGTTCAAGCACAAGGAACGGATTCTCGCAGCGGCGGACTTGCCGGAAGAAGAATTATTTGAGGCGTTAAACTCGGTTCCTCGCTGTTTTCAGTGGAATACCGGCGCATCACCTTCCGATTTGACACGCGTGCTATAAACAGCACGGCAAAGAAGGGAAAAGAAAGGAGCGAATGAAAGCGGCAACCAGGAAGGTTTTGGCAACGTGCTTCCGGCAACCTGCCCACAAATCCACTCTCGCGGGCCGCCCCCAAAACGCGATCGCCCCCACGCGTTGTAAGTGGTTGATTTTTGGAGAATTTGCGGCCTTTTTGAGCGATTTGGAGGGTGAAAAAAAACTTTTTATTGGCCCGCCTCTCTCGTCCCACGATTTGTGCTCCGCATTCGTCACTCGCAGAAGGCGTCGCACCTTGTCCGACCTTGTCCTATCAAAACAATCCCCTTACCCTCTTTCCAGGCTCCCGGTTTTGCCTTCCTTAAAATCTATTCCACTGAACACAACGAAGAACCTTAAACTCATTATTTGCCCACATTCAGTTTCTGGACGAATCCGCGATTCCGATGGGTGATTGGCTAGAAGCCCGCCGGCTATGTTTAGGAGTTGATGAAAAAGACACTCCATTCGTTGCTTTGGCCATTCACTTGAGCGCCCCGCTATGGACAGAGGATCAGGAGTTGAAAGAGGGGCTCCACGCAAAGGGATTCAATTCATTTTTTGGGCGCTAACATCGCCCACCTTTCGCACTAAACAGGTTTGATTCTTCCTTCGTAATTCTCCATTCTGCCGTCACCGTGAACATTCCCGAACATCGAAAGGCTATCGACAAGCTGGACGCGCAGATCGTGAAGCTCCTGAACGAGCGCACGAAACACGTCCTGGCGATTGGCGAAATCAAGCTCAAGGCGGGCGAGGAAATTTACGCGCCGCATCGCGAGGGCGCGGTGCTCCAGCGCGTGTGCGCCCAAAACCCGGGGCCGATTACGAACGAATCGCTGCGCGCGATTTACCGGGAAATCATGTCGAGCGCGTTGTCGTTGGAGAAGTCCATGACGATTGCGTATTTCGGGCCGGAGGCGACGTTCACACACCAGGCGGCGATCCGGAAATTCGGATCGAGCCTGCTTTACGCGCCGTTGAAGACGATCGGGGATGTCTTTTCCGAGGTTAGCAAGAACCGCGCGGATTACGGCGTGGTGCCGGTGGAGAATTCCACCGAAGGAGTGGTCACGCACACGCTCGATATGTTCGTGGACAGCGACTTGAAGGTGGTCGCGCAAATCATTTTGCCGGTGCAGCAATGTTTGCTCAGCCATTCGCCGCGCAAACAAATCAAGAAGCTTTACGTGCATCCGCAATCGCTCGCGCAATGCCGCGGTTGGATCCAAAACAATTTGCCGAGCGTGGAAATCATCGAGACCTCGTCCAATGCGCGGTCGGCCGAATTTGCGGCGAAGGAAAAGAATTCGGCGGCGATTGCCGGCATTTTGGCGGCCGAGAAATACGGCCTGCCGGTGCTGGAGCAGGATATCCAGGATAACGCCGCCAATGCGACGCGGTTTCTGGTCCTTGGACGCAAGTGCAGTCCGCCGACGGGCAATGACCGCACGAGCTTGATGGTGAGCATCCGGGATAAAGTCGGCGCGTTGCATCACGCGCTGGCGGCGTTTCGTCGCAACCGGATCAATCTTACGAAGATCGAATCGCGCCCGAGCAAGCGGCGCGCGTGGGAATATTTTTTCTTCATCGATTGCGACGGGCACCAGGAGGATCACAAGGTAGCGAAGGCAATTGAGCAGTTGGCGGTGGAGTGCAGCTTCGTAAAAGTGCTGGGGTCGTATCCGAATTCGGAGTAACCGTGTCGAAGCGCCTTTTCATTTCGCTACTCAATGGTGCCGGATCAAAAATAAATGCAGCCTAAATCGCAATATCTCATTATTTCCCGCGGCCAGTGGGACAAGGACGCCTCTCCGGAGAAAATCCAGAAGGCCATCGACCAATTTTACGCCTGGCTGCTTCGGTTGGTTGATGAAGGGAAAATGAAAAGGGGACAACGGCTCGGGATTGAAGGAAAAACGGTTTATCCGGCAGGCGTCATCACGGACGGTCCTTTTGGTGAAAGCAAGGAGGTCGTCGGTGGCTACTGGTTTATTTTGGCCCGGAGCCTCGAGGAAGCGGCGAAGATTGCCGCTGGAAATCCGTGCCTGAAGTGCGGCTTGTTTTACGAAATCCGTCCCATCGTTTCGGAGAAAGCAACCGCCTTCACTGTCACGAACGAAACCCCGATTGAACGTAGAAACAGGCTGTGATGGCACGCAATGAAAGCGTTTATCTCAAATGAACCGGGCAAGAGTCCGGTGAAAATATTGGAATCAAATCCGTACTTTTTTCGACTTCACAATCCAAGGGGCGGTGCTAGCCTGTTTTTATGTCTCAACAGAATTTGAATGATTACTTCATTTGGGGGATCGATGATTCTTCTTATGGACCTGTTGAACTCCCGACGTTGGTGAATTGGATCAAGGACGAGCGCGTGCTGGCGGATACGTGGGTTTACGCGCGCCGCGATTCGGCGTGGCAACGGGCGGCGGACATTGCCGAGTTGAAAATGTTTTTCGGGAAAAAATTCACGCGGCCCGCGGACGGTTCATCCATCACGCCGGGCGCGTTGCGGCGGATTAAAATTCTTGCGGACTTGAACGACGCCCAGCTTAGCCACCTCTCGGATTTCATGGAGTTGCAGCGGATTCCGCAGTGGGCGACGGTTGTGCGCCAGGGTGATCCGGGGGACGCCATGTATCTGATCCTGGAGGGTGAATTGCGCGCTCGGGTGATGATCGGCGACCGGGAAACCATTTTGTCCACGTTGAGCGCGGGCGATTTTTTTGGGGACATTGCGTTGTTCGATCAAGGACCGCGTTCGGCGGATGTGATTGCGAATGCGGAGAGCGTGTTGTTGCGAATTTCGTCGGTCTCGTTTGAGCGCCTGGCGAAGGAAGCGCCCGCGCTGGCGACGCCGTTCCTGCGGGCGACTTCACGCACGCTGGCTTCGCGCATTCGTGCCGATAATAAGAAGCTTGGCCAGATGACGCAGCAGTTCAGCGCGAGCGGACGGGGTTAGCGCCGCGGAGCACGGAGCATCGCTCCGCGACAACCTCCCATAAACACACGGAGCAATGCTCCGCGCTCCGGCGCCTGTGCCAAGTCGCGCCGCCGCTTCAGGTGAGGGTTTTCTTCTTCATTGAAAACGAGGTGTCTTACCGGCATTCTGCCAGCGATGAATTATCTGGACGAAGCCAAAAACGTCTTCGACATCGAACTGGCTGCGCTCAAAAAGGTCCGTTCGCAGTTGGACGGTTCGTTCAACCGCGCGGTCGAAGTGGTGGTGGAGACGCTGCGGCGGCGCGGGAAGATCATTGTGGTGGGCATCGGAAAATCGGGCAATATCGGCTATAAAATTTCGGCCACGCTCACGAGCACGGGTTCAACGAGCGTGGTGCTCAACAGTGTGGACGCACTGCACGGCGACCTCGGGATCATCAATGACGGCGATGCGATTCTCGCGTTAAGTTATTCCGGCGAATCGGAGGAGTTGTTGAATTTGCTTCCTGCGTTCAAGCGGTTTTCGGTCAAAATCATCTCGATCACCGGCAATCCGAAATCGTCATTGGGCTTGCATAGCGATGTGGTTTTGAATGTGCGCGTGGCGAAGGAAGCGTGTCCGTTCAACCTGGCGCCGACGGCGAGCACGACGGCGTCGCTCGTGATGGGCGATGCGTTGGCGATGGCGGTGCTGAAAGCTCGCGGTTTCAAACAGAGTGATTTTGCGCGCTACCATCCGAGCGGCGCGATTGGCCGCGCTTTGCTTACGCGCATCGGCGACATCATGCGCTCCGGCAATCGCAATACGGTGGCGCGTCAAGACATGGTGGTCAAGGAAGCGCTGTTGATTATGACGCGCGCCAAGTCAGGAAGCCTGAGCATAGTGAATGCGCGCGGAAAATTGGTAGGGGTTTTTACCGATGGCGATTTCCGGCGGCGCATGTCCACGGACGAGGAGTTGCTTTCGCGTCCGCTCAAAGCGGTGATGACGAAGAACCCGATCGCCATCCGCGAGGATGCTCTCGCCCAGGAGGCGTTGAAGATTTTCAATGAGCGCAACATCGACGATTTGATCGTGGTGAATGCGAAGCGCGAGCCGGTGGGCTCGGTGGATTCGCAGGATTTGCCGAAGTGGAAGATAGTGTAGCCGCGCTAATCCAGCCCGCTGGCTTTTTTTGCGCGGTTCAAGACCTGGCGCGCCAGGGTTTTCGCTTTGGCGGCGCCGTCGCTCAGGATTTTGTTCACGTGATCCAGGTTCGCGGCGAGTTCGGCGCGTTTCTTCCGCGCGTCGGCAAAATAATTCCAGTAGTGCTCGAACAATGCCTTCTTCAAATCGCCGTATCCCAGGCCGCCGGCGCGCAGGCGATTTTCGATGTCGGCGGCGGCATCCTGTGGCGCAACGAGTTTTAAAAGTTGAACGGCGAGATTTTTGTCCGCGTCCGGTTTGGGTTCCGCCGGGGTTCGGCTGTCCATGACAATGCCCATTATTTTTTTGCGGATGGCTTTTTCGTCGCCGAAAATCTCGATGGTGTTGCCGTAACTTTTGCTCATCTTCTGGCCATCCGTGCCGGGTACGACCGCGACTTCTCCCCGGATTTGCGGTTCGGGAATCACGAACGTTTCGCCGTAGGTTTCGTTAAACTTGACGGCCATGTCGCGGGTCATCTCAACGTGTTGCTTTTGATCGCGGCCCACGGGCACGATGTTGGAATCGTAAATCAAAATGTCGGCCGCCATCAGCACGGGGTACGCGAAAAGGCCGTGGTTGGGCGCAATGCCTTTGGCGATTTTGTCTTTGTAGCTGGTAGCTCTTTCGAGCAGGCCCATGGGGGTTAAAGTGGTGAGCAACCAGGCCAGTTCCGTGACTTCCGGCACGTCGGATTGTTTGAAGAAAGTGGACTTCTTCGGATCCAAACCGCACGCGAGAAAATCCAGCGCCACATCGAGGGAATTGGTGCGGCGCTGCGCGGCGTCGAACAGCGAGGTCATGGAATGATAGTTCGCTATGAAATAAAACGCCTCGCCTTTCTCCTGCAATTCGATGGCGGGTTTCATCATCCCAAAATAATTTCCGAGGTGCAAAGCGCCGCTGGGCTGGATGCCGGACAAGATACGCATGGCGATAAGTTAGCTGGAACTTGCGAGGATGCGCAAGATGGGGTTGGAAGGCTAAATCAGTTAAATTGGTTAAATGAGTTAAATGAGTCCAGAAGCCCCACGTTTTATTTAACTTATTTAACTCATTTAACCATTTAACTTATTCAACAAACCCGACTTCACTTCCCACCGGTGCAGGTCGCGGCTCAGTTCGCTGGGCCAATTTTCCTCGGTGGCGGTCATGAACACCTGGCCGTGTGATCGATGCGCGCGCTCGAGCAACGGCAGAAAACCGCTCCGGCGTTTCACGTCGAGTTCGCCCATGATGTCGTCGATCAGAAGAATGGGGGGTGAGCCGTGCAGCCCGGTCAGGTATTCCGCTTGCGCCATTTTCAGCGAGGTGGCGAGCGTGCGCTTTTGCCCTTCGCTGCCGAATTGCGCGGCAGATTTTTCGTTTAACAGGAGTTGCAAGTCGTCGCGGTGAGGCCCGATGAGGGTTGCGCGATAGGATTGCTCGCGACGTCGCGCCTGCGCCAGTTCCACGGCAAAATCTTTTTTAACGCTGGGCAGGTATTCGATGCGCAATTCCTCGGCGTCATTGGAAATGCGACGGTAAGCGAGGCGGGCGAGCGGGGAAAGCTTCGGGACGAGTTCGCGGCGCATGCGAATGATTTCCTCGCCGGCGCTGACGAGTTCCCGGGTGAAGCTTTCGAGCGACGCTTCATCGAGGGTTGAACGTTTCAGGAGCGCGTTGCGCGAGCGCAGCGCCTGGGCGTAACGTTGCAGCAGTGGCAAATAAGTGGGATGTGTTTGCGAAAGCAGCAAATCGATAAATCGTCGGCGCGAACGCGCGGTGCCTTTCACTAGTTGCAGATCTTCCGTGCAGAAAACGACGGTCCGCAGCGCGCCCAGGTAATCGGTCAGTTTGCGGACGGGCCGGCCGTCGAGGCTCAGGCTGCGCTCGGCCGCGGACCAGTACATTTTTATCTCGCGATCGCCTTGTCCGATGACTTTGCCGCCGACGAAGTAGCCCTTTTGGCCATGCCGGACCATCTGCCCGCCGCCAACGCCGCGAAACGAACGGAGCGTGGCCATGAGATAGATGGCTTCGAGCACATTGGTCTTGCCCTGCGCGTTGTCGCCGAGGAGCAAATGGAATCCCGGTGCGAAATCCACGTCCAGCCGCGCGTAATTGCGGAAATCCCGGAGTCGTAGATGGGCGAGATGCATGAGTCGGTTGAGTTTGTTAAATCGTTAAATAGTTAAATCGTTAAATTAGGGAGCGGTTGCAACCTTTGATTTACTTAGGATGGTCAAACTCTCCAAAAGTTGTCTTGATATCAGTTCTATCATTAACCCCGCGGTGTGAATGGCGTTTGGATTCGCCCCCACTGGATTTGCCGTGCGGCAGCGTTGCCCTGCCGGGCGAAATCGGAAATACTGGTTGGGGAATGGATGAGAAAAATCAAGCGGACCAGCCGCAGCGTTATGTGTGGCCGTGGTTTGTGCTGGGCGCGGTGGTGCTGGCGATTGTGCTCGCGGTTTTTTGGATGAGTGTCCTGGTGCATCGCGTGCGGGAACAGCGCGAATCCAATCCATGGCCGGCGGTCAGGCAGCCGGTGGCGCCGACCAATGTCCCCGGGCCAGGCGCAAAGATTGATCCGATCCGAGAGCAACGCATGGCGGAATTTCAAGACACGCTCGTCGGCGGTGATGCGGAGGCGGGGCGAAAAGTTTTCTTCGAGAGTCCCGCGGCGAATTGCGGTAAATGCCACAAAGCGGGCGGGCAGGGGGGAGACAACGGGCCGGTGTTGGACGGGATTGTGGCGCGGCAATCGCGCCGGTTTATTTTGGAATCCATCCTTTTTCCCAATGCGGTCATCAACACGAATTTTCAGACGATCGTGGTTCAGTTGAGCGATAACCGGGGGATTGCGGGCACGCTCGGGCACGAAACGGAAACCAACGTCGTGCTCATCACGCCCGAAGACGGGCCGGTCACGGTGAAGAAATCGGAAATTGTGCGGCGCTGGATCGGCGCGTCGCCCATGCCGGAGGGCATCTGGCAATCCCTCTCGAAACAGCAATTGCGCGACGTGATTGAGTTTGTGGCGAGCCTGAAGGCGAAATGAGCGGTCTGCCCGGCGAGAAAAACCGCTAAAGCGGTTGAAATCCCGAGCCTCTGCTCAACACCCAGCTGAAGCAGGGTGTTAATGAGATGCGTTGAACCTCGTTATTTTCACTGCGTTTTCAATCACTTTTTTCTCTCGGAAGATCCCACAAAAAGCGTCTCGACAAATTACGACTTGACATACATAGGATGGCTATGCATAGTGTCCCTATGATACCGAAGGAACTGGTTGCCGCCTCCGCCGAGGCGCTGATTTTATCGCTGCTTTCAAAAGGGGAGAGTTATGGTTACGCCATCATCCAGGAAGTCCGGGCCCGGTCCGACAATCACATGCAATGGACGGATGGCATGCTTTACCCGGTGTTGCATCGCATGGAGAACAACGGCTGGATCAAGGCGCGCTGGGTGAAGATGGAGAATGGCCGGAAGCGCAAATATTACTCTTTAAAGAAGGACGGCAAAGCGGCGTTGGATAAACAGCGCACCCAGTGGCTGAAAGTCCACGGCGTCCTGACTCAATTGTGGGGGGAACAGGAACAGTATGCCTGACCTGGAAGAAAAAATCGCCAAATGGCGGAAGCGAATGGCTGCGGGCGGGGTCAAACCCGCCGCAGTCCTCGACGAATTGGAGGGCCATTTGCGGGAAGTGATTCAGGAGCGGTTGGCTGCGGGCAGATCGGAATCGGAAGCGGTTGAAATTGCAATCGCGCGAGTTGGATCTCCCGGTTCGTTACGGACTGAATTCAATAAAATCAGTGGCGCGATCTGTTTGCCTGTAGTAATCGGGGCATGCGTGTGGACGATGTTGGTAATACTCATCGCGGTGCTTATGTTGCGGAGAGTTTTCATTGGGGAGATGGGCACGCTGATGTTCTCGCATATTGTCATCCTGACAACGGGCTACCTGGCGGCGTTTTTGGCCGGCGGCTTCGGGATTATTTATGTTTGTTGGCAATGGTTTGGCCGATTATCGCCTGGGCGGGGGCAATCGTTGAGCAAGGCTGCGTTCTGGTTCACTTATATTTCAGGAGGCCTGGTTCTTTGCGGATTTCTATTGGGCACCCTTTGGAGTAAGCAGCATCTTGACGCTTATTGGCAAGATAGTCCGCGCTGGTGGGGATGCTTCTGCGCCTGCATCTGGACCGTTGCCTTATGCCTGATCCAGAGATTTGCCAGCATCAGCGATTACGTCCGAATGCTACTGAGCATTGTCGGCAATGTCGTCATTGGCCTGGGCTGGTTTTGCGCTGTCGTTCCCCACCCGGTTTCAAACGGAGTAATGAAGTATTGGCCGATGGAAGTCTTTCTCGGCTTCCATGTCCTTTTCTTCCTGGCAGGATTTTCGCGCAGATTTGAAACTGCAAAATTGTCAAATTGAAAGGAACAATATGTTTCAGCTCGATCCGGCGATCGCGGAATGGCGGCGGCGAATGGCCGACAGTGGTTTAAACGCCGCGGTCGTGCTCGACGAACTCGAGAGTCATCTGCGCGAGGATATTGATCGGCAGGTGCGTTCGGGATTAAGTGAACAGACCGCTTTCGAGGCGGGAGTTTTGCGAATCGGACGGGTTGGCGCGCTCAAATACGAGTTCGCAAAGGTGGACGAGACGAGACAAGTTTTGCGGCAGAAGGCCGTTTGGGCTTTGCTTGGAGTCGCTGCCTTGAGTTGCTGGGTCCATTTCGGCGGGTCGCCGGCCTTGGCGCTTGTCTATGGCATCATGCTGGCCGGCCTTGTTATCGCCTCATTCGTTGATTTCAAGCATTTCATTATTCCCGATGAAATCACGATTGGCGGCATCTTTTTTGGATTTCTTTGCTCTTCTTTAGTGCCGTCATTGCATGGGCAAAACGCGTGGCGCGATGGAATGTTCCAAAGCTTGCTGGGCATCGGCGCGGGTGCGGGGTTGCTGTACTTGATCGGACGGCTGGGCAAGCTCGCCTTTGGCCAGCAACGGCTCGCTTTCCTCGGCGACACCAAAATCATCTTCACCGACGCCGCGTTGGTTCTTCCGGAAAAGGAAATTCCATACGCAGATTTGTTTTATCGCAAGGCCGATGTTGTCTCCGTGTATGGACGCACTGTCACTTTCGCGGGGCTTACTTACCAGAATGTTCCGGTCCGTCTGACTTCAAACAGCTTGCAAATCGGTGACGAGAAATTCAACCCCGCAGTGGTCACGCGCCTGGAAGTTGTCAGCGGGGAAATTGTTTTACCGCGCGAGGCAATGGGCCTGGGCGACGTGAAGTTCACGGCAGCCATCGGTGCATTCCTCGGCTGGCAAGCCGTATGTTTTTCACTGGTCGCCAGTTCTCTCATTGGCTCATCAGTGGGCTTGGGTTTGATCGCTATCCGCCGCCGCGAATGGTCTTCACGGTTGCCGTACGGACCCTACCTCGCGCTGGCGGCGGCAATCTGGATTTTCGGTGGTAAACATTTTATTGAGGCTCTGTTAACGCAATAAAACAGGAAAAATATGTTTAACCTTGATCAAGCAATTGCGGAATGGCGGCGGCAAATGATCGCCGGGAAAATCAAATCGGCGGAAGTTCTCGACGAACTGGAAAGCCACGTGCGCGAGGATGCGGAACGGAAGATTCGCTCGGGCATGAATCCGCCGCAGGCTTTCGAGGCGTCCGTGCGGGCCATTGGCCGGGGTGATACGCTGAAGGCGGAGTTTGCAAAAGTTGAGGGATTCACGGAGGCGCGCGCCGGCAAGCTGATCGGTATTGCGCTCAGCGTGCTGACTACCGGCTTTGCGCTGATGGCCACTCCCGCTTTCTTCACGATTCGGGAGATGACGCTTGGGCAACGCTTGGTGGGACTGGCCGCCGTGGCCGCGATATTTTTCGCGATCATGAGTTGGCGGTTTAATCACATTTATTTGCCGGTGATCCGCAACCGCCGGTTAAGAATGGCTGCCGGGATCGTGTGCAGCCTCGCGGGAGTGCTCTGGCTTTTCGCTTTTGGCGGCATTCTGATCCATATCATCGTGCCGCGGATACTGGGCGCTGCGTCCGCCACGAGGGAAAATTTCTTTCCGGTATTCGCCATTGGGATCTCATTTTTATGGGCGGTCGCGGTGGCGGCAGCGCTGGGCAGCATCGCTTACGGATTGGAAGAAGCTGCTCGCCGGCAACATCGAAAGGAAACCTATGTTTAACCTCGAGCAGGCAATTACAGAATGGCGGAGGCAAATGACGGTCGGAGGAATCAAGTCGCCGGCAATTCTCGATGAGTTGGAGAGCCATTTGCGCGAAGAGAGGGAACGGTTGGTTCGCTCCGGCACCGACGCGGAAAAGGCGTTCGCAGCGGCGGTCCAAAAGATCGGCTCGGTGAGTGTGCTTAAAGATGAGTTTAATAAATCCGCCGCTGCCGCCGTGGGCGAGAAACTAATGATGGCAGCGGCCGTTTTGGTTTTGGTGTTCGGCGCCTTCCTGAGCACGGTCACCGTTTTGCTTTGCTATTTGACGGCCGCGGAACGGTTCCTGGGTTTCATCGCCATTGGACTGACTTTCGGGATTGCTTGTGGCTGGCCGGCTTTCGTTGCGCGGCTGCCGGTCGTTCATCCGAAGCGCAAGTTGCAGGTAGTGCAGGTGGCATGCCTGGCGACAGGATTTGCCGTTAGCACATTCTACGTCCAGGTGATTCTGCACCCCTACTTTGAACATCGCCCGGACGGTATGCTTCCGCCGGTAGGCTTTCTTGCGATTTTCCCGATAGCAGTTGGGTTTACTCTCGCCGCCGGCCTTGATCGCGCAGCGGCCCGATCGCCGCGAGCAATCCTGACGTGAGTAATTAACGTTCGCGACATCAAAACAATATGTTCAATCTCGACCACGCAATTGCCGAATGGCGGCGGGAAATGGCGGCGGACGGGCTGAAAGCTCCCGCGTTGCTCGATGAGCTCGAGAGCCACTTGCAAGAGGATGTGGAGCGCCAGGTACAATCGGGGGTGGGCGTGGAGCAAGCTTTCGGCCTGGCAATTCGCCGCCTCGGCCAGCCGCGCGCGTTGACGGATGAGTTTTCGAAAATCGGCGAAACAAATAAAGTGCTGGCGCGGCTCAAATATTTTCTCCTGACGTTAGCTGGAATTCAAAACCCAACTCTTGCAACAAATATGAACTTGTCATTCTCGAATACAAATTTCGAACCCCGATGGGCAACGTATCTCAAATCCATCGCCTTCCTGGTGCCAGCCGCCACGCTGTGGATGCTCCTTGTGGTTTTCCTTGTCCCGAAGCTCCGCGAAATTTGCCAGCAGGCGGGAGTCAGGCTTCCCGCAGCTTACGATGTTGTATTCACACTGATGCAACACTGGTTTCTCCTTGGCGGCGCTGTGATTGCCGCACTCGTTTTTCTCGAATGGCGTTCGAATCGATGGCCGCGCTATCGGCGGGCGGCTATTGGGATTGCGGTATTCGCATTAAATGCAGCGGCGCTGATCCTCATTTCCTTTATGGTGGTCTTTGCTGTCGTAGCGGCGGTCCAGATTTCTCACCACGTGAAATAGTTTTTGTATGTTCAACGTCGAGCAATCAATTGGTGAATGGCGGCGGAAAATGATCGCAAGTGGAATCCAAACGCCCGTGCCATTGGAGGAATTGGAGGGACACTTGCGCGAAGACGTGGGCCGGCAGATGCAACTCGGGGTGGATGCGGAGCAAGCTTTTCATAAAGCCGTTGCCGGCATCGGAAGTGGCGAGAACTTGGAACAAGAATTTGCGAAGGTGCAAGGGCTCGAGAAAATGCGGACGCGGGAGGCTTTACGGCGCTGGTCGGTGATTGCTGGAACCGCGTTCGTCTATGCCGTCCTGGCAACCGTGTGGTTCATTGGCGCGCGACAAAGGACAATCGAAATCACCGGGATCGAAATCGCTTTAGCTGTCGGCGCAATGGTGCCCATGATTGGGCTTGGTTGGATGGGACGTTCTTTGGCGAAATTTCTGCCCGTGAGTAATCGAGGGGTGATCTTCGTCGCAGCCTTCGGAGTGATTCTTTTAGGCGCGGCCTCGCTCAGACTATTTTGGGACGCGATCACGCCAGGCAATCTTGTACACACGCAGATTATCATGCTATGGAGCTTGTCGCCGTTTCTCGGCATTGGGAATTGCCTTTCTGCGTGGGCTGACAATTGCCCCGCAAAACGCCGCGAACTGAAGATCTCATACTGAGGAAAGAAAAATTATGTTCAACCTTGACCATGCGATCGCCGAATGGCGGCGACAGATGACTGCCGCCGGGATCAAGTCGCCTCAGGTGCTCGACGAACTGGAAAGTCACTTGCGCGAGGATATCGTGCGAAGGATTCGGTCTGGAATGCCTGCGGAAAAGGCATTCGATAAGGCCATCGAGGGAATTGGCGAGGCCTGTGCGCTACGGGACGAATTTCGGAAAGTTGGCATGGGGACGCTATGGCAGAGGGTCTGGAGGGCGATGTTGAGGCTTGTTGGTTTTTCATCGGCTGTTCCGGGCGATTTCACCGCGAGCGCGCGAGAAACTTTGGATCTCGGGCGGCAGGAAGCTTTGGGATTTCATCATGATTTTATCGGAACCGAACATGTGTTGCTTGGCTTGCTCGCGACTGAGAGTGGCACGGTGGCGAAGGTGCTTCAAAAAATGGGTGCGAGTCGCGAAGCGGTACGGTACGAAATCGGCAAAATTGTTGGACCCGGCCCTCAACGTGAAGCGGTTCACGAATTGCCTTACACGCCGCGTGTCAAAAAAGCTCTCGAGATTGCTTCGAAAGAAGCGAGAACATTGGAGCGTTCCCATATTATCAATACGGAACATATTTTTATCGGGCTGGTCCTCGAAGGCGGCGGTGTGGCGGCATTGGTTTTAAAACGGCTCGGGATTGATGTTGTAAGAGCCCGCGAGGAGATACTGAAGGAACTTCGAAAGGCGTGAGAATGCGCAATCTGGAAAACGACATTGCCATCTGGCGGCAACAAATGTTTGCCGCAGGGATCAATAGCGACGAGGTGCTTGACGAACTGGAAAGTCATTTGCGAGAGGATATTGAGCGGAGGATTCGGTCGGGCGCGAATGCCGCCAAAGTGTTCCAAATAGCTGTCAACCAATTCGGCGAACCGCAGTCACTCGAGTCCGAATTCGAGAAAGTCAAAGAAAGGAAATATATGAAACGAAGCGTGATGATCGGGGTGGGAATTGTCGGTGTGTTGGTTGGAATGGCGCTGGTGATGCCGGCGGTGGCGCAATATCGGCATGAGGGTGCCATGCGAAATGACGAGCCGTGGTTGTTCCTGATCGGCAGCTTGCTGACGCTGGCCGGCTGCGGGGCTGCCGTCGGCAATCTCAAAAAGAAGCGGGCATGACGGTCACCAAGCCGCGGCGATGCGGTTTCTGCGCGATTTGCGTAGAAATTTGTTTTGCGCGCCGCGCCGGGCAAAGCTAACTTTCAGGCGGCTTGTCCGATGGTGTAATGGTAACACAGCGCCCTTTGGAGGCGTTATTCATGGTTCGAATCCATGTCGGACAGCCAATTTTTCCACCCCCCGTTACCGTTCGTGGCCGGAAGCTTCGCGATTTTCAGATCGAAGGCACAGATAACACCTCGTAGATCGAAGTCAGCAGCTTTTGCGGCGAATAAGGCTTCGGCAGGACCGTGGTGCCCGTTGAAGCGGCGATTTGCGCCAATGCTTCCGGGTCCATCAGGCCGCTGACCGCAATCAATTTCACGTCGGGATTCATCTTGCGCAGGGCGCGGATCGTCGTCCGTCCGTCCATCACGGGCATGACCATGTCGGTAATGACGAGGGCGATTTTTTCGCGGTTCATTGCGTAGAGAGCCAGCGCCTCGGCGCCTTCCGCGGCGAGCAACACGTCATAACCGTGAGCTTCGAGCGTGCTCTTCACGATTTCCCGGATGGCGGATTCATCATCAACCACCAGCAGCAATTCACCGTGGCCATCCGGCGCTTGTTCGATCACGGCGGCTGCCTCGTTGACGCCGGCCGGCTCGGCCGGGAGATACACTTCAAAGCGGGTTCCCACGCCGACCTGGCTGGACAATTCGATAAAACCGCGGTGGGCTTCGACGATGGCTTTGACGGTGGACAGTCCGAGCCCGGTTCCCTTGCCGAGTTCCTTGGTGGTGAAAAAGGGTTCGAACACTTTCCCCTGCAATTCGGGGGCAATGCCCGTGCCGCTGTCGGAAACCGTGATGCGATTGTACGGTTCGGGCTGGCCGCCGTGAAGCGCTGATTGCTCCGGAGTGAGTTCAACGTTTTTGCCTTCGATCGCCAGCACGCCTCCGGCCGGCATGGCGTCGCGCGCATTGATGCAGAGGTTTAAGAAAACCTGGTAAAGCTGAGTCGCATCACCCCGGACCGGCAACAAATTCTTACTGAGTCCGGTGCGAATCGAGATTTCGCGCGGGAAAGTGTCCCGCATCATTTTTTCGATCTCGCGAACGAGATGTCTGATCTGCAGGTTGCCGACCGCTCCCTGGATCCCGCGCGTGAAGGTCAGGACCTGCTTGACCATTTCCGCGCCGCGCCGCGCGCTGGTTTGCAGCACGTCGAGCATGTTCGCGCGCGAGGACGCATCCAACCCGTTGCCGAGGAGTTCGGAGGTCAGGAGGATGGGCGTGAAGATGTTGTTGAGATCGTGGGCGATGCCGCTGGCCAGGGCGCCGATGTTTTCGAGCCTTTGCGCGCGGAAAAATTTTTCTTCGAGCAGCTTCCGTTCGGTTAGATCGGTGTGCGCAACCAAAAACGCCTGCGGCTTGCCGTCATGGTCGCGGAGCAGGGCCCAGCGGCTGTGGACCGTTAGTTCCTTGCCCGCCTTGGTGAAAACTTTGACCTCGCCCGACCATTCGGCGTGTTTTAGCGCGGCCACGCGCGCCACTGGCAAGTGCGCCAGGCTTCCACTCAATAAGAGGTGATGAACCGGTTTTCCCAGCGCCTCGGCGGCCGTCCAGCCGTAAAGCCGTTCCGCGGTTTGGTTCCAATACAGCACGCGGTTTTCCAGGTCGCGCACCATGATGGCGTCATGGGTTTTGTCCAGCAGCGCGGCTTGTTCCCGCATTTTGTCTTCCGCGAGCTTGCGTTCCGTCACATCCTGCATCACGCCCAGGACACGGATGCACCGGTTCTGCGCGTCCCGCAGAATGAAGCCGCGGTCCTGAATCCAGAGGTAATGTCCCGCCCGGTGGCGAAACCGGTATTGCGTGTCATACGAGGAACCGGCGATGACGGCTCTGCCGATCGTCACCGCCACGGAGCTTCGGTCTTCCGGGTGGACCAATTGAAGGAACTCGTCTCCCGCGCGGTTGAGCGCGTCGACTGGCTGCCCCAGCACGCGTTCGGTGCTATTGCCCCAGATCACTTCCGCGGTCGCGTAGTCAATGTCGTAAATGGCGAGTCCGGATGACGCGACGATCAAATCGTAACGATTTTTCCATTCCTGGGCCTGCTGCTCGGCTTTGGCCAGCGAGTTGTTGGCGGCCTCCAATTGGGCGGTGCGTTCGTGCACCCGTTGCTCCAATTCGTCGTGCGCCTGGCGCAACTCGAGTTCGAGTTGATGGCGCTCGGTAACGTTTCTCGAAACGACTTGAACGCCGGTGGCGTCACCCTTCGAATCACGCAGCGCCGAGGTGATTGTCTGGAGATAAATCGTCTGGCCATCACGCTGGGAAAACGTTTCGACCGTCTCGATGACTTCTCCCGTCTCGCTGACGCGCCGGTCTCGTTCCCGGAATTTCCCCGCCAAATCGGCCGGCAGGAAATCGAAATCGGATTTCCCGGGCAGTTCGTCGGGCGGGCACTGCAGCGCTTCACACAAAGGCTTGTTGGCGAAAGTGAACCGGCCGGCGGCATCTTTGCGCAACACAAACAGCGGCAGATGATCCGCCAATGAATGGTAGAGCGCCTCTGATTCCCGCAGCTTATCCTCCGCCGATTTCCGTTGCGTAATATCGTGAAGCGTCCCGGACGTGCCCATGATGTTTTGGTTGGCGTCCAGGGTCAGCCGCGCAAAAACCTCGACCCACCGGTGGCTGCCATCTTTGGTAAGATAACGCACTTCGTGCCGGCAGTGGTCCTTCTTGCGTTGAATCAAGGGCGCAAACAAGGCCTGGTTCCGCTCGCGATCATTGGGGTGGACATAATTCAGGAAGGGCTTCCCGAGGCTCTCTTCCAAACTAAAGCCGGTGATTTCCTCCCAGGCCGGATTCAAAAATGTCCATAACCCGTCGGCATCGGTTTGGAACACGACTTCTTTAAGATTTTTGACGACGAGTGAGTGGCGGTCGGCAATTTCGCGAAGACGCTCGCGGCTGGCCCGGTGTTCGATCAATTCGCGGCGGAGATCCAATTGCGCCACGACCTGGCGGGCCAGTATGCGCAGCGATTCCTTTTGCGAGTCGTCAAGCTTACGCGGCTCGCGGTCCATCACACAGAGCATGCCGAGCACGTGGCCCTCGCTCGTCGCGAGTTGTGCGCCCGCGTAAAAGCGAATGTGCGGCTCACCCAATACGAGTGGCGATTGAGCGAATCGATCGTCTTCCCGCGCGTCGGGAACAATGAACAGCGGTTCCGGTTGCGCGATTCCGTGCGCGCAAAATGCTACATCCCGCGGGGTTTCGCGGGTTTCCACTCCCGTCCGCGCCTTGAACCACTGGCGGTGGGAGTCCAACAGGCTGATGGTGGCCATGGGCGTTCGGCAAATCCGCGCCGCCAGCTCCACTAGGTCGTCGTACGCCGACTCCGGCGGGGTATCGAGAATGAAGTATGATTCCAGCGCGCGAATGCGGACGTCTTCGTTTGGGGGAACCGGACAGTTCATAGTGCTATTCAAGGTGTCGGCTGAACAGGCTGATTGAAACTGCGTTGGTCTCTTCGCAGTCTGCGCTCCTTCTATATCGGCGGATCGAACAATGACATTAGCTGAATCGTGTCCGATGCTGCGGTTTCGAACGGGTTGTTAACGGTTCGACATCTTTCCTGGCCTTGCTCATGATTAATAGATGAGTTTTGAGGCACGGAAGCATGGCTGTTAAGGCTGCGAAATCGAAGCCGTTGGAGCCGTCGGATCGCTGGAAGGCTGCCAGGCCGGCGGTGGCGCTTTTGCTGCTGGTGATGGTCGCTTATCTGCCGTCCTTGAGCGGGCAATTCATCTGGGACGATGATTTTCACGTGACCAAATGCGAGCCGCTCCGCTCGCTCGCAGGCTTGGGCCGGATTTGGTTCGAGCCCGGCGCCACCCAGCAATTCTACCCGCTGACCTGGACCAGTTTCTGGATTGATTTTCATCTGTGGGGACTGAATCCATTTCCTTATCACGCCGAAAACATCCTGCTCCACGCGATCAATGCCATCCTGGTGTGGCGGATTCTGCGGCGGCTGAATGTGGCCGGGGCGTGGCTGGGCGCGGCGTTGTTCGCGTTGCATCCGGTGTGTGTGGAATCCGTGGCGTGGATCAGTGAACGAAAGAATACGCTCTCGGGATTGTTTTTACTGCTCTGCATCCGGGCGGCGATTGGATTCTGGAAGCTCGCGCCACCTGTCCATGTGTCCCGGGAAAAAGCCGAAGCTCCGGAAACTCTTTTTGGCCCATGGAAGCTCTATTGGATGACGCTCTTCCTCTTCCTGTGTGCGATCTGGTGCAAAACAGTCACGGCGGTTTTGCCGGGAGTCATCCTGCTGCTGGTTTGGTGGAAGCGTGGGCGTTGGGTGCGGAAAGATTGGCTCCTCGTGCTGCCGTTCCTGGCGCTTGGCCTCGGGATGGGATTCATCACCGCCTCCATCGAACACGGGTTCGTCCTCGAAGCGGCGAATGCCGATGAATGGAAACTTTCACTGCCGGAAAAATTCGTCATCGCCGGGAAAGCGCTGTGGTTTTATTTTGGAAAATTGTGCTGGCCGCATCCGCTGGTGTTTATTTACCCGCGCTGGATTCTGAATCCGTCGCAACCGCTCGCGTATTTGCCGCTGGCGGCGGCGGCAGGCGGATGCGCCGGGTTATGGTGGAAACGGAATGCATGGGGGCGCGGGCCGCTGGTCGTGGCCGGTTATTTCATCATGGCCCTGCTCCCGGCGCTGGGATTCATCAATATCTTTCCGTTTCGTTACTCTTTTGTGGCGGATCATTTTCAATATCTCGCCGCCATTGGGCCAATGTCTTTGGCAGCAGCGGGC
>Ga0265338_10003686_pt1 | contig 21343 bp, 25 predicted proteins | sample 42126metaG_FD_193579 | JGI IMG/M metagenome (GOLD analysis project Ga0265338, IMG submission 193579) | Rhizosphere microbial communities from Carex aquatilis grown in University of Washington, Seatle, WA, United States - 4-21-26 metaG | ecosystem: Host-associated > Plants > Roots > Rhizosphere... | reverse complement strand
TTGTGCGGCAAAAATCCCAAGAAAAGAAAATCGCTTGCCGGAAATCCGGAAGCGGAAAGTGCCGCCGTCACGGCGGAGGCACCGGGAATCGGAATGATTTTGATTCCGCCCTCGCATTCGCGCCTGATTTCTTCGACCAAGAGCGACGCCGGGTCGGAAATCCCAGGCGTGCCGGCATCCGTCACAAGAGCAATATTTTTCCCTTCGCGCAAAAGTTCAATGATCGCCCTACGGCCGCTTTCACTCGAGTGGGCGTCAAAACGGCGCAACGTTTTTTTGATTTCGTATTTCGCCAAAAGTTTTGCCGTCATCCTCGTGTCTTCGCAAAGTATCAAATCAACTTCGCCAAGGATTCTGACGGCACGAAAAGTTATATCTTCGAGATTGCCGATAGGTGTCGCCACGATATAGAGGTTGCCTTTCATATATGGGAAAACAATAGCATTTTGCCCGTATTTTGATAGCATACGCCTATGAAACCGACCAGACCTATCGTTTACGTGACGCGAGACGCCGAACGGGCGTCCTCAATGGAACAAGGGGAAAATTACGCGATTGTCACTAACGAGAAAGGCGAAACGATTCTCGATACCTACGAACTTCTCCAAACGAAACGGCTGGAAGAGCTCATGAAAGAAAAAAAAGATGCCGCCATTGTTGTTTTTCAAAACACGGCGCGAATCGAAAAATTGTGCGAAGAAAAAAAATGGAAGCTCTTGAATCCTCCCGCGGAATTTTCAAAAAAAATCGAAGAAAAAATTTCCCAAGTGAAATGGCTCGGCGATTTGGCGAGATTTCTGCCGTCCCATAAAATACACATGGTAAAAGATGTCTGGTTTGACGGTACGAAATTTGTCCTGCAGTTCAACCATTCGCATACCGGGGGAGGCACGCACGTCATCGACACCGAAGCTAAACTCGAAGAGTTGAAGGAAAAGTTTCCGAATCGCGAGTGTCGCGTTTCCGATTTTATAGACGGCCCAGTGTTTACCTTAAACGTCGTCGTGGCGAAAAACACGACCGTGACCGGAAACATAAGCTATCAAATCACGGGGCTTGCCGATTTCACCGACAATCCTTTTTCCACCGTGGGCAACGACTGGAAACTTCCCTATACGATTTTGTCGGAAAAAGAACGGGGAAAAATTTTGGAAATGGCGCGCGCCCTTGGCGCGCGCCTGAGCTCGGAGCATTGGCTCGGCCTTTTCGGCATCGACGTCATTCTCGACGAGAAGTCGCGACAGATATATCTTCTCGAGATCAATGCCCGTCAGCCAGCGGGAACGACGTGCGAATCGATTTTGCAAAAATCGGCAGGCGCGGGCATGACGATCTTCGAAGCCCATATCGCGGCGCTTCTCGGAAAAGACCTCGGTGAAGTCCAAAAGATTTCCGACGGAGCGCAAATTGTTCTCCGAATAAAAGCCTCGGTTGCACGGAATATTTTCCTCGAAAACTCGCTTCGCTCAAACATTCTCGAAAAATATTCCGTGCCCGCTCGGCTTCATGAAGACGGTTTTACTGTCACGACTTACAAGAACACCAAACCTAACGCCGAACTCTTGCGAATCCGCTCAGACAAAGGCATTATGAAAAGCCACGGAAAATTAAACGATATCGGGGAAAAAATATCTTCGATTATTTCCAAACAATGAACACCCTTTCAACCGAAACCCAAAAAATTATCGAGCAATACCTTTCGCTTCCCGTCGGCGAAGGCTCGCAAACTCCGTATTTCAACAACAAAAGAAAGAAAATTCGCGCCGGCCTCCGCGCTCTCGTTGGGAAAGGCCGGCCGGAAGAAATAGCCGAGGAAGCGGAAATGTTTTCCATCCGCGAACGTTCCGGGGTTAAAAAAATGTCGAGTGTTGAAGTGAAAAAGTTCCTTGTCGACCATAATCTCGGCATCGACTGCTCCGGATTTGCGTATCACGTTCTCGACACGGAACTCAAAGCCCGCGGCAAAGGAAAAATCAGTTCCGCCGTTCGACCGTTTAGCGGTTTCGTACGAAAAATCAAACACGCGCTTCGACCGGCGGAAAATACCGGCGTGTCGACTTTTTCCCACGAAAAAAACAGCATCCTCGTGAATGAAAACGACGCCTTACCCGCGGATTTCGTTTCAATCATCAGTCCCGAAAACGGTCGCAATCACATGCTTATCGTCGAAAATGCAACGAAGCAAAACGGCATCATGAAATTCGTCTGCGTTCACTCAATCGCTTATTCCGAAGACGGCTTGTACGGAACGGGAGTCCGGCGCGAGGAGTTGACGAGTGCGGATATGAAAAAAAAGTTTCCCGGAATAATTACTTTCCGCAGATTGCGGGCTCTCAAAAGCTGATTTAGACTTCATCTATGTCCGAATTCTCTCCAGAGCAGATTGCCGGCATTTCTCACACAATCGGTTTTGGTATTCTTGGGCTCGTAATAAGTCTCCTTCTCACGCCTTTGGTGGTGATGTTCCTGTATCGTTTCAAAATCTGGCGCACAAACGGAGAGACCGACCCGACTTTGGGCATCGACGGCCGCTCTGGCAAAGCCAAGACGCCCATCATGGGCGGACTCATCATTGTTCTCACCGTCGCCCTTTTGACCATTTGTTTCAATTGGGACAGACAATTCACCTGGGTGCCGATAGGCGGCATGCTTATCGCCGCCGTCCTTGGAGCTCTCGACGACCTCTTTTCGGTTATCGGCAAGAAACGACGTGACAGATCATTCCGTCAGACGCTCGTCCTCATGAAAGTCCATAAAAACTCCTCCGCGCGGCTCTGGTATTTCCTCACACTGCCCTGGGTGGCGTTTAAAAAATTCGCGTCGTCATTCGGCAGTAAACGCGGTACGGGTGTCCACGCTCACGAAAAATTGCTTTTGCAATTCGCCGCCGGCGCCATCGCCGCGTGGTGGATTTATTTCAAGCTCGGCGAGACGTGGAAAGAAATCTATATTCCCTTTCACGGTTTTCTCAATATCGGCGCCTGGATTATCCCCCTCATCATTATCGTCGTAATGTTTACGGCAAACGCCGTAAACATTTCCGACGGTATGGACGGCCTTGCCGGCGGCATGCTTATTCCGACGTTTATCGCTCTCTCGTTTTTGAGTTCGATATTCGGTTATCAAGCGCTCGCGATTTTAAACGCGGTGACCGTCGGAGCTCTCGTAACGTATACTTTTTTCAACGTTAAGCCGGCCCGATTTCAAATGGGCGACGTCGGTTCGCTTGCTCTCGGCACACTTCTCGCGATAAACGCCCTCGTGATTAACGCCATGGCGATACTGCCTTTCATCGCCTTTATGTTTTACGTGGAAGCGTTTTCCGTCGTCATTCAGGTCATCGGCAGAGTTTTCTTTGGCAGACGGATTTTCAAAATGGCGCCGCTTCATCACCATTTCGAGCTTCTTGGTTGGAGCGAGGAAAAAACCATCATGCGTTTTTGGGTCATCCACCTCGCATTCGTAATGCTCGGCGTTTGGATTGCTATTCATTAAAATTATGGCTTACCTCAATTGGGACACGAAAATAATCTCCGATTTTTCCGAAAAAAACATTGAGAAAATGTACGACGAGGGCTATGTCTTCACTCGCGTAGATAAAGGTGTAATGAACAAGACGCGAAGTTTCCGCGTAAACCTCTCCAAATTTGAAATGTCGAGCGAAAACCGCCGAATCATGCGCAAGGCAGAAAGATACGAAATGAAAACCGTCGCTCTCCCCATTTCAGACTACGATTGGCACATAGGAAAAATGGCGAAAGATTTTTATGAATCACGCGTCGCGGAATTTTCCGCCAATAAAATAAAAGAACTTCTTACCAAGAAAAACGAAAGTAACTTCAACGTCTTGGCAGAATTTTTCGCTCCCGAAAAATTCGGCTACGCCATTTGCTATGAATCATCGACAATCTTCCACTACTCTTATCCTTTTTATGTCGAAAAAAAAGACGAGCCTTCGCGCGGGCTTTCAATGATGCTTTTGACCATTCAGTATGCAAAAAATTCCGGCAAGAAATATATTTATCTTGGCTCGCTTCAACGCCCGGGCGACACCTATAAGCTCCAATTTCGCGGAGGCGAGTGGTTCGACGGAGAAAAATGGCTGACAGACATGGAACCTCTGAAAGATATACTTAGACCATAATGAAATATTCGACAAAAAAAGTTCATTTTATAGGCATCTGCGGCGTGGCGATGAGCGCCGTAGCGACAGCGCTTTGGCAAAAAGGTTGGAAAGTTACCGGAAGCGATGCTGGATTTTTCCCGCCGGTTTCGACACATTTGAAAAATCTCGGCATTCCCTATTATTCCGGCTGGCATCCGGAAAAGATGGTCGGGGGCGGTGTGCCTGACCTTGTCGTCGTGGGCAACGCTATCGGATCAACGAATCCGGAATTCGTCTACGCGAAAGAAAATAAAATTCCGTTCAAATCGTTTCCGGAAATCGTTGGGGATGTTTTAATTAAGAAAAATTCCATCGTTTGCACCGGCACGTGGGGCAAGACGACTTCGTCGGCCCTTCTATCGCACATCTTAAAACACGCCAAAATGCATCCTTCATATATGATCGGTGGACTCGCCGCCGACGGCGCGCCGTCGGCAGCAATAGACAAAGGCAACTGGTCAGTTGTCGAGGGCGACGAATACAAAACGGCAAAGTGGGACAATGAAGCGAAATTTTTTCATTACAAACCGACGCATTTGCTTCTAACTTCCGTCTCTTGGGATCATGCCGATATGTATCCGACAGAAAAATCATATTTCGAGGCTTTCGAAAAACTTTTGAAAATGATCCCGAAAAACGGAAAAATCGTAGTTTGTGCCGATAATGAAGAGGCTCGGAAGGTGGCAGGAAAAACAGAGATTGGCGAGAGCGTAGTCGAAGCTTTGCGCACAAACGAGTCAATCTCTGTTTTTCCTGCCACCACTGTCGTGACATACGGCAAAAATCCCGACGCGACATATCGCTACGAAAACATAAAACAATCGGCGGAAGGCATTTCCTTCAATATCGATTATCACGGCAAAAAGTACGAAATTAAAAGTAGACTTCTCGGCATATATAACGCAGAAAATATCACCGGCTGTTTCGCTATGGCAAAAGAAATCGGCATCGCGCCCGGAGAGATTACCGACGCCATAAAAACGTTTTCCGGAATGAAACGCCGGATGGAGAAACGCTACGAGAATGGCGTGACGGTCATAGACGATATCGCCCACTCGCCGGAAAAAGCAAAATCCGTACTCAAAAACCTTCGGGAAATCTACAAAGGTAAAATCATCGCCGTCTACGAGCCGAATAGCGGCAACCGCACAAAAGAATCGGTTCCTTCATACGACAAGGCTTTTGAAGGCGCCGACGAAGTGGTAATTCCCAAACTTACGAAACTGAAAGTCGATGAAGAAAACCCGCAAAAAACTTTCGGAGGCGACGAGTTGTCAAAAATAATTTCAAAAACTCACGCAAATGCAATCTATATTGATGACGACCTAAAACTTGTCGAGCACATAACGAAAAATCCGGACGAAAAAGGCTGCATCGCTTTCTTGGGTTCGCACGGCTTTCGCGGCATGATAGAGGAGACGGTACAAAAACTGGCTTCGGCGTAGCGCTATTTCCCTTCGTCGACGATTTCCGTCTCAACCATTCCGTCTTTTTTTATTTCTTTGACGGCAAGCAAAATGCCGCACGTGCCGCATTCAATCGTGTGTTCGACAGCGAGGTTTGGGTACGGTGACAAGTCGATATCGTTTTTACATTCCGGACATATGCATTTCATATGAAGATGAGTATACTATTTTCATGCTGACTCCTCAAATAGAATTGTCGACACTCGCAACGGATTTCGGTTTGCCGAGGCTTTTTGCCAAACGTGAAGACTTGCACCCTCTAGGCTCTCACAAAGGTCGTTCGATTCCGGTAATGATCGACGAATACATTCGTCGTAGCGAGAAAAAATTTTCAATATCGAGTTCCGGCAACGCCGCTTTGGCCGCGGCGCGTTATGTGAAAGAAAAAAACGAGGAGGGGTTGGACTTGTCACTTGAAATTTTCATCGGAGAACACGTATCCGGAGAGAAAAAATCGGCTCTCGTTTCCCTTACCGACAAAGACGTGAAAATATCGGAAAAGGAACGACCGCTTCAAGCGCTTCTCGAAGCGGTCCACCGCGGAGCGCGAAGTTTGCGCCAATCGACCGACGACCTTGCTCTTGTCGGTTACGAGTCGCTTGCGCAGGAACTCTCAGAAATTCCCGACCTTTCGGCGATTTTTATCGCAACATCTTCGGGTACGACGGCGCAAGCCTTGGGTGAATTCTTTCTCAAAAAAGAAAATTTTCCTGAAATTCACATCGTCCAAACAAGTTCGTGTCATCCGATAGCGGTGGTCTTCGACGAAAGAGAAAAAATAAAAGAAACATCGACCGCAAACGCCATCGCCGACAAAGTTGCCCATCGCCGTGAAAAAGTTATGAGTGTCATCGTACGGACAAAAGGTTTTGGTTGGATTGTGTCAAACGAGGAAATAAAAACGGCGCAGGACAAATTAAAATCGGGTAATGTGTCCGTCTCGGAAAATGGAGCGTTGTCATTTGCAGGACTTTCGCGCGCCGTATCCGTCGGCAGAAAATTTTCCGGCTCCGTCGTTTGCATAATCGGAGGGAAATAAAAAAGAGGAGCGGTTGAACCGCTCCTCTGAATCCTGTTTGTTTACCGCCCCGGATTAAAGGCGTTTATGACGGCATTAAGAATTTCGTCATTCGAGAGACACGTCACGGGCGTGTTCGGATGGCTCTTCGAGCCATTAAACACCATCCCGGCTGCGAAGTAGTACCACTGGGGGACCTGTCTGCAGTCTCCTTCCACTGCCAAATCGTCGAACGACACCTTGATTCCGCGCTTTCTCGCTTCGGCGTACCTAAGCGATTTTGCGACGAGAACCATCGGCACTTCCGACTTGTCGTTGGAGAAGACCTGCACGTGCCCGTCTTCGTTGCGGACAATTAGAAGATCGAGCTGCATACCGATCCATTTCGCAAGGCGGTTTGAGCGAAACACCCGATTGAGCTGCGAGTTGTCGCCCTGAAGCGCCACACCCGCAAACTTCCTCCGAATGTCACTCTCTCCGTTTTGTCCTGCGCGGAAGTACCACGCATGAAACGGCTGAGAGTCTTTGACGATCATATCGAACGCAATCTCGAAATCGAGCTGGCGCTGAAAGATCGCCTCGATGCCCACTGCCGCCCACTTCTTTGCCGCCTCGATACCCTCGCTCTGCGCGATGAGTTCCGCCACGGTCTTGAGTTGGGTGAGCGACTCCCTACCGTTTCTGACGGCCTTCTGGCAGTCCGTCCAAGCCCGACGCATCGCTTCACCGTTTCCGGTATTCGCGAACTTGTCGGTGAGCGAACAGCAGACTTCCTCGAGTATACCTGTCGAATCGGGCTTATAGTTGCCCGCTTCGCAAGCAGCGACGAGAACTCCGTAGGCCTTGAGTCCCCACGCGATCACTTCCCCTTCGGGATTGTGGTCGTAGAGAGCCTTGAGGATTTCCGGGATCTGCGTCCTCTCCGCCTTCGCTTCAAGGTCGCACGAGCGGACCTCTTCGAGAAGCCTGAAGAACTTGAGCTCGTCCACCTTGAGATGCCTGGCGACAAGAGTCGCCGCGCACTCCTCGTTGTTTTTGCCGTGCTCATCGAACTTTCCGCGGCCGATGCCGACGAGAGTCAGACTCCCATTGGCTTTCGCCTCTGCGGCAATGGCCTCGGCGTCCGAGCCGTACGTGAAGACCTTTGCGTTTTTGTATCGCGGATCGCCATGGATCAAAAGCGCGAATCCGCAAATTTCGTCTCCGTGCCCGTTCTTGTGCGTACCGAGGTCTTTTTCTCCAACACTAACCGTTGTATCTGAGTTCACGAGGAACCTTTCTGTATTGTGCCGGAAACTGTAAGCCAGACATGGCTTTTTTAAAAGAGCGACCAAATAAGTTTCCTGATCGATATTGTATCACAAATGGAACAAAAGTCAACATATAATATCAAGGCTATCCTTCGAGCCAAAAAATGTGCGAGTGGATGGACTCGAACCATCGGCCTCCCCATTATCAGTGGGGTGCTCTAGCCACCTGAGCTACACTCGCGAGTGTTTGTGGAATATAACAAAAAAAGCCCGATAGGACAAATGAAACGGCGCGCTTCGCAAATGCGAAGCGCGCCGTGCAATTCTTATTTGAAGAGCCACTTGGCTACCCACATCCACCACCAGTCGACCCACGGTTCGTAGATCGGGGCGTGACGGTAAGCGAGAACCGAAAAGGCTCTAAGGATTCCCGCGAATATGTATAGTGCCGGTATGGCAGGAAAAAAACAAACAAAGGCTTGCATATTTCGCGATAATCTATTGAACCACTCTTCAAAGGACAGTTTCCTGAATTGATCTCCTGGAAACTCCGAGGGGAGACGAGTCAAAGAGCGTGTCTTCATACGCCGCAATGCTACCATACATAATATTCTTTGTCAAGCGACTATCTAACCTCGTAAACGACCGTGACATTTGCCGTTATTTTGTTTTGTCCGGCAGAAATTTCCGGCACAGCTGAAGGTACAGCGGCATTGCTTGCCATTGCGGTGGCATACATAATCGGACCTTGTTCCTGATTCGAATAACTGACGAGTCTGACGATTTTTACTCCCAAATTTTTCGCTAAAGTGATAGCACTTCCCTTCGCATCCGTTATTGCGGAAGCCTCGGCTTGTTTTACTAAATCATTGTAGTTGTCTTCGGTGAACGAGAGTCCGCTCACGTCGGTCACGCCAAACTCTCCTATTCCGGAAAGAATCGTACCGGCGGTCGAAAGGTCGCGGATCTTGACCGTGATTGATTCGCTCACGTCGTAGCCTGTCAAAACATTTTGGCTCGGCGGACAGACCGGGGTCGGTATCATGACGCCGTTTGAAGTGACTCCACCGGAACTCACAGAACCGTAAACGCAGTTACTGCTCTGGTATTCATAATGCGGATAAATGCTGTAGTCGGTCGTCTGGATATCGGCGGCGGCGATATTGTTTTTCTTGAGAAAGTCCGTGATGGAATTCATTTTCGCCGTTGTCTGCGTCTGTGCGTCGGCAACGGAAGCAGCTTCGTTCGTTACCGTGAAGTCAAACGTGGCGATATTCGGAGTGGCGACGATGCCACCCGTACCGGCGACCGTAATTGTGGCCGGACCATTCGTCTCGCCGATATAATGTGAAGCTTCTATACCGTTTGCGATATTGACCCAGACCCAGACGATAAGAAAGCAGATGAGAATCTTTATAAGCAGGCGGCTTCGATGCCACGGTTTTTTACATCCGCAATTTTTTTCTTCGTTCATATTTTTATTAGAAATAAATGACTATGTTTCATATTTTACGCTTCTTCGGCGGCCAAAACAAGATTCTCGAAAAGCGAGAGTACGGTCATAGGACCGACGCCGCCTGGCACGGGAGTAATTGCCGAAACGAGTTTTTTAACTTTTTCAAAATCGACGTCGCCGGCGAGTTTGCCGCAAAGCGAACTTAATCCAATATCGACGACGACGGGAGAGTTTTCTCCCACGTACGTTTCGTCGACAAGTTTGGCCTTTCCGATGGCAACGATAATAATGTCAGAACTTTTCGTCACCTCCCTTGTGTTAGCCGTTTGGGAGTGGCAAACAGTGACAAATGCTCCGGAATTTTCCATACATTTCGCGGTCGGCTTGCCGACGAGCTCCGAGCGACCGAGAACGGCGACTTTTTTTCCTTTGACGGCAATGTCGTAAAAATCCAGAAGCGACTTCACGCCGCGAGCGGTCGCGGGGACAAATTTCGAATTCTCCGTCAATCCGTCAACATCTTTTTTCGGGATTATTAAATCTATGACAGCTTTCTTATCGAGGTGGGTTGGGAGCGGCAATTGAACAATGATGCCGTTTGTTTTTTTGTCGCCGTTAAGATCCAAAATATTTTTCTTCAATTCATCAAAGGGAACATTCGCCGGAAAAGCGATATGTTCCACCGTAGCGCCTATTTTCTCGCCGAATTTTTTCTTCTGGTTTATGTACGAGGTTGAAGACGGGTTGTCACCGACTTGAATGATGGCAAGATGCGGCGAAAATCCGAGAGTCCGGATTTTCGCCGCCAATATCTGCGCGTAGAAATCTCTAGCTTTTTTTCCGTCGAGTAAAATCATGTGGTGATTATACACAATAAGAGGTGCTATGATTATTCCCAATGCCGAACCAGCTTATAGCCCTGCTGCTCCAATACCGATACGTGCTTATCGTGCCTGTTGCCATCGTCGGCGGACCGCCGTTTTCGATTCTTCTCGGATTTATCGTTCGGTTCAGTACACTCACATTTATACCGACATACATCTGCCTCATGCTCGGGGAACTTATTGGTGACGCGGGGTGGTACTGGATCGGATATCGCTACGGAGAACGTTTCATAAAAAGATTCGGAAAATACGTGAGCATTACGGATAAACATGTCGAGGTGGTAAAAAAAATGTTCGAAAAACACCATATGAGAATATTGACGATTTCAAAACTGACGACGGGGCTCGGCTTCGCTCCGATAGTCCTTTTTACCGCCGGCATGTCCAAAGTCTCGTTTAAAAAATATCTGGAAATCAACGCTTTGTGGCAGTTCATCTGGAGCTTGGCGCTTCTTGGCGTCGGATATTTCTTCGGAAATATTTATATCGAGGTCGGCAATGATTTCCAAAGAGTTGAAGTTGTCGTGGCGTTCGTTGTACTCTTCATCTGCGTCGTTGGCTTCACCAAATACGTCCGCGACCGATTGCTGAAAAAATATTCCCAATGAAACCGACAATCTCCATTATCATTCCGACTTTAAACGAAGAAAAAGTAATCAAACAAACCTTGGAACGATTGCGCGCTGCGCTCATTATTCCTCACGAGATTATCGTCTCGGATGATTTAAGCGACGACAAAAGCGTCACTGTTGCCAAACAATATGCCGACAAAGTCGTAACGCTCGAAAAACCACCGCGAGTAAACGCCGGAGAAACGAGAAATCGTGGAGCAAAGGTGGCAACGGGAGAGTTTCTAGTCTTTATCGACTGCGGCTGTTTCGTCATCGACCCAGACACTTTTTTCAAACAAGCGCTTGAGAATTTTGTGGACAAAAAAGTTGTTGGTGTTTCCGGCAACATCGAAGTCCAGCCGGAGCTTCGAACTTTTCCCGACAGCCTAATTTCAATGATTCTCAACACGGGATACCGCGTGCTCAACAACGTTTTCCATCGTGGGTCAGCCTGGGGTAAATTTATGATGGTACGAAGAGAAACTTTCGAAAAACTCGGAGGGTTTCGTCCTGAGCTCGCGGCCGGAGAAGATGTTAATTTTTTCTATCAATTATCGAAAATCGGCAGGACGCGTTTCGACAACCGGCTCATTATATTTCATCCAAATCGTCGAGCGCATCGCATCGGTTGGGCTCAATTGCTTTTCATTTGGACACGGGACGCCATATATCGGGGTCTTTTCGACAGATCATATTCGAAAGATTGGAAACCAATACGATAAACGAATGAAAATATCCGTCATCATACCGGCGTACAACGAAGAAGAAAATCTCGGAAAAACGCTTGACGCGATTCTTTCGTCGGATTACCCGAACTTCGAAGTCATTGTCGCGGACAATGCGTCGACGGACAAAACGTCCGCCATTGCCGCCGCGAAAGGCGCGAAAGTCATATACGAAAAGAGAAAAGGTACGTCCTCCGCGCGCGAAGCTGGACGAAAAGTCGCAAGCGGAAAAATCTTGGCGTTCCTTGATGCGGATTGTTTGCCCGAAAAAGATTGGCTTTCCCGCGGCGCCAAACATTTTGACGATCACAGGGTCGTCGCGGTAACTGGACCGTATGATTATTACGACGGACCAATCTTTTTTAGATGGTTCTCGCTTAATTCACAAAAATACATCTGGCGACCGGTGAACTCAATCGTAAGGGTTTTCAACCGCGGTATGCTCATAGAGGGAAACATGTTTATCAGAGCTTCTACCCTCGAAACCGTCGGGGGCTTCGACGTGCTTATCACTTTTTACGGCGACGGCACCGACACGGCAAAAAGGCTCGCTCCGCACGGACAGATAGTCTTCGATAAAAACCTCGTCCTCAAAACATCAGCGAGGAGATTTAAACGAGAGGGCACGATAAAAATCACCGCGGAATATATTTTTCATTTTTTCCGCACGGCTTTTTTCTTAAAAATGCGTAGGAAGAAAAACTAGGTTTCAATTCCGTCTTTGAGAAGCTTTAAATCCTTCGGAAAAAGCCTCTCCGAAATGTGATAAATCGTATAGGTGATGAAAAACGCCGCGGCAACGTCTATCGAATAGTGATAGTGACCAAGAAGCACAACGGCACCGAAAAATATCGAGGAAATGATGAAAAAGTATCGCAAAATTTTCTCGTCCCAAAAAATAAGCGCGAGGAGAAACGGTAATCCGGTATGGGCAGAAAAAAAGAGATCGTCGGCGGTGATGAAATAACTCATGAATCCGGTCGTCGGGATGATGTCGTGCGTCGGGAACACGGCAATGTGAGTCAATGTTATGAAAATCGAACGAATGATGACAAACGTCGCTATCGATTTGAGGGCGAAAGGAATCCTCCGCGGTTCATTCAAAAGAATCACTCCGGCGATTATCCAAAAAACGAGAACACCATAAATGAAAGCCCAATCGACGTCATACACTCTAATGTTCGAAAGAACGATATCCGTGACGGGATTGCTCGCCGCGGCAGCCGCATACATGGAAGCGTAAAAACTGACGAAAAGAGAAACGACGAGTGCCGCAAAAGACACAAGAAAGGAAACGACGAATTGTCGGTTGGTAAAATGAGAGTGGTAGGATTTTTGTATTCTGTGGACGTGAGCTTTCATTACGGGGTACTTACGAATATAATACAATTTCAACCAAATGTCATTATTCCACGTCGACATATCGGCGCTCGTCGAAACCCTCGGCTATGCCGGACTTTTTTTCGTCGTCTTCGCCGAATCAGGCCTCTTTTTCGGCTTTTTTCTGCCAGGCGACAGTTTGCTTTTTTCCGCGGGAATTCTCGCCTCGGTCGGGTTTTTTAACGTCTGGGAACTCGCTCTTCTCCTTTCGCTTGGCGCCGTTTTGGGCGACAGTGTCGGGTTTTGGTTCGGAAGAAAGGTCGGAACGAAAATTTTCTCCCGCGAAGACTCGTGGTTCTTTCACAAACGACACGTGAAACAGACGGAAGATTTTTATGAAACTTACGGCACACAAACCGTCATTCTCGCGCGATTCGTACCTGTCGTCCGAACATTCGCGCCGATTCTCGCCGGCGTCGGTAAAATGAAATACGAAAAATTTCTTAAATACAATATCATTGGCGGTGTTCTCTGGTCCTTTGTCCTCGTCTACGTCGGATATATTATCGGTTCTGTCATGCCGAATGCCGGAAAGTATGTGACGATTCTAGTTATTATCATAATCATCCTTTCTTTTTTGCCGATCATAGGCGAATTTCGAAAGAAAAAATAATCGTATGTTTTATATTTCACTTCTTATCATTCAGGTCATACTTTTTGAAGCTCACTTTCTGCTTTACAGAACCGTGATGGATATTTTCAATGTAACTGGTAAAGCTCTTCTAATTTTAAAAATAATTTCCGTGCTCCTGTCGGTATCTTTTCTCGCCGCGTCTCTTTTCGCCCACTCTTTTCGCAATAAAATAACGACGGTCGCTTATCGAATCGCCGCGACGTGGTTTGGGTCCATGATTTATTTTCTCCTCGCGGCGGCGGCGTATTGGATTGTCTTTTTTTCTTTCGGAAAAGAAATACCGGGGGCGAATATCGCTTCGGTAAAAATCGTCGGTGAATTACTTTTTGTCGCGGCGGCGGCCGTTTCAATATTTGGGCTCGTGAACGCAAATGTCATCCAGGTACGGAGGATTACGGTCAACATCCAAAACTTGCCCGATTCCTGGAAAAACAGAAAGGTGGCTTTATTGAGCGACATTCATCTTGGGCAAATAAGAGGTAGACCATTCGCCGAGAAAATTTCAAAAATAATCAAGAGTCTTTCGCCTGACGCGGTATTCTTCGTCGGGGATGTTTTTGACGGCGTGAAAGTCGACGCCGATGAATGTGTCGGGCCTTTTTCAGACATCAGGACCACGCTTGGAAATTTTTTTGTTTTCGGTAATCACGAGGAGTTCGAAAAAGATTCCGTGGAAATATACGGTTCGGCCATACGAAAAGCCAATATCAAAATCCTCGACAATGCGTCGATAGTCTGTGACGGCGTCGAAATCATCGGTGTGACCGACAGCGACGCAACAAATAAAAATGCCTACGGACCAATTCTCGAAAAAATAATCGGCACGGAAAAAAAATATCCAAGGATACTTCTCAAACACACTCCCGTGTCGACGGCTATCGCAGAAAAAAACATCGTTGATCTTGAGCTGTCGGGTCATACCCACGGCGGTCAGGTGTTTCCTTTCAATATTCTCACGTCGCTCGTTTTTAAAAACAGAAATTACGGGCTTTCGAGATTCGGAAAAACGACCGTCTACACCTCAAGCGGCGTCGGCACGTGGGGACCACCGATGAGAATCGGTGCAAACCCGGAAATCGTCCTTATCTCTTTTGAAAATAGACCCGAGTGAGTGCGCCGATTATTGCGAGTAAAGCCATAATCGCTCCCAAAACTCCGACGAGACTGGAAAAATTTTCCCAATAACTTCCGACGACGTATCCCAAAATTATCGGCCATGCCGTGTCGATTGCATTTGCCGAAATGCTGCCGATGAGAAAAAGTTTCAAACGGACACGCGTATAACCGCACAGAAAATTGACAATTGGACCGAGAACGCCTACGAATCGCGAAGCGAAAACCGTCGGCACGGCATATGTTCTGACGTTTTCTTCCAATTCTACAAAAAAACGATACTTTTTTGCATATCGTTCTCGTATGATTGAACGGCCGTATTTTCTCCATATGACGTAACTCGTAACGTCGCCCAAAACGTTGCCGAGAAACGCCGCGACGTAGGCGACGATGGCGCTAAAATAGCCTTGGCTGGCGAAAGCGCCGACGGCGAGAAGTGTCGTATCGACGGGAAATGGCACGATGATCGCCGACAAAAAAACCATCAAAAAGAGCGCCGGGTATTTGTAAACAAGAAGAAAAGAAAGGATTCCGGAAAGAAAGAAGGTCATTGCTGTGTTGTCGTCGACTGAAGAATCGCCGTTTTAACGTCGGAGAGAAACGAAACGGGACTCGTCGTCGAAAACGACTCGTCGTATTCGGAAAGAGAAAGGTTTGGGTAACGCGAATCGCTTATGGAAAACGTCGTCTTGAGATACGTGGGCGACAAATTGAAAAGTTTGTTGATGTAGTCGAACGTCATCCACGAACGAATAAGACCTGCGTCCGAGAGTGGAAGCGGTCCGCGTTCCCGCCGAGCCGAAAGAAAACTGGTTAATGACGATGGAAAAGTTCCTTGGCCGACACGACGAACACCCGTCACCAAGACGGCACACATGATAATAAGAGTAATTGTCATGAGAACAATAATAATACCGAGGAGTTTTTTTTCTTTTTTTTCGCTCATGATTTCTTATTGTGCCACCGTGAAGGGCGACGAGACTACCATACTGTATGGGGTCGATACGTAAGCCTCGTGTTGTCCGATGGCGACGTTTGCGGGCAAAGAAAAGACCAAGACGGTGCCGTCGGCCGAAGCGTAGAGAACGCTTGCCGCCAGATTGTAATATCCGTCGATGGCGATTGTCGCCGACGGGCCCAAGCCCGAACCGAAAATAACAAGAGTGGTCGCCGCGGAAAGCGATGCAGTGGAAGGTTCGATGGAAGTTATGGCGATGGGCGGCGCGGTGATAGTAAACTTTCCACTCACAATATCGGGCGCGCCGCCCGAGACACTCGTCAAATCAATCTGATATGTGCCTGGAGGAACAACTGCATAAGACCCCGTCACTCCGGAAAGTACTTGGCCGACTTGCCAGACGTACGTGCCGGAGGTTTGCATGTTGGGAGTTATAAAGCCTTGACTCAAACCGTTTTGGTCTTCAAGAACGATATCGTATCCCGTATTATCCATTCCGTTCCACGTAATTGTGTAGTTTTTCCCGATCGTGAGCGTGGTGCTGGCCAAAGGAGCGGTAACGTTTGAAACAGGAGTCGATGGCAAGATAGTTGAGGAGATGGTATTTGTGGAAGGTAAAGATGTTCCACCGCAACTTATGCCAGCAATGACAGCGCGAGTTAGTGGTCCGACAGAACCGACGGGAGAAAGTCCGTGAGCCGATTGAAAAGAAGTAACGGCCGTAAGCGTCGAAGGACCGAAATGGCCGTTTGGCGTAGCAGCCAGGTATCCTTCGGCGTAGAGAAAATCTTGCAAACTCGTTATCGGACCACCCGAAGACGGATCGGTCATACCATACGAGAGACCCGATGAAATAGTCGTACATGAAACGGCCGCAAGAGCGTTTCCCGATTGCAGGAAAAATGAAACCGAAGCAACTACGACTATGGAAAAGTATCGAATGGTTTTTTCTTGTGGGGATTTCACTGCTTCATTATAATACGAAAAATCGTGCCGTTTCGGTGCCTGGGATATAATGGGCTTTTAGCACATAAATAATCACGTATGGAAATCAAAAACAAAGTAATCATCGTCACCGGCGCTTCGGCAGGCATCGGTCTTGCAACGGCAAAACTTTTGACGCGCCATGGCGCGAAAGTCGCCCTCGCAGCTCGTTCGAAAGACAAACTTGAAGCGCTTGCGAAAGAACTGCCCAGCTCGTTACCCGTTGTAACGGATATGAGCGATATGGACTCCGTCGATTCGATGATAGAAAAAGTCAAAAAACAATATGGCAGAATCGATATCCTCATAAACAACGCCGGCCAGGGCATTTACGGAGCCGTTGAACACGTCGGCATTTCAGATTACAGAAAAATCATCGAACTCAACGTCATGGGGCCCTTGGAAGCGATGCAAAAAGTCATTCCGATTATGCGTGGACAAAAAGGCGGAATGATAGTGAACATAAGTTCGATGGTCTCGAAGAATTATTATCCGTATCTCGGCGCTTACGCTTCGACGAAATACGCACTAAACGCCCTGTCGCTTACCGCTCGCGCCGAACTCGAAAAAGAAAACATAATCGTCTCTGTCGTCCATCCGGGACTGACGGCAACCGATTTCGGAAAAAACTCCGTCAAATCCGACAGTGTGGCAAAAACAATGTCGTCGCGCTCCCGCGAAGGAATGCCCGAGCCGGACTCGGCCGAATACGTCGCGGAGAGAATTTTGTCCGCCATAGAAACCGGAAAAGCCGAGACACTCGCTCACGAAGACTAGTTGTAGGACTTACAATTTCATTCTGTTGAACGCCCATGTGCCGATGATTACGAGGACGACGTCAAAACCAAGAATGATCGCAACGTTGGTGAGATAGGGCAGTGACGACGCGCCGAGAATCACGTTTCGAAGCGCGTCAACGGCATACGTCGCCGGGTCGAAATGCGTCATGACTTGCATCCAGCCGGGCAAGTTACTCAATGGATAAAAAGCTCCCGCCAAAAGAAAGAGTGGGTAGACGGCGAAACTCGACACGAGACCGAAACCTTCCGGACTTTCCATAAACGCGCCGATGATGAGACCGAGTGAAACAAGACCGATGGCAAAAATAAAAAGAGTGAATATCGAAAGAATTACGGAAAAAAACGTGAATGGCACGCCGAGCACGATGCCGATGAACAAAAGAATGAGCGCTTGGGCCAAAGCGTCGGTCATGCCGCCAAGAACTTTGCCCATAAATATCGTGGTGCGCGACAGAGGCGCGACCAAAACTTCTTTCAGAAAATCAACTTTGCGGTCCCAGACGACGTAAGCGCCGTTGAACATCGCGTTAAAAATAATAACCATCGCCAAAAATCCCGGAAAAATAAAATGCTGGTAATTTTCCCCCGGCACCGCCGTCTGCGAAGCGATGGATCCGATGCCGGCGCCGAAAATGAAATACCAGAAGAGCGGCATAAATATCGCCGAGACGAGACGACTTTTTTCGCGGAGAAAGACTTTTACCTCGCGATACCAGATGGCGTATATGCCTTTGAAAATTCGGCGAAGTTTCATTTACTTGTTGTTACTTTGCCTGACATTTGTATATGCCCGAAGTCTGCCCATATCGTCGCCCTCTTCTTCCCGAATGGCCCTGCCGGTGTAATGAAAAAAAACGTCATTCATATCTATCGAGTGCGTCTTGACGCTAATGTCGCCGCCGATGGAAGCGATGAGGTTTGCCGGCGTGTCGAGAACGGCGATTTTTCCGTGATCAACGATGGCGACGCGACGGCAAAGATTTTCGGCTTCTTCCATATAATGCGTCGTGAGAATTATCGTCATATTGAGACGCTTGGCCAAAGATTCGATGTATTTCCACATATGCTCGCGCGTCTGCGGGTCAAGACCTATCGTCGGTTCGTCGAGAAAAAGAATTTTCGGCTCATGAAGAAGCCCCCGGGCAATTTCCATCCGCCTCCTCATGCCGCCGGAATATTTTTTTACGATGTCGTGCATGCGGTCTTTAAGGTCAACCAAAGTCATGACGCGGTCGATGCGAGCGTCTATTTCCTTCATCGGCACGTCGTACATAAGTGCGTGGAGTTTCAAATTTTCGTAACCGGTCAAGGTGTCGTCTGAACTCGGGTCCTGGAAAACGATGCCTATCGATTCCCTGACTCTCGACGGATGCTTAACCACGTCGAAACCGTTTACGGTGGCCGTGCCTGATGTTGGTTTGAGAAGAGTACAGAGCATCATAATCGTCGTCGTTTTGCCGGCGCCGTTTGGTCCGAGGATTCCGAATATTTCTCCCGATTCGATGGAGATATTCAGGTTGTCGACCGCGACGAGGTCGCCGTATCTTTTGGTCAGATTGGTCGTTACGATTGCGGACATGCTCATGAGTATAGCAGAAGAAAAATATGAACTTAAAATTTATAGCGCGCGGAAATATTTTGGCGTGATGGAGATGTTTGTGATATACCTGTGAGAAAGCACATTTCAACTTCAAACAAAAGGAGATTTTATGGATCGTTACGATAGGGAAATTCGAAGATATTTTTGGGTTTTTTGTTTGGGAATACTGGCTTTGGGTTTTGAGATAACCGGCGGTTTGTTATCGGGAAGTATCGCCCTTCTCGCAGACGCCGGACACGTTTTCATGGACAACGTCGCGGTAATCATTTCAGTCGTTGTCGTGATGTGTGCCCGCAGGTCGGCAAGTCCCGATAAAGAAAACATCATCCGGGCTAGGGGTGGGTACATAAGCGCGATACTTCTCCTGACGATTGCGATCGGGACGGTTGTGAGCGCTTACCACCGTCTCACGAACCCTCACGAAGTCCAAGGACTAAAGATGTTGGTCTTTGCCGCACTGAGCGGTGCAATCAACTATCTTCAGCATCTGCGACTTCACGGTGTAAGAGAGAACGAAAAACACGTGACCCATACCGCCTTACACATGCACATCCTGTCGGATATGATGCAAAGTTTTGGCGTCGCCCTCGGCGGATTAATGATAAATCTCACGGGATGGTATCTTATTGATCCGGCCGTTTCTTTTTGGATTGCGTACAGAATGTTCCGCTGGACAATTGAAATATGGAAAGACAGCAATTTCCAAAAAACAACTTGTTCGTGCGTTTGGCACAATGTCCGTCCTCCGACATTCAGTAAAAAATGCAGACGCGTGAGATAGATTCATCACGCGTCTTTTTTTGCTCACAAATCATTGTGGACCCGGCGGGTTTGTGTATCCCAACATTTTACCCTACCTCGCGACACATTATTGTTCAGTGAAATATCTCATGCATTCATACGTCATATATACATCATGCTAGTTACCACCGGTATCATTCTTCTTATTTTGTGGTTTTTGGGGGTTTTCACTGGAATTACGCTCGGTGGATTCATCCACGTTCTTCTCGTTGTTGCCATCATTGTTTTTCTCATCCGCCTACTCTGAGTTCTCCAAAAACTGTCGTCAGACCGAATGAAAGAAAAACGAGTTGGGGTGCCGTCGTAGATAAGGCGAAGCACTTAGTTAGAACTATTTTTGAAAAGAAAAACGATGTGACAATTTATATTCCAGAGTTTTACCCTACCCTTGAATGCACTATTGTTTAGGTAAAAACAAAACCGCACGAATGCGGTTTGGAGAAAGTGTTTAACCAGACTTTCAATTAACTGGGGCGAGATCACGCTGTCACTAAACGAAACCAACCGGCGAGTATTAGTATCCAGAGAACAAAAACAGTGAGCCCCGCCCGAAGCCGTATCCGTTTTTGAGTCACATATTCTGTTTGTCCAAATCCAAGAAGGACGTGGACGATGAGTAGAACAGAGATATTCTTGGCTGCAAGGGAGGAGATAAGCTCGATCGGCGTGAAGAAGTAAAAGAGTACAAAGACGGTTGTCGCTACCGACATATATACCAAGTGAATCCAACCAGCCAAACTCACCTTTCCTCCTTTGTTCCAAACGGCCGGTTCCTTCACACTCTCTTTGGCCCAAAGCAGAACAGGTATGAGACCAACGAGGGTGACGCCGATTCCTACAAGAATGATTGCCTCGAGATGCCACAGTGTGGCAAACGAGACGATTATCCATGCAATCATAGGAGAAACGATTATGAAATCCCCATACATGCCACCATGTTCAACGAACGGTAGGAATTTTTCACTCGCGGTGCCGTATTTTTTACCTTGATTGCGCGTGAAGAATTTGGTTTTCCACGCACAGACACCTTGAGCGATAATCGCGACTTCAAGAAGCACGAACCATATTGCAAAGGTCATGTAAGTTAAGTATAGAGAGAAACAACAAGCAGAATTACTTGTGGTCTCAACGCTATACTTACCTTTCAAAGAACTCTATCTACTGCTGTTCTACACCTTAAATTGGTATTTGTCAATAGATAGATTAGAACCAAAAATAACCCTTGAAATAAGGGTGATTCTGAGAAAAATATCGATGGGTGGCTAGAGAGAATCGAACTCTCGATATCGGTTCCACAAACCGAAGTTTTACCACTAAACTATAGCCACCGTGTCATGGCGGCTAATATATATTTCATACGTCAGCCCACACATGGTGCTCGGGAGAGGACTTGAACCTCCACGCCTTACGGCATACGCACCTCAAGCGTACGTGTATACCAATTTCACCACCCGAGCGTAAGCGTATGCTAACAAAAATCGCCCCGATGGGCAATTTT
>Ga0265338_10003685_pt1 | contig 21344 bp, 17 predicted proteins | sample 42126metaG_FD_193579 | JGI IMG/M metagenome (GOLD analysis project Ga0265338, IMG submission 193579) | Rhizosphere microbial communities from Carex aquatilis grown in University of Washington, Seatle, WA, United States - 4-21-26 metaG | ecosystem: Host-associated > Plants > Roots > Rhizosphere... | reverse complement strand
GTGCAGATCGCGGACCCCTCGGTCTCGGCGCTCGCCCTCGTGGCCGGCGACCGCCGCGTCCTCGACCGCTTTGTCTCGCTCGGCGACGAGTTCTGCGCCCGCCTCGAGGAGGGGGCGTGCTCGCGCGACCGGGGCCCGTCGGGCGCGCGAACCACGGGGCGCCTTGTTGCGGGGCAATTCGCGGAACCCAACGACCGCTGGCTCATGCCTCTCCTGCATGTGCACTCGCGCGTGCTCAACCTTACGTCGTTTGCCGGGGCTCCCTGCACCCTCTCCTGCCTGGATCACGCTGCCCTGGGCCGCGCAGGCCGGCGCGCGCGGCTGGGCTGGGCGACCCGGCAGGCCGAGGCGCTCTCGGACCTGGGATACCGGGTCCGCGTCGAGGGGAATGACCTTCCCGAGCTTCGCGTGGACGGGGTTTCCCGAAGCCTCATCGCGGCGATTCAAGCGCCCCGAATCGCGGTCCTCAGGCTCCTAGAGCGCATGATCGTGGGGGACCACCCCCGGTGCTGCGGGCAGCTGGGAACGGAGCTTCCCGCAGCAGTGATCGCCAGCATGGCGGAGCAGGTCGAGTCCGCGCTCGCCCTCTACCACGCACGCTACAAGCCCGCGAAAGTCGCCGTCCCTCCCGAGGGGCCGTGGAGGGCCTCGGTCAGGGAGCACCTCTGCCGATGCTGTCCCGGCTCACTCGCCGCGCTCGACTCCGCGGCAGCGCGCGCGCGGGCCACCCTCTACAGCGCAGCGCTGTACCCCTCCCCGCCATTGGATCCGGCGCACTGCCATGTCTCCGCGATCGGATCCTTCGAGGCCGCCTGCCAGATGCCGTGCGATCCCGAACTGGGCGTCCAGGCGCTGGGAGAGGCCCCCGAGCGGGTGGCCTGCCCCTGGCTCGCCCGCGAATTCGAGGCCGCGCTCGGCGAGGTGAGCGAAGCGGTCGCCCGGGCCGGTCCGGGCGAGGCACTTGCTCCGACGAGGAGGCTCCTGGCGACAATCGACCAACTGGCCGAGGGGGCCGACCCCGAGCAGCTTCGCCAGTCGCGGATTCTCCTGGACGTTGAGCTCGAGCGCAGGGCCATGGCGCCGGCGGACCACCCCACGCTCGAGGCCGGGCCCCGCCTCCCCGAGCGGGGGGCCCTCGTTTCCCTGGACCAGCTCTTCGAGGATGCACCGTCACTCCTGCACCTTCGTGAGCAGGAGATCGGAGGCCGGAGCCTTTGAACGGGGACACCCCACCTCTCCTCGGCTGGCCCGACCATCAAGGATTGGTCGCCATGGGCCGCGACCCGTGGCGAATCAGGGACGCCTGCGAGGGCACCGTGATCTTCGGCGGCACCGGATCGGGAAAGACATCGGGAAGCGGCCGTGCCCTCGCGACCTCGTTCCTAGCCGCGGGATTCGGTGGGCTCGTCCTGTGCGCCAAACCCGACGAGCCTGAGCTGTGGCGAGCGTACGCCGAGGAGACGGGCCGAGGGGACGACCTGGCGATGTTCGGCACCGAAGAGCCGTGGAGCTTCAACTTCATGCACTACGAGTCCCTGCGGTCGGGGGCCGCTGCGGGCCTGACCGAGAACCTGGTCAACCTCTTCATGGAGGTCTCCTCCATCGGCTCCGGCGACGCGCGGTCCCGAGGCGGCGACCCATTCTGGGAGCGGGCGATGCGGTCGCTCGTGAGAAACTGCGTGGATGTGCTGTCGATGGCGGGCGAGCCGGTGTCGCTCCATGCGATGTTCGACGTCATCCGCGGGGCGCCACCGGACGCGGCGAGCCTTGCGTCCGAGGTCTGGAAGGCGAAATCCCCGTGCTGGCGAAACCTTGAGGCGGCTCGCGCGCGGGCGCTCGGGACGGCGTGGGAGGTCGACTGCAGGGAGGTCGCGGGTTACTGGCTCGGCCACTTCCCGACCCTCGGGGAAAAGGCCCAGGGCAGCATTGTCGCGATGTTCTCGACCCTTGCGGAGGCGCTCATGCGCGGGAAGATGCGGGAGCTCTTCTGCGGGGTGACGACGCTCTGCCCCGAGGACGTCATGCGCGGACGCATCGTCGTCGTGGACCTGCCCGTAAAGGAGTGGTCGGAGGTCGGCAGGATGGCCGCGGTGCTCTGGAAATACTGCCTCCAGAAGGCCGTCGAACGGCGTGCCGACAATCCGGGTGGCCTAGGACGGCCGCTCTTCATCTGGGCCGACGAGTGCCAGCACTTCACGAGCCGCTACGACACGCTCTTCCAGGCGACCGCACGGTCGTCGCGCGCCGCGAGCGTCTACCTCACGCAGAACTATCCCAGCCTCGTCGCCGCCTTGGGCGGCGGAAGCGAAGGGCGGGCGATGACCGACGCATTGCTCGGCAACATGGGCACCAAGATCTTCCACGCAAACAGCGACCGCGAAACGAACCAGCTTGCCGCCGACCTGTGCGGCAAGCGTCTCCAGTGCCTTCGCAACGCAGGGACCGGGTCAAGCCTTAGCCTGGGCAGGGAGCCGACTGTCGGGTCGACCTCGAGCCGGGGACGGAGCGAAAGCATGGACTACGAGATCCAGCCGATGGAATTCTCAACGCTCAGGAAAGGGGGCTCCGACAGCGCCCACTCGACGGACGCCCTTGTCTTCCAGAATGGAAGGCTTTGGACCGGCTCCCGGAGGACCTGGCAGAAGGTCGCGTTCCGCCAGCGGCCTCGGGAGCTCGCCGCCCCGGCCCCCGCGGTTTGCGCGGGCGCGGCGCGGGGGCGATGACGCAGGATCCGGCCCTTACTTCCCCGAGTACCAGAAACCGCGCGGCCAGTTGTGGGGGCGGAGCCTTCGCAGGAGGTCCGGGGTCATCGGGGGCAGGTCGCTCACCGCGCAATTGGCCTCGGCCTGCGCGGGATTCCTCATCCCGGGGATGACAGTGCTCACGGCAGCGTTCGCGAGCGCGAACTTGATCGCCGCCTGGGGGAGCGAGTACCCGCTGCCCTCGATCTCCACACCGACCTTGCGGGCCCGCTCCACCGCCCGCCCAAGGCGGTCGCCCGCGAAATAATTGCGGCGAAAATCGCCCTCGGGGAAAACGGTGTCCCGCGTCCACTTGCCGGTCAGGGACCCCTCGTCAAAGACCACGCGGACGATGATGCCGACGTTCGTCTCGGCGGCCACCGGGAGCAGTTCGGCCGCGGGCTCCTGCTCGAAGATGTTGTAGATCACCTGAACCACGTCGACCCAACCGCCGCGCATCAGGTCGATCACGCTGTTCTGGTCTTGTTCCGGCGTGGAAATGCCTATGAACCTGACCTTTCCCTCGGCCTTGAGCTTGCGCAGGACCTCAAACGGCTCGGGGCGCCGGTTCCAGGCCCTTGTCCAGGTGTGTAGCTGAAGGAGGTCAATCCGGTCCGTTCCCAGGTTGCGCAGGCGCTGCTCGATGTTCTCGCGCAAGTAGTTCTCAGGGTAACGCTCGGACATGAGGCAGTAGGGCGACGGCGGCCAGGGGCCGGCCGCAGGGGGGGTCTTGGTCGCCACGATCACCTCGTCGCGCCGGGTCCTTAGGACGCCCCCGATGATCCGCTCGCTCTTTCCATCTCCATATCCCGCGGCTGTGTCGATAAAGTTGACACCCAGGTCGAGCGCCCGGTTCAGGGCCGCCGTCGAATCAGCCTCGCTTTGGGGTCCCCAGCTTCCCCCAATGGCCCATGCTCCAAACCCAATTTCGGACACATTCAGGCCGGTTCGGCCCAGTTTTCGGAATTTCATGATGATAAAGGGGCTGAAAGACCATCATCCCGCGCAGCCGCGCGGCGTCAAGAAACCGCCTCCCGCGGCGCCACCGATTGCTGTGGCGTGGCATTACTTATGCCTTTCTGATTGACCAGAAGGCACTTTGGACTGTTTTTGATACTCTAAATCAGTCATGAACCCCCGCACACATATCGGGTATGTCGCTGCCTGACGACGTCATCTCGTTATTGCGCGACGAGGCGTACCTCGACCTTTGCCGGAACGCATTGAAGGATGCCCTGGAGAGGCTGGTCGCGGAGAAACAACAGGTGACGGAGACACGACCGCCCTTCGGGATTCTCGCCACAAAGAAGCAGCGCGAGGTGTTCGAGTCGTCGATGCAGACCGTTCTGGACACCGAGGCCGCGATCGAGAACCGCCTTGGCAAGCTCGAGGCCATAGAGAACTGGCTCAAGTCCGCGATCCGCGAGCGCCTTCGCGACTACCTGGCCCAAGTGTCGGAGAACTACCGAAGGAGTGCGAAGATCGCCGAGGCGATCAAGGCATGGGACCGGCTCATCGAGCACTACGGGGAGCAGCTTCTCGCGCTGGCCCGAAACATCAAGAACGTGGCGGTGTCCTTTGCGGGCGCCACGGGCGGCGTCCGATCCGCATTCGGCGACCGCGCCCAGTCCTTCGCCGAGCTGCGCATGGGCGCGGACAGCCTCGACCGGACGGCCCTCCAGCTCGAGTCGCTCACGCGCTCGATGGCCATGATCGCCGCAAATACGCCCTACAAAGACGTGCGCGTCGCAGACCTTCCGATCAAGGGGGTCGTCGGTTGGGTCGACAACCTTGCGCTCCAGCACGACCGCGATGCGCTGCCCGCCGCCCAGGAGATGGAGGCCGATGCGCGAACCATCGTGGCCAAGAAGCTCAACGATTACCATGCGAGCGCGGCCGCGGCCGTCGAGTCCCTGACAGTCATCGAGAACCAGGAGCTCGAGAGCTACTGGGAGGTCCTCCGCGCGCACGCCCTCGCCCATTACGTGCAGGAACGCGACGTGGACGAGGTCCTTAACGAGCTCAACGAGCGCTACGTGGTTGCGAACATCGAGCGCCGGCAGAGGGCGATCGAGAACCAGGTCGACCCCTACGGGCATGAGCGCTAGGCGTCCCGCCTAGGTCCGCGCCGCGGAGGGCTGGGGTGTCGCCGGGTGCGGCGTAATGGCCCGGTAGTGCTCGAAGACCGCATACATCAGCTCCAGGGGAACCTGGCCAAGCGCGGGCATGACGAGCGCCGGATTGCCGCCGTGGGCCGCGCCGTCGAAGAAGTCCCGCGCCCTCATCCACGCCGGAAACGAGCCCCCCACAATCCTCCCGAAGCACTCTCCCTCCTGCTTCACTCGGGCGCCTAGGCCGTTCACCCCGGCGGCGCACAGAAGCGCCAGGTGCGGCCCCGAGAACTCGGCGGTGGCCGCGACCGGCCGCCGGTCGAACAGCTGAAACACATACTCGGCGGTCTCGGCGTCGGGATGCCTCACCAGGTGGGCCGCGATCAGGGTCACGACGGGGGCGGACGCGCCCTGCTCCAAGAGGTATGCGATTTCCTTCCGGACCAGGAGGTGCCAGCCCATTCCGGCGTAGGCGTCGAGCTTCAGCGCCTCGCGGTCGTAGGAGTTGAGGGCCGCTCCTGCCGGCCCCTCGACAAACGTGGCCACGTCCGATGGGCGCCCGAGCTCGATGAGCCGTGTGAGCGAGAAATAGAGCTCGAGCGCCGATGTCGCGCCGCCCATGTAGAGCTGGACGACCCTCAGGCGCTGCTCGGGGCTGCCCGTGCGGATGGACCTGTCGAGGGAGAACACCGACCGCGCCTCCTCCGGGATGCGCGCCGGGCCTGAGAGGAGCCTGTCGATCTCGGCGGGGTCCCCGGTCATCCTCTCGGAGAAGACTAGGGCCTGGGTCCACGCCGGGACCCGCTTCGCTCCCTCCCTCAGCATCCGGGACGAGAGGCCCGCCACGGAGGCGAAGTCGCCGCGCGCGATGAGGGCCCTGACCCAGTCCTCGCCCACCGATTCGAAATTGGCGCGGTCCTGGTCAAGCAGGCGCGCGTAGATCGCGTCCGAGTAGTCGGGGTTCCCGATCTGCGTGAGTTGCGCCAGGAGCCGGGCCACGGCCAGGTTGTCGGGGTCCAGCGCGTAGGCCTGGCTCAGGGCGAGGTAGCTCTGGCGGATGTCGCCCGCGTCAAAGCTCCGCAGCGCCATGCGGTAAAAATAATCGGCTCTCGCCCCGTGGATCCGCTTCCAGGCGGGCGGCCATGCGACGACGCGCAGGGGCACCCGGTAGCCGATCATCCGAAACCCGGCAAAGGCTGCGAGCACGGCGAGGCAGGCGGCGGCCGCGGCGGAGCCGGCGTACAGCAGCACCGCCCGCCCCCAGAAGGGGCGGACCGCGGAGGCATTGACCGAGCACACCCGCCTCCCGTCCGGGGCCGTCGCAAGCAGCGGGCAAAGCCTGTGGAAACGCCCCCGGTCGCTCCAGCCGGCGCATGCCTCGCATCCTGTCTCCCCGGCAAGCCCTGAATCGCTGGGATGCTGGCACGGGGCCGCACCGGAAGCGCCCCGGAGCCGGAACAGCGACTTGCGCAGGTTCCAGTACAGATGCCCCCAATAAAGCCGGCCGAGGTCGCCGAACCATCCCGTCATCCGCAAAATCTGTGTCCCGCGGCGATCACCGGCAAACGCAAAGTGGGTCGCCGGGCGAGGGGGTCTCCACGGCCGCCTATTTCTCGGACTCCAGCAGCTTCTTGAGCTTGCTCACCTTGGGGCGGATCACGACCGAGCAATACCCCTCATTGGGGTGCTTGGCGAAATAGTCCTGGTGGTAGTCCTCCGCAGGCCAGAACTTGGCCAAGGGGACTATCTCGGTCGTGATGGGGTCCGAGTAGGCCTTCTGGGCCTGGGCCTTGGATTTCTCCGCCGCGTCCTTCTGGGAGGCGTCGGCATAGAGGATGATCGAGCGGTACTGGCTCCCCATGTCATTGCCCTGCCCGCCGACCTGGGTCGGGTTGTGGACGTGCCAGAAGTAGTTCAGGACCCGGTCGAGCGAGACGACCGCCGGGTCAAAATCGATCTTAACGACCTCGGCGTGCCCCGTCTCCTCGGTGCAGACGTCCTGGTAGCTGGGATTGGCCACCGTGCCCCCGGAGTACCCGCACGTGACGTGGGTCACGCCGGGCAGGAGCTTGTAGGTCGCGTCAAGGCACCAGAAGCATCCCCCTCCCAGCACGACGGAGTCGGCCTTGGCCACGTTTGTGAATAAAGTCATTGAGATGAGGATGGAGAGTGAAAGGATGTTTTGAAGGCGGGACATGGGGGGCTCGTTGCTGAGTCGCTCTACTTGCCGGCACCCTGGGCCGAGTGGGAGGCCACCCAGGCCTCGTACTGCTTTCGGGGCATGAAGCGCAGCGACGCGGAGTTGATGCAGTACCGCATGCCCGTCGGCGGAGGCCCGTCGTCAAAAACGTGGCCCAGGTGCGCACCGTCGGTCGTGCAGTGCACCTCGTCGCGGACCATGCCGAGCGACGCATCCGTCTGGGCCTGCACAAAGAGGGGCTCGATCGGCTTAGTGAAGCTTGGCCAGCCGGTGCCGCTGTCAAACTTGTCGCGGCTGTCAAAGAGCGGTGTGTCGCTACACACGGAGAAATAGACCCCGTCCTCGTGGTTGTCCCAGTATTCGTTGCGGAACGAGGGCTCCGTGCCCTGGAGCCGCGCCACCTGGTACTGGCGCGCCGTCAGGAGCTGCTGCCACTCCTCATCGGTGTGCCGGACGCTGGCCTTCGACATGTCGATGACCACGTTGGAGGGAAGCCCGCAAGCGGACTTCAGTCCCGCGGGGGGGCATGCGGCGCCGGAGGGCGTTGCGTCAGCTGGCTTTGTGTTTTTCATCTCGGTGTCGGCAAGCAACATCGCCGTAGCGGCCACAAATGCAAATGCGGGAAGGAAGAGTTTCACCTGCCGTTAGAGTAACCCATCCGGCCGTTTATTCCAGCGCGGGCCGCCGTCTTGCCATTTGAGGCGCCACGGCCTGCCGCCCGCTCACACGCGCTTGAACAGCTTCTCGATCAGGTCGTGGATCATCTCCGCCGGCGGGTGCCCGAAGACTATCGTCGGCCGGAAATAATGCCCCACCGCAAGGATCTTGTCGGACCTGGCCGTCCTCACCTGCATGTCTATCTCGATCATGTAGGTGCTGAAATCCCACGTCCACATGTCGTCATACGACACGATGAGCTCCGTCTCCGGGGGCATCATCGTCAGGGCGCCCGAGGTGGCGTCGTAGCCCATGGCCCGGAGCTGGCGGGCGATCTCGTCGGCGACCCCAAAGCTGTCCGCGAGCCGGTGCTCGACGAACACGTGCTTGTGGCCGGAAAGGTCCGCCTTGGGCAGCGAGCGCGTCGTAATCTGCGCGCAGCCGCCGAGGACCAGGGCGGCCGCCAGGGCGAGGAAGGTTCTTAGTCCGTTTTGGTACATGCGCCTTGCATGACGGGCTTTGAGGTCGTCTGGTTACTCAGGCAAGAAAGAAACAATCGCCCGGAATGCCGGTCCCCCACCCGGGCAGCCCCCGTGCCAACCCTCCACCAACGCCAACCCAGGAAGCGCCCGATGAGCGCGATCACGCGCTACGTTGTCGTGCCGCTGATCCTGCTCGCATTGGGAGTCCGGCTCGGGATGACGATCGAGCGCAGCAGGACGAGGCCCGCGCTGCCCCCGGCGGCGCCCCCCGCGGCCACCGAGGCGCCAAGGGCCGCTCCGACCCCGCAGCCCTCATCCCCGGTCTTTGATATGACCTGCTCCTTCCAGGACAACATCTACCCGTCGCTCATGCTGTCCTTCGGCGTGTCGTATCCCGAGTACACCCGCTGCCTCACGATCGCGCTGCGGAACCTGCCTGCATCGGGTTCGCTCCAGCTCAGGGTCGAGTCCGCGCTGTTCGTCGAGCCGCTCCAGGTCGCGATCAACGGGTCCACCGGGGCGGTCACCGTCAACCCCGAGCTTCCTTGGAGCTTTGACGCGCTGCGCCGCACGGTCCAGATCGCGCCCCAGGCCTTCGTCGCGTCGCTCCTTGTGGACGGCAAGCCGGCGGCGGAGGCGAGCCTTGTCTGCACCGTCCACTCGGTCAACGAGGCCGTTTCGCGGATCTTCGTCGGGTCGACGGGCCAGTGGATTGACACGAGCGTGTGCTTCGCGGCGTTCGTCAACGAGGACCACCCCTGGATAAACGCGCTGCTTCAGGAGGCGGTGGCGAGCGGAGGCGTGCGCGCGTTCACGGGATACCAGAACGGGCCCCAGTCGGCGTCGCAGCAGGTGCAGGCCGTCTGGGACGCGCTTGCCGCGCGCGGGCTAAGCTACGTGAACGTGGCGACGGACAGCGGCACCTCGCCCCTGGTCGCGACCCAGTACGTCCGCTTCCTCGAGCAGTCCGTCCACGACCAGGGCGCCAACTGTGTCGACGCGTCGGTGCTATTCGCGTCGATCCTCAGGCGCATCGGCCTGCGGCCGGTTCTTCTTTTCAGGCCCGGCCACTGCTTTGCCGGATACTATGACGCCCAGGAGGGCGGACGCCTGGTGGCATTCGAAACGACCAATCTCGGGACGGCGCCGTTCTCGGCGGCCGCGGCGGAGGGTGCGAAGGAGCTGCAGACGACGCTCCCGTACCTTGGGTCGCCCCAGTACTCGATCGTCGACATCGCTCTCTGCCGCCAGCAGGGGATCAACCCCATCACCTACCAGCCCGCCGAGCGCAATTGAATGGACCCTAGTCGTCGTCGGACCCCGGGAGCTGCCTCACAAACGCCGCGTGGACCGGTGCCGGCATCCGGGACCCGTCGCCGCGAACGGACTCCCAAATCACCGTGTTCAGGGCCTGCTCGTCGGCCAGGTCCTCCTTCGTGAAGTCGAACCTGGCTGAGAGCGCCGCCTTCCTGCCCGTCGCCGGGTTGCGCGCGTTGACGTCGACCCGCGCCGCCAGGGCCTTGAAGGGGCTCCCGTCGGACAAAGCCTGGAAACTTGCCCTCATCGGGTTGGCCGCGGCGTCGAACTGGGACATGGGCCCCATTCCCAGGATCAACTCGATCGTTCGAAGCATCGAGCACGTCGTGTAGGGGGTCGAGTCGACGGCGCCCCGCCTGACGAAGCCCCCGGCGATGAGCGCCTCGGTCCGGTGGGCGTCGACGTGGTCGGGACCCGCCTGCGCGTCGTCTTCGACGGAAAAGACAACCGTCTCTTTCCAGAACCTCGACAGGCTGAGAGCCTCCACGACCCGCCCCAGGGCCTGGTCGTTGTCGGCAACCATGGCTTGGGGGGTCCAGCTGCCGGCCTTGGCGCCGGCGGTGTGGTCCTGCGGCAGGCGCACGATCTGAAGCCTCGGCATGTCGCCCAGCGCCTCGAACTTGTGCAGCTCGGATATGAACTCGTCAGCGCGATTCCGGTCCTGGTAGGTGATGTCCCATCCCCGGAACGCCGGATCCAGGTGGCCCTCGAGCGTGGGCAGGTTTGTCCATGCGGGTCCGCCGGCCTTGAGCGGGTTCTCGGTGAATTCCCCGTAGCTGCGGTAGGAGACGCCCGCCGCGGCGGCGCGGTCCCAGAGGTAGCCGAGTGCCGGCAGGGCCGCGGTGTAGTGGGCCTCCGCCGGGTAGGGAACGTGGCTTCCCTTTCCGCCGTGACCGTAGTTCACGGGCCAGGACTTCTCGACGAATTCGGAGGAATACCCGGCCATGCTCCACTCGTGGCCGCCCGCGCTCACCTCGGCGTTGGCGTAGAAATTGTCGAGAAGCACAAACTGGCGCGCTAGCGCGTGGATGTTCGGAGTGACCCTCTCGGGAAACAGGCATAGGGCCGGGTCGCCGTTGCCCTGGGGCAGGTCGCCGAGCACCTGGTCGTAGGTCCTGTTCTCCTTGATGATGTAGATGACGTACCGGATCGGCGTGGTCCCGCCGGGGCCGCCCGGGATAGGGTCGCCGGGCCCCGCCGGCCCGGCGGCCGGCGCCGGCCTGCACCGCTGCGCGATTCCCGTCCATCCGGTCAGGGCGCGCGCGTAATCCTTGCCCGTGGGAAGGCGGACAATGCCGAGGGATCCGCCATAGAGCTTTGCAATGGGCGTCCACGAGCCGTCGCTGCCCGCGCTCGGCCTCGGGGAAAGGCCCCTTGCATTGAGAACCAGGAGACTCCGGCCGTCGGGAGTCAGCCTTACCGATGAGGGGAACCAGCCCGTCGGGATGAAACCAAGGGGATGCCCCGCTCCCCGGACGCTGATGTCAAACACGGCCACGGTGTTCGTGTAGGCGTTGGCGACATAGAGGGTCCGGCCGTCGGGCGAAAGGGCGAGGCTGTCGGGCGTTGACCCCGGCGGGTCTCCCGGCGAAGGGGCGGACGACAGGACCTCGGTCACGTTCCCGTCGGCCGCGTCGAGGACGGTCACCGAGTTTAGCCCTCCGTTTGAGACGAAGAGCCTGCCGTCCCGCGACAGGAGCACCTCGTTCGGATGCAGCCCGGTCGCCCAGCGGGCGATGACGTGCCCGTCATCCGTGTCGAGGACGCCAACGGCGGACTCACCCCAGAGGCTCACATAGGCGCGGTGCCGGCGCTCATCCCAAGCCACGTTCAGGGGATCGGCGTCCGACACGATGACCTCCGGGGCCTCGTCATTTGGCGCCACGGCGCCGGCGAGCGGGCCGGCGCGCCGCGGCCCGCCGCTTCCCAGGTCGGCCGTCCACCGGGTGGCTCCGCTCTCCAGGTCTACCCGCACCACCCGGTTGTCGAACGCAAGCGCCACCACGGCGGCCCGTGAGTCGCTTGAGAGGGCGAACCCGGCCACGACGCTGGCGCCGGACGTGTCGGTGACCCGGATGTCGGGCCGCGCCGTGAGCTTCCCCCTTGAGAACGAGAAGACGTGGAGGACGCCGTCACTTGCGCCGCTGCACACGAGCTGCGCCCCGTCCGCGGAGAAGGCGATCCCGCAGTAGGATTCATTCAGGGGCGCCCTGGCCACGACCCGCTGGGTGGAGAGCTCGACCACCCGGACCTCGTGCCCCTCGTGGCCCGCGTGGAGCACGGCGGCAAAATCCCCGCGCGGGCTGACCGCCATGCCTACCGGAAAATCGCCGAGCGCGACCTGGTCGCCCACAGGGTGTATCGGCCACTGGTTGTGAAGGAGCGTGAATCCGTCCGGCCGAGGCCCCGGCAGGAGGCGGTCCCTGCTCCCCGCCGCCATTCCAGTCCCCGCGCAAGCCGCCGCCACCCACGCCAGAATGAGCGTGGACGCCTTCATGGCCTAGTTGCCGAAAAGTCCCGCGATCGTCGCCTGCATCTCCTCGGCCTTAGCCCGGGGATCGGCCGCCTGGCGGATCGGGCGGCCGACCACGATGTAGTCCGCTCCTCCCAGGAACGCGTCTCTGACGTCGACCGTGCGCTTCTGGTCGTCCGACGGACGGTTCTCCACGGGCCGTATTCCCGGGCTGACGACCAGGAAATTGGGGCCAAGTTCTCCCCTGAGGCGCGCAGCCTCAAGTCCGGACGAGATCACGCCGTCGCACCCCAGCTTGATGGCCCTGCGCGCCCGCGAGAGGACCAGGTCCTCCGGGCTGCACTGGAACCCGAGGTCGTCCAGGTCCCCCCGGTCGAGGCTCGTCAATACCGTGACGGCCAGGATCTTCAGGTGGCCCTTGACCGACACCGCCGCCTCGATCATCGGGTCGTTGCCGTGGACCGTGGCGAAGGTGACCCGGCGGTGCTGGAGCTGCTCGACGGCGAGCTTAACCGTCTCGGGCACGTCGAAGAACTTGATGTCGGCGAAGACCTTCTTCCCCTGGGCGTCCAGCCAGTCGATCATGTCGAAGTACTGGCCCGTCATGAGGAACTGGAGCCCGAGCTTGTAGAACTGCACGGAGTCGCCGAGCTTCTCCACCCACCTCTTGCCCTCGTCAAGCGAGGGGACGTCAAGGGCCAGGATCAGGCGCTCGCGGGGCGGTATAGGCTTGGCTGAGAGGTTCGGATTGGAGGCCACCGCAGAAGATGCCAGCCATCGGCGGTCGCTGGTCAAGACCGAACGCCTTGCGCCGGGAATTGACGCCACGGCATTGTGAAAACGAGAATGACCCTAAATGGCCACCACCGTCTTTACCATTGCCAACCAGAAAGGCGGCGTCGGCAAGACCACGACCGCAGTCAACCTCGCGGCCGGGCTCGCCCAGAGGAAGATCCACACGCTGCTGATCGACCTGGACCCCCAGGCAAACGCCACGAGTTCGCTGGGGATAGAGAAGCAGGAGGGGAAGAGCCTGTACGCCGCCCTCCGGGGCGAGGGCGACGCCCTGCCGCTGGTGACCCCGACCAAGTACGAGCACTTGGCGCTGATCCCCAGCGAGGAGGACCTTGCGGCGGCCGAGATCGAGCTCTCGCAGATGGACAACTACCTGATGAAGCTCAGGGGCGTGCTGGCGCCCGTCGTGTCCTCGGGAGGGTTCCGAGCCATCATTATCGACTGCCCCCCCGCGCTTGGGATGCTCTCCATGAACAGCCTCGCTGCCGCGGACTTCCTGCTGATCACCCTGCAGTGCGAATACATGGCCCTCGAGGGCCTCGGCCAGATTCTGCGCAATGTCGACCGGCTCAAGACGGCCGGCATCAACTCGGGCCTCGAGCTGGGCGGAATCGTGATGACCATGTTCGACGTGCGAACGAGCCTTTCGCGCCAGGTGGTCGAGGAGGTCAAGAAGCACATGGCCGACAAGATATTTGACTCGGTCATACCGAGGACCGTGCGCCTGAGCGAGGCCCCGAGCTTCGGCAAGACGATCTTCGACTACGACCCCATGAGCCCCGGCACGGCCGCCTACCGCAACCTCGCCGGTGAGGTGATCAAGCGATTCGGCCTATGACGAAATACGCCCAGAGCTTCCTGGTGGGGCTCCAAAGCAACCTCGTCTACCGCTGGAACTTCGGCGTCAGGAGCATCTTCTGGTCCTTCCACCTGATCGTCGTCTACATCCTCTGGGGAGCCGCCTTCTCCGGGAACCCGTCGATCGGCGGCTTCACCTTCGTGCAGACGCTCACGTACTTCGTCGTGATCTTTGTCCTGCAGTTCTTCATCGGGGCGTTCAACGAGGATTACCAGATAAGCGAGGACATCCGCAACGGCCTCATCAACCAGTTCCTCCTGAAGCCCATCAACTATTTCGCGTACCGGCTGAGCGTGTTCGCCGCGGCGCGCGTGGTCTCGGGGGCGTTCGGACTGCTCGCTCTCCTCGTCGCCCTCCCCTTCTTCCGCTCGTACCTGGAGCTGCCCCACGAGGCGTGGCGGTACGTGCTCGCGGTGCCCGCGATGGCGCTGACCGCCATCATCCAGTTCAGCATCGCCTATTTCTTCGGGCTCCTTGCGTTCTGGTTCCTCGAGATCCAGGGCTTCGTCATCATGTCGATGGCCATCGAGAACCTGCTCGGGGGCGAGATCTTCCCCCTGGACCTCATCCCGCACACCGCGTTCAACATCGTGCGCTTTCTGCCATTCTTCTACCAGGCCTACTTCCCCGCGGCCATCATCACCGGCCGGCAGGGCTATGATTTCGCGGTCCAGGGGCTCGCGATCCAGGCGTTCTGGGCGTTCGCTCTTGTCTGCCTCGCCGAGTTCGTGTGGCGGCGGGGCCTGAGGCACCACACCGCGGCGGGGGGCTGACACGCGCATGGAGCCCCTGGCACGCTACTTCAGGATCTGGATCGCGAGCGCGCGATACTCCCTCACGCGGGCCACGATGTTCCGCGGCGACCTCTTCATCTGGGCTACGGTCGAGCTCCTGTGGATCTCGGTCAACGTCTGCGTCATCGCCGTGATCTACAGCCACACGAAGACCGTCGCCGGCTGGAGCCAGTACGAGATGCTCCTGCTCGTCGGGACCTCGATGCTGATCCAGCGCTTCCTCATGGGTTTCTTCTGGAGCGGGATTTTCGAGATGGGCCGAAACGTGCGCAGCGGCCTGTTCGATTTCACGCTGGCCCAGCCAGGCGACCCGCTGTTCATGGCCTCGACCCGCAAGCTGGAGCTCGACGGGCTCCTCAATTCCTTCGTCGCTGCGGGCCTCGTCGCCTATTCGGCCTGGAAGCTGGGGATCCACCCGGGTTTGGGCTCCGTCGCGCTCTACGCCGTCATGGTCGGGTGCGGCGTGATCATCCACTTCAGCGCCCTTGTGATGGCGATGTCCCTCGCCTTCTGGATCACGAGTTCACAGGGCGTCGAGGGGAGCTACTTCACCCTCATGGAATTCTCCCGCCTGCCCAGGGAGGCGTTCCGGGGAGTCGCGAGCGTCATTTTCGTGTGGGTCCTGCCGGTAGTCGTCGTGAGCAACGGGCCCGCGCGGGAGCTCCTGCACGGGTTCCAGCCGTCGTGGGCCCTCGGGCTGTTCGCATCCACCGTGGCGTGGTTCGCGCTCGCCGTCGCCATATTCAGGAGCGGCCTGAAGCGCTACACGAGCGCCTCGTCATGAAGGGCGACCTCGATTCCCTGCAGGAGCGGATCGGGTACCGGTTCCGCGACCCCGCCTACCTCAACCGGGCCCTCACCCATTCCTCCTGGCTCCAGGACAACCCAACCGCCCCGGGCAACAACCAGCGCCTTGAGTTCCTGGGCGACTCGGTGCTCCAGCTCATCCTGACCGAGTCGCTCTTCACGCTCTACCCCGGCGACCGGGAAGGGGACCTGACGAAGCGCCGGGCGATGCTCGGGAAGGGCGAATTCCTCTCCACGCTGGCCAGGGAGGTCGGCCTTGACGCCTGCCTGCTCCTCGGCGCGAACGAGGAGTCGACGGGGGGGCGCGGGCGCGACGCGGCGCTTGAGGACGCCTTCGAGGCGCTGGTCGGGGCGGTCCACATGGACGGCGGGATCGAGTCGGCCAGGAGGACCGTCCTGCGGATCTACGGCGACCTCCCGGCTCGCATCGCCTCCCTCGAGGCGAAGGCCAACCCCAAGGGGCGCCTTCAGGAGATCGTGCAGCCGCTCCACGGGAATCTTGCGATCCGCTACGAGGTGGTGTCGACCGTGGGCGCGGACCACGAGCGCCTCTACGAGGTCGCCGTCTACCTGCTCGACCGCCAGGTGGGCACCGGACGGGGTCCCTCCAAGAAGGTCGCCGAGGAGGAGGCAGCGCGGGCTGCGCTCTCGGGCCTGGAGCCGGAGCAGACCGCAAGATGACCGCGGCCGGAAGGCACAAGATCCTCGGCGTCTGCCCTGCGGCGCGCGGGGCGGTACTCGCCGAGACCCTCCGGGCGCATCCCTCGCCGGTTTGGGTCGTGGTTGCCCCGGACCTGAGGTCCGCGGAGCAGCTGGCCGAGGACACGGGCTTCTTCCTGCGGGCGCCCGGTCCGGGGCCGGAATTCGAGGCGATCGTCTTCCCCGAGTCGATTCCCGACAGCCGGGACATGAGGGAGGCGTTCGCCGCGTCCGGCGACCGGCTGACCGTGCTTTCGAGGCTTCGCGAGGCGCGCGCCACGGCCTCCGGGGAGGGCCGGCCCGGGGGGATCCTGGCGGTGTTCGCGACGCCCTCATCCCTGCTTCAGCCCGTGCCCGCGATCGAGAAGTACGCGGCGAGCGAGGTCGTCGTGTCCCGGGGCATGAGGCAACCCTTCCAGGGCCTCCTGGAGCGGCTGCGGGCCCTCGACTACGACAGCGAGGCCGTCTGCGAATCCCCGGGGCACTATGCCATTCGCGGCGGGATCATCGACGTCTACCCGGTGACGGCGCCCGAGCCCTACCGCCTCGACTTCTTCGGCGATGACATCGAGGACATCCGGGCGTTCGACCCGGTCACCCAGCGCTCGGGCGCGCGGGTCGAGCGCATATCGATCGCCGCCTCGCCGCGGGTTCGCCTCGAGTCCGCGAAGACCGGGATCTCGGACTACCTCAACCCCCTATCCCACCTGGCGCTCATCGAGCCCGCTGCGCTCGAGGAGGAATTCAGGGCGTTTGCCTCCGAGGGCGCGGACGGCCTGTCGCCCCTGCTCTCAAAGTGCGCGGCCGCGTTCGGGCTCGCGGAGATCGACGAGGCGAGCTCCATCTTCGCCGATCCCGCAACGGAGACCGTCTGGGATACCGAGAGCCTGGAGCACCACCGGCGCCTCGCCTCGGAGAGCCTGCTCGCGCGCGATCGGCTCGATGCCGAGGACGATGCCAGGAGGGCGTTCCTCGGGCAGCTGTCGGCATGGAAGCGAGAGGGGTTTGCGATCGCGTTCGCCGCCTCCAAGGACGGCGAGGAGAAGCGCATGCGCGAGATTCTCGCGGCCGACCCCGCGCTCGCGTCGCTCGACCCCGTCTTCCTGAGGGGGGCGCTCAACGAGGGGTTCCGGGCGACCAGCAGGCAGGACGCCGAGCTCGGCCTCGCCCGCAGGCGCAGGGGCCTCGTCTTCGTCACCGAGACAGAGGTCTTCGGACGTAAGAGGGCAAGGCGGCCGGCCGGCGCGGCCCGGGCTCGCGTCTCCGTCGCCCAGGTGGACCAGCTGCTCGACTTCTCGGAGCTGGTGGAGGGCGACTTCGTCGTCCACCTTCAGCACGGGATCGCCCTGTACCGCGGCGTCACGAAGATCGACACCGCGCAGGGGCTTAGGGAGGTGATCTCGGTGGAGTTTGACGACGGCGTCACGCTTCATGTCCCGCTGCAGGAGTCGCACCTGATCAGCCGCTACGTGGGACTGGGGCGGACAAAGCCCCAGCTTGGCCGGATAGGGACGGGGCGCTGGGAAAAGGCCCGGCGAGCCGTGGAGCGCGCCACCGTCGACCTGGCGGCGGAGCTCTTGCGCATCCAGGCCACGCGCGAGGCCCAGGCGGGTTTCGCCTTTCCAAAGGACACGGAGTGGCAGGCCGAGTTCGAGGCGTCCTTCCCGTTCACCGAGACGCCGGGCCAGTCGCGGGCGATCGAGGAGGCAAAGCGCGACATGGAGCGCACGAGGCCCATGGACCGCCTCATCTGCGGCGACGTGGGGTTCGGCAAGACCGAGGTCGCGCTCAGGGCCGCCTTCAAAGCCGTCCAGGCCGGCAAGCAGGTGATCGTCCTAGTGCCCACCACGGTGCTGGCCCAGCAGCACCTCAACACCTTCCGCGAGCGCATGGCCGGCTACCCGATCTCGATCGAGATGATGAGCCGCTTCCGCTCCCATTCCGAGCAGAGGACGATACTCGACGCCGTGGCCTCGGGCGGCGTGGACATCCTGATCGGCACCCACCGGCTCCTGCAGAAAGACGTGGTCCCGAAGGACCTGGGGCTGCTTATCATCGACGAGGAGCAGCGGTTCGGGGTGAAGCACAAGGAGACGTTCAAGACCATGCGCTCGCTGGTCGACGTGCTCTCGATGAGCGCGACGCCCATACCGCGGACGCTCTACCTGGCGCTGACGAGCGCCCGCGACATGAGCGTCATCGACACGCCCCCGGTCAACCGCCACCCAATCCAGACCATCGTGAAGACCTACGACGAGAAGATCGTCGTCGACGCCATCCGGCACGAGCTGCGCCGGGGGGGCCAGGTGTTCTATCTGCACAACCGCGTCGGGACGATCGACGTCGTCGCGGGGCGCCTGCGTGAGCTGATGCCGGAGTTCACCTTCGGCGTCGGGCACGGCCAGATGGGGGCGAACGAGCTCGAGCGGGTCATGACCGAATTTGTCGCGGGCCGCTACAACGTGCTCGTGTGCACGACGATCATCGAGAGCGGCCTGGACATCCCCAACTGCAACACCCTGATCATCGAGGGGGCCGACCGCTTCGGGCTTTCCCAGCTCTACCAGCTCCGGGGCCGGGTGGGCCGCTTCAAGCACCAGGCCTACGCCTACCTCCTGCTGCACCGGCACACGAGGCTGCTCGACGCGGCCCGCCAGAGGATGAACACGCTCCGCCAGCACACGCAGCTGGGCGCGGGCTTCAAGATCGCCATGCGCGACCTGGAACTGCGCGGCGCGGGCAACCTTCTGGGCGCCGAGCAGAGCGGGCACATTGTCGGCGTCGGATTCGAGCTTTATTGCCAACTCCTGCGCCAGTCCGTGGCGCGCCTCAAAGGCGAGAAGACCGCGGCCGCGATCCGCGCCAACGTGAAGCTGGACTTCGTCTTCGTGGGAGAGGGCGCGCCTTCCGAGAACCGGCAGCTCGGCCGGCGCGAGGACGGCTATACGGCGATCAAGGACGCGGAGGACGACGCCTCCGGGGCGGATATCGAGAGGGTCCAGGCGCGCATCCCCACGGCCTATATCGGCGAGACCCGGCTTCGGATCGACATCTACCGCAGGCTGGCAATGGCCGACTCGCACGAAGCCGTCCGCCAGATCGAGGAGGAACTAAGGGACCGCTTCGGGAAGCCCGCCCCCGAGGTGCGCACGCTCCTGCAGGTGACGGAAATACGCGTTCTGGCGGAACAAAAGGGCATTCTGTCCGTCGAATCGGAGTCGAATCGTCTAAAGTGCCTGCGCGGCACCGGCCAAAGGGATGACTGGGTGATGGTGGGCGCCCGGTTTCCAAGGTTGACCGCGCCGCGCCCGCACCTACGGTTGAAGGAGATTATCGCCTTTTTGAAACTACTGCCGAATCCATGACCCTGTACCGCAGTGCAAACGCTGCACTAGTAGCAACGCTCGTCGCGACGTCAGGCCTGGCTCAGACGGCTCCGGCTGACGACAACCTGAACCTCCGCTTTGCCAACGGAATAGCGGCGATCGCCGAGGACAAGATCATCACGGTGGACGACGTCCGCCGCGAGGTCACCCCCCTCATCCCGCAGCTCCAGCGAGAAGCCCGCAACGAGCAGGAATTCAACCAGAAGCTCGAGTCCCTCCAGGACAATGCCATCCAGAACTTGATCGACCGGGTATTGATCATCAAGGATTTCCAGAAGGATGACAAGAAGCACGTCCCCTCGAGCTTTGTCGACAACCAGATTGCCGACCAGCTGACCGACCAGTTCGACAACGACCGGTCAAAGTTCCTCGCCTACCTGAGGGCCCGAGGGACCACGATGCGCGACTACCGCAAGGAGGTGGAGGAGGACATCATCTATAACTACATGATGCACCAACAGCATAAGTCGCAGAGCATCGTGAGCCCCGTGCGGATCGAGCAGTATTACAAGGAGAACAAGGACCGCTTTTACCAGGATGACAGCGTGCACCTGCGCCTGATCCAGCTCTCCCGCGCCTCAGGCCAGTCCGACGGGGAGCTCAAGGGCCAGGCCGACGCGATCCTGCTGCGCCTGCGTTCCGGCGAGAAGTTCGAGGACCTCGCCAAGGAATACAGTTCCGACTCACGCCGTGCCAAGGGTGGCGACTGGGGCTGGATGAAAAGGTCCGACCTCAAGCCCGAATTCAGCGAGCCCCTCTTTGCCGTCAAGAAGGGCGAGTGCTCGGATCCGGTGGTGCTGCCCGAGGGCTGTTTCCTTCTCTTCGCCGAAGACCGGAAGTACGCCGGAATCCAGCCGCTTGACGAGGTTCGCGACCAGATCGAAAGGATTCTCGTCCAGCAGATGGGGCGGGAGTACGAGGACCGGTGGCTCGAGCGGCTTCGCCGCAACGGCTACGTCAAGCACTTCTGAGAAGCGGGCGCCCTCGATGCTCACGGCATCGACGCCACCGCGTTTCTCGCCGCCTCCTCGTTGAGGAGGGCCACCATCGGGCTGCTCGTGGGCTCATAGGCCTTCACGACGACGCCCACCAGGTTCTCCGCCGTGACCAGGGTCGAGTCGCATTCGGCATTGCCGACGCCCATCGCCACCCATCCGTCGGAGGTCTTCTTCACAAGCACGTGGGCCACAGGGCGGCCCAGTTCGCCGATGTAGACCGCCGTCATTCCGGCCTTAAGGTCTCCCACCGCGGTTTTCTGCGTAACGACAACCGTATGATCCCTGTAGAGTGGCAGCATAGAATCGCCGCTTCCCACAAGGAACTCGGTGCCCGGGTGGTCGACGACGTACTTCTTCCCCAAGCGCATCGCGTCAAAGGGCTGCACGAGCTCGGCCGAAGGCGACATCGCTGCCACCGCTTGAGGCGAGAACCGTTCAGACGTCTGCGTGGCGCATCCCGAGAAGCCCAGACCGGCGATCGCAATGGCACCGAGGACCGCCCAACGTGAGATTTGCGGGAGGCCCGGGGTCCTGTTTGAGGTCTGCTCGTTTTGCATGAGCCCATTAAACGCCCGCGGGCGTTTTTTCTGAATAGGGGGTACCCATCGAAGGGGACAGGGACTTCACCCGGTTTGCCTGGGGTCCAAATCGGGTAAGTACGGGACAATCCGGGAGCGCCTAGGGTGTTCCCCCCAGGCCCCCAGAGGGGAATCATGCCGCCCGGTCCGCGCGCCGCCATTTTATAAGACATGTCTAATTTGATTGTTTATTTATGGGCCGTGGCCATCGTTCGCAAAAATTCCTTGAATTCCATGGCCGATACCCCGCACCCCGACGCCCCCTACCCCACCAACCGGCTAAGAACCATGCCCGTGGGCGAGAGGCCGCAGGAGCGCCTGGAGCGCCTCGGGGCCGCGGCCCTGAGCGACGCCGAGCTCCTTGCGATGCTGCTTCGCAACGGAACCCGGGGGCAGGACGTGATCACGCTCTCGTCGCGCCTTGTGGCGGAAGCGGGGTCCTTTGCC
>Ga0265338_10003683_pt1 | contig 21352 bp, 12 predicted proteins | sample 42126metaG_FD_193579 | JGI IMG/M metagenome (GOLD analysis project Ga0265338, IMG submission 193579) | Rhizosphere microbial communities from Carex aquatilis grown in University of Washington, Seatle, WA, United States - 4-21-26 metaG | ecosystem: Host-associated > Plants > Roots > Rhizosphere... | reverse complement strand
GCCAGATCATGGTCTTCTTCATCATCACAGTCGCGGCGGCGGAAGTGTCCGTCGGCCTCGCGCTCATCGTCGCGCTCTACCGCAAACGCCAGACCGCGCACGTCGAAGACCTGACCACGATGAAACTGTAAATGCGCACTTTGAAAAACGATTTATCCTTGCTCGTGCTAATTGCCATTTTAATGGCATCAGCAGGTTGCGTTTCGCTTTTTTTACACGGTAAAACTCAAAATGGAATTTACACTGCGCCAGCGGGATTATTTTCTTGCCCGATTCCAAGTTTGCCGGATGTCAAAGTTCAAGATTGGGCCAATGAAGAAAAAATGAATGTCACGACAGGCGGTGTTAGTTTCGTATCTTGGGTTGGAGTTTGCCGGATTGATTATATCCCTGCACACGATGCGGCGGCCCAAGATGAACTCAATCGAATGTTGAGCACGCAATTAGATTGGTATCGAAAAATTCCTTCAACAAATGTGTATGTGCTTCATCGGGAAATGGAAGGAGAACGTATGTTCGCTGTCCTCGTTGCGCAAAAAGGTGATTCAGGAGCACTTACTGGCGACCCGTCGGAACATCCAGATTTGACGCGAGCAATGTTGATTTTCAAGCACGGCTACTACCTTTACGCTGTTAGCGCCAGTGCTGATGATCTTCCAGGAACTGAATCTGACGATAAATCACCCAAAAGAATAAATTGGCTTCGTCAAAAAGTAACTAAATTTGCGGATGGCATAACATTTTCACAGCCTGAAGTGACAAAATAGCGAAATGAAATACGAAAGTTTGCCGTGGTTGATTCTGTTCCTGCCGCTGCTGTCAGCGGCGGTGATAACGCTTTTCACCCTGCGCTGCAAAACCACGAGCAGTCTCATTTCCATCGGCGCGATTGTCACCGGCTTTGTCCTCACCATTGTATTCATTGCCGCCAACGGCTGGACCGGTGGCGAATCCAGTCTTTCCTGGCTCTCCATCGGCAACCTGCAAATTGATTTCGGGCTGAAACTCGACGCGTTGAGCCTGATGATGCTGCTCATCGTTACCGGCGTGGGCGGCGCAATCCATATTTACTCCTTCGGTTACATGCACGAGGACCGCAGCATGAGCCGGTTCTTCGCGTGCCTGAGCCTGTTCACGTTTTCAATGCTCGGCATCGTGCTGGCGAACAATTTCATTGAAATGTTCATTTTCTGGGAACTCGTCGGCGTATCCAGCTACCTGCTGATCGGGTTCTGGTTTGAAAAACCCAGCGCGGCGGACGCGGCAAAAAAGGCATTTTTTACCAACCGCCTCGGCGACTTCGGATTTCTGCTCGGAATTTTGGTGGTGTGGACCGCTTTGGGCTCGCTGAATTTCAGCACACTGCAGCAAATTCTCATTGCCAATCCCGCTGCCCTCGGAACCATAGCCTGCATCGCCGGTCTGCTGATTTTCTGCGGTGCCATGGGCAAGTCCGCCCAATTCCCGTTGCACGTGTGGTTGCCGGACGCCATGGAAGGCCCGACGCCTGTCTCCGCCTTGATCCATGCCGCGACCATGGTGGCCGCCGGCGTTTACATGCTCTGCCGCGTTTTGTTTTTGCTCAACGCCGATGCCCTGAACGTCATTGCCTACATCGGCGGCTTCACCGCGCTGCTCGCGGCGCTGATCGCCGTCCAGCAAAACGACATCAAGCGCATTCTGGCTTACTCGACGCTGTCGCAGCTCGGCTACATGGTCATGGCGGTCGGTTTGAGCGGCCCGACGCCGGCAATGTTCCATTTGACCACGCACGCTTTTTTCAAGGCGCTGCTGTTCCTCGGCGCCGGCTCGGTCATCCACGCGCTGCACGAGGAACAGGACATCTGGAAGATGGGCGGATTGAAAAAGAAAATGCCCATCACGTTCTGGACGTTCATCATCGGCACGCTGGCCTTGAGCGGTGTGCCGCCGTTCAGCGGCTTTTACTCGAAAGATTCGATTCTCGCCCAGGCATTGGAGCAAAAAAGTTATCTTTTATTTGGCGTCGCTGTATTCATTGCGGCGCTGACCACGTTCTATATGTTCCGGCTTTTCTTCGTCGCCTTCCTCGGCGATGCCCGGACGGAACAGGCCCGGCACGCGCATGAATCGCCGAAAGTGATGACCTTGCCGCTGCTGGCGCTGGCGGTATTCGCCGTCATCGGCGGCTTTATCGGCATCACGAACAACTATGGCTCGCAATTTGTCGCCGGTCACGAGCAGCTTTCCATCGCCCAGCAGGCGCTCGAGCCATTGCACAATATTGTCCCAATGCTGCTCGGCATTGGCGCGGTTGCCGTCGGTTTGTTTGCCGCCTTTTCACTGTACCAGAACGCCGCAACCGACCCGCTGCCTGCCAGGCTCGGCGGTCTGGCGACCGCGATGAAGAACAAGTTCTACTTTGACGAGATTTACGAGGCCACCTTCATCCGGGCGCATGATTTCATTGCCGCCGTGGCGGATTTCATTGACCGCTGGCTGGTGGATTGGGGCTGCATCGGGCTGGTTCGCGGCGGCACGGATTTTACCGGCCGCGCGTTGCGGCTCGTCCAGACCGGCAATCTCCAGACCTACGCCTTCCTGTTCGTGCTGGGCGTGGCCGTGGTGCTGTATTGGGTGCTAAAATGACGAAAACCGAAAACCGAAAACCGAAAGAAACCCGAAGTCCGAAAACCGAGAGTTCGGGTTGGTCGGCTTTTGCTTCGGCCTTCGGTGTTCGGATTTCTTTCGGAATTCGGAATTCGGAATTCGGAATTTACAACTAATGTCCATTCTGACTTACATCGCAGGTTGGCCGCTCGTGGCGGCATTGGCGCTGATTTTTGTGCCGGGCAATTACCGCGTCATCATCCGCGCCGTGGCCGTCCTGGCGACGTTCATCTCCATGCTGCTGGCGTTGAAAATGTTCGTCGAATACGGCTGTGCGACGGCGGGTGCCAGCGGTTTCAGATTTGAACAGCAAATCCCGTGGGTTGAATCGCTCGGCATCAGTTATCACGTGGGCGTGGACGGCTTGAATGTCGGATTGATTTTGATGGGTGCGGTCGTGGCTTTTGCAGCGGTGTGTTGTTCGTTTGAAATTCAGTCGCGCGAGAAGGAATTTTACATTCTGCTGCTCGTGATGACCGGCGGCATCCTCGGCGCGTTTGCATCGCTGGACCTGTTCTTCTTCTATTTTCTGCACGAGCTTGCGCTGGTGCCAACGTTCATCATGATCGGCATCTGGGGCCGCGGCGAACGGAGAAACTACGCCACCTTTCAGATAACGCTTTATCTCAGCATCGGCGCGCTGATCGCGTTGATTGGCCTGATCGCGCTTTACCTGCAATCCGGCGCAAACACCTTCGACATTCCAAAGCTCACCGAATACGTCCAGGCGCATCCGCTGGCTGCCAGCTCGCAGAATTTCATTTTCCCGCTGCTGCTGTTCGGCTTCGGAATCCTGGTTTCGCTCTGGCCGTTTCACACCTGGGCGCCGCTTGGCTACGGTTGCGCGCCATCGCCCACCGCCATGCTGCACGCCGGCGTGCTGAAGAAATTCGGCCTCTACGGTTTGATCCGCATCGCGCTGCCGTTGATGCCGCAGGCAGCACAGCATTGGATGCACATTCTCGCCTGGCTCTGCCTGGGCAACATACTTTACGTCGGGTGGGTGGCCATGTGCCAGCGCAACCTCAACCTGCTCATCGGCAATTCCAGCGTGGCGCACATGGGCTTCATCTTCCTGGGCATCGCCAGCCTGAACCTGATCGGGGTGACCGGCGCGGTGCTCATCATGATCGCGCACGGATTTCTCGCGGCGCTGACCTTCGCCCTGAGCGGTTACATCTACCAGCAGACCGGCACGCTCGAGATCAAGGAACTCGGCGGGCTGCTGCGCAAACTGCCGTTCATCGGCGCGGCGCTGTTGATGGCGGCGATGGCCGGCTGCGGTCTGCCGGGATTTGCGAATTTTGTCGGTGAGGTCACCGTGTTCTTTGGTGCGTGGCAGGTGTTTCCGCTCGTAACCGGCCTGGCGCTCTGGGGCGCCCTGCTGATCGGCGCGCTTTACATGCTGCGCGCGATGCGGAATGTCCTGCACGGCCCGCTGCCGGAAAAATGGTCGGGCATTGCCGACGCCTCGAACGTCTGGCGCAAGCTGCCTTACGCGCTGTTGCTGGCGAGCCTGCTGGTCTTCGGCTGCTTGCCGAAGTTGTTGACCGAAAAAATTACGCCGGATGCGGAAAAGATTGTGGGCATGGCACGAGGTGAAACGGTTGCTGTCGGTGGCACCCGCGTCCCGCGGGTTCAATTCGGCGTCTCGCCGAATTGCGGCGGCACCTGTCCGACTGCTCTGGAACCGAAGAAAGACGGCAAACTGGATGCGCAAACGGTTCCGGGCGCGACGCCCGAAACGACCCGCGAGACGCGGGTGCTGCACAATTTTTCCGTCCGTGATTTGACAAGCAACACGACTTTAAATTGATGAACGCCTCGCTGATGAATCTGGAAATCTGGGTGATCGCCCTCGGCCTCGTGCTGATGCTCGCGGATTTCTGGATGCCTGCCGAACGCCGGCATTTTCTGGGTTACGCGGCCATTGCCGTTCTGTCGGTGTTGCTGATTACGAACCTGGACCATTGCGCCACCGGCACGGCCTTCAATGGCATGTTCGTGCAGGATGGACTGGCCTTGTATTTCAAACGTTTCTTCATCGTTGCCGCGATTCTCGTGCTGTTCATGTCGGTGGAATTTTCCGACCGGATTGCCGCGGGCATCTCGGAATATTACTCGCTCATTGTCTTCGCGCTGGCGGGGATGCTGTATGCCGCGTCGGCGAACAACTTTGCAATGCTGTTCGTCTCGATTGAGCTGATTACCGTCACGTTTTACGTGCTCACCAGTTTCCAGCGCAACCGGTTGGTGTCACTGGAGGCAGGCGTGAAGTATCTCATCCTCGGCGCGTTGTCGTCAGCCTTCATGGTCTATGGCATCGCGCTGGTCTGGGGCACGACCGGCAAGTTGAACTTCAGCGAGCTGGCGCTGGTCGCCGGACAGTTTGCGGGGAATAAAATCTTCCTGCTGGGCGTGCTGCTGGTGCTGGTCGGCCTCGGATTCAAAATTGCCGCCTTCCCGTTCCAAATCTGGGCGCCCGACGTTTATCAGGGCGCGCCGACCCCGACAACGGCGTTTCTCGCCGTCGGTTCCAAGGCCGCCGGAATTGTCTTGTTGCTGCGTGTTTTGTTCAGCGCCGTTCCTGACATCACGGCCCACTGGGCGAACCTCCTGATCATCATTTCGGGCATCACGATTCTTTACGGCAACCTGTGCGCGCTCCCGCAGCAGAATCTGAAACGGCTGCTCGGTTATTCGAGCATTGCCCACGCCGGCTACCTGCTCCTTGGCGTGGCCGCGTTGAGTGCGAGCGGCCAGGCGGCGGTGCTTTATTACCTGGGCGGTTATCTGTTCACGGTGCTGGGTGCGTTCACGGTGATCTGCCTGGTGATGCGACACCTGGAAAACGAGGACATTTCGGCTCTGGCCGGCTTGAACCAGCGTTCGCCGGCGCTGGCCGTGACGCTGACGCTGGCCATGGTTTCGCTGGCCGGCATTCCCCCGCTGGCCGGATTTTTCGGAAAGTTTTTGCTGCTGAAAGCCGTCATTGAACAGGGTGCGACCCATCCGGGTTACTATTGCCTCGCGTTCACGGCACTGGCCGGCGTGGTGATTTCACTTTATTACTATTTTGGCGTCATCCGCGCGATTTACTGGAGCAAGGACGCGCCGGCGAATGCGTCGCCGATTGTGCTTTCCGCCCCGGCCAAGCTGACGTTGGCGATTTGCATTGGTGGCATGTTCTGGATCGGATTGTTTCCCAACACGCTGCTCAACCTCGCCAACGAAGCGGTGAAGTCCCTGGCTCGCTAGACTTTCGGCATTACTGTTGCAGCCGATAGAAGTTCTGCGCCCCATCTGCGCTGATTCCATTTGTGAAGGTGAAGCCGCCGTTCGCATCATATTGATTCGTGGCCACCCGCGTCCAACCGGCAAGCGGTGTCGCCAAGTTGGTCGAGGTGATCAAATAATAATTCCCCAGCGGTGCGCCGTTACCGCCGCCGAACACCAGATTGGTGCCGTTCAAGATCAGATTGCCGAAGTTCGGCGGTGTGGTCGGAGCTGCGATGAGTTTCACGACGCCAGGCGTGTTGGTGTTGAAGCTGTAATTGTATCCGGCTGGTGCGGACGCGAGCACGAGATTGCCAACCGAGAGAGCACCACCGCAGGTGAACAGCGTGTAGGCACCGACGCCGAACCCGCCGGCGTTGGTGATGCTCAACTGGCCGGTCAAAAGCAAATCCCCGCTCACGGTAACGCTGTCGCTGTTGGTGCCGAGGCCGAATTGCAGGAAGCAATTATCGTTCAACGTAAGGTTGTTCGCGATGGCAAGCATGCCGTCCGGGTTGCCGGGTGCGAGCGTCGCGCCGTTGTCAATGGTGGTCGCACTGCCGCTGCTGCCGCTGCCGGTGAGCGTGGCACCGGAGAAAATTTCCAGGTCGCCGGTGCCGGTGCCACTGCCGGATGGATTGTTCACGCGCAAGGTGCCGGCGCTGACCGTTGTACCACCGGTGTAGGTGCTGGCACCGCTCAACGTGAGCGTGCCGGTGCCGGTTTTGTTCACGATGACATCACTGCCAACCACCGCCGTGTTGCTGCTGATAACGCCGCTGAAGCCGGCATCGGCATTGTTGCCGCCGATGATGTAGAGCGTATCGCCGATGCCGGCGTTGGACTGCGGGCCGGCGAGCGTACCGGTGCCGGTGAACGCGCCGAGCTGGATGGTGTTGCCGGCGTTGCGTGGTTGCAACGTGCCGTTGACGCCGAGCACGGGATTGAACGAGCCGTAGGTGTTGCCGCTGCTGTTGGCCGAAAAACGCAGAATTGCGCCGGACGGAATGTTGATCGTGCCGGTGAAATTGTCGAACTGCGCGGAGTTCGTGCCGCCAAAACTCACGCCGCCGGCGAGGTTCAGCACGCTGCCGCTGTTGCCGGAGTATAGGTTTCCCGAAAAGTCGTTGCTGAACGCGCCGGAAGAAATGGTTCCACTCTGGCCTGCCGGGATTATGACAGGGCCGGCGAAGAAAACCGAGGGGTTGTTGAATGGCAGACTAAAGATTGCCCCGCCACTAATGGTCATCGTCCCGCTGCCAAGGCTGCTTCCGGCGGCGGCGGCGAGGGTGCCGCCAGTCAGGCTGATGTTGCCTGCGTAGGCGTTGTTCGAGGTCCCGATCGTCAGCGTACCGCTGCCGGATTTGGTCAAGGTGCCCGAACCAATCAAAGCGCCGGTGCCGCCGAACGTGTAGTTTTGCGACGCGTTCACCAGGATGGCGGCGGGCCAGAGCGAGGTGGCGAGCGTGACACCGGATGGATTGGAACCGGAATCATCGAAAACCACCGTGTCGAGATTGTAGAACTGGTCGGCAGTGGAACCGTTGTACCAGTTGGTGGTGGTAGTGTCCCAGTTCACGCCGTTGGTGCCGCGCCAGACGAGGCCGGCCGCGTTGCCGGTTACGGCAAGCCGGACATAGGATGGATTGCTGCCGGGTGCCGCATTGGTGAGCGTGATGGTCTGGCGCGTATTCGCGGGCAAATTGTTGGCGAACGTGACGCCGGATTGCGTGGAATTGCTGGCTCCCTCGATCAAGCTGTAAGTTCCCGCGCCAAGGGCGTTGTCGGTAAGGTTGAAGTTGAACGTTTGGGCACCGATCATGGCGAGCGTGCCGGTCATATTAATCCGGTCGTTCGCGCCGGACGGCGAGCCGGACAAGTCAAAATTCAAAATCGGCGAATTGTTGGTCAGATGGCTGCCGAGCGTAAGCGTTCCGAAACTGCCGCTGCCGGAGGCGCCCGGAGACAATCTTCCTCCGCTGTTGACCGTGACCGGCCCGGTGATGACGCCGGTCCCGCCGAGCGTCGCTCCCGAAAATACCGTGCAGAGCGAAGGCATATTCGTGCCGTTGAGGAACAGTGCGCCGGCGATCACGGCGTTGGTGCCGGTGTAGGTGTTGTTGCCGGCCAGCGTTTGTGTTCCCGTGCCGAGCTTGTTGACGCAGATGGCGCTGCCCGCGCTGTTGGCATTGCTGACAATGGTGCCGGTAAAGATCGCATCCTGATTCTTGCCGCCGATGTTAAAGACGGTGTTGCCGGTGCCGGTGTTGGCGGTCTGCGGCCCGGTGAGCTGACCGGAGCCGTTCAACGCACCGACGATGATGGTGTTGGTGGCGTTGCGTGGTTGCAGGGTGCCGTTGATGATGAAGTTGGGATTCAGTGATCCGAAGGTGTTGTTTCCGCTGTTGGCGGAAAAGCGCAGGGTTGATCCCGATGGGATGTTGACGGTGCCGGTGAAGCCGTCGAACTGGCTTGAGCTGGTGCCGGTGAAGCCAACACTGCCGTTCAAATTGAGAACGGAAGTGTTGTCGCCCGAGCTGACGTTTCCGCTGACGCCGTTGCCGGTCGTTGCCGTTTTGATCGTGACATTTTCTCCGGCGGGAATGCTGACGGCCCCGGTAATGAATGTCGCGCCGCCGGAGGGTGGCAGGCTGATGGCAGCACCGCCGCTTAACGTTATGGTGCCCGACCCCATGCTGGCACCGTTGCTCAATGCCAGAGTGCCGCCGCTGACGTTGATGTTGCCGGTGTAGCCGCTGTTCGTGGTTCCAATAAGCAGCGTGCCGTTGCCGGTCTTGCTCAACGTGCCGGAACCACTGAAGGCACTGCTGCCAACGAGCGTGTAATTTTGGCTGTCGTTGAAAAGGATCGTCCCGGGCAAAAGCGTGGTGGTCAGATTGATGGCCGGCGTGCTGGAGCCAGTGTCGTCAAATGTCACCACGTCGCCATTTTTAAAAGCGGCAGCGCTCGCGCTGTTCAGCCAGTTGGACGTGCTGGTATTCCACACGTTTGCCGTGCCGTCTCCGCGCCAAAGCAAGTTCGCCGGCGGCACGGTGACCGAGGCCGCAATGTTCGTCGCGACGACAATCATTGCGCCATTGAAAGTGGTGGCGCTGGCGGGCGGCGCGACAGGGGTGACGCAAACCGTCACGGCGGCGCTCAAGGCATAGCTGCCCTCAGTGACGGTGAAGGTGAACGTGCCGAGGCCGGCGAAGTTTGCCGTCGGCATGAAATGCGCGTTGGTGTTGTTGGCCAGACTAATCGTGCCATTGGTCGCGTTGGTCAAATTGAAGGTGGCGCTGGCGGAAAAACCGGCGGTGAACTGCGTCAAGTTGATGTCCACCGGCAGGTTGGTCCGCGTGACACCGTGCGGCGCGGCGAGGAAGTTCAGATAATTTTCCAGCAGCGTGTAACCGGTGAGGGTGTTCGTCAGCGGATAGGCGGTATTCGTGTTCAGGCCGTTGGCGAGCTTCCAATAGTCCGCGATGCCGTCGCCGCTGAAATTCGCCGGTGCGGTGCCGCCGGTGGTGGTGCCGTAGCCGTTGTTGCTCAAACCGGTTTGCGCCTGGCTGGTGTATAGTCCACTGGCAGGACCCGCCGTACCGGCACCGGTGCCGGCTGTGCCGCTGCCCAGGGTTTTGACCTGGCTGATGACGAGCGAATCCACATCGTCGCGCGGAAACGCGCCGGAGGTGGAAACGTCGTAGCGCCAGGCGAGCGCGGCGCTCATCGTGGGGATGACCGTTGTCCACGATGACCACGGCGAGCTCAAGACCGTGCCGGTGCCCTGGTACCAATACGGCGTGGTGATGCTGCCGTCCAGCGCGCTGTTTTCGTTCGAATCGAAATTATTGCCGGAGTAATAAATGCTCTGGTTTTTGTCCACCTGATACCAGGGAAAATCCGCGCTGGCGGAATACGCCGGGCCGGCGACGAAATAATTGTTCACAATGTCGTGCTTGAACGGCGTGCTGGTATGCGTGGTGTAACCGGCGGAGCAGTTATAATCCACGTTGTTGATAAAGACGGTGTTGATTTTCGCCAGCGGGTTGCGGTTGTGTGAATTGGCGAAGATGTTGTATTGCCAGGACCATTGCCCGCCGACGGATTCCGTGTGCGCGCCGAACTGCTGGTAAATCGGGTTGGCGTCGATGCTGTTCTGCACGGTGATGGCACTGATGACATGGGTGCTGTCGCCCACGCCATCAATGTTGTTCCACGGCGCGAATGCGATGGAGCAATGGTCCACGATGATGTTGGACGCCTGGTAAAAACTCAACGCGTCGTCCGTGGTGCTGGCGGTGGCGCTGCCGGGCCGGCTGCGGAGGTAGCGGCAAATGATGTTATTGCGGCCGGCAAATGAGATTTCCCCGCCGTTGAAACAAATCCCGCCCGGCGCGGTCTGGCCGGCGATGGTCAGGCTACTGGCGCAACTGACCGCGCTGTTGAGCGTGATCATTCCGCCGACATCAAAAACAATCGTGCGGTTCCCGCTGCTGACGCCGGTGCGGAACGATCCCGCACCGCTGTCGGCGAGGGTGGTGACGTGATAAACCGTGCCGTTGCGACCGCCGATCGCATAAGAACCAAAACCGAGGGCGCCGGGAAATGAAGGGGTTTGAGCCGGGGCATTTTGAGCAAGCAATAAAATCATTGCTCCCCCCAAGACTTGAAGCAGACGGGCCTGAAACCGGCTCGTGTCAGCCATCACAATGGAAATCATGGCTACAAATTACCACAAAAAACACGCCTGTCGCCATGCATCATGCACCGAATGATGCAATCGGTGATGAATTAAATGCACTGCCGGACGATGAAACTAAACGACGCGCATCTGCACGGCGTCAACAATCTGTTCACCCACCAGGATCGAGCCGATGATGACGATGGTGGATCCGGTTTTCAACCGGCCCTGTTCGAGGAGGCTTTTCAGCGCCGCTTCGATGGTGTTCTCCGGATTGATCAGGTCGAAAGGAACGACGAACGGAGTGACACACCAGCTCAGGGTCAGGCCGCCGGCCACTTCATTGTTGGGGCACAACGCAAAAATCCTGGAATGACGCGGCCGGAGCCAGCCGACGTAGCGCGCCATGTTGCCGCTGCGCGTGATCACGAGAATGGCCTCGGCCCGGAGTTCGTTGGCCATGACCACGGCGCTCTTGACGATTTTCTGGCGCGAGGTGGTCAGGTCGGAGTGTTCAAAAAAGTTCGCCCCGCCGCTGCGCTCGATGCGCATGGCAATGCGGTCAAAAACCTCGATGCACTTGAGCGGATATTTGCCCACGGTGGTTTCGCCGCTCAGCATGATGGCGTCCGTTTGCTCATAGACGGCATTGGCCACGTCGGTGACCTCGGCGCGAGTGGGCATCGGAGATTCGATCATGCTTTCGAGCATGTGCGTGGCGACGATGACGGGTTTGCCGACGCGCAGGCAGGTTTTGACGATGCGGCGCTGGACAATGGGCAGTTCCTCGTACGGGATTTCAATCCCCAGGTCGCCGCGCGCCACCATGACGCCGTCGGCCTCCTGCACGATGGATTCCAGGTTGGCAACGGCCTGCTGGTCCTCGATCTTGGCGATGACGAGCGGACGGGCCTTGCCCGATTCAAAGAGCTCCCGCAACTGGAGCAGATCGCGGGCTTCGCGGACAAATGAAAGGGCGATCAGGTCCACGCCGACCTCGAGGCCCAGCATGACGTCCTTGATGTCCTTGGCGGTGAGCGCGGGCAGGCTGACCTTGACGCCGGGCAGGTTGATGTGGCGGCGGCTGCCCAGCTTGCCGGCAGTGAGCACCTCGCACTCGACCTTGTTGCCGTCCTTGGCCAGCACCTTCATTTCGATGGCGCCGTTGTCAATGAGCACCACGTCGCCGACGTTGATGTCGTTGACAAAATTGGCGTAGTTCACATCCACGGACCGTTCCTCCTCGCTGCGTTCGCCGCGGACGGTGAGGGTGAATTTCTGGCCGGGCTGCAAATCCAGCGGCACCCCGATGTCGCCGGTGCGGATGGCCGGACCCTGCGTGTCCATCATGATGCCGATATGGATCTGGCGCGCGGCGGCGGCGGCGCGGATGTCCTTGACGAGGCGGCGGACCCAGTCATGCGGCGCATGCGACATGTTGAGCCGGAAGACATTCACGCCGGCTTCGATGAGTTTGCCGATCATTTCCACGGACTCGGTCGCCGGGCCGAGGGTGGCGATGATTTTTGTTTTGCGCAACGTGTGCAATTCCATGGCCGGTAGAATAATTATGAATGGCCGCGGTAAAAAGGATTTATTCTGGCCCGCCGGATGAAAAAGCCGGAATGGACTTGCCATCCTCCGGCCGGGCCGGCATATTATGCAGCAACTTTACAACCGATTTTATGGCTGATGTAGCAAACAAATATCCCGAAAACGTTGCGGGCAAATACTACGTGGACAACCAGTGCATTGATTGCGACCTGTGCCGCGAGACGGCACCGGACAATTTCAAACGCAACGAGGACGGCGGGTACTCCTACCTTTACAAGCAACCGGCCTCGCCGGAAGAAGAAGCCCGCTGCAAGGAAGCCAAGGAAGGCTGCCCGGTCGAAGCCATTGGCGACAACGGCGCCTAGTCGGCGCTTACGCCGCGGTGGAAATGCCGGAGTCCGTCGGCAGTGAAACGCGGACAACCCCGTGGTGTCCCGCCTGCGGCGGGATGATTTCCAGCTTGCCGTGGTGTGTCTCGATGATTTTCCGGCTGACGGTCAGCCCCAACCCCAGACCGACGTTCCGCGTGGTGAAGAACGGCGCTGACCCCCGCTTCGCCGCCTCCGCAGTGAACCCGGATCCGTTGTCCTGGACTTCAATCTGCACGTCTGGCCCGCCAACGCTGTCGGCCTCGGTATGCAGCCGGACGCCGATTTTCGGTTCCTTCGGATTCGCCTGCAGGGCATTGAGCATGATTTCCGCCAGCGCATGCTTGAGCGCCGCGCGGTCACCGGTGATGACGACCGGCTTGCCGCCATTATCAAATTGCAACTTGCCGACATCGGCGGACTGGTGTTTGCGCGCCTCCTGATAGGCTTCCTCGATCAGTTTGTCCACGCCAAAGGTCTGCTGCTCAATGTGGCCCTCCCGCGCGAGAAAACGCATTTGATTGATCAGCCGGGTGACGCGTTTGACGCCGTCGGCCAGGGCCTGGTCGAGCGATTCGCGGAATTCCTTGTCCTTGTATTTTTCCGCCAGCAACTGCTGGTGCGTGGCCAGCGGCACGAGCGCGTTGCCAATTTCGTGCGCGAGGCGGTCGGACATGGATTTGATGAGGCGCAGGTTGGCGGCCTCGACCTCCAGGCGGCGCAACTGTTCGACCTGGGTGAGATCGTCGGCGGTCAGCAGCGCGGAAACCGGCACGGTGGAAGTGCCATGCTGAAACGGCACCACGCTGACGTTGTAAACCGTGCCCGGCGCATTCTCCGGCTCGTACCGGTACGGTCCCATCGCCGCACCGGTTTTTAAAACCTGGTACACCTTGGAGCCGAGCGCCTGGGGCAGATCGCTGAATTCGAGATCGCCGCCGCGCTTGCTCTTCTGGCCGAAGTGCCGCCGCGCCGCCTTGTTGGCATGGAGCACCCGCAGATCGCGCCCGACCACGACGCACGCGCTGCTGAGTTCGCGCAGCACGTCGGTCATCATCTCGTGGTTGCCGGCAAGCTGGTCGTGGAGCCAGATGTTACGGAGCGCGAGGCCCACCTGTTCGAGCAGGTGGAAAATGAGTTCCAACTCGACGTTGACCAGCGGCTCGCCGGTGACCCGGCCGTCGAACACGGCCACGCCGACAATGCCTTCGCGGCCGGGAATGGGCACGGCCACCTGCGTGCCCAGCAGTTCAAACTCCTTTTGCGTCTCGGCGTCGGCGCGGGCTTCGTCGCTGTCGCGCCGGAGAATCCGGCCAAGCCGGGAAAGCTGGGCGCCGAGCCCGGAATCCAATGACAGTTCAAAATTTTCAAGCAGCCCCGGGGAAAGCCCGATGGCGGACACGGCGCGCAAACGGCGGCTCTCCTCCGGCGGAAGCGTCTCGGCCAGGGGCGCGCAGGGCCGGTTCAGAAAAATGGCGGCGCGGTTGACACCGAGGATTTCCCGGAGGAACTGCAGGAATTGTTTCAGCATCGCTCCCGCATCCAGCGAATGGGTGAGGATGGACGAAAAATCGCGAAGTTCGTCAAGCGTTTGGGCTGCATGGATGAACCGTCCGGCGACCGGCGTTTCGGCGGGCCGGAAAGACGAGGCTGTTGGCGATGACGGTGGCAGCGCGGGCGCAGGACGCGGGGCGGCGGGAGCCGGCCACAGCCGTTCCAGCAACGAATTTAACAGCCGGCGACGGACCGGCTTGGCCAGGAGATGGGTGACCCCGTGCAAGAAAGCTTCCTCCTCCCATTCGGACTGGTTGTCGGAGGTATAGGCGATGATGGGGATTTTGGATTCCCGGCGGCGGAGGCGTTCGATAACCCAGATGCCTTCAACGCCCATCTGTTCCACGTCGAGGATACACGCCGCGGCCAGGCCATGAGCCAGGAGCGGTTCGGCCTCATCCACATTCAGACGATGAACCACCCGGTATTGCTCCGGGTTCAGCCCCACGCGAACCGTTTCGGCAAAGTCCGGATGAGAAGACAAAACCAAAATGGTTTTCATCGCGCTCCCTTGGAATGATGACGGTACTCAGTTGCCACAGTTGCCACTTCTAACCCGTACATATTCCACAATTCCGGCCAAAAGGTCAATGGAATCTTGACGCAATTTCGCGATTTTTAAGGGAAAACGCCCCAAAAACCCGCTTACCCGCTGGCGAGCAACTTTTCCCAGAGACTCTCGTTTAACAGCGCTTTTTGAAGGAATTCCGCCTCATCCGGCGCCGGGCCAGCGGGTTCCGGCTTGAGCGGCAGGCGCAGGGTGATCGTGGTGCCCTGCCCCGGCTGGCTTTGGGCTTCAATTTTACCACCGTGATGGTGGACGATAAAAAAACAGGCCATAAGATTGATGCCGTATTCGGACGGCACGCTGCCCCGCACCACAAACGGGTCGAAAATGACGCTCAAGGCTTCCTGCGGCAGACCCGGGCCGTTGTCGGCGATTTGAACAACGATCTCCGGCCGGGCCCCGGAATTCTGCAACGATGCCGAAAGACTGATGCGGCTGCCGGCCGGCAGCATGGCCAGCTCGTCCTTCAGCAACAATTCAAACAGCCGGTAAAATTTGGACTGGTCCACGCTCAGCGCCGGCAGGGAATCGGGAATGCGATTTTCAATTTCAATCCGCCGCGCGGCAAACGGTTCCTTGAACTGGGCCAGCGCCGCGCTGACCGCCTGTTGCACGGTCACCTCATCGGCGAAGGGCGACCCGGAATTGCTCTCCGACGCGGTCCAGAGATCCTTGAGCAGACCGTTGATTTTTTCGATCTGGGACTGGACGTTCTGGTGGTACTCCTTCCAGAAATCAGGATTGCGCAGGCCGGCCAGATCGGTTTTTTCCTCGGCCATCTTCGCCGGCGCGAGGTCAAGAAAGGTTTTCACTGCCACGAGCGAATTGCGGATATGATGGCTCATGCCGGCGGCCAGCAGGCCAAGGCTCACGATGCGATCGGCGATCATCATGTTGCGCAGCACGGACATCTTTTCGCGCAGCAACTGGTCGCGCTCGGCCTGCACCATGAAAAATTCCAGGCCCTGCCGGAGGGTGAGTTCAAACTGCGGCGGATCCCACGGCTTGGTGATGTATTTGTAAATCGCACCGCTGTTGACGGCGGCAATGGCGGCGTCCACGTCCGCGTAAGCCGTGACCAGCAGGCGCAACACCCGCGGGCGGAGCTGTCGGGCGTGTTCCAGCAGCCAGACGCCCTTCTCGCCGGGCATCCGCTGGTCGGTCAGCAGCAGGCCGATTTCGTCGGCGTGCTGTTCGAACAGCTTGAGCCCGTCCTGGGCGTTCGCGGCGGTAAACACGCGGAAATCGTCGCCGAACGCGCGCTCGAAATATTTCAGCGATTTTTCCTCGTCATCCACGTAGAGGATGGCGAACTTTTTATAGTCATAAAGATTATCCATGTTCGGCCTTCAATGCCTTGCCGGACGCGTCCCGGACGGGGAACTCCAGCATGAATTCACAAAATTTTCCCGGCTCCGTCTTCACCGAAATCTTTCCCTCCGCCTCCCGCACAATGCGGTAGCAGATGCTCAGGCCCAGCCCCATGCCCGCACCCACATCCTTCGTGGTGAAGAACGGGTCGAACACCTTGCCCACATCGGCGGCGGCGATGCCCGGGCCGTTGTCGTACACCGACAGAATGCTGCTGCCATTCTCCACCCGGCCTTCAATCCGGATCATCGGTTTTTCGTCCCGAAACGCCTTCGACATCAACGCATCCAGCGAGTTTTGCAGCAGGTTCGTGACCACATGGATCAGCTTGTTTTTGTTCGCGAAGATGGTCTGTCCCGGGGGAATCCGCTGGTCAATCTGCACCTTGTCCTTGGATTCGTTGTTCAGGAACCGCAACGCCGAGGTGACCACCTCGGTCACCACCACCTGGTCGCGATGCTCGGTGTCCGGGTGGGTGAACATCCGCAGATCCGAGACGATGGTCTTCACGCGGTTCACGCCCTCCTCGACGTCCTTCAATATCTCGGCGTAATCCGCCTGCTGTTCCGGCGCGAGATATTTCTCCTTTTTGCGCAGCGTGAACAGGCCGGTGGTGGCGAAATTGAGGGGATTGTTGATCTCGTGGATCATGCCGGCGCTCATGCGGCCGAGCGATGCGAGTTTTTCCGATTGCACGAGCTGCGCCTCGTTTTCCTTGAGCTGTGCGAGGCTGTTCTCGAGCGCCTTGCGGTTGATGTCCAGTTCGTGGCGCAGGACGAATTCGCGGAAACGCTGGCGGCTCTGGAAATAGGTGCCCACCACGACGATGATGTCCATGAGCGCGATGAAGTAAAAATTGTTGAACATCACCGACGCCGGCGGAAAATCCCCGTGGCCGAGGCCGGCGGCGATATACATCAGCAGCACCAGCAGCACGGCCACAATGCTTTCCCGCGTCGTCCAGTGCAGCACCGCGCCGACGGCGAGCAATACCAGGTTCAACGCGGCATAATAAGGCGAATCAAAACCATCCTTGATCCAGATCATGCCGGCCAGGAAAACCACCGGCAGCATCGGCACGATCACGCCCAGCCACCGGCTCAGCTTCCGCCCTTGCTCGGTGAAAAGAAACGCCCAGATGATCGCGGCGATGGCGGAACAGGCCAGCCGCAGCCAGAAAAACGGCAGCAGTTCGTCGCGATAAACAAAATAATCCGCCGCGCTGCCGAGCGGCATGAGCGTGACCACCAGCGCGCAGCCCACCTTGGTGTTGCCGATGCGTTCCTCCGCCTCGTAGGAGCGGAAGGCCTCCACGATGGCGGGATCAGTCATGGACTTGGTTTTATTCACGGTCGGGCTTTTTCGCCTCAAAATAAATGTTCACGCTGGTGCTGTCGGAGGTGATCGCGCACAGGTCAGCCGGGGCCTTTTCGGGCTTTAAGGCCAGCAAATCCGCCCCTTTGCGATAAAGCAGGTGCCATTCCATGATGTAATCCATCGTGATCCGGCGCGGGTTGTATTCATCCACATTGGTGGTCAACAATCGCCCGCCGGGAGCCAGCCAGTCGTAGCCAAGGCCGGTCAGTTTCCGGCAAACCGGGTCGCTCAGATAGTCAAACAGTCCCGCACAATAGACCAGATCGTACTGCCCGGTCGCTCCGCGCTCAACGCTTTTGGCTGCTTCCTTGAGGATCTGTTGCACGGATTTTTTGACATAACGGACGGACGTGGTCCGGTGGAAACGCGTTTTGATTTCTTCCAGAACCTTCTGGCAATGGGCGAGCGTTTCCTCGTTGAAATCAATCAGGGTGAACTGGACCTGGCTGGCGAGGTGACTTTCCCGCAGGAATTGCTGCACTTCATGGGCGGAGCCGGAACCGATGCTCATGATGCGCGCGGTCCGGCCCTGCGCGGACGCACGCGCGGCCGCGTCCACGATCAGTTGCACGAGGTGCTGGATGCGGTTGCGATGCGCCTCAGCCGGGGGTTGCTTGAGAAACCAGAGGTTGACGATCTTCGCGTACAACGAGCCGCCTTCCAGCGGATCGCGCATCATCATGTTCACCATCTCGTAATCCCCCGCGTAGCCCAGCGGCTTGGAGAAACAACGGTACAGAAACGGGGAGCACAGCAGCATCGGATGCAACTGGCGCCGGCCGAACGTCTGGTGCACCGGCCGGAGTTCCGGTTCCACCTCCCGCAGCGTGCTCTCAAATTTCTCGAACAGGTTCGAGAGCGCCGGCGTCGTCAACTCTCCCAATTCGGCGGCCAGCTCCTGCCCCAGGGCTGCCCGGTTGCCGGCAGGGGCCGAAAGCAGGCCCAGTTCCACCTGCTCCAGCCACAGCCGGAGTTCGGTGAAAAAGGTCTGCATGTCCGCGACCACCACCTTGAACTCGGGCCGGATCTGGTAAACCTTCTGCCAGTGCTGGAGGAATTCCCGGAAGCCCGCCCGCTTCTCATCCTGGCTGCCCGGCAAAAAGGCGTCGAGCTCCAGCCAGAAATCCCCGAGCGACACCTCGCAAACCAGGACCCCGCCCGTGTTGACCAGGCTGCTGATCACGGCCCGGCCCGAGTAAACCGTCCGGTCGCGAAGCGCGATTTTAAAATCCGTCAGCACTTCCGAGGTGCGCAGGACCAGGCCGGGATTGTACACCTCGAACACCGCCAGAAAACGGGTGAGCCGCAGCAACGTGCCCTGGATTTCGATGCCCTGGCTGGTCTGACCGACCGCCATGGAACCTTTGAGCACGCCGTCAGCTGAATGATCGCCTTTCAGCTCGCCGTTGCCGTTGCCATTACCATTGTGTGCGGTCATGGTTGCATCTCAAAGCCATTGTCGAAATTATTGGCCAACAGTCAAAGGGATGATTTAAAAATGCATCCCCACCGACACCGTTACGGCCTGGCTGGTGAACCCATAATTGCCGTCGGCGGTTTGTCCGGATGCAATTCCGGGCGTTGACGATGGGCGACTGCCGGTGACTGTGTGCGTCGGGGCATAGCCGAATTGGTAGGCAATATCACAACTGAAACGTTTTCCATCGTATCCGGTTCCAGCGCTAAAGAAGTAACGGTCCATATCCGCTGCCAACGGGCTGTAATAGGCATTAGGCACGGAATTTTGATTGTACACAATACCAGCGCTTGCGTGCCAGCCGTTGTCAAAATACCGCGTCACACCGAACTCATACATCCAGCTCGCCTGCCAGTCTAGGGTCACTGGAGGGTTTTGCGGCCCACCTAGCGGGGTTGTTCCTATTTGATAGATAGTTGTCTTACCAAAGCTGCTCCAATCCGTGTAATTGGCATCAACTTCCAGATTCCATTTGGGTGTGGGCCGGTACGAGAGTCCACCAATAACGGTCAATGGAAACTTGAAATCCATGTGCGCGGGCAGCGACGAATCTGGTATGCCTGCTGAATAATTCTCGAATTCCGTGTGGCCATTCAAAGTGACCGTCGCCGAACTATGGAAGGATGCACCAAATGATAATTGTTCAATTGGCTTCCAAAGTATGCCTGCATTGTAACCCACGCTCCAACCATTACCGGTAAAACGAAAGAAATTAGTATTAGGTGGAAGGTAGAACGGACGGAGACCTTGATCCAAATTCATTTTCGCGTAGTTCACCATCACACCACCGCCAATGGAAAGGGATGGTAACACCTTGAATGCTATCACCGGGTTGACTGTTACATATGTCAGTGAGCCACTCAGGGCGACTGCGCGAAAACCCGTATCCTGTGGCCAACTCGTGCTTCCTCCGTAGGGCGCATAAACACCCAATCCGAAGCTCACCGGAAAATTCGTGGGGGTGAAGGTGTAATAAAGCTGGGGAACTGCGGCAAGAGTGTCCGAGCTATAATATGTTTGACCGTGGTTGGGCGCGGTGCTGGGCGGCGTGAAACCGGGTTGAAAATAAAGGCCATAAAGACCGCCACGAACATTGCTGCCCTCAAGCTGGGTGATGCCGGCCGGGTTGTAATAAATGGCTGACGGGTTGTCAGCCGTGGCGGTAAATGCCTCGCCGCGCGCGGTGGCAAAGGCGTCCTGATCCGCCAGCCCAAAGCCGTTGGCTGAGGCTTTCAGGGCCAAAAGCCCAGAAATCAACATTGCCAGCAGCCTCACTATATTCCGCCTGTTCATGATTACCTGTTTCTGATGCCAACCATCAAACGGACACTCGGACACGCCTGCGACGTGTTTGCCAAGCAGGTTACCTGCCGTTTTGCAGGCGGCCAGCAAATATCCGCTTTATCCGGGCTCAACAAGTATTGTTCCTGCCTTTACAATCGATGGAGATATGAATTAAACTGGAATGGTGAAAAGATTGTTTCAGTTCACAGTGTTTGTTTTTCTGTTTGGAACGCCTCTTATTCCGGCCCAAGCCACTTTCACATCGCTCTACATTTTTGGAGACGGCGTTTGCACGACGACAAACAATCCAAGCGCCGGACAAAATTACTATGGTCTGCGCCGGTCCAATGGTCGGGTATGGGTTGAGTTGCTGGCGCAGCAGCAGGGAATGGGTGCCAACTCTACGACCAACGTCAATTGGTCCAATTCAACCAACAATTGGTCTTACTACGGTCAATACAGTCCCAATCTAGTGACAAACCTCAACTCATTTAGCAGACCACAGGATTCGAATACCGCACTGTTCGTAGTATGGGTGAATGACGCTGATTTTGTCGGCGATATGGGAAACATCTACGTTAACTTTGGTACGAATATGGCTCGATGGACTAATGCCATCAACCAGTCATTATCCAACCATTGGATCATTATCACGAATCTGTATTATGCCAAAGGCGCTCGAACCTTGGTCATGCCGAAGGCAGTGGATATCACCGAGATTCCGGAATACAACATCTATCCTGTAAACGATAAGAATTTTATCCGCCAAAGGATCATTGATTTTAACACTGCCTTTACCACGCTTTTGAATCAGGCTAAAACGTCTCTCCCCGGGATTACGATTTACGAACCGGACTTTTTCGCTCTACTCGACAACGTACTGACAAACGCTGCTGCCTATGGATTAACTAACGCCCTCTCCGGCGGGTTAAGCATTGATGTGATAGAAAGTTCATTGAACAACAAGGCTTTGAATGGGCCTGGAACAAACTACATCTTTTGGGATCAGTCTGATCCTACTGCGGAGTTCCATGCGGTGCTGGCTGATATCACGCAACAACTTATCTCGCCGGTAAAAATCGGCCAGATCACCGCATTCTCCGGCAGCAATCGCTTGGACTTGGTGAATGTTCCAGTGGGCCAGAACGGACTGGTCCTGGGTCGCACGAATCTGGTATTGGGGAACTGGA
>Ga0265338_10003681_pt1 | contig 21358 bp, 13 predicted proteins | sample 42126metaG_FD_193579 | JGI IMG/M metagenome (GOLD analysis project Ga0265338, IMG submission 193579) | Rhizosphere microbial communities from Carex aquatilis grown in University of Washington, Seatle, WA, United States - 4-21-26 metaG | ecosystem: Host-associated > Plants > Roots > Rhizosphere... | reverse complement strand
ATGCACGACTGTGAGTACGTTCCCCTGGGGGTCGACAAGATCCGAACGATCAAGACCGTCTACCAGGGAACATGCACCCGGTGCCGCGCCAAGTTCATCGCCAAGTTCACCAAGTTCGATCCGACGCTCGAGCCGCAGGCCAAGAGGCTCATACCCAACTACAGGCCGACGACTCGCGACGAGCTCCTCGGCGGCGACGGCACCGGGGGCTGCGAGGACGAGGCCCCGGCGTACATGAGCTCGAGCGTCCAGCTGCCCAACATCGAGGAGGCGGGCAACTTGGTGGCCCGTCAGCTCCAGGCGACCCGCCGATCGCCGTACGTGATGTTCGCCCGCGAGACAGCCGTCGTCGACACGATGCACCTCCCGTGCGGCCCGATCGAGGGAGCCTCGTTCGACCGCCCGCAGTACGGCCTGCTGTTCACCTTCCCCTTTGTCTACTACCTGCACCCCAAGATCAACACTCTCATGGATTGGATCACGGCTGCCGGCGAGGGCCGTCGCCTGTACGAGATGGTCGAACACCACGTGCGGCCCCAGACGGCGCACGTCAGACGCTCGGTCGACTCGGCGCTGCTGCAGCTGCCCGGGGTCGCCCACCCGAGCGCTCTCCCCCGGCCGCCAGAGGGGCACGCGCCGGCCGGGGCCGCGGAGCCGACCGAAGAGTTCCTCGGGGACGGCGGCGAAGTCGTACGCAGGAGTCCCGGGCTACTGCTCCATCAGCCGCGGCAGGGGAATCTTTCTTCGCAGCAGCAGCAGCAGCCAGCCAGCTGCAGCGCCTCGTGGCAGTCGCCGGCATTGGGCGGTGCGTCCTCCTCCTCGCCCCCTGGCCCCGCGGCGGCTGCGCGCGCGCTCCTGGCCGAGGGGCGGAGGCAGAGGGCCAAACTCCGCGACGCGGCCATACGCAGCATGCAGCTGAGCGACTACCAAAAGGCGGCCGTGCGGTGCTACCTGAACTCCCAGGACCCAGAGTTCGTGCGGCGTCTCTTCTGGAAGCTGACGTGGATGTCGCTGACCTTTGCCAGCACGGGCGTCAAGCACAACGACGCCAGCGTCTGCAACATCTTGCTGACGACACCAGACGTGCTCAGGGCCGTCGACGGCCGCAGCTTCTGCCCGGCGGCCCAGGGGGGTGGGGGTGGGGACGGGGAGTGGCCCAGGTTCTCCATCGAGAGCCAAGAGTGCTTCCAGTACGGGCCCAAGTGCCGCTTCTGGATCCAGCAGGACTGCGTGCCCATGCTCTTTGACATGGGCTGCTGCGAGTCCGAGAACATGCCGAACCCGCAGACCTACCAGCAGCACAACTCCAAGTACCAGATGGCGATGGACTTCCCGACCTACGACTGGCACCTCCCGGTCAACAGCCTAGTGTCGATGCTGAAGCACGAGGGCATCGACTGGAGCCGGCTGACGCCCGAGCTCTCGGCGTTTCTCGACTACGCGCTCCCGGCCGAGGTCCGCGGCCGCGGCGTGTCGCACCGCGAGGACCCGAACACGCGCCAGGCGCGGGAGGCCGTGCTCTTTGACTACCGGCTCGTGCGGCCTGGCAACTGCACGGCTGTCCTGCCGGACCTGCCCACGCTGCCCTACCACGATTACTTCCGCCCGCTTCGCGTCCCGGACTCGGACGCCGGGCGGACCAAGCCCAAGTACGTGTACGTACCCGAGATCAAGACGTTCCGGGCCGCCGCCGCCCTTGCGTGAGCGCAAATCGCGAGCAGAGCGCGCACCACGCGTGCCGCCAGATGCAGGTCTCTCTCGTGACAGTAAAGGACCGTGTCGAGCCAAAGAGACGGGTGGAAAAAAATCGTTTTGTCCTCGCGCCCGACTTGGTTGATTCCTGATCAACGGTCTCACAGACAAAACCCCGCGGGCACTGCCGGCTTCGACACAGTTCCCCACGATCAGCGTGTCCGTACATGGCCGCAGGGCGGGCGGATCTCGCTCGCCCGGGAGTCAACGGGGCAGCGGAGCAAGGTTCAACGTCGGATGCCTGTCGCACGCACGCTAGAGGTCGTCCTCCAGGGTCGGGTGGGTCTGCGCTGGGACCCGATCAGCCCACAGCTGGGCCTCGAGGAGCTCGATCCGCTCGTCCAGTTCGCGACACTGCCTCTCGGCTTCCAGGCGCAGGGCCGAGCACAGCCTGAGCTCCTGCAGGACGTCGTCTGGCGACCGGCCTCCACAGACGACGCGTGGGTCCGGTTTCAGCAGACAGCACTCGAAATCGCTCTCCTCGTACACGAGCTTCTCCAGCTTGCTCCGGTTGAAGAAGCAGAAAAACTGGTGGCTCCTGTCGATCAGCGCAATGTCGCCGCCGTCGAGGATGACGAGCACCTTGTCGATGCGCGACGAATGCTCGTCGGGACTCCCTGGGCGGGCCCCGGCGCAGCCGCAGCACTCTCTGAGCCTCGGGTGCGTCCAAGTGATGCCGGTCAAGCAGGCCACGACGATCCGTCTTCCGTCCAAGCCATACCGTGCGCCCCGCGCCCAGGCGACGTCGACGCTCGCCAGACGCAGGTGGTAGTCCTCTCCGCAGGCGTCACACGCGCGTCCAATACCCATGTAGGCGCACACGAGCCGCGACAGCACATGCAGGCCCAGGCCGCCTCTCATGAAGAAGTCGCGCGGCGCCTCGCCGCAGTTGTCGAACCGGTCCCCGTTGGCGCACAGAGCGTATCCGACGACGAGGCCGACGACGGCGTCTGCGCCCAGCCAGGGTCTGAGGACCGAGAAGAGCGGAAGAAAGCCGGGCAAAGCCCCACCCGCAGCCTGCTCCCGGCCAGCGTGCACCAGTCGTCGTCGCCACGGAGCAAGAGCGACAGAGGGATGTGACTCCGGGGAAACGCCGCGACCCCAGTGACAATGAGAACCGGGAGGAGCTGCTGCCTGCCGCCGTCCCCCGGCCCCTCTGGGTACAAGCCAATCTCGCAATCGAACGAATGGGGAGCCTTGGATGGTCTCCGGAGCTCCCGCGTGCCGCCCCGGCCGCGGTAACGTGCGCACAGCCCAGGGGCCACGCAACGGTGCGCTGGCTCGCGGAGGCAGGAGGACTTGCGCATCCGGGCCCGGTCAATTCACGATCCTCCCGTGTGAGCGCAGAACCGGGAAGCGGTGGCTCTGGCTGCGGAAGAGCGAGGGTTCTGTTTTTTTTGTCGGAATGACACGACGTTCGTCACGCGTGCGTTCTGGGACGGTCCGCCGCCGAGTGTCTCTGCCCGAGTGGCCTGCCGACTTGCTGCTGATCGTTTGGTGTTACTTGTGCGAATACGACTTCTTCGGTCAGGTTACCTCGTTCGTCGGTGGCGCCGGCGCGGTGCTGGCTGCGGACTTTGGCACACTCCGCGAGGGCCGGCTGCTTCGCGGGCTGTGGAGAGAGCGCGCGTTATTTGGGAAACGGTTGCGCAACGCAGTCGTGCGGGGGTTGCTGCGCATCCGCCTGGCGTTCGCGGTCTCTGCCTGCAGGGCATTCTTCCCCAAGGTTCGAACGGGAGCGAGGGCAGTGGGTTGGCCTCGGGGGTCACCGGGCGCGCTCCTGTTCATGGACCCGCTCGAGTGGGACGGCGCGGACCACCACGGCTTCCAGCGGTGGATTCTCGACTGGTGCTCTGACGGCGACGGGACCTTCCGAGCCCGCGGCTACGATGTGTTCCGCCACGAGTGGGGTGTACCCTCGTCTCGCTTCTCACCCGACGACGGGATGTCGTCCGTCGAGCGCTACAAGCGACGCGTCGGGTTTCCGCTGGCGCGCCCGTTGTACGGGCGTCTGCTGGCGCTGCCGCATCCGGTGAAGCGCGGCGGTCCTCGGGTGGGCACGAAGCGACAGCTCGGTCTGCCGCCGGCGTCGGGAGGGCGGCGCCGTCGACGGCCCGTGCCTCGGATTCGCGCGCGCACCGCGCCGTCGTCGGTGCGGTCGTTCCCTGCGAGCGACGGCGTCACGGACAGGAGGGTGCCCGAGCGACCAGTCGTCTTCCTTCGTTTGCGCCCACTGTTGACACGAGTCTACGTCGGCGCCAACTTGCCCGAGCGAGCCACCGTGTCGCACCAGCGACTGCCTTCGAGCAGTCGCGGCTTCTTGAGGCGGCGGGGCCTGCTCAGACAACCCCTGCGAAGCGCCTACGCATCATCTCGGCGTCCCCGTTGATGTGGTGTCTGGGAGAGGGTGGGAGGTGGTAATCATACCATTCCCGAATATTCCCAAGCCGAATTAACGGATGTCTGCTGACTGAAAGGACAGCGGATTCGGAAGTTTCACCGGCTTTTGTTTTGGTCGGGAATATTTGGGAAAGGCTTCGAGAAGTTGGCCCCGGATTTTCACGGAGACCCGGAACGCGAACACGTCGTCGAAGCGAAACCAAACAAGCAAAACCAAGGGTCCGGTACTGCGTTGGGTACTCTTTAGGGGGGCGACAGATACAAAACGGGGCGTCTTTACTGGGAACAAACGGGCGCGCATTCTAATGCACGCAACCTGCAGAGTGGCGTGAGTTGCCAGCTGACCGAGGCGACGCTTTGCGTTCTCGCTCTCGATGTCCCGTATGACGACCAAGAGCTCCTCGACTCTGTCCCTTGGGCATTGGAGTCGCGCCCCAGCGCTCGCTGTCGACCTCTTTGGCCTCGGTCTCTTTCTTTTTCTCTCTTTCCGGCGACCCAGGCGCTCGGTCGCGGTTTGTTTTGAGGCAGCGCTCGTGTGAGCTGATATGATCAAACGGATTTCCGGCAGCAAAACCAACTGTCCACACCGTGTGTGTGTACGTTTCTTCCTTCACCCCGCAGCCTCATGCTACCGATCATCAATCTGCGTCGCCTCGAGAGGAGATCTGCATCGCGAATCTTGCTCGGTGCCGACGGCCCTCTGGCTCCACCTTTGCATGAAGAAATCGCGTGCCCAGCGGCGGTATATGCTGGGTGGCCCCACATTGTCCTCTTCGTCAATCACCTCGGCAAGCAGGGGCAGGCTGTCCCCTTCGAGGTACGGCTCACCAAACAGGTAGAGATCGCGCGACCACTTGTTGAAACCCCGCTGGTCGTGCACACGACTTCGCTCCAATCGCTCCACCCACCGACCGTCGTCGTTTTCAACCATCGCTGCCAGCATTCTCTGGGTGGCGGGGAGAGCGGCGATGGCGTATAACTGGTCCAAGTCGTCGGGCGTCGGCGTTTTCCCCCGTGCTTGCTGGTACTGCTGCGCGAGGAAATCGACAAATGCCCCGGTCACGAGACTCGTCAGCCCTTCTCCCGCGTTTGTTTCTTTGGCGCCGCCCGCGAAGTGCTCATGTTTTGAGTCCCTGGAGTACATTGGCGCTTCGATCTCGGTCGAGCCCTGTTTTTGTCCTTTTCTTCTTCTCACCCGCTCCAGCCGACGCTCAGCGCCAGATTTATTTTGTTTGGTTTCGTCAGGAAGGCTCGCATCCCATCGTCGCGGTGCAACTGCGTCGGACGGAGAACCACAGACAACTTTGGTTCGCCCGACAGCCTCCTTCTCTCAATCATCCGGTGTTCGCGGCCCACGCAGGGCCGGAGGAGTCTCTAACCACCAGCGGCGGCATGAACGCACTGACGGACGCAGCGGTCCGCGACTGGCTGGGTGAACGTTGGACGAAAAGGTGCGAAGCCGCCGCCGCGTACGGAGGGCGACAATGGAGAAAATCATTGATAAAGCACAATTTTACTGTGGTGGAGACGGAACACGCAAAGGCCGAGCCGCGGCAGACTGACAAGTGCAAAAGATGCCAACGACGGACACGTGTGCTCAGTACTCGACATCTCGAGAACGATTTGTCAGGCGCACCGGACCGAGTCACGAAAGAGTAATTAGTAAGATGCTGGAGCTACCTGCCGAGCAGGCCCGGGTCTGTCGGGTTCCTCGAGGCCGTCCGTCCTGGACGCTGCGAGGTCAAGCGCGAGACGCCGTTGCGACTGTGGGACCAGCAGAAGAAGATCGGCCAGGGCGCTGACGACATCGCCGGGCCTCTGCATCTCGGCGAGGCGACCCGAGACCGCCCGCAGCAGGCCGCAGCACATCTCTGATCCCAGGCTCAGGCCGCACAAACCGCAACTCCGCGCGAGGAATCGAAAGTTCACGTCGCAGACCGGGCAGGGCCCGACTCGGACGGCCGAGCCCGGTGGCCGGCCGTCGGGCAAACGTTCACGACACAGACTCGAAGACCTGTGGCCGTCGAGCCATACGGGATGCACCGGCTCGAAAGGTGCGTCGCACGTGGAGCAGGCGAGCCACCCGGCCGTCCTGAAGGCGAGGAAGCCGCGGTCGAGGTCGGCGTGTTGGCGGTAGTAGGACGCGCCAAAGGCGTAGCGGGCAACCACCGCTGCGACCTCCAGAGGCAGACCGCACGGTACTAGGCAGCCGACGAGGGCGGGACACCCGCGCTGGAGACACGCGACGGGCGGCCACGAAAGGGCGGCGGACAATCGCCTCAGCTCGGCGAGGAGGAAGTCCGATCTGACGCGCAGCTCGGCCTCCTGTTTCGCTTCCCTTCGCGCAACCCACCGTGCCTGCCACAGGCGTTGGCGGCGAGACAGAGGCAGCCAGTGCAGTCCCCTGTCTGAGCCATCCAGGCACAGCCGGAAACACGTCGAGCAGTGGCGGCAGTTGGCGCCGGTGTTACGGGGGCCGCGACACGCAAAGCATGTGCGCGAACACAGGGAACAGCAGCTCCCGTGGCAGTTCATGCAGCGCTTGCGCCTGACCCGAGCGGCGCCACTCATGCTGTCACCGCAGTTCTTGCAGGCGTCGGAGTCGGTCATGGCGCGCCGGTGAGAGAGATCGCAATCTCAACCACCACGCCGACGCCAAAACGTCGAATGCGACGGTGAGACGCTGCGCTGTCGAAAGATATGCTGCGCTCTAGTGTGCGGGTCGTCGCTCGCCGACCGCGTCCGGAAGCCGACTCTTCGCACCAGATCACGATTTATTGTGACTGGCAAGCTTCCTGTCCACCTCGCCCAGCGTTCGAGATTGCGCTTCCGGCGGCGAGTCCCGACAAGGCCATGCGAATCTCTGGGCATCACTCGCCGCCGCCGCGCTGTTGACTGGCGGGACCTCGACGACGTGTGCCGAGCAAACCAGAGAACACGAAGGAAGAGCAGGCGGTGGGGTGATGAATGAATTTAAACGCGTGTAAGACGTATGTAAATTCGATGCTTGAGCTACCACTTAGTACAGGCGAACGCTATCAGTATTTGGGGTGGCGATCGGCTGGAAATTTCCGGGGGTCCCAGATTCTGAGTTCAGGACCAGAAGCACATGTAAGTGGTTTAGCAACAATGAAGAAGTGAACGTGTTGCTGCTTCACCCTTCCACGGTCATTGCGTCACCTTCGTCCTGCTGCAGGTCAGGAGTGACTTGGCCCTGCTCATCGAGCGAGCCCACGAATGTCGTTGCAGAAGCGTTTTCCTCGTCGGCTTCCTGCTCCTCCTCCTTCTGCAACTCCTCCAATGCCGCTCCGTCGCGCTCCGGAGGCTGCTCCAGAACTTCGTCTGCCCCCGGAGCCGGCTCGGCTGGGTCGGTGCCGTTCTCCACCGCCTGGGTGGCGGCGGCGCTGCCCCCGTCGTCGGCTTCGTCAACCGGGAGATCGGCTTCGTCAACCGGGAGAGGACTGCGGTTTCGACACCCGACGGGGCGGTGCAGTGTGATGCGCACGTCCGAGCCGCCAAGAGCCGGCGTAAGGTCCCGCGATCCGCCGAGCAAAAAAGCGGCGCTGCGCCTCGGGGGCGAGAGGTCTAGCATGTCGCGGTCTTCCATGGCCACGATGCGGCTCTCGTCGTGGACGAGTCGGGGTGAGCGCGAGCGGCTGCGGCGGCCCTCCTCCTCCGCAGCGGGCGTCGTCGGCTCGCCGCCTCGCCCCTTGCGCCGCGGCGGCGCCTGCGCGGTCGGCTCGAGGACGGAGCGCGGGGACTGCGTCCGCGCTTGCGGCGCCGCAACCCGCTTGCGCCAGACGAGGCGGCGGCGCCCGCCTCCTCCGCCCGCCGCCTCGCCCGCGCGCGCTGCCGCTGGCTCGGTCGGTTGCGCCTGCGCGAACGAATCACGCGACCCGATTCGTCATAACGGTGCTGCGGTTCGGGGTCTTCGTCTACAACAGACCGCGCATTCTCGAGGTCGTCGTCGCCCTCCACGCGGCGGCTGCCCAGCCTCCGAGTCCAGGCGCCGACTTGTATCTCTCCGTCTTGCTTCTCCAGTACGACGAGGGGGGACGACGGCTCTCGCTCTCTTGGCTGAGGACGGCACAGTGTGCGTCAGGCAAGGCGCAAGCGCAAGGGGGGATGAATGGGAGACTGCGCGGGCAACGGCAACGACCTCTCGATGCTTCGCGGAGCTGGACACGCGACGGCCCCCGCTGACGGGCGACGCGACTCGCGGCGCAGCCCCACGGAGCAGCACTTCAAAGCGGTTGCCCTTGCCGTCCATCGTCGTCGCAGCGGCCTCTTCCTCTCGGCTGGCGCTCATGGTTTGTGTCGGAAGAAGATGAATCGACCGAGTGAATTGTTCGGTAAAAGCTCGAATCATGATTCACACCAGAGGTCGGTGGCTCGAATCGTGGTCTCGCATCCTTTGCACCCCCGGCGCGGAATGGAGAGCACCGTTGACGTGTTGGGCGGCGGCGGACTGGTGCCACAGGTCCAAAGTGCCCTCCAGTCGCTGCTCAGCCTGACCGAGTCCTCGCTGCCCAGCTTGGCGGTGGCTGCCCACAAGGGAGACGCGCTGTCGCTCCGGCGGCTCGTCGGTGTGCGTGCCGACGTCAATTGCCGGCACTCGGGCCACGACGGCGACGGCGACTGCAAGACGGGGCTGATGCTGGCGCTCAGCTCCGGGCAGCAGGAGTGCGCGAGGATCCTGCTCGACGCCCGGGCCGACGTGAACCTCGCCTCGCGGTCCGGTCACACGGCGCTGTCGCTGGCCTTGAGGAATCCCGTGTGGGACCACGACGCCGACTGGGAGACCATGCGGGATTTGTACGTGCGCTCGGACCACCGGTCGTCGGCGGGCGACCCCGAGGGAGAGCGCAAGCAGCGCGCGCGCCGCATGTTCGAGGAGGGCGTGACGCCCGTGTACTGGCTGCTTGAGCTTGGCTCGAATCCGCTCGTCCACGAGCGGTTCCGCCGGGCCCTGGCTGGTGCGAAGGTCAAAATGCAGGGGAACATTCACTACGGCGGCGTCGAGGACGACCCGAACATCGATCCGCTCGCCTGGGCTCTCGACTGCAACTGGGTCGGGGTTGCCGCTGCGCTGCTCTGCAGCGGTGCCCAGCTCTCGTCGACCATGAGCCCAGATGGGCCGCGGAGGTCGCCGATCGTGTCTGGCGAGGGCCTCTCGCGCGCCGACGGTCCGCTGGACTTTGCCAAGATCGAGGCGCTGGCGCGCGTCGCGGTCTCTTTCGACGCTGGTCCCGGTCCCGGGACTTCGGCAATGTTCCTGACGTCGGCGCTCTGTCTGGTCCTGTGGCCCAGCGAAGAGGTGCCCGCGGCGGCCGCCAACGCGTGGGCGACCTCGCCCGGCCGGCGCGAGCTGGCGCTCCTTCTCGTCCGGCTCGGCGCCGACGTCGACTCCACGCAGTTGCCGGGGTGGTGGACTGGTGGTCTGCCGCCTGTTGGGCGAACGCTTCTTCCCCGTCTCCGAACCACTCCGGCCGACGTGAAGGCCAGCTCGCCGGCGGAGAGTTCGGGGTCTCAGGCCTTTGCGTTTGCCGTAGCCAATGGCCTCACGGAGATCGCCAGCCTGTATCTGGATTGCGGAGTGTTTCCCTGGGTCGACGGACTCTCCCTGATCGGTACTCGGGGCGTGCTCGAGGTCTGTCTGCGGCTGCGGAAGCGACTGGCGGACCGCCTGGGCTCGTGTATGGCCGCGCCCTTGGCCGAGAGCGTGCTCGATTTCCTCGTGCCAGTCACTCTGGGACCAGAGTCGTCTCGTCGGGAGGGCGATCACGCTGGTCCCCAACCGCAAGAGCGCGCGGATGTGATCGCCGCCGACTGGGGGGATCCGACACCCGGCCAATACGGCCAATACATCCCGCAGCGGTATCCGCTCAGGGGTGCTCGAATTTTCTAACGACTACATGTACACTCTGTTCGGAAAGTTCGCGGACACTCCGTTTTTCCTGTCCAGTGTTTCCAAATCTTGAGAGGCATTCACGCACAAGGGAGCATTTTTGTCGTACACACGAAATCACGTCGTTTGACGTTGTCGGTTTCGACTGATCATCTCTCATTCGCACTTGAGAGCCATCGGCGTATGAGCGACGAGAGACGAGTTTTGCGGCATCAAGTTGTAGCTTTACGACGCACCGGATTGAGCTATCGGAAGATCGCGAAAGAAACCGGAACCAGCAAGATATTTGTGGACAAATGGTGCAAAAGGTTCGACCAGGAGCAATCGGTGGCTGACCACAGACGATCCGGCAGACCACGCGCTGTCACCCCCTCTGTGGCAAAAAGTATCGTCACGTTGCTCAAGCAAACTCCATCCGTCAGAGTTACACAAAGAGCGCTTCAACAGCAGGGGGTGACTCTATCTGTCTCCACGATTCATTCCCACGCATCGGAACTGATGGAAGTCAAGTCGGTCCGGAAAAAGCCTCTGTTGACTGAAAAACAGATGGAGGACAGGTTGGATTTTGCCAAAACCAACTTGCGTCGGTCCTTGAGCTTCTGGAGGAGCATGCTTTTCACCGATGAGAAGTGTTATGAGACCTTTCGAGCCCCTCATCACGTTTGGGTGGCAAGAGGCGCTCCAGCTCCTGTCCTACCAAGTGTCAAACGTCCTCCAAAGATTCAACTTTGGGGCGGCATTTCTTACTATGGTAAGACAAGTCTGGTTCGACTCCAGGGTCGGCAGACTTCTGCGACCTACATCGAAAGACTGGAGGAAAACCTCCCAAACAAAGAAAGGAACATTTTTCCCGGTCGATGGACCTTCATGCATGACAGCACTGGATATGGCGTCCATGGATCGAAGGCCACTCGAAAGTGGCTAGATGCACATGTTCTTTGGCTCGATCCATGGCCTGCGAACAGTCCGGATCTGAATCCGATTGAACATGTGTGGGCGATGTTGACTCGAGATGTGGAGAGCCAGAATCCGAAGTCTGTGGACCAGTACTGGTCTGCTCTTCAACTTGCATGGTCCGAACTGGACCGCGACACAATTCGAGGTCTGGTGTACTCCATGCCTCGACGACTTCGGGCCGTCATCGATGCAGGAGGCGGCAATACGAAATATTGATTCGACCAAAAGATGTAAAACTTCATTTCTGACATTTTTTGTCCTCGGCGAAGCCATCAATACTGATACCTATCACGCACCACGAATTCGGAGGTGTCCGCGAACTTTCTGAACAGAGTGTACCTGCTTCCACTGCGCAAGTCCAGCTCTATTCGCTGTCATACGACGCAGCGCGCGAGTTGGCAGCGGCGTGCGGCATAGTGAGAGGTGGAACAGGGACCGTGGACCAGCCCCCGGTACGGTCGTGCTCCGCAACGAAAGCTGCCGCACCAAGCACTTGGTCAGGTGGCACCCCCGATCGCGTGCTCGAAGCGGGCGTGCGTGGCGCTAGGGTACACGTACGAGTCCAAAATGGTTTTTCATTTTCGTCCTCCTCTTTACCAGCCGGCGCACAGAAGAAGACAGACACAGGCCAAGTCGCATTTGTATCATTGCAAGTTTCTCCGACGGATGATTTCCGCAAGCAGGTTTTGGGGCACGCTGCAGTCGTTGCCGTCGACCCCTTGGTCAAAGGCGTGGCGCTGCGGCGAGACGCTTTCGGATCGGAGCTCGAGGTGCTCCACGGCCGGAAATCTGCCCTCTGCCAGCAACGCGCCGAGGGCGGCGAAGCTCTCGGCCGCCGACCAGATCGAACCGCCGACGACGAGCCTCGACAGACGCGGCAGCGAGGCGAGCCCGCGGAGGTCCGCGTAGGAACAGGGCCTCGTGCGGGAGCGCAGCGACAAGGTCAACTGCGTGAGACCGCGGAGCTGCGACATGGCGCCGAGCAGGCACGCGTTTTCCAGCGCCGGCTCGTCCTCGTCGTGCACGTCCCACAGCGCGAGGCGCTCGAGCAGGGGCATGCAGTCCAGGACGCGGCCCGCCTCCACGTGGTCCATCTTGCCATAGTAGTCGAGGTCCGTCATCCGAGTCAGTGTGGCAAGCGCGGCGATGCTGTCCCCGCCTCCGACCTTGAGCCTCCGGAGCTGTGTCAGGCCCGACAGGAAGCGAAGCTGGCGCTCGGGGGAATTCTCGTCGCCAAAGTCTTCGGCCCGACCTTCGAACTCGAACTCGAGGTTCGTCAGGTTGACCAGCTGACCGATGGGCTCAAAGCTCGAGATGCGCCAGGCCGGAGCCAGCTTCAGATCGACGAGCTGATTGGCCACCAGACCAAGGCCTCTCAGACTCGATAGCGCGCCCTCCGAGTCGAACAGACGATCACCGAGATCGTCCAGGTGGAGCGTGCGGAGCGCGCCGAGCTCCTTGAGCGGAAGCCAGTCGGCTTCTTCCATGCGGTCCGCGCCGTAACATCCCTTGCACAGCGTGAGCGTCGTCAGGTTGGAACGGGCGGCTTCAGAGCGGCTGACGTGGCGCACGGCCTGGGCCAGGAAGCCGGCGACGAAGAAACCACCCGATGCATCCAGTACCAATCGTTCAAGCGGCCCTGTGATCCCGCCCAGGGCCGCGAAGGCCTCGCCAAAATTGGCAGGCCGCACCGTGCTGTCCTTGTGTGTAGGGTCGTCGGTGCTTTCGACCGTCTCGAGATGGAACTCGAGCGACCGCAGGTTGGGCATCGATTCGAACGACGAGGCATCGAACACGTCGATCGCGAGCTCCTCGAAGTGGGCCGAAGTCTGCCAGGTGACCGGGCCGGCCCACGAGAAGTGCCGCAGGCCGTGCATCCGCGCCAGCAGGGACCACCAGCCACGGGGCGGTGGAAAATCTCTCCTCGGCTCATCACCGGGCAGCGTATCTCCGACGGCGTCGCCCATCACGTCGGCTTCCCTCAGCCGTGACAGACTGCGCCGACCACGCGAAAGCGTCGCCGCCAACGATTGACACACCACCGCACCGGGCAAGTCCTCCCACCCGGTCGACCAGCAAGCCGCACGCCAGGCCGGACTGATCTCCTCCAGGAGCAGCCGATCGCGGAGTCCGAGGAAGGGAAACAGTTGAATGAGCACGAAACTGGCTGGTGCACGCGACCACGTGGTCGGCAAGAGGCCCAGGCGTCCTGCGCTGGCAAGCAACTCTGTGCCGTTTCTGCCGTGCACAACGACTTCGTCGACGAGCTGAGCAAAACTTGAGTCGCGGCGACCGTACAAAAACACGTGGCGTAGGTCTTGCATCGCTGTTGTGGTGGTGCGGGGCTGCGGGTAAACGACAGACAAAATCACATCAGATCAGATAGACGGTGTCGGTCGGATCGATACCGATCCACGCACCTTGTCTAGGCTTTTGCAAAGAAAGAAACAACCCTGACACAACAAGCAGCGACCCGCTGCGGCGCAGAAACGCACGGAAATTCTGGAATTGAAAGAGTCACACACAACAATTTGTTGCTGCTTGCAATCATGATCGTCGACCGCGATCCAGCCCTCCCGGGTGTTCGTCGACCGCAACCCAGAGCCGGTAACCCCAACCGCAAGTCGGAACTGTATTTCTAACCTCGATGCAAATGGTGCCCGCACACGAGTCGGAGCGCACGGAAGCGTTTTGCGGCCCCCCGACGGACCATGATGTGGCCCATTTGGAGTCGATTCTCCAGAACGAAATGTGCTGGACGTCTCCCGCCGCAGTGGTCGAATTCGAGCGGGTGCTGGACAAGACGTCGCTCGTCGAGATGCTCGCCGCGTGTGTGGACGCACACCCGTCCGGCTGCGTGATCCGCCACGCTACGGGCGCGTTTTACCTCGAATACAAGGTGATGAAACACAACCGCTCGCTCAGGCTGTACTCACTGGTGATTCCGCCCGAGCATCGCGGCCAGGGATGGGCGACTGCGATTGTGATGTTGCTAGAATCCCGCGCCAAAACGGCCGGCGCGCGGGCACTAATCATCGGACCCCTAACCAACCGCCGTTTCTCGAGGCATCTGCTGGACAAACTCGGCTTCCGGGTGCGTCCGCTCTTCCCGATCGACGTCTGGCGCTTGTATCTATAGATGCAGTTCACGGCTGCGTCCCCGTACTGCAAACTCGGAGACGACCTGCCTTTGGGATACCCTTTTTGTTTTTTTTACAAAACGCGACCAAAGACTGCACGTACTCACGGCGCCTGCACCTGGCTCTTTGTTCTCTTCTAGCACCCCGGGACACGACACCTTTCTCGAGAGTTCAGAAATCAGCAGCATGCCGGGTAACATAAAGGCGAGAAGGTTTAATCAGTGACTTTGAAGCGGGTGGTCAATATCAAGTGCAACGAGGCAGCGTCGGACCGCCGCAGACAACAGCGACCAGCACATACACGATCGCCTGCAATGGGACAGAGATCAACACGGAAAGGACTTGCGCAAAAATGACTGCGTATGGAGCGTAGAATGTACCGCGAGAAGTACAACTGCCGCAGTTCCGCTCCCAGCTTCTTCAGTCACCGATGCCCGTGGCCTCCTGATCGGAGCGACGCGCGTCGTTCTTGGGACGGTACAGACGCCCTGGGCGCGCCACAGAACATTCACGCCAGACAAAAAACAAAAACACGGGCGCGGGCGCACAGGCGATGCGCGGCGACGACGTGGAAGAGGACGAGTGCCCGATCTGCTGTGCGCGGGTCGGTGTGGAGGAGGGCAAGGATGGAAGGAGAGATGCGTGGGTGCGCTGTCCGATGTGCAGGGGCCGCTGCTGTTGTTCCTGCTTCTGCCGCTTTCTGCTCCACGGCCCAGACCTGGTGGACAGGTGCATGTTCCCCGAGTGCAAGCGGGAGCTCCCGTTTGATTTTATCGTCGCGGGCACTACCGGCGAGTTCCTCGGCGGCGCGTACCGGTCGCGCCGCGCCTCGCTGCTGCTCAAGGTCGAGACGGCGCAGATGGAGGACACGCAGGCGACGGCCAGCGCGTACCTGACGGCCCAGACGGTGGTGGCGGCCCAGCACTACAGCGGGGTAGAGCCCGCGCGCCTCCTCAACGCCGAGGCCTGCGTCGAGCGGTTCGGGTGCGGCTGGGAGACGTTTGACTTTGGCTCCCACACGGGGGCCCGGCCCCCGGTCGGCGACGGCAAGAGCGTCATGCGGTGCCCGGCGCGCAACTGCGCCGGGTTCGTGTCTTCCAGCACCTGGACCTGCTCCGTCTGCTCGACCAGCGTCTGCGACACGTGCCGCGAGCCGCGCAGGCACGGTCAGCCGCACCGCTGCGACCCGGGCACGGTGGCGTCCGTCAGGGCGATCGCCGCCGAGGCCCGGCCGTGCCCGCGGTGCGCGGCGCTCATCTCCAAGGTCGACGGGTGCGACCAGATGTTCTGCACGCAGTGCCACACGACGTACTCGTGGGTGACCGGCAAGGTGATCCGCGGCGAGGTGCACAACCCTCACTACTTCCAGTGGCTCTTCCGCGTCCGCAACCGGGGCCCTGTCGAACGGCTGGCGGGCGCCGCGGCCGCCGACGCTGGTGCTCCGCCCTGCGAGCGGTTCATCACCTTTGAGGGGCTCCGCACCTGCTTCGACGCCAAGGACGTGGAAGAGGCGCACGGACTGCGCGCGCGGCTCCCGGTGGTGGACGACGTGTGGAGCCAGCTGCCGTCCGCCGCGCACTACTACCTCGCCCTGGAGAACATGCGGCAGAACATCGTCCACGTGCGCGCGACCTCGGGGAACCACGCCGACGCCCTGGCGGTCGTCGACAACCGCGACCTCCGCGTCCAGCTGCAGGTCGCCGTCATCGACGAGGCCAAGTTCCGCGACCTCGTCGTCGCGCGCGACTCGGAGCAGCGGCGGCTGGCCTGCTACCGCGACGTGTACCTGACCGTTTACCAGATCGCGTTGGCCATCTTTGACAACCTCTACACGTTTGCGCGCGAGCGCCACAGGATCCGGTCGACCGTCGTCCGACACAGGCCGCGGGCGGCCTTTTTGTTCGAGACGTACACGCAGCTCCAGAACGGGATCCACGCGGCCAACGACTGCCTCGCTCACCTCGACGCCACCTTCGGTTGCGATGCCCGGCTCCACCGCTTTCCGTGCCACCCCTACGTCGCGGCTCGACCAGCACCCCGGGAGGAAGCCGCTCTGCCCTGACCTCCCGCGCCTCGGCGATCGCGAGGTTGGGTTTGGCTGCTCAGTGTACACGAACCTAGAGCGGAGGCCTGATCCGCAACTGCTCGCGCAGGCGCTCGAGCGCCGCACACGATGCTCCTGTGGCGGGGAGAGAGCCGGCCCCGACTGCGGCCGCAAGACGCGCGGCCACGTTCTTCCCGACTGCCGCGGTTGTCTCTGGAGACCACTTGTACGCTTCCCCCCACCGACCGACAATGGCGTCGGAACGCGTGGTCGCCCGTGAGGAGCCGCCGCTTTTCCCCGCATCCGAGGCGACAGACGCTGGAGCCTCCTCTTCGGAGAGCGCCGCGATCCAAAAGAGCAGGGTCGCCGGCACGATGGACTGCTTGGCGTCTGCCAGGACTGTCCCTTGGATAGAGTGCGCCGCGTGGAGTGCGTACGCGTAGAGGTCGCAGAGGTGCCTGGCGTTCAGGCCGACGCGCAGATCCGGGTGCTGCCAAGAGACGCGCGGCAGGCCGGCAAAGATGCGGTCCTGCCAGGCCAGCAGCCACGGCTGGGTGTAGCTGGAAGAGTAGTACGAGCGCAGAATCGTGTCGCGCCGCGCGCGAGGAGCTTGAGACATCCAGTCGGCGCGCGCCGCTGTCGCAGACAGGTCGGTCCAGGGGTCCCTGACCGTTCGCGGCCAGAGCAGCGTCCGCCTCATGTCCATGTACGTGAACAAGCCGCCGAAGACGCTCCAGATCAGCCTGCCGTAGTGGTCGCTGATCCCTCGTGGCGGACGGGGGCCCCCGTACCGTTCGTCGCGCACAAGCTGGAACGGCGCCGCACCTGGCGCCTCGAGATCGCTGCCAGACGAGTCCAGCAACCGCGTACTGTAGTCGACGAGGTGATTGGCCAGCGCTTGCACCTGTTCGACGCCTTCTTTGTCTTCGTCGGCGTCGAAGGCGTCGAAACGGCGCCGGCCAAGTATCGGCTCAAAGGCCTTGACCCACGTCTGTTCGGCGATTTCCCCCAAGCTGATGGGTGCTAGTGGTTGCTCGAGGACTGTCTCGACAACGGCCTCGCCGTCGCCGATTGCGCGCAAGAGACAACAGAAGGAAGCGTGCGGTGACAGACTGGGAGCGGTGCACGCCGCGGCGTGAGGAGTGTCGAGAACGCTCTCGCTGTCGGCCCCCGCGTCGTGCAAGGCGAACCAAACGGAGAGCCCGTAACTCTCTAGCCTCAATCGCTGTTCCTCGGACCGACTACCCAACTGCACCATCGCTCTGGCGATGGGCACGTTGAGCGACGCGAATTTCGGGAAAGGTTCTGTGAACTCCATGCGGATCTCCAGGGACGCGACGTGTTTGAGCATTTCGACGTAGGCGTGCAGGCCGCGCTCGCAGTTCTGCGGCGCGTCGCAGTACTGGGCACAGGCAGCATGCCGCGGCAGGTACGTTGCCGCCGCTGGCTGGAGGCCCTTCTTGCCGCTACCCGCTGCAAAGCACTCACTGGCGTCTTTCGTCTGCCGTGCGCAATCCCGGCGAGAAGTCGCGGTCACGGTACGTCCCCACTCGGTCGAAGCGGCCCGACTGCCGGCGAGCTCCGCAGACCCGAGCCAGGGCGTTACGTGCTCGAGTAAGAACCTGGGCGGCTGGGCCCAGGTCACGGTCTGTGTGACCCCCGTGCCGCCCGCCGGAAAGGGACTCCACAGGTCGAGTCCCGACCGCGCTCGCTTGGTCGACATGCGACCAGCGAACAAGAGAGTGATCCAAAAAAAAGCAAAACGCGTTCGGGTACAGGATGGCGTGCCACGTGATTTTGATTGTTTTTTCTCTCGCCGTGACGCCCATTTGTAAGAGACGGAACGGTTCGTGCGCGAGAGCAAGGAGCTTCGCTTTCGTGGATGTCGCCGGACGTCACCCCACTTCTCCCCTCGGCGCGATGGCCGCAGCGCTCTTCCGACAAACGAACAGACGGCGATGACGCACTTCTTCGATGTCGCCGTGTGGAGTGCGTTTCTGCGGGTTCTCATCCGACATTTCGCCTGCGGTAACCACTCGACTGATCCGCACAGTATTCGGCGCCGTCGAGGCGACGGCGGCCGCTGTCGCGGATGGCATGGTGAGGTCGTTCGCTCTCTCTCTCTCTCTCTCTCTCTCGTTTCAAAGAGTACATTGCCGCATGTTTGTCTTGTTATGCGTGTCGGAGAGAGGAGAATGCCATCAGCTATCGTCGTAGCGGAGACGCCGTAAGCGCTCACGCTCGCGGCGCTGCGCGAACAGCACTTCGTCGGCTGTCTCTTTCCGCCGGCGCTCGAGCTCCAGCGCGTCGCCATCGTAACCGCAGACGAGCGCCGTCACGTCCTTGACGAGGAAAGGCGCCAGGGCATCAGAAATGTAGTGCCACGAACGGAAGAAGCAGCGCAGCCCAAAGTCAGCCACCAAGAGATCCGTCTCTGATAGCCACTCAAAACCGTCACTGGTCGAGTAGCCAAACAACCACGAGTGTGTCTCGGAGAGGTCCTGCCAGAAACCAGGCATCGCGGAATCCGTAGGCCTGAACTTGAGCGCCGGGTAGTGCTTCACGAGAAAGGCGCGCACGGCCGCCGGAAGCAGCTGCGTGCAGAGGCGCCTAAGACCGTGGCTGTAAAAGGTTTGCCTCGTCACGCGCATCTTTCTCCGGCAAATTGTCCGCCAGCCGGAAAGGCAACCCGCGACGGCGAGCGCTTCGCAGCGGAGAAGCTGCAGCCGTTGCGAGTGCGTGCGCCGACCGAAGAAGGCCCTCTCGCCAAAGACGTAACTGCGAGAACGGCGATCGTAGCGCGAGACGGGTGCGACGGACGCGCCCCGGTAGGTCGTTTTCTGCCACCCGCCGAGAGCAAACAGGTAGCGCTGGGACCGTCCATTGGCCGGGTCGGCCTCGCGCCTCGCCCTCCATTCTACCTCGTGGGTGACGAGGTCCAGGTAGTCGGCGGCGACCTTGCGGTCGTCGCCGCGATGACCGAGCCCGCCGTACACACCGCACGAGGCGAAGAAAGACGCGTCTTCGACGCGCTTGAACCACTGCCTCGACGGGGCGCAGTGGGCGCACGCGAGGGCGCTTCCCGCCACCAGGGCCAGCGGGGCCGGCACCACCTCCACGTCGGGCAGCCCGAGAACACTCAGCCAACACCGCCGCGACGAATGCACAGGGGAGTGCGCCGCCAGCCACAAGGCCACGAGAGCCGGCGTCTCGCGCGGCCGTCCGCGCCGACGAGGACGGTGTGCCGGGGCATCGCCGGAGGCGGCGACCGGACCGGTCGTCTCGCTCGACGGGCGGCACCAACGCGCGAGCTCCAGATGGTGCAAGATGAGGAATTCGACGTACTCGTCACGCGGTGAACCCCACACCCGCGTGGTCGAGACGGCGACGGCTCGCTTTTCTCCCGGCGGGGGCTCCGCGGTGGAGCGGCGGCGAAACGTGAGCTTGCACAGGAGAGAGTCGACCACCCACGCAGAGACCGCCTCAAAGTCGGACCCACCCGCCTGGCGCATCACCCACGCCTCTGCGACGCGATCCTCCACGACGAGATCCACGTCCCCCGGGACACGGTGGAGCGTCGCAAACTGCGGGAGAAAGTGACACGCGGCCCTCGACCCGATGAGCACGGGCAGCTGGACCGGGGCAGGCGGCAGCTGCTGCGCCGACGGATCGGCAGCCCTCGACTGCCACCTCAGAAACACACCGATGGGATGATCGCGGGCAAGCCTGCCCCTCACACTGAGAGGAGGCGAGAACTTGTGGTGCCTGGAGGGCAAACGCTGACCGCGCATCTCGATAGAGAGCAAAGTCGCACGTGGGCGCAAGGATCCACTAGCAGGCAGCTCGGGAGGCTTTCACGATCACCAAAACAAAAACCTCGACATTTCTGCAGAGACATGTCACTGGCTACTCGAACAAGTACGGCCGACAGCGCACAAACCGACCTCCTCTTGAGTGTTCGGGTTCCCTGGTTCCCTATTTCCCGTTGGCAAGCGACTTGTTGTCGGGAAGGACCAGAAGCACGACGGTCACTGGCCCTACAATCAAGGGACAGTGCAACTTTACGTGTCTCGTTTCTGGGTCACGAGAGCTGCCTGCCGGCGATCATTCTGCCGCGTGCGCAAACGATTGTCGAACTGCGCTCCACAGGCGGGGCCACGCTGCTTCCGCCAGCTCCAAGTACTCGAAGGTGCAACAATCCAACAGGTACGACCGCCTTGTCTCCGCGCTGTCCGTCGACCACGTCGAGGGCAATTCGAACGTGACGGTGGGCAGCTGCGCCTCGTCTTCGGCCGCGCCGTCCTTTTTCTCCAGGTCCCTGAAGCCCTCTTTCGGGGGACCCAGGCGCGCCACATGCTCGGATACGACTTGGCACAGATGCACAGTCATCCGCACGGCGGGGTCTTCCCTGGTGAACGGCACGCGCAGGTCCGCCAGCCACTCGCGGGCGTCGTCGGCCATCGCTTTCGACTCCTCCGCATGTCTGACCAGCGCCCACGCGCTCACCTTTGTGGGGATTCCCGCGTAGCAACTCGACATGCCGTCGACGAGGTCTCCATTGTGCCCCTGCAGAGTTGCGATTAACAACTCTCGTCCCGCCATTCCGCGCGCACAACTGATTCTGTTTTCGGTGCGTGTGCTTCGGAAACGGATACCCATTCGAACTTGACGAAACAACCAGGGGGCGCACCTCTTTTTTTTTGCGCGCTTGACACGGCTCGATCGGGCCTTGCGTTGGCTCGTTCTGCCACCACTCTCCCTGTTCCACAGGCCAAGGACATGTGGGACATGCGAAATGTCAGGGGGGCCAGATCTTCGGTCCAGAAAGGTTCAGGTGGGGAACACGGTCGGCGCAAAGACTCCGCGTATCGGGCCCATATATCCTCGTCCGATGCCAGGCTCTCGCTGGACAGAGTGCACGTCCGCCGGTGTGGCCGTTCCATTCTGCGTCTTGCGCGCAAGACGGTACAGGGCCTCTGAGACCTCGTTCTGCGAGTATGGTGTGCTGTTGAGGATGCCAAAATTTTGTCGTACACTCTGTCCGGAAAGTAAGAGAACGACTTCGTAGTACAGATAAGTATTGGAGTAAACGCACGGCCTCGGTTCTGAACAGGCCAAACGATTCAAAATTTTGTTTTATGTTTTTTGGTGTGGCGG
>Ga0265338_10003676_pt1 | contig 21376 bp, 22 predicted proteins | sample 42126metaG_FD_193579 | JGI IMG/M metagenome (GOLD analysis project Ga0265338, IMG submission 193579) | Rhizosphere microbial communities from Carex aquatilis grown in University of Washington, Seatle, WA, United States - 4-21-26 metaG | ecosystem: Host-associated > Plants > Roots > Rhizosphere... | reverse complement strand
ATTCCCTTAGTCATTAAGATTTAGAAATTAGTCATTCACCGAGCATCCCCATTGGATGTTCGATGTTCGATGTTGGTTGTTGGATGTTTTCCAATCCTTCCCCCATCCGTGTCCATCCGTCCCGCTTTGCGGGATCCGTGGTTAAAATCCCCACCGCATTTGTCATTCCCCAGGTCTCCCCTCTGCGTCCTCCGTTTCCTCCTGTTAAATCCCCCACCCTCGGCCAAAAAAATCCTCAAAATCGGCGGCACCCCAAAAAAAAGTGTAGCACGTTTTTGGATTTCGAAAAACCTCAAGTCGACCAAAGGCCCGTCTTTATTGCCTTTTATGCACCAAAAATGACCGAAAAAAAAGTGACCGACTTCGCGACGGTCCCGATTACAAGAATCCAAAACCGTGATTAAGTGGTCGCGTGTTCGATAAACGACATAACGATCACGCTCGCCGAAACACCGGCGCGCTGGACAGGCCGGGCCCCTTCGCCCGGCGCAGCGCGCCGGCCCGCCGGCACCTCACTCCTATGAAAACTCATAATCAAATCCTCCTCGTCCTCGGTCTCGTCCTCGTCCTCGAAACCCCGGCTTGTACCGTCACCGCCTACAAATCTCCCACGGGCGAACGCTTCACCCGCGCCTCCTTCGGCACCACCGCCGCCGTCAGCGAACTCACCGTCACTGGCGACACCAACGGCGTCCGCACCCTGTCGCTCAAAGGCTATTCCTCCGACCAGGCCCAGGCCTTGAGCGCCGTCACCAGCGCCGCCGTCACCGCCGCCCTCCAATCCGTCAAACCAACCCCGTAAAGTTTTTAGTTTTAAATTCTTAGTGCTTGGTTCCTGAACCCAAAAACATCCAGCACCTCTGTGCTCTCTGTGGCCAATTCCCGTGAACTCAAAATTAAAAACTAAAAACTCAAAATTTAACAGCGCCCTCGCGCTGTTGTGCGTCCGCGCCAGCAGCCGCGCCTACGTCACCGCAACCGATTCCGAGCCATCCACGGATACGCAGTATTTGATCCTCGAACTGCCGGACAGCGGCGGTGTCCGCACAGCAGGTAGGGCGGGCAGTCCTCCTGCTCGCGATCTATCGGAGCTGCCCGCCGCCAGTCACCAAAGCCATACGACCCACAAATCTTCAACGCCAGCCGCCGGCACGCTTGCGGAACTAAAAACTAAAAATTCAAAACTCAAAACTGATTCGGGCCTCATCCTCGTGGCCTTTCGCGGCACCAGTTCCCTCGAAGATTTCCTGTGCGACGCCGACTTCTTCACCACGCGCATCAACCTCAACACCGATGCCCGCGTCCACCTCGGCTTCTACCGGGCCTACAAAAGCATCGAGAGCCGCCTCAAAGCCCGCCTCGACGAAATCATCACCCGCCGGGCCGTAGGTTCTTCAACCTGCAACCTTCAACCTGCAACCTGTACCTCGATTGTTTTCACCGGCCACAGCCTCGGCGGCGCCCTCGCCCTCCTCGCGGCCTATTACCTGAGCCACTTTTACAACATCGAAGCCGTCTACACCTTCGGCGCCCCCGATGTCGGCAACGCCGCCTTCACAAAAAGTTTTAACAGAAGGAAACAAAGAGAACAAAGCGGGATGGTCTGCGGCGGCTCGCCGCCTTCGTGCCCTTCGTTGCCTTCTGTAAAAATTCCCCTGGGAGAAAAGATCTTTTGTCTCGCCAACGCCGGTGACCCGGTCACGTGGTTGCCGCCGTATCGCTTTGGATTTCGCCGTGCCGGAAAATTCTTTTTCCTGCCCGGCGTCACCTGGATGGTGCCCGGTTTTAGGGCTCCGCAATTGGCCCGCGTCATGGCCGGCGCCATCCAGGTCTGCCAAAACTGGCGCCACGGGAAACTGGCATTGCTCTCCAATCACTCGTTGCAACTCTACAAAACCCGCATCGAACAACTCGCCGCTGAAAACGGGGAACTTTCCCGGACTAAAAACTAAAAATTTGAAACTCAAAACTCCGCTATGACCCCTCACGACCGCCAACTCATCACCGAACTTGCCTCGTTGCGCCACGCCGCGCACGTCGCCGAACTCGAAGCCGCCCGTTGGGCCGCACAATACGAACTCCTCGGCGGCACCTATTTCCGCCGTCAATTCCAGCACGCCCTCCACGAACTCCGCTTCACCGGGCGCGACCTGGAAAATTTTGAGAACAAATTGCTGAACAACCAAAAACTTTAACCACCGATGAACCCAGATAAACACGGATGCCTGATTTCCCGGAGCGCGACCGGTCCCCGGTCGCAGCACGCTGGCAACAAAACAGTTGCTGAAAAATCCACACCTCTCACAGCAGCCGGATGTGCTGCGGGCGGGGACCGCCCGCGCTCCAATCGCAGACCGTCAAATCAGTGTTCATCCGTCCCGCTCTGCGGGATCCGTGGTTAACCCCGTCTTGCATGAAAAAGAAATATAAAATCCATTTCACGTTATCCTGGTCCACCGTGGCCTTCCTCGCGCTGGCCATGCTCGCCTGCAAAAGCTGCTCTCCGGCCCATGCGCATGCGAAAAGTTTCGGGTTTCGAGTTCCGGGTTCCGGGTCCAGCCGCACGACCTTCGAAAGTTTGGACACCACATCCCTGCTGCTTGACGCACCACGCAACACGCAACACGAATCACCCATTTAACTGCTTTAACTATGTTTCTCGCCGAAGCCTCCAATAGCGACGTCATCACCTGGCAGGTCATCCTCGTCATCACCACCGTGGGCGCCAACCTCGCCATCATCCTGTCCTCGCGCAAAAAACAGAAACGCGAAGTCAGCTTTGAATTCGAGCCTGCCAGTAAAGACGCCTTCGAGAAACACGTCGCCGCCAACCAGCGCGAGCACGAGAACCTCTTCGCCAAGATCGGCGGCGTCGAGCGCGGCCTGAATGAGCGCGTCGAGAAAAAACTGACCGACCTCCAGCGCTCCGCCGAAGACGGACGCGAAAAACTGCACCAACGCATCAACCGCATCTCCGTCGGCGTCGCCCGCCTGTGCGGACGACAAGGCATCCCCATGCCCAAGGAAGACGACGAACTATGAAAACCGATTTAACCACAAAGAGCACAAAGACTCGAAATATGAATATTCAATCAAAACTCGCGAAGCGTTTGGAGTGCGGCCGCTTCAGCGCCGCTTTTCCCAAACCTCCCTGCTCTGCGCTCTTTGCGTTCTCTGCGGTTAAATAAATCTAAAATCCATATGACCAAACGCGAAACCAAACTCTGCCACACCATCCTCACCGTCCTGCACGACCTCGACGGCGGACAATTCAACGAGATCCAGATCCACGCGGAACTGAATCTCCACCTCGGCCAATACGTTCCTTCGGCGGAACTGCAAACGGCCATCGCCATTTGCGACACGCGCCGCTGGATCACCGGCATCAAAAGCAAATTCACCGGAATGCTCTGGAACCTCACTGACGCCGGCGAAGCCGCGCGATTGGAGATGCGCTGAAAACTTTTTTACCACGGATGAACACCGATAAACACGGATGCCTGATTTCCCGGAGCGCGACCGGTCCCCGGTCGCAGCACGTTGGCAACAAAACAGTCACTGGAAAATCATCACCTGTCTCAGCAGCCGGATGTGCTGCGGGCGGGGACCGCCCGCGCTCCATGACCGTTCTATCTGTCCATCGGCGGTGAAAAACCTGAACCCAAAAATATTTTTGAATCTATGAGCAAACGAATACATAAGCCTTACCCCGCACCGCCCGGTAAATCCGCGCACGAACTGGACAAATTCAAAGCCGTCTGGCGCACCTCAATGCCCGAGGACGTCAAACAGGCCTGGCGCAAACTGCTCAATTCGCGCACGACGAATGAGAGCATCCGCGCCAAGCTCCTGGCCGAGTACGATGTCAATGTCAACCACGGCACTTACGTCACTCGACTACGTTATTGGGTAGAAGACCAGGACGAGTACGACACCCAGAGGGCAAAACTAAAAGAACACTTGCTTCAGGTAAAAAAGAAATTGGGCCCAAATGCCACCCTCGATCAAATGCGGGTCGAGGTTTTGAAATGCAGCTATGACAGCACCTTGGACGAAGGCGATTTCAAACAAGGGCTGGCCACCGTCCGCGAAGACGTCCGCGCCGGAAAACTCGCTCTCGATACACGCAAAGTGGAACTCCTCGAGAAAATTGAATCCAAATCGGATGAGAAGGAAAAGAAGCTGAACCATCCGCAACTAACGCCCGAAGAACGGGCCCAACGCATCAAACAGATTTACGGGAATGTCTGATGTCCAAGAAAAAGAACATTTCAAAAGCCGCATCGGCCGAACGCAAGCCAAAGTCCAAGGCCGCTGACAAGGTCCGTGAGATCAAGGCGAAGACCACTCCGCCGAAGGATGCACCCATCAAACGCAAACCACGGAGTAAGCCCAAAGCAAAGGCGGTCGGCAGGCGACGGCGGCGCCGGTCGCCGCTTAACGAAGTGCTGCCTTATCAGAGTAAGTGGTTAACGGATGATGAGCGTTTCAAGATCGGCTTGATGGCGCGCCAGACCGGCAAATCCTGGACGACCGCGCTGGAAGCGGTCCTCGATTGCAAACATCGCAACACCAGTTGGGTCTGCCTAAGCGCTGGCGAACGTCAGGCTCTGGAATGGATGCGCAAAGCCCGTTACCACGCTGAAATGCTCGGTGCGGTGCTGGACAGTGAAGATGAAAGCCGCGACACCAAGGAATCACTCCTTAAATCCGCCGAGATACGCTGGAAAAACGGCTCCCGCCTCCTCGCCATCCCCGCCAATCCCGATACCGCCCGCGGTTATTCCGCCAACCTGCTGCTTGACGAGTTTGCCTTTCACGAAAATCCCGACGCCATCTGGCGCGCGATTTATCCGAGCATCAGCAATCCGCTCAAAGAAAAATTTAAGATCCGCATCGTCAGCACGCCCAACGGCCTCGGCAACAAATTCGCCGACCTCTGGCAAAAACCCAACAACTGGAAAAAGCATCACGTCGACATTTACCAGGCCAAAGAGCAAGGCCTGCCCGTGGATATCGAAGAACTCCGCGCCGGTCTCGATGACCCCGAAGGCTGGGCCCAGGAATACGAATGCCAGTTCATCGACACCGCCACCGTGCTGTTGCCCTACGAACTCATTCTCCCCTGCGAAAACTCTCTCGCCACCACCTCGATCAATTCTGAATTTTGGAACACCCCGACCGGCGGCGCTCCGCTATACCTGGGCGTCGACTTCGGCCGCAAACACGATCTTACCGTTTGCTGGACCCTTGAACTCGCCGGCGGGGTGTTCCGCATGACCCGCGAAGTGCTCGAACTCCAAAACGTCTCCACGCCCGACCAGCTCGCCATCCTCCGCAGCCGTTGCCGCCGCGCCCGGCGCGTGTGTTTCGATTACACCGGCCCCGGCGTCGGCCTCGGCGACCTCCTCGTGCGCGAATTCCAGGAATATAACGAAGATAAACATCTCTTCGGCAGGATCGAGCTCTGCAACTTCACCAACCACCTCAAGGTGAACATTTTTCCCAAACTCCGGATGGCCTTCGAGCAAAAGACCCTCGGCATTCCCATCAACCGCGCCATCCGCGAAGACCTGCACAGCCTGAACCGCGTGGCGCTCGCCGGCGGCGGCGTCACCTACCGCGCCCCGCACACCACCGACGGCCACGCCGACCGCTGCACTGCGTTGGCGCTGGCGATCCGCGCGGCGAGTTTCAACGCCGGCGCCAGTCCCATACATATTTTTGAGAATACACGACGAAGCACTGTGCTCGCGGCCACCGCTGAAAGGACAGTCTTAGGATGATTGCCAATTTCCACCACTTTTCGCGAAGCGACCGTCTCTTGTGGGGCAACCAATTTGTGGCGGACTTGGGAAGCCAATTTCCGATTGCCGATTTCTGCCGCCGTCGAACGACTATCGGCACCAATGCTTCAGCGTACCAAAGCGGCGCTGAAGCGAGCGCACTCCAAACGCTTCGCGAAATTCGTGTGTCTCAGTGCCACGCAGAGCGTTTGGACTGCGGCGGTTTACCGCCGCTTTCCTCAAGAACCGCGAATCATCACTAACCGCCACTTCATTGACCAGATCTCATATGTCTACCCCCGCCAAAACTAGAAGCCAAAAACCCGAAACAAGAAACGCCGCTCCCGGTCTCGGCAAATCCGCCGCCCAACTCGTTCGCTCCAACAACCTCTGGCGCGATAACTACAACCCACTCCGCGGCCTCGTCATCGCCAAAGTCGTCTATCTCCTGGAAGCCGCCGAGCGCGGCGATTACGCCGAGCTCGAACTCACTCTCCGCAAGATCGAGAAACGTTATCCTGTCTGCAAAGGCCTCAAGACCCGCCGCCTCGCCGCCCTCGAAGAACTCGATTGGGACATCAAGGTGAAGAACCCGCTCCCGCCCGGCGCGACTCCCGAACTCGCCGCGCAACAACAAGCCCATCTTCGCGCCCGCTACGACCTCATCGAGAATCTCACCGAGACGTTCGGCTTCCTCGCGCTCGCCGAATTTCGCGGCTTCGCCATTTTGCAAAAACATCGCTTCACCGATGGCCAGAACGACGGCGCCGTGCGCGAACTTCATTGGCTCCCGCAATGGACCTTCTCGCGCGATGGCCAGTTCGGCGATTTTTATTACAACCAGGATTCGCAATTCGGCATCGGCATCGGCGGCTGCCAGCTCGCGCTCGGCGAAGCCAACCGCATCGGCAGCGCCGACCTCCCGCGCACGGAGTTCGTCATCCGTGAAGTCGAAGATCCGTTGTACGAGATCGCGTTGATCGCGTTTGTGAATTGGGCCATGGCGCGGAAGGATTACGCCGCGTTCGTGGAAATTTTTGGCCTGCCCAACGGCGTCGTCATCATGCCCGCCAACATCCCGCCCGGCCAGGAAGACACCTACCAGGCCAGCGCCGAACGCGTGGCCGACGGTGTGAGCGGCGCGTTGCCCAATGGCAGCGACATCAAATTTCCCACCTCCGGTTTCCGCAACAACGGTCCGTTCAAGGAATTTTGCGACGCGCAGGATGCGGACGTGGTCCTTGCCGGCACCGGCGGACGCCTCGCCATGCTCACCGCCGAACGCGGTGGACTCGGCGACGGCCCCGCGCGCGAACACGCCGACGCCTTTGACCAGATCGCCCGTGCCGACGCCCGTAAAGTGAACCAGACGTTGCAGCGCGACTTCGACCAGCCTGAATTGGGCGAAGCCTTCCCCGGCCAGCCGGCGTGCGTGTATTTCGAACTCGCCGCCAGCGACGAAGAGAACCTGAAAGATTTCGCCAACAACATCTATCTCCTCGCGCAAGCCGGAAAAAATGTGTCCACCAGTTTCATCGCTGAAAAAACCGGCTATGAATTCGACGCGGACACGCAGCCGGAAAATTTAACCGCAAAGAACGCAGAGAACGCAAAGCAAAATGCCCCGGAGCGCGGGATTAAAAGTATGGAGTCCCGCCTTTAGGCGGCTTCCCGAACCGCGTAAACGCGGAACTCCAAACCCAAAACCCAAAACTCGAAACAGATTTTAGCATGAACTCTCACCTGATTATTTTTAACCGCGCCAGCTCCATCACAGGCGCCGGCTGGATCCACATCGTCCCCAAAGGCGAACTCCCCAATCGCGAAGCCGGCATCGTCCAGGTGCTCGATGACGATTCGCTCGATTCCATCCTGCGCAACATCCAGGCCGACCAGCAACGGCTCGGCGACAAATGGCCCGGCATCTACGCCGGCCGCGAACATTTCATCTACGACGACGACCAGGACAGCGCCGCGCTCGCGTGGTTCAAGGATTTTGAGAAACGTCCCGACGGCATCTGGGCCAAGGACGACGGCCTCACCGACATCGGCCGCGACGTCGTGAAAAACGGCCATTACAAATTCACCAGTTTTGTCGCCGACCGTCGCCACACCCAAAAACTCACCCACCAATCCGCCACTGCTCCCGCCAAATATCGCATCCTCAAACTCGACACCATCGGCTTCACCAACAACGCCAACGGCAAAGAATTACTCACCCCGATAACAAACCGGTCAGGAGTCCCGCCTTTAGGCGGCTCCCCGGAACCGCGTAAACGCGGAACTCCAAACTCCAAACACGAAACTCAAAACATCAACCAAACAAAAATGCAAAACCTCCTCACCACCCTCAACCTCTCCGCTGATTCCGGCGAAGAATCCATACTCGCCGAGATCACCCGCCTCAAAAACCGCAACAGCGAACTCGAAGCGCAAAACTCCTCGCTCCTCACCGAGCAGGTGGACGGCCTCTTCCTCACGCACGGCGTGAAAGAAGAAAAGCTCCGCAACCGCCTCAAGCTCATCCTCGTCACGTTGAAGAACCGCGAGGAACGCCTCGCCGCGCTGGCCGACTTCGGTTTCAAACCCGTTGAACCGAAAGAACCCCGTGCCGCCCGGGTCCTCAATCGCGGCGAAGGAAATATTCAACCGCCCGCCGTCACCGACACCAACGACGAATCCCTCGCCGCCAAAGCCGAAGCCGAGATCAACGACTATCAAATACGTAATCGTTGCACCTATGCTGAAGCCCGCAACTCCGTCCGCTCCCGCAAACCCGAACTCTTCGGCCTCTCCCGCCAACCATAACCCTTACCCACCGTATTTAACGCAACACGCAACACGTAACACGAATCACTAACGACTCAATTAGTCACTTAACTCGAAACAAAAAAACAGAAACTTGAAACGATAAAACCATGAGCTCCAAATACACGCGCGCCAGCGCCATCATCGCCCTCACCCCGTCCGCTGACCAAACCGGCAAGGAAGGTTACGGCGTCACCTTCACCGGCGATGTCGCCACCCTCGGCGCTTCCGCCACCACTATCAACACCGGCGTCATCCTCGAAGGCGCCAATACCACGGCGAAATCATCCATCGGCATTATCGGCGCACTCGCCGGTCCCGTGCGCGTCGCCCTCGGGGGCACCGTCGCCAAAGGCGATGCCCTCATCCAGAAAAACGACGGCACCTGGCAGACCGACCCCGGCACCGGCGCCCGCGTCAAATCCTGGATCGCCCTCGAAGCCGGCGTCACCGGCCAACTCATCGAAGCCGCGAACCTGACCCCCGTTTCCCTGACCTAACTCAAAATTAAAAACTAAAAACTAAAAACCACTCTTTTATGAGCGACCTCTCTTCAGCCACACTTAATTACCAACTCACCAACTACGCACAGGGTCATATGAATGACCTCGCGGAAAGCCGCGCGCTCGCCGAACGCCTCGCGCCTTCCACGCCGGTCCCCGGCGCCAGCGGCCAGTTCAAAAAGTTCAACGACAAAAATTCGTTCATGCCCGAGGACACCGCGCGCGCCACCGGCGGCGATCCGAAAATCATCGCGTTCACCGCGAGCGACGACACTTTTTCCTGCAAACCGCAGGCGCTCGAAGTCCGCGTGGATAAATCCGAGCTCGACGCCGCCGGCAATAACCAGGGCGCCCTCGGCCAGCAACTGCTGCGCGAAGGCAAAGTCGGCGCCATGCTCAACAAAGCCTCGCTCAGCCACACCCTCCACGTCATCAACGCCGTGCTCACCGCCGTCAGCGCCCAGCCCGATCTCGGCGTGTGGTCCGACCCCGACATCGATCCCATCGACCAGTTGGACGACCAACTCGATTTGCTCACGCTCGATTGCGGTTCGTCTTCCGACATCAAGTTGACGCTCGACGTCGGCGCGTGGCGCGCGTTGCGCAATCATCCCAGGGTCAAGGCGCGTTGCACCGGCGTGCAGGTCGGCGGCATCACGCGCGACCAGTTGCAAGGCCTGCTTATGTTGCCCGTGGACGTGATGATCGCCGGCATCGTCAAAGACACCACCGGCCTCGGCGTCACTTCCAGCAAAGTCCGCGCCCTCGCATCCACGGCGTTGCTGCACTACAGCGCGCCGAACGCGACGGTGTACGACCCCACGCCGTTCAAGACGTTCACCGTCGGCATGGGTTCACCCTTCGGCGGCGTCCGCTCCTACGACGCGCTCAACGGATTGTGGGAAGGCCACGTCATCGACTGGTCCCGCGACATCAAACAGACCAGCACCCTCGCCATGCGCCGCCTGAACATCAGCTAAACCAATTGAGGTAGGGCGCGCAGTCCTCTGCGCGCCGCCGCTCCCAAAAACAAAAAATAGAACTCTTAAAATGAAATTCTCCAAAACAACACTGTTCGCCGCGCTCGTCGCCGGCGCATTCATCATCGGCGCACACTCTGTGCGCGCCCAGGTCACCTCCGGCCAGATCGGTTCCTTCACCAATCTGCCGGCCGTGTTCACTACCACCAACGCCATCACGGCCACCACCAACGAATTGTCCCTCCGCGAAAACACCGGCCTCGCGCTCATGGGCCGTTTCGCCTCCAGCGCCACCGCCAACGTCGCTTCGGGCGCGTGGCTCTGGTTCAGCGTGGATGGCACCAACTATCCCGCCACTCCCATCCAGATCACCGCCGCTGGTTCCGGCGCTACGTATGTGCTCTGGCAAACCAATTGGTCCGCTGCCCAACTCGCCGGTAACGCCCGGTTGCGAATCCAACTCACCAACGCCAACGCCGCCAACCTCACCAATGCCGGCGTCGTCTGGCGTCGCTGGGACGCACCGACGCGCTAACCCCGGGGACCACGCGGCGGTCCCGCCCTTTCCCCGGGACCGCCGCTTCACCTGACACCTGACACCTCGCACCTGAGACTTATTTTATGAGCTGGCGCCCCATCTCTCTCACCGACCTCTTCAGCGAAATGACCGACAACGAAGTCGCCCTGCTGAAAAACATCCAGTCCACTCCCGACTCCGACAAGCTCACCGGCTTGCTCGAGAAAGTCGTGCGCGCCGCCCGTGGCGCCATCCAGGCCGGCGGCAATTCTGTTGATCTCGACGAGACATTGCTCCCCGACCAGGTTATCTCCGACGTCATCGCCATCGCCCGTTGGAAATGGCTTACCAGTTTCCCTGTGTTGAAAGCCTTCCAGACCGATGCCCGTAAAACCGCCGCTGATGACGCCCAAAAACGTCTCGACACCATGGCTAACACCGGCAGACCAAAAGTTGAACCGCCGCAAAATCCCTCCGGCACCATTTCCCTCGTGAACTCGCCCTCGTTCGGTCAACGCACAAGAAATTTCACCACCACAAATCAGGACGGAATTTAAATTAATTTCCCAGCCCCACCGAGAGCACAGAGATGAAAACATCCATAACTGAGCACTGCCAACAACAGTCATCGTCTGTGTTCTCGTTGGTGCTGGCCTCAATCTAAAAAATGACCATCACCAACACAGTCACTGCCCGCGACTCCGCCACCACCGCCATGGCCGCCCTGTTGGAGAAATGCTCCCCCCGTCGCCTCGCCGCCGCGCTCGCGCCCAAGCTCGCCCAAACCTGGCGCGACCATCTGCGCGGCCTCCCGCCTAATCGTTACAGCTGGCCCAGCACAGACTTCTGGCTTGATGCCTCATTTAACGTGAGCGCAACGCCGCTCGAAGATGACGTGGCGTTGCAAAATAACAAACTCGGTCTGCGCCAGCGTTATTACGGCGGCCCCATCGTCCCGTCAAAAAAAGATGCGCTCACCATTCCCATCTCTCCCGTGAGCTACGGCAAACGCGCCAGCGATTTTCCCGATCTCTTTCTGCTGCGCACCAAAAAAGATGCTTATCTCGTCCAATGGACCGCCGGTCGCAAGTCGCCACGCATAAATCCACGCCTCACGTCCGATGCCGGTCGGGGTGGCCAACCACCCGACGGCCTCCTCTTCCTCTTCAAACTCAGCACCGGCGTGAACCAATCTCCCAATCCTAACGTCGTCCCCCTCGACAAATTCGCCGACGTCGCCCTCACCGAAATCCAAAACGCACTCTCATGATCAAACCCGTCACATCTCTTGCCACTCTCACCGACTTCGCCGCCTTGCAGGACGATCTCGCTACCATGCTCCTCGCACATCCCCTGCTCCAACAGGTCAACGTCACCCAGGAACGCAAATTCCTCCTCGATTCAGACCTCAACATCTCCGCGCTCTGGCAAACCCCGCGCAACAACGGCTCCGGCATGGGCATTATCGTCGAAGACCTCCGACCCCTCGTCGAGGACGAGAACACACCCGGCCCCATCTGTAATCTGAACTGCGGATTTGTCGTATTGGGCGAACGCAATCTGGCACAAACCCCACAGGCAGGTTGCCTGCTGCATCCCGAACAGATCGAGCAGATCATCGTGGACCTCTTCCATCACAAAACCATCCAGCCCTACGGTCAGATGCGCGCCAGCGGACGCTGCGGCGAACCTGCCAACGATTGGATCGATGACCGCACCGGCGTCTACGCCCGCCGCGTCATCCTCAAGCTGTTGAACGCCCGCAAACAGACCGATACCTGCGACCTCGTCACCATCTCCCAAAATTCCGGCACCATCACCATCACCACCACCTGCGCCGACCCCGAAGTGAAAATTTTTTTCACCTTGGATGGCTCCTGCCCCGCCAACGACCCCGCCATCAATCCCCAAACCATGTCTTACACAATTCCCTTTACCGCCCCCACCGGGTCGGTGGTACGCGCCGCCGCGTTTGCTCCATCGCTGAATCAATCTGCAGTGAAGCAATTGATGGTTCTATGAACACGCTCACCCGCAGAAATCGTCATTCGTTAAATCCATTCATCCAACAATCCATTAATCCACTCACCCTATGTCGAACGTTATCCTCCCCACCCTCATCCAGGGGCCGTGCTATCTAGTGCACGGCGGCATCGCCACCTATTTCAAAAACGGCCTCCAGGTCTCCGACGAGGTCCAATCCTGGACGCCCGATTCCGACTTCGGCAAACTCGGCGAACGCCACAAATCGCGCACCTACAAACTCTCCGGCGTGCCCGTCGGCATGTTGACGACCGGCTATCTCGATTACGTTTACGCCGCGCACAAAGCCCCCGCCACAAAGATCGGCCATAGCATCATCACCGGCGCAGCCGTCATCTGCTCCCTCGCCGAAAGCAAAACCTACAGCTTCAACAAAGCCGGCATCTTCACGCCGCCCAATCTCATGGCGGGACCGAGTGGTACCATCTTCGAACAGATCACCTATCTCGCCATCGGCGATGTGAGCGTGCAACCCACCAACGCCGCCTTCCTCAAGACCATTACCGACTCGCTCACGCCCGATACCACCTTCGATGAAACCAAAATCGTCAGCGATATTTACAAAGGCGCACTCGGCTCGCGCACCTCACCCTTCGATGGCATCGGTAGCATGACCGGATTCAAATTCAATTTCAGCCACGACGTCAAATTGATCGAAACCGGCGACGTCGGCATCGGCGACGCCATCCTCAAAGACTGCGGCGCAGGTGCGAGCTTCATCCCTTCGAACCTCACCGAAGCCAACTGCGATTCCTTGCTCGGCATCCAGGACACCACCGCCGTATTGCCCGGCCAGGAATACGGCAAAGGTGTGAGCGGCGCCAAAGAAGACCTCGTCATCACCGGCACCCAGGTCGGCTGGGTGTTCACGTTGAAGAACGCCGGCGCGAAAAAGCAGGACCGTCAATACCTCGTCGGCGAACATCGCCACAAAGAACTCCAATTCGTCAACGCCCCCGTCACCGCCGCCGGCGTTCGGAGCGCCTACTTCGCCTACACCGCCCCGTCTTGATCCTGACACCTGACACCTGACCCTTGGCACCTTTTTATGGATCGAAGTAATTGGAAAATCCAGATTGGCCCCGACCCCGTCGCCGGCCTCATCGCCACCTACGTCGATGGCGTCAAACGTGACGCCATCGATGGTGGCCCGCTCGTGCAGGAGGAAAATCTCGCGTTCGGTCCCGAACGCAAATTTTTCGACCGCAGCAACTTCAGCGCCACCCGGCCCTTCACCATCACCAAAGAATTTCCGGACAACCAACAATCGCGCGCCTGGTATGAGACCGCCGCGCAGACCTTCAACGGCGTCAAAGACGTGAAACTGACCTTCCGCGATTATTCCGGCGTCGAAACCACCTACCTCATCACCGCCGCCAGCGTAAAAGTCATCCCCAGCGAACCCATCGGCGTCACCGTCATCGCCAAACTCACCATCACCGGCGGCAAAGCCATCCTCCAACCATAATGAAAACAAAAAATATTTTACCGCAAAGATCACAAAGTATGGAGTTCCGCGTTTACGCGGCTCGGTGGAACCGCCTAAAGGCGGGACTCCGAACCCTCGCGCTCGCACTTTTCCTGATACCTGGCACCTGTCACCTGGCACATTCTCAGACCAACGGCACGCCGTTCTATGCCCAGTTCTTTAACGCCGATGGTTCGCCGCAGACGAACATCATCACCATGCAGGTGTGGCCGCCGGATGACAACGCCTTCACTGTGGACGGCACCAACATCATCTTTGGCGACCGCATCTACACCAACACACCGAACGCCTCCGGCTTTTGGACCAACCGGCTTTTCGCGAACACCTACGTGGTGAAGATCCCCAGTGCCGGCCGTTCCTTCTTTGTGAAGCTGTTGGATACGCAGACCTATCTGCCGCTGGCTTACTATGCCACCAATATCGCGAACGTGAACAACCCGCAAAACATGTTCAGCGTGGTCACCGGCTGGCTTGGTTACGTCCCCGCCACCAACACCAGCGCCATGGTCATCGCCTCCCTCGGCTATACGCCTTTGACCAACACCTTCGCCGCCATCACCAACGCGATGCACTACGCGCCACTCCCCAACAGTTTTGCCGCCATCACTAATGCCCTCAGCTATTTCCCTTTGACCAACAGTTTTGCGAGCATTACCAACGCTCTCAGCTACACGCCTGCGACTAATTCATTTTCTGGTATCGTAGCCGCCGAAGGTTACACGGCGCTGACCAATTCCTTCACCGCCTTAACCAACGCTATCGGCTACACACCAGCCACGAACAGTTTCGCCGGCATCGTCGCCGCCGAAGGTTATCTCGCCGCCACCAACTCATTTAACTCAATCACCAATCTCTTGATCACTTCCGGTGGCGTCCCCGCCATCCTCGGCTATCAACCTGCAACGAACTCCAGTTCCGGCATTTTCAGCGCGCTCGGCTACATCCCGGCCAATATCACCAACGCCCCCGGCCTCTTCACCGCCGGCAATGAGCTAACCATCATCACCAACGGTAACACGCTCTACGTATCCACCAACCTGGCCACGGGTGTCCTGCCCACCTTGGCCGCTCCCAACGGTTCCATTCTTGTTTCTACCAACGGCTCTCTCTATGTTCGCACCAATTCGATTTGGGTCCTGAAATAGAGCAAGCACCAACGACCCTATGAAAACCGAAATCTTGAACAACCAGGCAACCAAGCAACCAAGTTCAGCAAAAAAGCCTGTGCGACTCGCACTTCTGCTTCTTTGTTCCTTTGTTCCTTTGTTGTTAAATGCTTCGCCGCTCACGAACGTCATCACTGGCAATGTGGGCGATTATAGTTTAAACCCGCTAAAGCGCGTCACCATCACCATCACCAAGCTCTCGCCGATACCGGGCGTCGTGGGCAACACTCAGATCCGGAATGATTCCGTGGCCACCGTCTCCGATGCGGCCGGCAACTACGCATTTACCAATCTGCAATGGGGCTATTATTCCGGGAATATTCAGGGCCTGAGCGGCACGCCTTTCAAGTTCAATGTGTGGACGAATACTTTGGGTACCGTGCCTATCGGTTCATTGATCACCAACATCGGCGCGTTCCCACCCAATCCCGCCACGAATTATTACACACAGGCGCAGACCGATGCCTTGCTCGCGGGGAATCTCACCTCGGCCGAAGCCATCGCCAAAATGGTCGTCACCACCAACGAATCCGGCACCGCCAGTTACCTCGTCATCACCAACACCGCCATCCACCACAACATCGATCTGCCCGCGATGCTGAACGCCTTGCCCCACGCCACCAATCGCATGTACCCCGGCGGCGGGACCATCGAGCTGGGCCAGGGCATCTACTACACCAGCGGCGCGCTTTACACCAACTACACCGGCGTGGACACCGTCGTCATCCGGGGCAAAGGCGTCGTCCAGACCTGCCTCATCTTCACCAACAACACCGGTCTCACTCTGCAAGGCAACGGCAACAACCTCAGCCTCATCCTGCAAGGCGTCACCGTCGCCTCCATCGTCGATTCCAATTATTTCCTCGTCCACCTTCAGAATAACAACCGTTCCGCCATCGAGGACTGCACCTTCGGTTTCTGGCCCCACATGACCAATGGCATCGGCCTGGAAGTCGGCGTCGCCGCCACCGCCATATCCGCCACCGGCCTCGGCGGCGTCTGGTACGACGGCACCCCTACGCCTTTGGGCACCTCGTTCCTGCTCGCGCGCAATAATTTCAACGCTCTCGCCATCGGCGCCTATCTCGATGCCAACCATCCGCGCCTCGAAGACAATTTCTTTGAAGCTGATAACTGCGATGGCGACGCTGAATCGCCCGGGCGCACCAGCAATTGGCCCGCGCCCTCCCCGCTCAGCCTCGGCGGCGCGGTCTTCCTCGGGCCCCGCATCTCCAGCTTTTCCGGCCGTGGCAACCACTGGTTCCGCTGCGTCAACCCCATCGTGGACCTCCGCCAAAACGCCGCCAACGAAGTCACCTTCCACGACAACGAATTCGAACTCTCCGGCGGCGGCATTCTCATGATCACCAACGGCACCGCCGCCCTGACCCTCGACGGCATCACCTGGGGCGAGCCAAACCCGCTGTTGTACGAATTCAATTCCGTTTCCGGTTATGCCCTCAGTGCCACCAGTTTCGATGCCCAGCCCAACCCCAATTACCGTACCCGCATCGCCGGTAACTATCGCGGCAATTACAATTTCCAAAATCTGTCCGGCAACGGCGCGGGCATCACTAATCTCGTCTCCGCCGCTCAAGTCGCCAAACAGTTCGCCATCACGAACGAATCAAGAACGGCCCGTTTCGTGATAACGACCAACACCGAAAACATCCACAACATCGATCTGCAGGCGATATTTAAATCACTCCCCCATGCGACGAGTAGTACTTATCCGGGTGGCGGAACGATTGAGCTTGGAGAGGGAATATATTATTGCAGCGGTGCAATGTGGACAAACTACGCAGGTGTAGACTCAATCACCATCAAGGGTAAAGGCATCGTCCAGACTTGTCTCGTTTTCACGAACAATTCTGGCCTTTGGTTTCAAGGCAAAGGAAACAATATCGGCGTGAATCTGGAAGGCCTCACCATCGCATCGATGGTCGATTCCAATTATTTCCTTGTCCACATTCAGAATAACAATCGCTCAACGATCCATGACTGCACATTCGTTTCATGGAGAGACACGAATTCCTACGTCGGCGAAGTTGGCATTCCTAGTGGAAGCGCTGCCTTCGGTGGGTTGGGTGGTGTATGGTATGATGGATTCAAAAAAGACGGAACTCGGAGCTTCGGAGATTGTTTTACTGTCGAAGATTGCAACTTCAATCTATTGGCAATTGGACTTGTGCTCGACGGCGATCATGCCCGCTTCAATAACAATTTCTTTGAAGGTTGCAATTATGGGGCGTTCGACGACCCTCCCCCGCCGCCGACTTCGACCTGGCCGAGGACAAATGCTTTCGGGCTTGGCGGCGCGCTGATTATTGGAGTCAGTGATGTTAATTTTTCAATGGAGGACGTTCGAGGCGATGGCAACCATTTCTTTTCCTGTATCAACCCTATCGTTGACATGCGCGCCGGCGATTCCATCGACGGGCAGATCGTGCTTACAAGCATGCAAATTGAGTTATGCATTGGAGGTATTCTTTTTCGCACAAACGCAAATCCTAATCTTTATCTCGATGGGCTAACTTTTGATCCCACCGCTATTGATACTCGAGGCATTGAAACTAATACGGCCCGCGAATTTATTGCAGATGTTGGTCCGATTCATAATCCCAACTATCGTCAGCGCATCACAGGGCATTACCAGGGCGCCTACACTTTTGATTCCCTCTCCTCCACAAATTATACCGGCGACGGCTCTGCGCTCACCAATCTCTCCGCCGCCGCCCTTGCGTCCGGCACCGTTCCGCTGGCGCGTTTGCCGGTCGAACCGTTCGGCAATCTGCGCTTCTCGCTGGGCGGCTCGGCGCTTTATGCCGGCGGTTCCGCTTATGACCGGTTGACCAATTTTAACCAGTTTGCCTCTAACAATTTTACCGGCGATCCCGGCCAGGGCACCATGACCAATACCATCGCCGGCTGGTATCGGGAATCCGCCACCATCACCGTCAAGACCAGCAACGATTCCAATCCGGTTTATGTGGAAGGCTTTTTCACCAACGGCGTGCTCGCCGGCGTGGAGATCGAGAATAATTTTGCGAACCAATTCGCGGGCGGCAACGTGGACTTGATGTTCCCCGATAGCGGCCAGTTTTTTTTCCTGCCTGCCGGCACACGTTGCGAATGGAAGGTGAAACAGGTCCTCGGCACCGAGGCCTACAACCTCCAATCGGCCACCATCACGCTCCAGTACAAACCATAGCCTTTTCGTAACCGCACCCCGGCGCAAAGCCGGCCGTGCCCCGCAGCATCCAAATCGTGACACCTGACACCCGTCACCTGACACATCTTAATTATGCCCGATTCCGATAAAATCCTCGAAGTGCTCATCAAGCTCGGCGTGGTTGGCCAGCAGGACGTCCAGACCGCCACTGATCTCCTCAAAGACAGCGTCACCGCCACCCTTGCCGGCGGCGAAGCCACCCGGGACCTTGGGAAAAATACCGAAGACGCCGCCCAAAGCGTCAAACGCTTCACCGACTACGGCGAAGAATTCAACCAACTCATCGGCGAACTCAACGGCATCACCCCCCGACTCGGCCTCGCTCTCAAGGCGGCCTTCAACCCGGAAACCATGAGCGCCACCGGCGTTGTCTCCGTGCTAGGACAATTGGTTGGGCTATTAAAACAATTGCAGGAAGCGGCGCAAGGACACGTGACGGATAATCCTCCCGATCCCGCTGCTCGTCACAACGGTTCGATTCCAAATGCTGAAACCTCTGATGGTCGCGGACAAAACATGGATGGGACCGTTGCGCAGGCCGGGCAAACGACCGCTGCGCCTGCCGCGCCCGCTAATCAGCGCGCCGCTTACGATGAGCTGGTGGATCGCACAGAAAATCATATCTCCGATTTGAACCGGCCATACGAATCCAGCGGCATCAACGGCGCCCAGGCACGCGATTTGGCGGATTCCATCGACGCCCTCGCCCGCGCTGCACGTGAACACTCCGACCGGAAAGTGGAGGCCTTCATCGAGCAGGTGAAGCAGATGTTGAAGTCGCGCCAATCCACGAACGGCATATAACTCGAAACCCGAAACTAGAAACCAGGAACTCAGCATGACCACTCTCGAATACAACGGCGTTGAAAAGTCCCTGGCCGATTGGGGCTTTGAGATCTCCGCCTCGCTCACGCTCACCAACCAGGCCAACGATATTTTTGCGGCCACCATCCCCACGGCCACCATCACGGACACGCCCATCTTTCCGTTCGAAGCGCAGGTCATCGTGCGACAGGATGGCGTGCTCGAATTCACCGGCAAACGCCTCCGCGAACTCATCGCGGTCTCCGGCAACTCCGCTGGCGTCACTTATCAATTCGCCGGGCCGTGGTACGACCTGGAGCACACCGTCTATCAACAAAAGACGGCCGGTTACAACAACGCCACCAGGCTGATCGAATACACTTACCAATCGGAAGTGATTCTCTACACGCGCCTCAACGATGCGAACGTCCTTGTGCCCTGCACCAATGGCCAGCAGATCGCGGACATCCTGCAATTCGTCATCGATATGTGCGCGGCGGCAAATGTGCCTGCGCCCTTCCAGCTTGGCACGTTTGATCCGGGCGTAAACCTGCCCAGCCAGATCTGCAAACCCATGATGTGCGCCGCCGCCATCGAGAAATGCCTGGAACTCTCGCCGGATTGCACTTTCTATTTCGATTACACCACGTCGCCACCCACCGCGAATGTCCGCGCCCGCGCCAATGCTACTCCGCTTTCCCTTCCACTGTTCGATGGCGTTTCGCACAAGAGCATCCGCATCGAGCCGCGCCTGGAACTGCAAGCGCCCGCAGTCATCCTCAAATACAAACGCCAGAACACGACCAATGGCCAGGCGTTCATCACGTTCGACGTGGATAAATTTCCGGCAAACGGTCCGGAGGCCGGCTTGCGTGTCATCATCGAGAGCATCGACCTGGCGGGATTCCAATTCACCAGCGTGAGCGGCACGCTGGACGTGGAACCGGTTGCGGCCATCGGCGGCACGGATGCGAGCAAGCGCGCCTGGTGGGGCAGCCAGCGCGGTGGCGAGGAAAAGATGTTCAGCGATACCAAACTGCGTTTGCAGGATTATCTCCACGCCGCCACGCACATTCCGGATGCCACCGTGGTGGACGAGACCGGCGCCACCCTCAATCCCGCCACCGGCCATCCCTGGCTCACGGATTATCCGAACCGCCTCGTTGACGGCAGCATTCATCCGTGGATGTTCATTGTACTCGCCGGTGGTGGCAATGCCGGCGTCGTGGGCAAGCGGTTAAAACTCAAGATCGTCCTGCCCTGCACCGAATACGATGTGCCCGCGACCGGCAACGCGGAGACGGCCACCAATGGCAAGATGATCAACAGTTACGGCGCGAAAGAATTCGTGTGCAACCTCACGCTCACCAATGGCATCAGCGGCACCTATAGTGCGCCCGCCAGTTTTGTGGGTGGTGAAGCCACGCCTACCGACATTGCGCAGGCCGTCTATACTTCACTCGCACAGCTTCAGTACGAAGGTGATTCCGTTTGGGTATCGTCCTCGTCCTCGTCCTCGTTTCCGACCATGGGCAACGTGCTCAATCTTTCCAGCGGTCGCGCCGAATGGGCCACCATGAACGCGCAGATCCAGTCCATCCGCAAAACCTACGGCATGGGTTACACCGAAGTCAGCATCGGTCCCGCCAAACATCTAAATGCCGGCGAACTGGCCAGCATCTTCAACGCGCTGCGCTTTCGTCGCGTGTGGTACAACCCGGCGTTGCGCCAGAATGCGAGCGGCAGCGGCAGCAACGTGGAGATCACGCGCAACAATCCCAAGGCCAACACCACGCACGGCACCAATGATCCGGTGAACACCACCAACAGCACCGGCAGCACGGCCGCCGATGCCACCATTGAGATGCACAGCAGCGTGGTGGCCACCGTCGTGGCCGGCAAGACACCCGTGGATGCGTCGCACCCGCCGCAAAACGTGAAGATGATCGAGCTGGCCACCTGCGATCCCGAGACCGGTGCCAGCTACAAACGCTGCATGCCCGCCGGAGGAGCGTATACCTAATGAAAAATTTTTCACAGAAGGCAAC
>Ga0265338_10003675_pt1 | contig 21377 bp, 20 predicted proteins | sample 42126metaG_FD_193579 | JGI IMG/M metagenome (GOLD analysis project Ga0265338, IMG submission 193579) | Rhizosphere microbial communities from Carex aquatilis grown in University of Washington, Seatle, WA, United States - 4-21-26 metaG | ecosystem: Host-associated > Plants > Roots > Rhizosphere... | reverse complement strand
GGCAGTCCCGGCGGGGCAGGCTGACGCTGGCCACCCCGGCCCCGCACTGGACCAGCGGCTACCCGCTGGTCCAGTGCGGGCGGTGGAACATCCGGCCAAGACGCTCATGCAGCGAGTCGCCGATCTCCTCCAGCACGTTCACCCGGTACACGGGTGACCCATCGGGCGGCGGCAGCCTGGCTGCCTCGGCGTCGCTGATCCGGCACCGGATATGCCGGATCGTGATGACCTCGATCTGGTCCGCGCCGATGAACCGCAGCCCCCAGTCCGTGGCGATCACGATGCCGTCGAACAGGCCGAGCTCCGGTATCTCCAGGACATGCTCGAGGGTGCCGATCTCCGTGCCGGCCGGCGTGAGTACCGGCGTGCCGGGCACGGCTCCCTCGTAGGAGACGGCCGGATCATCGTCACCCTGGACGGTGCCCTCGTTGTCGGCGTGGCCCCCGCTGACGTTGCCCATGCGGCCCCCTGTCTGCTGTTCCCCGTGGTAGCCCCGGTACCGATCCTCCTCTCCGGGTTATCCCCGGGCAGGCGTGATCCACGAATGTCCGATACTCCTGGGATACTTGGTATGTGCTGCAGACGCCCCGGGAACGCCTGGTCGGCAGGGACGGCGAACTTCGCCGCCTGCTCGGCCTGCTCGACGATGCCGCCGCCGGCCGGCCCGCGCACGCGCTGGTCAGCGGAGACGCGGGCGTGGGCAAGACCCGGCTGGTCGCGGAGCTGGCGGCACGGGCCGCGGACCGGGGCTTCATGGTGCTGTCGGGCCGCTGCGCCGAGCTCGGCGACTCCGTCCCCTACCTGCCCTTGGCCGATGCGCTGCGGGACGGCACCACCGGTCCCTCGGCGGCCGGGCCGCTGATCGACGCGCTCGCCACCCGGCCGGTTCTTGGCCGCCTGCTCCCTGACCTGGGCACCGGCCCGGGGGAAGACGGCGACCTGACCGGGCTCGCGCAGCAGCAACTGTTCGGGGCGGTGCTCGGCATGCTCGCCGAGCTGGCCGCGCAGCGGCCCGTGCTGCTGATCCTCGAGGACCTGCACTGGGCGGACCGGTCCACCCGTGACCTGGTGACATTCCTGAGCCGGGTGCTGCACCGGGAGCGGGTCGCCGTCGTCGCCACCTACCGCACCGATGATCTGCACCGGCGCCATCCGCTCCGCGCGGTGGTCGCTGAGCTGCTCCGGCTGCCCAGCGTGGCAGCCATCGAGCTGGGGCCGCTCGGCTACTCAGAGATGGCGGAGCACCTGAGCGCGCTGGCCGGCCGCCCGCTCGACGCCGCCGCGCTGCACCGCATGGTGTCCCGCGCGGAGGGAAACCCGTACTACGCGGAGGAATTGCTCGCCTCGGCTGTTTCCGCCGGGCCAGGACAGGCCGGGGAAGGTCCCGCCGCTGGTGACTGGCTGCCCACCGGCCTGGCCGCCCTGCTGCTCGCCCGGGTCGAGCAGCTCTCGCCGGCCACCCAGCAAGTACTGCGCGCGGCGGCCGTGGCCGGCCGCCGGATGGAGGACGACGTCGTCCGGGAGGCGTCCGGTCTCGCCGCGGCGGAGTATGAGGAGGCGGTCAGGGAGTCCGTCACGCACCAGCTGCTCGTCCCGGACGGCGAGCAGGGATACGCGTTCCGGCATGCCCTGATCCGTGAGGCCATCTACGGGGACCTGCTGCCCGGCGAGCGGACCCGGCTGCACGCCAGGCTGGCCGAGCTGCTGGCCGGCGAGGAGCGGCTGGCCACCGTCCCTGGCTCGGCGGCCGAGCTGGCCCACCACAGCCTGGCCAGCCACGACATCCCTGGTGCCTTCACCGCGTCCGTCCGGGCCGCCCAGGAAGCCGAACGGCTGGCCGCGCCCGCTGAGGCGCACCGGCACTACGACGCCGCCCTGGCGCTGTGGGAGCGGGTGACCGATCCGGAGAAGCTGGCCGGGCTGGACCGGGGGACTCTCGCGTTCGAGTCGGCCAACGCCGCCGCGTCCAGCGGCGACGTGCCCCGCGCCGTGCAGCAGCTGCGGCGGCTGCGGGGCTTCCTCGGCGATGACGCCGACCCGGTCCTGGTCAGCCGGGTGCATGAGCGGCTCGCCTACTTCCTGCTGGAGATCGGTGAAGTCGCCGACGCAGAGCAGGCGGCCCGGATTGCGGTCGATGCGCTGCCCGACGATCCGCCCCGGTGGGAGTACCCCCGGGCGCTGGCCACCCACGCGCAGACCCTCATGTACGGCGGCGACATGCAGGCCGCGGCCAGCCGCGCGGAGCAGGCCCGGTCAGCGGCCCGGGAGGCTGACGCGCCCTGGGTCGAGGCCGATGCCCTGGTCACCCTGGGCCTGCTCGCCGAGCGCGCGGGCCGGCCGGCCGAGGCGATCGACCTGCTCACCATGGCCCACCTCCAGGCGTGCGGCGCGCGGGTGCTCGGCGTCGAGCTGCGCGCCGCGTTCCAGCTGGCCCGGGTGCGGCTGGAGAGCGGGGACGTCGCTGACGCGTCGCAGACCGCCCACCAGGGCCTCCGGCGCGCCGAATCAGCCGGGCTCGGCCTGGCTCCGTATGGCCTTGACCTGCAGTATCTGCACTACCTGGCGCACTTCGCGGACGGCTGCTGGGATCACGCCCAGGAGCTGGCGGACGGTTTCGGAATCCAGATAACGACCGTGGCCGAGGCCCGGCTGTCCGCGATGGCCCTCTTCATCGACGTCGCCCGCGGCAACGCGTCCATCGCGGAACGCCGCGCCTGGCTGGAGCCATTCTGGCCAGCGGACAGTTTCGCCAGCTACATTGCCCGCGGGCTGCTCGCCGAGCACGCGCTATGGCGCGGCGACACCGCCGCCGCCCTGGCCGACGTCGCCACCACCCTCGGCGAGCCGAAGGAGGGTGGCCACGGGCCGCCGGCCATCCGGGTCGCGGCGGTCGGGCTGGCTGCCCGCGCCGAGCGGGCCAGGCAGCTGCGCGCGGCCGGGGAGCAGCAGGCGGCGCAGGCCGAGGTGGACGCGGCAGGCGTGCTGATCGAGGTCGCCCGGGAGGGCGCGGCCCACCCGCTCCGGCCCAAGTTCGTGCTCGGCGTCGAAGGCCGCGGCTGGCTGGCCCGCGCCGAGGCGGAATGGCGGCGGGCGCAGGGTGACAATGACCCGCAGGCGTGGCGGGATGTCCTGGATACCTTCGGCCCTGGGTTCGTGTACGAGGCGGCCCGGTCCCGGTGGCGGCTGGCCGAGGCGCTCACCGAGGCGGGCCACCGCGACCAGGCCGAGCAGGAATGGCGGCTGGCCGTGGAAGCCGCGGACCAGCTCGGTGCGGGGCCGCTGCGCGCCGCGCTGGCCGACCTTGGCCGCCGGGCCCGGCTCGGCCGGCCGCAACCGGGTGGCTACCAGGGTCCCGGCACGCTGGCCGGGCTGACCGGCCGGGAACGGGAGGTGCTGCGGCTGCTCGTGGCGGGCAACAGCAACCGGGAGATCGCCGCCGCGCTGTTCATCTCCCCGAAAACGGCCAGCGTGCACGTGTCCAATATCCTCGGCAAACTCGGCGCCTCCAGCCGGACCGAGGCGGCCGCCATCGCCCACCGCGAGATGCCCCGCGGCTAACCTGAGCTGCCTGGCTAGCGCGGCCCGGTCCGGCCCGCCCGGCGGGTCACCGGCCCGGCGGGGGCGGCCGGCGTCCCCTGGGTCACCGGCGCGGCGCGAGGGCGTCGAGGATCTCGGCGGCGCGGGCGGTGGCCCCGGCCGGGTCGGCATCGGGCGCGCCGACCAGGGGATCCCAGTTCAGGTCGTAGAAGATCTCGGTCACTCCCTGCTGCGAGAGCCATTCCGTGTCGCCGCGGATGTCGTCGTAGCTGCCCGACAGCAGCACCCGGCCGCCGCCCTCGGGGACCACCAACGGGGCGCCCGCGCGGACCACGCCACGGCAGATGACCCGGATGGCGCTGGGATCACGCCCGGCCTTGCTGGCCGAGTTCTTGATGATCTCGATGCCCTCGCCGATCCGGGACAGATCGGTCCGGCTGGAGGTGACCCAGCCATCCGCGAGGCGGCCAATCCGTTCCAGGGCCTGCGGGACGATCCCGCCCAGGATCACCGGGGGACCAGGGCGCTGCACCGGATGGGGCGCGGTCCGCGCGGCGGGCACGGTGTAGAACTCGCCGCTGAACTCGGCGACCTGATCGGCCCACAGGTGCCGCAGCACCGCGATGAACTCGGCGGCCCGGGCGCCGCGACGCGCCATGCTGGCCCCGGTCAGGGTGAATTCCTCGGGCATCCAGCCGATGCCCAGGCCCAGGTCGAGCCGTCCGCTGGAGAGCACGTCGACGGTGGCCGCCTGCTTGGCGACGATGGCGGGGGAGAGGTACGGCACGTTCAGCACGGCGACGCCGAGCCTGATCCGGGAGGTGACCGCGGCCGTGTAGCCGAGCGCCACCATCGGGTCCAGCACGCTGTGGTACACGGGGTCCATGGCGGATCCCTCGGGGACTATCAGCCGCTGGAAGGTCCACAGGGACGCATAACCGGCCTGTTCCGCCGCGATGGCGAATGAGGCCAGGTTGTCCGGGGTCGCCCACACGCCCGCCACGGGAGCACCAAATCCGATCTGCATTCCCCCCACCCTAGGGAAGACTGGCAGTTACCTGCCAGCCCACCCCTGCCACCTAACGGAGAAAGCATGAACTCTGACCCGCACGCCTGGATCGCCGCCCTGCGGAACTCACATGACCGGCTGGCCTCGCTGGTCGGGCCGCTGACCGCCGAGCAGTTGCGCGCGCAGTCGTTCTGCACGGACTGGAGCATCGCCCAGGTGCTGTCGCACATCGGCAGCGGGGCCGAGATCGGCACGCTGATGCTGGCCTCCGCGCTGGGCGGCACGCCGCTGGACCGGGAGGCGTTCCCGGCCGTCTGGGACACCTGGAACAACCGGAGCCCGGAGGCTCAGGCCGCGGAGTGCCTGACCTGGGACGGGGAGTATGTCCGGCAGGTGGAGCAGCTCACCGACGCTGAGCTGGACGGGATCCATTTCGACTTCTTCGGCATGGAGCTCGATGCGGCGGGCCTGATCGGCCTGCGGCTGTCCGAGCACGCGATGCACACCTGGGATGTCGCGGTCAGCATTGACCCGGCCGCCGTCCTCGCGCCGGACGCGGCGGCACTGCTCATCGGGAACCTGTCGCGGTTCCTCGGCTTCGCGGGCAAGCCATCGGGCGACGCCTTCCGGGTCCGGGTCCTTACCACGGAACCCGATGCTGACTACCTGCTCGTAGTCGCGGACACGGTGACCCTGTCCGACTGGGCGCCGGGCACCGACACCGAGGGCGGGGTCCGGATGCCCACCGAGGCACTGCTGCGCCTGGTCTATGGGCGGCTCGACGCCGGGCACACGCCTGAGGTGTCCGCCGACGGCATTGACCTTGACCGGCTCCGCGCCGTCTTCCCCGGCTTCTAGTTCCCGGGCGGCTGGCTTACCGGGCGGCTGGCTTACCGGGCGGCTGGCCCGCCCGGGCCGGTGCGCCGGGCGGCCCAGTGCGCTGGGCGGCTGAGCGCCGGCGGCAGCTGGGTGCGGTAATCTCCGGTCGCCGCGTCCAGCTGGGACTGGATAAGGAAGATGCTCCTGGTGAGGTCGGCGCCGCCGAGATCAGCACCCCGGAGGTCAGCCCCGGTGAGATCGGCTGACCTCAGGTCGGCGCCGCTGAGGTCAGCACCGATCAGGCAGGCCCCGCGCAGGCTGGCGGCTCGCAGGTCGGCGTGCCGCAGGTCGGCGCCGGTGAGGTCAGCGCCTCTGAGGTCCCGGCGGTGCTGGCGGCCGGCCCGGGCGAGTTCGCTGGTGCGCAGCAGCAGGGCGTTGACGCCGTCCCGGTGCGCGGCCACGTCCAGCTCCATCAGGGCCTCAGGACTGCTGCCGGCCAGGCGCCGCGTGCCGTCGAGCGCGCGGCCGAGTTCCCCGCGCAGCGGACGGGCCGCCGCCAGCGTCAGCGCCTCGGTCAGGTACCAGAGCAGCTCATGGAGCTGCCGCATGATGGTGAACACCTCGAACATGTGCTGGGCGACCTGAGGGGCCTGCCGCCAGTCCTGTCCGGCGAAGGTGACCTGGGACACCTGCTGCCCCGCGCCGAAGCAGTCGTACACAGTGCACCCGGCAAAGCCCTGCTGCCGCAGGCGGGCGTGGATCCCGCAGCGGAAGTCTGGTCGCAGATGGCGGCAGGCCTGCCCGGCTGGCTTGTCGATCGCGAAGTCGGCCGAGGCTGAGAAGGCGGGCGCGACACAGCACAGCCCGAAGCAGCGCTCGCAGTCAGCGTGCAGGCTGAGCTGGCCGTGGCCAGGGGCAGGCTGGGCCTGGTCGGGTCGCTCGGGCAACGTGCCTCTTTCACGACGCTAGGGCGCGGGTGCGCCGGCCCCGGGGTGCTCAGGGGTGTGTCCCGCCCGGATCAGCTCGGTCACGTCGCGGGCACAGCCCCAGGACAAGGTGATGCCTGCGCCGCCGTGGCCGTAGTTGTGCACCAGCAGCTGGCCGGTATCGAGGCGCTCGGCTTCCAGCCGGACCTGCGGCCGGGCGGGGCGCAGGCCGACCCGGTGCGTGATGATCTGGGCCGTGGCCAGGCGGGGGTCGATCGTGGCGCAGTCGCGCAGGATCCGCTGCGCGGCCTGCGGATATGGATCCAGGGACCAGTTCCCGCGCTGCTCGGTCCCGCCGAGCAGGATCGTGTCGCCGTGCGGGAACAGGTAGATCAGTTCCGCGCTGGCGTCGCTGGGCGCGATGAAGAACTCGGTGATGCCGGGATTGACAGCGACGACGACCTGGCCGCGGACCGGGGTGACCGCCGGGTCGGGCACCAGGTCGTGGGCGCCGACGCCGGAGCAGTTCACGATCGCCCCGGCGGAAGTGTCCCGCGCCGCGTCGGCCAGCGAGGTCACCGTGGACGCCTGCACCTGGCCGCCGGCCCGCCGGAACCGGGTGACCAGGTAGTCGAGGTAGACCGGCATGGACGCGACCGGCGCGGTGTAACGCCAGCCGGCCACGAACCCGTCGGGCAGGCCGGCCGGGTCGCACGGGCTGACGGTGCCGAGCACCTGGCCCCAGTGCGGGAACTCGGCGGCGGTCCGCCGGGCCTCGACGCCGCTGGCCATGCGCACGCCGCTCGCGGCGTCATCGGCCAGGGCGGTCAGCGCGGCGAGGGTCTCGCGGCTCCACCGGCTGGCCCGGTGGCTTCTCTCGACCAGGTGCGGGCCCCAGATGGCACCGGCCACCGACGACGTCGTCTGCTGCGGGAGGCGCTCGGCGCGGACCGTCACGGCCAGTCCCGTCTCGGCCAGGCAGACCGCGGTCGTCAGGCCTGATATCCCGGCCCCGACGACCAGGACATCTGGCTCAGCACTTGTCATCCCATGACGGTATCGCCGGCCCCCGTGGGCGGTGGCCGATCGTCGGGGTGCAGTTCGGCGTATAGCCTGAGTAGCGGGTTGAGTCCCGCCAGTCCGGTCACGTTTGCTGGGGAAGCCAGGTCAATGGAAGGGGAATGATGAGTCCGCCGCGGCGACCCAGCCTGAGCACCACTCAGGTTGCCGCCAGCGTGCTGGCCACACTGACGGGCGCGATCGCGGCCTCCTCGCTGGGGGTCACCAGCACGCTCGTCGGCGCTGCCGTAGGCAGCATCGCCAGCACGGTAGGGACCGAGGTGTACCGGCATTACCTCGGGCGCACCCAGGAGCGGCTGCATGGGGCCGTGGTGGCCCGGCGGGGCCGTTCCGTTGCGCGCACCGTGGTCGAGCAGGCAAATCCTGCATCTGCGCAGAACCGGCTAGGGGTGACCAGCCGCCGGGAGGCGGCCGGGCCGGACGCCGCCGAGACGGAGATCCTCCCGGTGCAGCGTCCTGGCGCCGCCGCGCGGGGTGACGGCACCAGCCGGCCGCCCATCAGCCGCAACGATCCGATACACGACGCTCCCACCCAGACCTTCGCCACCGCGAACAGCCGGTCGCAGGGCATCTCGGCGGGAATTCCGGCCGGAGACAGCGGAGCCGGCGGCAATGCGGCCGGAGGCAACGGGGCCGGCGGCCACGGCGGCCAGCGGGGCAGGCCGCGCTGGTTGGTCGCGACGGCCCTCACCGCCGGGGCGTTCGTGGTCGCGGTGATCGCCATCACGCTGCTGGAGCTGGGGGTCGGGAAACCGCTGGACGCGCTGCTGTGGAACAAGCACAGCACGGGCACGACTGTCGGCGGCGCGGTGGGCGGCCAGAAGACGAAGCCCACTCCGACGCCTGCGCCGACCGGGTCGGCCAGCCCTTCCGCGGTGCCGACGACTCCCTCGCCCAGCGTGGTGGTCTCGCCCACCACGGCGCCGAGCTCATCCGCCGGGACACCGACGGCTTCGGTCAGCCCCACTCCGGGCGGCCCGCTGAACTCGGTCCCCACGGGCGCGTCGTCCCCCTGAGCAACCTGGTGTGCCCAGACTTCCCGGGGCCAGGCCTCCCCCCTGGGTTCCTTCGGGCTCTCTTGCGCCATGTAGTTTGGTATGCAAAGCTATTGGCATGAGCGAACAAGGGCAGGGTGGCGGTCCGGGCCGGGAAGCGATGGGGCGACCGGAACCGGAGGAACTGCTGGGTGAACTGGCGGCCATGCGGCGCCGGACCCGGTCGGCGCGGCACGCGTACTGGTTCCCGCTCGTCCTCTTCGGCCTGCTGAGCTGCGCTGCTGTCCCGCTCTATGTCGCGGCGGCGGTGCCCCATCTCCGGCACTGCGTCGTGCTGGCGCCGGGCCACGCTCGCTGCTCTCTGGTGAGCGCGGCCGTGACGAGCGCCGGGAACGAGCCAGTCGTGCTCGGCGGCATGCCCATCGGCGGCAATGGCTTCTACCTTGGCTGGTACTGGCTGGTGGCGCTGGTGCTGGGTTACCTGCTCACGGTGCTGTGGTACCGCTGGCACGCCCGCCAGGCCGGCGTGCAGACCTCGGCCCGCGGTTACCTGGTGATCGGTGTCGCGGCGACCGTGCTGGCCGTCGTGATCCCGCCGCTGGCCAGCCAGATCGGCGTCGTGGCGCGGCTGTGGCGGGACATTCCCGGTAACCTGCTGATCCGCGGCACCTTCGCGTTCCTCATCATCGCCGCTGGCTTGTGGGTGCTGGCCTGGGCCGAGCGCAGTGTCGCCCTGGTCATCACGGCCGCGGTGTACACCGGCACCGCGCTGCTGGCCAGCCTGTACAACGTCGAGAACATCCTGTTCCGGCTGGGCTGGCGGCCGGGGTTCGGTGACCTGTCGCTAACCGCGGCGCCGAACGTGCTGCTGCCCGCGGCCGTGCTGCTGATCGCGGGCGCGGCCGCGTTCGCGGCCCAGCGGCCGCGGCGCCCGGTCAGGCCGTCATGAGCGGCGATGAGCCCCGCCCGCCGGCCGCTGACGACACGCCGCATCCCACCAGCGGCCTGGACGACACGGTCCATCAGCGGCACCGCCTCGGTGTCCTGACCATCACAGCCGAGGCGCAGCGGGCCGACTTCGGTTACCTGCGCGACGCGCTCGGCCTGACTCCCGGCAACCTGTCCCGGCACCTGACCGTGCTGGAAGACGCCGGCCTGGTCCAGGTCGAGAAGGGCTACGAGGGACGCAGGCCGAGGACCTGGGTGCGGATCACCAGCGACGGGCGCGCGGCGCTCGCGACTGAACTGTCGGCACTGACCGAACTGGTCCGCCGGCATACCGGGCCCAACGGGGCTTCGGGGAAGCAGTCCTGACCGATCACATATGTCCGCTATAGGGTTTGCGCGTTATCTGTGGTGTCATCGGCATAATGCGGCTTCCGCAACTGATACGTGAATCCTTAGTCGCCACTCTCCATTCCGCAGGCTGGCTAATGGCGTAATCTATGGCTATCACGGCTGGGGGGCCGGCTAGGAGGGAAGACGCGATGGATTCCGACCTGCGCGTGCACTGGATCACCCGGAAGTACGCTGGTGAGCCCGTGTTCGAGACCGCCGTCAACGCGCTGGGCGCCGAGTGGTTATTTGACTCCCGTATCCCGCCTCCGGTGCTCCCCGTGCGGCCGCCGGCGCGCAGGCGGCGCAAGCGCACAAAGACACCCGCGGCCCGGGTCGCAGGTGATCGCATTTACGAAGGCCGCTAAGAAATGCGGCGGACGTCAGCCGTCATTGAAACCGGCTGATTTCATGGTTAGCGCACTCATGATTAGCGTACTGGCCCGCGACTGAGGGTGGCCCGCTGCCTACGGTGGGCACGCATCCCCGCACGAGCTGCGCGGCCGGCCTGCCCGGCCAGGAGGCGACGCTGACCCGGCCGCCCGTGCCATCCTGATGTGATGTCGAAGCGAATCTGCGTGACCGGCGCGAGCGGCCGGGCCGGCCGGGTCACGGTGGCCGAACTGCTCAGCCATGGCTACCAGGTGGTGGCCACCGACCGGGTCATGCCGGCCGAGTATCTCGGGGTCAGGCCGCTGCTGGCCGACCTGACCGACTACGGCCAGGCCGTCGAGGTGCTGGCGGGCACCGACGCCGTGGTTCACCTGGCCAACATCCCGGCTCCGGGGATCCATACCCCCGCGACCACGTTCCACGCCAACATGGCCATGAACTTCAACGTCTTCTCCGCGGCGGCGCAGGCCCGGCTGGACCGGGTGGTGTGGGCGTCCAGCGAGACCACCCTGGGCCTGCCCTTCGACGTGCCGCCGCGCTACGCGCCGGTGGACGAGGAGCACTACCCGGTGCCGACGAGCACCTACGCGCTGTCCAAGGTGGCCAGCGAGACCATCGCCACCCACATCGCGGACTGGTCCAAGATCCCGTTCATCGGCTTGCGCTTCTCCAACATCCTGGGTCCCCGGGACTACCAGGACTTCCCCGCGTACTGGGCCGACGCGCAGTTGCGCAAATGGAACCTGTGGGGCTACATCGACGAGCGCGACGCCGCGGCGGCCTGCCGGCTCGCCCTGGAAGCCCCCGCCCAGGGCGCCGCCAGCTACATCATCGCCGCGGCGGACACGGTGATGAACCGGCCGTCCGCCGACCTGCTCGCCGAGGTCTTCCCCGGAGTCGCGCTGACCCGTGATGTCGGCGAGTTCGGCACGCTGCTGGCCATCGGCCGGGCCGGCGCGGCGCTCGGCTTCGCTCCGCGGCATTCCTGGCGCGATCATGTGGCTCCAGCAGGCTCGTTATCAGGCGCGGGAACTCCGGCCCAGCCGTGAGCCGTCGGGCGCCGCGCGCCGGTGATCTCGGTTTAATCACGAATCGGCACCAAGTGGTGCTACGGGCCTTGCCGGCGGCTTGGTCCTGCCCTTGAATCAGGGTTCATAATCTGGCAGAGTCGCCTAACTGATCAGGACTTTCCTGGTGAATGATGGTTCATCGAACGCCCCTCCGCCAGCGTCGGCGGGGGCCGGGCCCGGGGTGCTCGAGGTGCACGGCGTCACGGTCCGCTTTGGCGGCCTGACCGCGCTGGACGATGTCTCGTTCGCGGCCCGGGCCGGCCAGGTCACCGGGATCATCGGCCCGAACGGAGCGGGGAAGACGACGCTGCTCAATGCGGCGTGCGGCTTCGTCAGGCCGCAGTCGGGCGCGATCCGCTTCGGCGGGCAGGATCTCACCGGGCTCAGGCCGCACCGACTGGCCGGCCTGGGGGTCGCCCGCACCATGCAGGGAGTCGGCCTGTTCCGTGGCCTCTCGGTCCTGGAGAACGTCATGGTCGGCGCGACGTCCCAGGCGCGGGCCGGGTTCTGGCCCGCGCTGCTGGGCTTGCCCAGATCGGACCGGGACGAACGGCGGCTGCGGGAGCAGGCGACGGCGGCACTGGCCCGGGTGAATGCCGCGGACCTGGCTGAGGAGATGCCCGAGACGCTGGCGTACGGCCTCCGGAAGCGGGTCGCGCTGGCCCGTGCCCTGGTCGGGCGGCCCCGCCTGCTGCTGCTCGATGAGCCGGCCAGCGGCCTGTCCGAGACCGAGCTGCCCGAGCTCGGCGAGATGATCTCCGGGCTCGCCGCGGATACCTGCGTGGTGGTGATCGAGCACCGGATGGACCTGATGATGTCGGTCTGCGACACGATCTTCGTGCTGGATTTCGGCAAGCTGATCGCAGCCGGAACGCCGGAGCAGGTGCAGGCGGATCCTGCGGTGACCGCGGCGTACCTGGGAGCCGAGATCAGCGCGGCCCCGGGTGGCGCGGCCCCGGGTGGCGCGGCTGAGCGCGAGGAGGGGCCGGGCGATGGCTGACGGGGCGGCGCTGGCCGTCGAGGGGATGGTCGCCGGGTACGGCGGGGTCCTGGTGCTCGACGGGGTCTCGGTCTCGGCCCGGCCAGCATCGATCACCGCGGTGCTCGGCGCGAACGGGGCCGGCAAGACCACGCTGCTGCGCGCGATCAGCGGCCTGATCCGGCCCCGGCAGGGACAGGTTCTCATCGACGGCACGAACCTGGCCCGCCGCAAGCCCGAGGACATCGCCCGGGCGGGCCTAGCGCACGTGCCCGAGGGGCAGGGAGTGATCACCGAGCTCACCGTGGAGGAGAACCTGCGGCTGGGCGCGCTGCCGCGGCGCGGTTCCGCGGCCCGGTCGGCCGCGCTGAGCGATGCTTACCGGCGGTTCCCGGTGCTGTCCGAGCGGAGGCGGCGCGCGGCGGGCACGCTGTCCGGCGGCGAGCGGCAGATCCTGGTGATCGCCCGGGCGCTGATGGCGGCGCCACGGGTGCTGCTGCTGGACGAGCCGTCGCTGGGCCTGGCCCCCAGGATGGTCGCGCAGGTCATGGGCCTGGTGCGGCAGTTGCGCGATGAAGCGGGGCTCACCGTCCTGCTGGTCGAGCAGAACGCGCGCAGTGCCCTGGACATCGCCGACAAGGGCCTGGTGCTGAACCTCGGCCAGGTGGTGGCCGAGGACGACGCGGCCGCGCTCGCGGCGGATGTCGCGCTGCGCCGTCACTATCTGGGCTTTTAGGGGAGGCGGGCATGCAGGAGTTCCTCGAGTTCACCCTCGGCGGGATCGGCGTCGGCATGATCTACGCCGCGATAGCACTGTCGCTCGTGCTGATCTGGAGGGGCACCCGGGTCCTGAACTACTCCCAGGGCGGGATGGCGATGTTCACCACCTATGTCGCGTGGCTCGTCATCAGGCACACCGGGAATTACTGGGCGGGCTTCGCCGTGGCCCTGGCCTCGGGGCTGGTGCTCGGCGCGATCCTTGAGCGCACGGTCGTCCGGTCCACCGAGGGCAAGTCGCCGCTGAACTCGGTGATTGTGACGATCGGCCTGCTCATCTTCCTTGAAGGGCTGGCCGGGATCATCTACGGCGGCCAGTTCCGCTCGTTCCCTTCGGCCTTCTCGGTCACCGGGCTGAAGATCGGGAGCGTCGCGCTCGGCATCTCCAGCAGCGACGCGTTCACCGCCGCCGCCGTGCTCGGCGCGGCGCTGGCGCTGGCCCTGGTGTTCCGGTTCACGTCGGTGGGCCTGCGGCTGCGCGCGACGGCGTTCAGCCCCGGCGTCGCGCGGCTGCTCGGGGTCAGGATCGGCCGGGTGCTGACCCTCGGCTGGGCGCTGGCCGGGCTGTTCGGCGCGCTGGCCGGGGTGCTGGTCACGCCGTCCACGTTCCTCTACCCGAACAGCATGGACTCGATCTTCGTCCTGGGCTTCACCGCCGCGGTGATCGGCGGGCTGGACAGCCCGGTTGGTGCCGTCGCCGGCGGGGTGCTGCTCGGCGTTGTGCTCAGCTACGCCGGCGGCTACCTGGGCAGCGACCTGGTGCTGGTCTACGGCCTGGTGGTGCTCGCGCTGGTCCTGATGATCCGGCCGACCGGCCTGTTCTCGGCCGCAGCCAGCCGGAGGGTGTGATCATGACCCTCGCCCGCCATCTGGCCGCCGCGCTGGTCATCGCCCTGGTCATCGCGGTGCTGTCCGTCAAGCTTGCCCCCTACCGCGACTACCAGCTGGCCGAGGTCGCCGCGTACGTCGTCGCGGTGGCCGGGCTCACCGTGCTGATCGGGCTGAGCGGCCAGATCTCGATCGGCAACGGTGCCTTCATGGCGATCGGCGCCTATGCCTCGGCGCTGCTGCTGCTGCACCTGGGCTGGCCCATCGAGCTGGTCCTGGCGGCGAGCGCCGTCGTGGCCGCCCTGGCCGGCGCGATCTTCGGAGTCGCCGCGGCCCGGCTGCGCGGCCCGTACCTGGCCGGGGCCACGCTGATGCTGGCGGTCGCCCTGCCGTCAGTGGCGGACCAGTACACCAGCGTATTCGGGGGCGACCAGGGGCTCGGCGTGACGATCACGACGCCTGCCTTCCTCGGCGCCAGCTTCCCGCCCACCCGCTGGCTGGCCTGGCTTACCTGCGCGGTGGCGCTGATCGCCCTGGTGCTGCTGGCCAACCTCAGCCGCAGCAGAGTCGGCCGCAGCTGGCGGGCGGTGCGGGACGACGAGGTGGCCGCGTCCCTGGCCGGCCTGAACGTGGCCCGGCTGCAGGTTCTCGCGTTCGTGGTGAGCGCCGCCTGTGCGGGCCTGTCCGGCGCCCTGCTCGCCGTCGTCTCGGGAATCGTCGCCCCGGGCGCCTACACGCTCGCGCTGTCCATCGCGCTGCTCACCGCGGCGGTGGTCGGCGGCCTCGGCAGCCTGGCCGGGGCCCTCTGGGGCAGCCTGGTCCTGGTCCTGGTGCCCAGTTACCTGACCAATGTGGCGGCCAGCCACGGCCTGTCCGGGGCGGCGAGCTCCAGCGTCCCGATCGCCGCCTACGGGGTTGTTCTCATCGTCGTCATGCTCGTCTTCCCCGCGGGTATCCAGGGCGGCCTGCGCCGGCTGTTCGGGCCCGCCGCGCCCGCCGCAGGTGGGCCATTCACCGCATTGCGCCGGCGCGGGCCGGCCAGTGAACACCAGGAAGAAGGCATCATATGAAAAGATCACGCCGGGTGAACCTGGCGGCCGTCGCCGGAATCGCCGCCACGGCCATGGTGGTCGCCGCCTGCAGCTCGGGCGGCAGCTCAGGCTCATCCTCGGCCTCGTCCTCGGCAACTGCCCTCACGGCATCCGCGCCGGGCATCACCGCGACCACGATCACCATCGGCAGCCACCAGCCGCTCACCGGTGTCGCCGCGCCCGGGTACGACGAGATCGCACCTGCATCCACCGCCTACTTCGACTACGTCAACGCGCATGGCGGGATCTACGGGCGCAAGATCATCTATAAGTATCTGAACGACCAGTACAACCCGACCATCACCTCGACCGTCGTGCACCAGCTAGTGCTGCAGGACAACGTCTACGCCATCTTCAACGGCCTGGGCACGCCTACCCATCTCGCGGTCGCGCCGTACCTGAACACGCAGAAGGTGCCCGACGTGTTCGTCGCCTCCGGCTGCGAATGCTGGAACGACACGGCGAAATTGCCCGACACGTCCGGCTGGCAGCTCGACTACGTCCGCGAGGGCAAGATCCTGGGCAACTACATCAAGCAGCACTTCAAGGGCAAGAAGATCGGCTACTTCTACCAGGACGACGAGTTCGGCCAGGACGGCGTCAAGGGCCTCAACTACGAGATCCCGAAGTCCCAGGTCGTGGCCAGCGAGAGCTACAATCCGGCGGTGACCAACGTCGCGCCGCAGGTGACAGCGCTGAAGGCGGCCGGAGCTCAGGTCGTCGTGTCGTTCTCAGTCCCCGCCTTCACCGCACTGCTGAAGCTCACCAGCCTGAAGCTCAGCTTCAACCCGCAGCTCGTGGTCAGCGACGTGGGCTCCGACCCGATCACCCTGGCCGGGCTGCTCGCGTCGTTCGCGAAGAACAAAACGGCGGGCTTCGGCAACTCCCTGACCCAGGGCATCATCACCGATGGCTACCTGCCCTCACTCGGCAGCACCAGCAACACCTGGATTCAGCTGTTCCAGAAGATCCACACCCAGTACATCCCGAAGCTGCCGCTGGACGGCAACGTGGCCTACGGCCTCGCGGTCGGCTACACGTTCGTCCAGGCCATGTTCAAGGCCGGGCGCAACCCGACCAGGCAGGACCTGGTCAGCGCGATCAACAGCGGGCTGCCGCAGGGGGTCTCCGTGGCGCCGTACGCCTACTCGGCGTCCAACCATGACGGCATCACGGGCGCCTACATGGCCGTCGTCAAGAACGGCGCCCTGGTGCCGGCCGGCCCGACCCTGGTGACCGACACCACCCCGACCGGAGCGGTGACGAGCTTCACCGCGGCGCAGCCGGCGGCCCCGGCCAGCGGGATACCGTCGCCCTGATCACGGAGTGCCGGCCGCCCGTGGACCCACGGGCGGCCGGCTCGCCGGCGACGCGGGACCGGCCGCCGCTCGCCTGCTCAGAATCCAGGACGGAGTACTCAGCGTGACTGTCGCAGCCAGCCGCAGGTTCGCGGCAGGCGATGACCGGCCACCGGCCGAGCGGCTGCTCGGTGCCGCCGAGCGGCTGTTCGGCGAGCGGAGTTACCAGCGGACGTCGGTGGCCGGCATCTGTGCCCGGGCCGGCATGGCGACCGGCAGCTTCTACGCCCACTTCGGCTCGAAAGCGGAGATCTTCGCGGCGGTCGTCCGGCGGATCAACGCCGATCTCCGGATGGCCATGAAGGAGGCCATCGAGCAGGCCGGCGACGGGCAGCGCGATATCGAGCGGGCGTCGTTCCGCGCGTTCTTTGACATGCTGTCCCGCCGCCCGTGGATGGACCGCATCGTGCGGGAGTCCGAGTTCGTCGCGCCCGGCCTGTTCCGCGAGTACTACGAGCACCTGGCGCGGGGCTACGCCCGCGGCGTGCGCCAGGCTCAGCTGGCGGGCGAGGTGGACGCGCGGTATGACCCGGAGGTCATCGCCTTCATGTACACCGGCATCGGCAACTTCCTCGGCATGCGCTGGGCCGACTGGACGGCGGGTGGCCAGGTCCCCGACGACGTGCTGGACGATCTCCTGGAGGTTCTCCGGCGGGGCCTGCCCCCCAAGCGGGCCGGGGACGTATCGTCGTAGCCATGGCTGACGGGATCGCCTCGCCCCGGACGATCCCGGAACTGCTGCTGGCGGCAGCAAGCCGGGACCCGGGCGGCGTCTGGGTGCGCTCGGACGAGGGGACGCTGACGTTCTCCGCCGCGGCGGCACAGGTCGCCGCGACCGCCCGCGCCCTCCGTGATGCCGGGGTGCGCCACCGGGACCTGGTCATGGTCACCGCGCGGACCACCCCGCCGTATCTGATCTGCTGGCTGGCCGTCGCCGCGCTGGGGGCGGTTACCGTGTCCGTCAACCCACGCAGCGCGCCCGCCGAGCTCGCCGGGCTGGTCCAGCAGACGCAGCCGCGGGCGATCATCACCGACCGGGACCTCGGGCCGCTCGTGACTGAGGCCAAGGTGGCCGACCTGCCCCCGCTCGGCGTGCTGGACGCAGCGGAGCTGACCGCGGGCTGGGCCGCCGCTAACGGGGCGGGCGCTGGCGCCGGGTCCGGGAGCCTGCCGGACGCCTCGGTGCGGGCGGACGATCTCGCCGTCCTCATCCCGACCTCCGGCACGACGGGCCGGTCCAAGCTGGTCATGCAGACCCACCGCGCGTACGTGATGGCTGGTGCGGGCTTCCCGTACTGGATGGAGCTGACGGCCGCCGACCGGCTGATGACCTCGCTGCCGCTGTTCCACATCAACGCCCCCGCCTACTCGGTGATGGGCTCACTGGCCAGCGGGGCCGGGCTGATCTTGCTGCCACGGTTTTCGGCCAGCGGGTTCCTCGACTCGGCACGCAGGCACGGCGCGACCGAGTTCAACGCCATCGGGGCGATGCTGGAGATCCTCATGCGCCAGCCGCCCCGGCCGGACGACGCGGACACGCCACTGCGACTGTGTTACACCGGCCCGGCCCCGGCCCGGGAGCGCCAGGAGGAGATGGAGCGCCGGTTCGGCCTGCGCATTGTCGTGGGGTACGCGATGTCGGAAAGCCCGTACGGGCTCATCTGGCCCCGCGGCACCCGCCTGTTCGGCACGCTGGGCACGCTGCGCCAGCATCCCACCCTGGGCGTCGTCAACGAGGGCCGCGTGGTGGATGACGACGGCCAGGACCTCGGGCCCGGCGAAACCGGTGAACTGCTGCTCCGCAACCCCGTCGTGACCCCCGGGTACTGGGGGATGCCGGAGGAGACCGCCGCCGCGATCACCGGCGGCTGGCTGCACACCGGTGACCTGGTCACCGCGGACGAGGCCGGCACGTACACCTTCGTGGCGCGGAAGAAGGAGGTGCTGCGCCGCCGGGGCGAGAACCTCTCCCCGGCCGAGGTGGAGGAAGCGCTGGCCGGGCACCCGGCCGTGCTGGAGGCCGCCGTGATCGGGGTTCCCTCGGAGCTGTCCGAGGAGGAGGTGAAGGCGTTCGTGGTGGCGGTGCCGGGCGCCATCCCCGACTTCGCCGAGTTGCGGGCGCACGCGGCCGCCCGGCTCGCCGCTTTCAAGGTGCCCCGCTACTGGCAGCTCATCGACGAGCTGCCGCGCACCCCGACGGCGCGGGTGGCCAAGCACCGGCTGCCGCAGGGGCATCAGCCGGGGGAGTACGACGCGGAGGCCGGCCCCGGCTGATGTCCCTGGGCAGCGGCGGTCAGATCCGGAAGAACAGGTTGAGGAACCGGTCGGCGACGTCCAGGTCACCGCGGACGGTACCGGAATTGCTCCGGCCGAACGCGGTGAGCACCAGGCTGCCCGGGTCGAAATCGATCACGGTCGGCAGGTCGCTGACGTCGCCCTGCTCGTAGGACATGGCCCGGTCGGCCACGGTGATCCGGTAGCTGCCGGCGTTGCGGCCGCTGACGGTGATGCCCAGGCTGAAGGGCGACGGGTCGGTGTCCGCGCGGACCGTTGACTGCCAGATGATGAACATGAACGGCACCAGCAGGTCGGCCGCGTCGGCCGGCAGGCCGTGCGCTCGCCCGGTGCCCTGGCGGATGTCCCAGGAGTGCACGGTGAAGTCCATCAGCTGGCCGGCCGCATAGATGAAGGCCGGGACCGGGCCCATGTAGCTGTGCGGGACGATGAGACCCGCCCACTCCTCGGCGGTCAGCGGCTCAAGGATGCCCATCATCTGGTCGAGGTCGGCCCTGGCCCGGGCAATCAGTTCCTGCTGGGACAGGGTCCGGAACCCGATCGCCGACTTACCCGCGAGCTCGTGCATGACGGTGAGGCCGTGTGCGGTGGCCTCCCCGCCGCCGCGGGCGGTCTCGAACGCGGTGAAGTAGCCCTCCGTCGTGTCCACGATGTGGCCTACCACGTCACGGACGGCCCAGCTCTCGCAGGCCGTCGGGGCTTCCCAGACACCAGGCTGCTCCGCCATCTCGAACAGCCGGCCAGCCTCCTCGCGCACCACGCGCAGGATGGTGTCCTTGCCCTCGTAGGACATTGCGTCCCAAGCACTCATCTGCCGTCCACCTCTCTGTGATCGAACAGTACGAACGACAGCGCACTCGAACGCCGCGTGTCAATGCCTGGCCGGTGGCTTCCGCAGGTTTCCGTGGGCCCGGCCGCCCACTGTGCCCGGAACAGTGCCGGGCCGCCCCGGCGTTGGGTGATGGAGACAAAACCCTGGGCTAAAAGCCTGCTCTAACCTATTAATCAGATCGAGATAATGAGTTATTATTCCTCCGCAGCTCCGCTGCGCGAAGGAGGCCCTCGTGGCTCTGCCGGACTTCCTGATCATCGGTGCCCCCAAGGCGGGCACCACGGCGCTGCATGCGGCGCTCGCCGGGCATCCCGCACTGTTCATGTCGCCGGTCAAGGAGCCGAAGTTCTTCCTGACCGATGGCCCGCCGCCCACCAGGGGCGGGGGACCGGGCGACATCCCGACCTACCGCGAGCATGTCTGGCGGCGGGCGGACTACGAAGCGCTCTTCGCGGCCGCCCCCGCCGGGTTGCTGCGCGGCGAGTCCACGCCCTTCTACCTGTATGACCGGCCGGCCCAGCGCCGGATCCGGGAGCTTATCCCGGATGTCAAGATGATCGCGATGCTGCGTGACCCGGTGGAGCGCGCGCACTCGAACTGGACCCACCTGTGGTCCGCAGGCCTTGATCCCATCGACGACTTCGTCGCGGCCTGCGCGGATGAGGACCGGCGGGTCGCCGCGGGCTGGGCCTTGTTCTGGCACTACACCAGGCTGGGCCGGTACGGCGAGCAACTTGAGCACCTGTACACGCTGTTCCCCCGGGAACACGTCCACGTGCTGCGGTACCGGTCGCTGGTTGATTCGCCCGCCGAGACGCTGGACTCCATCTGTGCCTTCCTGGGCGTGCCGCAGCGGGTCATCACCAAGGTGCCCAGGGAGAACGTCACGGCGCACCCCAGGAGATCGTTCAGCCATCTGGCGGTGTCGCAGGCGGTGCGCGGCATCGCGGCGGTGGGCCGGCACCTGCCGCACACCGCGGGAGCGGCCATGGCCGCGCCCCTCGAGCGGATCCTGCAGCAGAAGGCGCCCAGCCGGCAGCCGCTCACCTGGCAGCAACGCCAGGCGCTGCTGCCGTACTTCGACACGGACGTCCGGCTGCTTGAGAAGGTCACCCAGTCGGACTTCAGCGACTGGCTGCGGCCCAGGGAGCGCTCGGGGGGACTGGTCGGCGAGCGGCCGCCCGGGCAGCGGCAGGCACGTAACGGCCGCCCTGCCCCCCGGCCCTGACCGGAGGGCTCACCGGAGGCCGGGCCAGCGGGCGCCGGTCACCGGCCCGGCGTGCGTCAGCGCAGTTCGGTGCGCAGGGCGTGTGAGCCGTCGGCGGCGGTCATCTCGTAATAGAGCCGCCGGCTGCCATCGGGCAGCGGGAGAATGTCCAGGTAGCGCAAGCCGCCACCCGCGTGCGGCGACTCGGCGAACGGGACGGATCCGAGGGCGGACAGGCCCGCTGGCTCGGTCCCGGTGGCGACGCCGGTGCGCTCCTCGTAATTTTCTGCGGCGCTGGCCCGGCCGTCGTAATAGGCCACGATGGTGCCGCCCGTGTAGCAGACCGCGCTGACCCGGGTGCCTCGCGAGTCCCACAGGCCAGGACGGCCGTTCAGCGCGGTCCCCTGCCAGGTCCACGCCCGCCCGTCGTGGCTGGTGGCGTGGTCGGTCACCATCTGGTCCGCCTCGTCGGGATCGGCCAGCGGATGACAGGACGCCCAGAGCTGCCAGGTCCCGTCCCGGTGCCGGATCACCGGGTCCTTGACCCCGGCCTTGGTGTCGCCCGGCAGGACGACCTGCCTGCTGCGGGCGTCGAATTCGGCCGGGTGGGCCGCCTCGATCAACTCGACCCGCCAGTGCTTGGTGCCCGGGGTCGCGCAGCTGAGGTAGAGCCGCCAGGAGCCCTGCGGGGTTCGCACCAGCGACGGCCGCTCCAGCGAGTCCGTGCCCACGAGTTCGCGGCCGATGCTGAGCAGCGTCTCGAAGTGCTCGCCGTCGGCGGACCGGGCTATGGCCACGGCGTATCCCCGGCCGTGGCCGATCGGGCGGAGCAGCCGGTAGGCCAGG
>Ga0265338_10003674_pt1 | contig 21387 bp, 27 predicted proteins | sample 42126metaG_FD_193579 | JGI IMG/M metagenome (GOLD analysis project Ga0265338, IMG submission 193579) | Rhizosphere microbial communities from Carex aquatilis grown in University of Washington, Seatle, WA, United States - 4-21-26 metaG | ecosystem: Host-associated > Plants > Roots > Rhizosphere... | reverse complement strand
CTGATACGGCGGCGGCGTTAGCGGCTCTCGCGCGGAAGCACGGCGAGCCCGAGCCTGCGTTCGACGTCGAGGAGGTCTACGAGCGGCGCAACGCTCCCGAGGTGGCCGAGTCGTACGACGAGGGGCTGCTCGAAGGCGACCCGGGAGACGAGCCGGACGAGCCGGAGCCCGAGGTGCATTCGCCGCTCGACTCCGTGCCGGCGACGGAGACGGACCCGCGGATGCGGACGAAGCCGACGATCGGGTCGGTGCAGCCGACGGAGAACGAGGATCTCGTCGGCTGGAAGCAGCCGCGGAATATCCTCGACGTGTACGCGCGCTACTCGTTCGGGGACGGGCAGCACTTCCTTCGCGTCGAGCGCATCGAGCCGAAGGTGTGGGGAGGGATTGCGTGCGCGGGTCCGCTCGGTGAGATCCGGCGCCCGATCACGGAGAAAGAATTCTGCGACTACTACGGGGGCCGCGTGTACATGCTGCAGGTGTACGGCCCGGACCCGCGCGGTCGCCGCGACAACTCGACTGGGCTTCCCATCGTGAAGGCGAAGACCGAGCCCTTCCGCTTCATCGTCCCGCATCATCCGCCGAATCTCGCGGTGAGGCCGGGCAGCATTCCCTTGACCAACGGAGAACCGCAGATGCACCCGTCGCAGATCCCAGGCTTCCAGGCACACCTTCCATCTACGCCAGCGGATGCGGCCATCTTCAAGACGCAGACCGACTTCATGCAGAATCTGCTCACCTCGAAGGATGCGGAGGTGGAGCGGCTGCGCAAGGACTCAGGCACCCCCGGCAAGGACCTCCTCAGCATCGTGCACGACACGAGCAAGGACGCGCTCACTCAGGCGAACGCTGCGGCGGCTCTTCGTGAGAAGTCGCTGATGGAGCAGATGGACCGCGAGCGGGAGGAGAAGAAGGAGGCGGCGCTCCGTGCCGAGGCAGAGCGAAAGGAGCTGACCGCGAAGTTCGAGGCGCTCACGGCGCAGCTCCAGGCGCTGCAGAGCCAGCCGCGGGAGAGCCCGCTCAAGGAAGCGGCGGCCTTCATGGAGAAGGTGAACCCGGCGAAGACGGCGGAGGACGAGGTCATCCGGCTCCGCGCGTCGCACCAGGAGGAGCTGAACCGCGTTCGGGAGCAGCACCGCGACGCGATGTTCCAAGCGAACGAGCGGCACACGGACGAGCTGAAGCGGCTTCGTGACCGCATCGACGAGGACGAGAAGCACGCGCGCATCCGTCTCGAAGACGCGGAGAAGCGTCACCGCGAGCGGGAGACGGAGCTACGGACTCAGGCCGAGCAGATCCGTCGTGACGAGCGGGAGCAGACGGCGACGCGCCTGAAGGATCAGGAGGACCGATACAAGGACCGCCTGAGCGACCAGCAGAAGGCGTTCGAGCGCGAGCTGCGGATGCAGACCGAGCAGCACGGCACGCGCACCGAGGTGACGGCGAGCAAGTGGGACACGCAGATCCAGACGCAGAAGGAGACGATCGCTCGTCTGAACGAGGAGGTCGAGGAGCTGAAGGAGGAGCTGGAGAAGTCGAAGGACCCGGTCGCCGTGATGGAGAAGGCGGAGAAGACGGCGACGGCGCTCGGCTACTCGAAGGAGAGCCCGGACGCCAACCAGACGACGGGCGAGCGCTTCGTCGGGATGCTCGGGATGGGTTTCGGGAAGGCGCTGGAGACGGTCCCCGACTGGCTTCCGAAGGCGCTGGCGAGCCTCGGCGAGGGCCGCGCTCGTGCCGCCGCCGAAGCTCCGCGGCAGCTCCCGCAGGGGGCGCCTGGCCAGGGGCAGGGCCAGCAGCGCCAGGCTCCTCGTCAGCAGAGCCGTCGCACGGTCTCGTGGGCGACGCAGGGCTCGGTGCCCATAGCGGGGCAGGTCCCCATCACGCCGCCCGATTCACCGCCGGTGCAGCAGCACACGCCGCCGCCCGCTCCGGGACAGGCGGCTCCCGTCCAGGCCGAGCCGCTGCCGGCACAGACACCCACCGCGCCCGAGCAGGCTCAGCAGCCGATGCCGCAGGCGGCTCCGATGCAGCCCGCGCCCGAGCAGCAGGCACCCGAGCAGCAATCGAACGGGCAGGTGCAGGCGGCGCTCGGCATCTTCGGGCCGCAGGCGATCCAGGAGTTCCGTGCGCACCTGGAGAGCGCGATCACCGCGGGGTTCCCGCCCGATGCGTTCGCCGATCAATTCACTGCCGCGTGGCCCGAACCGAGTGGCGTGCTCGTCTCGCAGCACAAGCCCGAGGAGCTGTTCGCGTTCGTGAAGACGATGCCGAACGGGACCGAATCGGTGATCTTGCGGCGTGACGGCAAGCGCTGGGTCGAGAAGATGTGGCAGCGGGTGCAGGCGCTGCATCAGCAGAGAGCGCAGGCAGCGCAGCAAGGTGCGGCGTCGTGAAGATTTCCACCACGTACGAGTTGGATTGGGGGGAAGAAATTCCGTACAAGGTCATCCTCAAGGACGGCAAACGGACTGGGACTGGCGCCGAACCGAGGACCAACTACGAGATCCGGGTCGAGCAGATCAACACGATGATTCCTCGGCTCATGATCGCTCACGGCTCTGCGGTGCGTTTTGCCATAAACGGAGAAGAGACGATGCGAATCGTTGCTCCTCACCAAATCAGGGAAGTCGGCTACGCCTTGTCTCCGGAGACTCTCACCGAGGCCTGTGTGCTCCACGAGCAGATGATGAAAAAGCTCGAAGCGCTGGTGGCAGAGCACGATGCGCAGCAGGGGGCGCCGCCGTGAGCGGCGAGCCGCATCTCGACTACCGAGAGACAGCGATGCTCCGAGCCGCGCTGGAGCAGCACGGCTACGAGCGCGACATCGGGAAGCCGGGTGATGAGGGGTACGGCCTGGAGATGTGGGTTCCGGTCGAGGGAAGCCTCGCTCCCTCTTCGGTCTGGTACTTCAGTGCTCGCTCCGAGAGTCGCACGGTCGTCACACACGTGGACACGGCGCGAGGAAAGACGATCGCGTACCACGAGGCGCTCGCGATCCTGGAGCACCAATGAGCTGGTGGGCGTACTGCGTCAACGCGGACCTCGAACACTGTGAGGGGCAGTTCGATACGTCTGCCGAGGCGTCCGAGCACGCACGCTACGTTGACGTCGGTGAGTTCTGGGTTGCCGAATGCGAGGAGGACCCAGACGGAGCGGATGACGATGCTGTTCGGCTTCTGTCGGAGCCGGTGAAGTTTTCGGAGAGCCCGTGAGAGCCAGGCCAGGCAAGAAGAGAAAGGCCCCGCCGTACCCGCTGGTCGCGTGCGACGACCATGCAGGGGACCCGCTGCCGGGCTACGTGGTCTGCGTGCACGCCATCGCGAATCCGAAGATCGATCTGGGTCCCATCGAGCATTCGACAAAGGAGAGCGTCGGCGTGGTGCTCTGCACTGCCTGCGCGGCGCACCCGGATCTGCCGGTGGAGAAGATCAAGACGGCGTGTGCGCACTTCGTGAACGAAACGTTCGGTGTCCCGCTCTGATCTCTACTGCTCGGGCTGCCTCACGTTCCACCCGGTGAGCCGCTTCCACCGGGACCGCGCGCGGAAGCGCGGCTACCGGTACGAGTGCAAGATGGCGCGGAGCGAGACGCGCCCCGTCCGCCCTGCGACCCCGCTCCCTCCCTGCACGTGCGGCCTTCGCGCCCGGCACGCGCGGCACTTAGCGAATTGCCCGCGCCGCGATCGCCGAGACCGCCGGTTGCGCCGCAGTCCGTCTCGCGCGTAGACTTCTGCTCATGTTCCACGGCACAGGGCTCGGTCACGGTGGCGGCGGTGGCGGCGGGCACGGCGGCGGGGGCCACGGTGGAGGCGGCGGCGGGGGTGGTCACCACGGAGGCGGCGGCGGGCACCACGGTGGACATGGTCACGGCGGCGGTACCAGATTCGTCCAAGGAGGTGGCTGGGGAGCACCTTGGTACGGTGGTGGGTACTCTGATGTGTACGTTCTGCCGACACCGTGTGCCATCTACGATCGGAACGGCGAGTGCGTGTGCGCGGCGATGAGCGCGAACGGCGTGTGTCTTCATGGACTTGGTGACGATGCGCAAGCGTCGGCGACGGGCTCATCGACGACGTGGATTGCAGGCGGACTGCTCGTCGGTCTCGCGATCGTCGCGCTCGCGATCGACAAGAAGGGACCGGCTCCTCTTCGTCGTGCGGCTTGAGTCGAAGGCCGACCGCAGCTAGAGTGGACGATGTAGGGCGCTCCCGACTCCCTCATCGGGAGTCGTGTATGCAACGCACAGAGCCGACCACGATTCAGCCGGGAGAAACCGCTCCGGTCACCGAATCGGACCTCCTCGTCAGCGTGCTGTCCGAGCAGATCGCCGCCTCCGAGCGACAGACCGAGGCGATCGGAGCGCTCGCGCGTCTCGTCTCGAAGGGCGACAGCGCAGCGGCGCTCGCGGCGAGCGACGCCGCTCAGGCAGCGCGGGACGCCGCCCAAGCAGCTCGCTCTGCGGAGGCCGCGGTGAGAGCGTTCGCCGAGCAGAGCGGAAACCGCGCGTTCGCTGAGAAAGAGAACGCGAAGCAGATGGAGAAGCTCCAGCAGTCGGTGAGCTTGGTGGTCGGCGAGCTACGCGGCGCGCTCCGTCGTCTCGGACCGTTGGAGCTGGAGGTGTCGTACCAGAGGGAGCTGCGTCTCGCGGCTGCAGGTAGCACGCACGATGCCTAAGCCGCCTGACATCGACCCCGCGGTGAAGCGCGCGCTCGCGGAGTCCATGGCGCACAACGGGGAATCGCGCCGGAAGCTCGGGCAGCTCGCGAAGCTGCGCGGCGTGCCGGAGCCCCCGACGCCGGACGCATCGGCTGAGTTCGAGAAGGAGCTGGACACGGCGAAGCACGACATCGAGGAGCTGCAGCGCGCGGCGCGGGCAGCGCGCGCCCCGCTCCCGTCGGAGCCGGAGGCGTCGGTGCGGGCGGGCCCTCTTCACGTGCGGGTGGGCAACGTGCCGGCGTGGATGCTGATGGTGACCTTGGTGCTCGTGTCGGCCATCGCCGCCTTTGCCTACATGACGGTGCACGCGCCTCCCGCGAGCGTTCCGACTCCGCTCCCTGCACATTCGGCCGGATAAGCCTCGAATCACTCGGAAGCTTGAGGTTCCCCCCGAGCCCGGGTAGATTCTGAGCTGCAGGGCGCTCCCGACTCCCGCCATGGGAGTCCCTTGCCCGCGCTTTCAGCCAACCCACCCTACAGGCTCTCCGGGTTCCACGGACACCCCGACACGCTCAAGGAGATGGTGCGGGCGTGTCAGAGCACGCGTGGCGAGCAGAGCCTGCTCGTTCGGAGGACGGCGGAGGAGATCATCCGCCAGGTTCAGCCGAAGGACTACCTCGGGGAGATCCTCGCGATCCGGTACTGGGTCACCGAGCACATCCGCTATACGTCGGATCCGGTGCATGTGGAGTTCGTGCGCGACCCGCAGGCGCTCCTCGAAGAGATCGCGAAGCACGGTGTCGTCACTGCCGACTGCGACGAGATCGCGCTCCTCATCGCGGCGCTCTGTCTGTGCATCGGTCGCATTGCGGAGTTCGTCGTCGTCGGCTTCGGGGACCCGGGCGAGTACAGCCACGTGTTCGCGCGCATCATGGAGCCGCGGAGCCAGAAGTGGATCGTGACGGATCCGGTGGCGGGGACGGACGAGCGCGGCATGCTCGATCGCGTGACCACCTTTTACTCGGTCTCTTGTGACGAGCCGCCCGGCGCGGCGAGGAGCATCACGTGAGCAACAGATTCCGGAGCCATCGGCCTCCCTATCCGGTCTATGCGCCGCAGCCGATGTTCGGCGGGCGGCTGCCGACGATCGACGAGATTGGCCCTCCAGATCTACGCCCGAGCGGGCTCAACCCCTACTACGACATGTACCGCGGCGCGCACGGGCGCAACATCGCGGGGCTGGGAGACAACATGCAGACGAGCGCAGACGAGGGCATCCAGAACTACCCGAACGAGCTGGACCTCCTGGCGAACGCGGACGACGTGCAGGGGAACGGGGTCTTCGACCCTGCTGGCACGCAGGGCAACATCCACCCCGACTACGGCGTGTTCGCCGACCACGCAGATCTCCCCGGCTACCTGGTGCGGGACCAGTTCTACGAGCCGAGCCAGGTCATCGACGGGACGACGGGCGAGCCCGTGCTCTACGTCCCGGGCGGCGCGGTCGCCATCGACCAGTCGCAGCTCGACACGGTCCGGGCCCGCCAGCTGCTCTGGGAGCTGCCGCCTGGCGTCTCTCCTCAGAAGGTGCGGGACACGCCGGACGGGGACACCTGGATCCCGAGCGAGCCCTCGTGGGGCGTGAACGGGCTCGGTGACGACGCGCAGCAGGCGCAGGTGAACGCGGTCTCCTCGAAGGCGGGGATGCTGGTCTCCTTCGGCATCGTCGGCATCGCCGTCGGCGTGCTCGCGGCCACGATCTGGCCGAGGAAGGGGCGCGCGTGACCCACAACCAGAGCATCCTGCCGCACTTCGATCTCTTCGACACGCCCACGTACACGGGCGGGCCGGCCGCGCAAGCCCCCGAGGGCGGGCTCGGGAAGTATCGCCTGTTCGCGCTCAGCCCTGTCGTCGCTGCGATGAAGGGGCTCGGCGCGGACGCGACGGTGACCGATCCGTCGGTGCCGCCGGTGCTCGGCGCCCCGGCGCAGGCGGCCGCGACGGGGACGGACGTCCTCGTCGGCGTGCTCCTGCTCGCGCTCGTCGGCGCGGCGAGCTACCAGGCGGGGAAGGCGATCTCGCCCTCGCGCGCGGACGCGAGCACGTGGGGCATGGTGGCGGTCCCGGTGGGCCTCTTCACGGGCGCGCTCGGGCTCGGCGTGATGGGCCTCATGGCCAACCGAAGGAAGGGATGAGCGATGTTTTTCTACGGCTTGTTCGGCGGCAGTCAGGAGATCGACTGCATGCAAGGTCGGTCAACTGCTGACGGAAACACCTGCGTGCAGGTGCGCTCGGCGGAGTCTCAGGCCGTGCGAGCGGGCATGGCTGCAGGCGTGGTCCTCGGTGGCCTGGTCGTTTGGCTCCTGAAGAGGAAGGGCTAGCTCCAGATGTACGGGATGGGCCTCCAGGGAGATGCGGCGGCGCCGACGTCTACGTCGTCGGACGTGCGCAGCCCCACCTCGACGCGGTCGGAGGTCAGGAGCCCCACGTCTACGTCAACGGAGGTCAGGAGCCCGACCTCGACGTCGACCGAGGCGTACACGCAAGGAAACTTCACCTCCACCGTCACGGGTGGCGCGGGAGCGGGCGCTACCTACGTCACGATTCACGCGCCGCCCATGCGTCCCGACGAGGGGCACCAGTTTCAGACGCAAGCGGCCAGCTACTACCAGCCGGAGCCGCCGTCGCCGCGCGCCGGCATCGTCCTCGGGCTTCTTCTCGGCGCGGCCGTCACCATGATTTTCGTGAAAAGGAAGGGCTAGCTCCTGATGTCCTGCGCACCTTGCATGGCGGCGATGAGAGGCCTCGGGGCCGCGTCGATGAACACGTACAACGGCCCGGTCCCTCCTGGGGTGCCGAACCCGTACACGGTGATGCTGCACTCGTACCCGACGCGGTTCCACGGGCCCATCTACACGCGCGCCATGTACAACCTCGACTGGGCGGAGCGCCCGAACGACTTCGGCATCCGCCCCGCCATGATGGGGCTCGGAGACGAGGCGGTGCAGCCGATGCAGCCGTGGAAGGTCGCGGTCGGCATCGGGTTCGCAGCGCTCATCGTCTACGGCGCTCTCAAGATTGCGGACGGGCTCAATGTATCTACGTGACGGAAAGCCGATGCGGCACCCTGAAGAGGGTGCGGCGTTCTTCGAGCCGATGACGCCGGAGCTATCCGGTCTCGGCGCGATGGTCCCGCCGCGCCCGATGGGGCTGCAGCGCGGGCTGCTCACCAGCGGCTTCGCGGTCCCCATGGGCGCTGCCGAGCCGGCGCCAGACGCGCAGGACTGCGTGGTGTGCAAGGAGAACGCGAAGTACGCCGTCTGGGCGCTCGTGATCGGTGCGGCAAGCGGTTTCGTGTTCTGGAGGAGTCGATAAATGGACGTTCAAACTCGCGAAGGCATCTTCGGAGGCGGCGGCTACGGTGGCGGCGTGTTCGACGGATCGAACATGGGCTTCGGTGCCATCGGCGCTCTCTCCCCCTCCTCGGTGTACACGTGGAAGGCGGGCGACACGGGTAGCTCGGTCGCGAAGTACTTCACCGGGAACGCGAACAACTGGACGCAGCTCGCGGCTGCGAACCCGGCGCACAAGTGCACGAAGTACGGCTTCTGCGCCAAGGTGAACGACGTCGTGACGCTGCCCTCGTCCTGGGTGGCGCAGGCGCCTGCGGCGCTCCCCGCGTCGAGCGACACTCCCGGCACTATCTCGGCGACGTCGCCGGGCGAGTCGTCCCCGACGCAGACGGTGACGGCCCCTGCGGCCTCGTCCTCTCTCGTCCCCGCCGAGTCGGGGATGTCGAACACCACGATCATTGCGGGGGCGGTCGGCGTCGCCCTCGTCATCGGCATCCTCGTGATGCGGAGGAAGTGAAAGATGTACAGCGGAACCGGAGTGATCGGCGGGCTGGGAGCGTTGGGCCTCGGTGAAGATGCGTGGCAGTGGATGGCCCCGCCCGGGGATCCATACATCGTTCGCTACCAGCAGGCGGCGAACAAGGAGCTGGTCGCGCGCGGCTTCATGCCGATGGGCACGGACGGGCAGCTCGGCCCGAAGACGTGCGGCGTCATCGCGTGGCTCGGCACCTTGAGCGACGTGGACTACGGAGCGAACCCGGACCTCAACCTGGTCTCGTACCTGGTGAGCAGTGACGGGGCGAATGCGGCGCAGTCGAATCCGTGCAAGGCGTTCACGTACCCGACGAAGGTGGGCGGTCAGGTGTTCAAGCCGCCGTCCACGTTCTCCAGCCAGCTCCCCTGGTGCGCGTCCGACCCGAGGACGACGCAGGTGCAGCTCGACGTCAACGACCAGCTCACTGGTCACGGCTACCAGACGGGTCCGACGGACGGGAAGATGTGCGCCGACACGTGCGGCGGCATGAAGCTCTCGTCGGACGAGTGGGGCGTGGACTTCATGTCCGCGTACGGGCAGAACTGCCAGAGCTTCACGATGCCGGCGAAGAGGGCGGTCGCCGCGCCTCCCGCGCCTCCGAAGCCCGTCGTCGTGGGTCCGGTGACGCCCATGCCCGTGAGGAAGTCCTCCGAGGCGTGGATGGTCGGCGGGCTCATCGGCGCGGCGGTCATCGCGGGTGTGGTCGTGGCGAGCAAGAAGCGGAGACACTGATGGGCCAATACGGACAGATCGCGTACGACGACTTCTCGCACCTGAACGCGCAGTGGCAGGAGGAGCGGCCTGCGATGGCGGGCCTCGGCTCCGCGTACGGCCAGCATGCGTACACGGACGTGTCGTACTTGAACGCGCGCCTCCGTCCGCTCTACCCGTCCCAGGTGGGGCTCAGCCCCGACGGGATGGGAGGCGGGAGTCTCGGGGGCAACAGCCTCGGGGCGGACGACCCGGGCTTCACGAAGGCTCAGGTCCAGGAGGCGCAGGACCAGATGAACGGCGCGCTCGTCCAGGCTGGGTACGCGCCGATCACGGTGGACGGGGACCTCGGGCCTGCAACGTGCGGTGCCATCACCTGGTACCAGCAGAACGTGAACGCGCAGGGCGGGGTCTCGTTCGCGAGCGCGTGCGCGTCGGTGACGCCGAAGCCTCCCGCGAAGGCGGGGAGCGCGACGCCGCACACGTACGTGGCTCCGGCCACCCCTACTAAGCTTCCCGGCTCGTCGTCGGCGGGCATGTTCGGGCCGAGCGGCGGCACGAACTGGATGCTCTGGGGCGGCGCGGTCGGTCTTGCCGCGGTCGGCGCGGCGCTGATGTTCCGCGCGTCCAAGAGAAGGTAAGCTCCAGCGATGCCTACGGCGATCGACCGAGTTCAGCAGCGTCTCGGTGTCCAGCAGAGTGGGCACTGGGACAGCGCGACTGATGGCGCGCTCGTCGCGTTCCAGCAGGCGCCGAAGGGCGCGTCGTACCCGATGGACGCGAACGGCCATCCGGATCCGGCGACGCTCGTGAACCTGGGCTACTACGCGCCCGCCGACGTGTTCACGGAGGAGTGGTCGGCGTACCTCGCCGGGCAGGGGCCGAAGCCCGGGCACTTCGGGCGGGACCTCCGGGCGGCGATCGATCAGGTGCCGCGCTGGGCGTGGGCGATCGTCGGCGTGAGCTTCTCGGTCTTCGCGTACATGGCGTACAAGACGGATCGGAAGCGAGGACGCTGATGGGCTTCACCGACCAGCTCGCGTCGATGTACACGGACCTCGCGTCCCCTCCTGGGATCCCGTGGGCTGGGCTCGTGTCGCAAGGGCACGGGATCTCGGACAACGGCTACGACCCGGCGTACATGGACGTGATGCTCGCGGAGGGGGCCAAGTTCTTCGGCGTCATCGGCCAGATGAGCCAGGAGTTCCGGACGAAGTACAGCACCATCGAGGCGTCGCAGGCGCGCGCGTCGATGACGCAGCTGATGGCGCTCATCGATCAGACGGGCGCGGACGTGTGGCAGGCGACGAAGAAGGGGGACTGGAGCGCGGCGGTGAACTTCCCGCGCTCGGTCTCTGTGGACGCGCTCGCGACGCTCGCGGCCTCGGCGGCGAACGGCGCGTACCTTCACTACGACGGCGTGATGGAGGCGGCGATGCGCGCGGGGAAGATCACCCCGGACGAGGTGATGGCGCACGCGAACTCGGTGGTCCAGACGTTCCAGACGTTCCAGGACCTGAACACGAATAAGCACCTCGACGACTTCAAGCAGGAGCCCCCGATCGCCGGCATGGGGAATCCGGTGCTGCTCGCCGGGTGGGCGCTCGCGGCGCTCGGCATCGTGCTCGTGCTCGGCATCTGCTACCTGGTCTACGTCTTCAAGATCGCGAGCCCGATCGAGCAGAAGGTCATCGAGTACTGCGACAAGGTGAGCAAGACTGGGACTCCGGCTGACACGCAGGCGTGCGTGCAGGCGCTGACGAGCATGCAGAAAGATGGCAACGCAGGTCTTCTCGGCTTCATGGGGACGATCCTGCAGCCGGTCGTGATCGTGGCGGCCATCGGCGTCGCCATCTGGATCGGGAGCATGCTCCTGCCAGGGCTACTCGCGCGGAAGGCGGCCCGGTGATCACCTACTCGCGCTGGCGTCCGGACACGGGCGGGTACGACTACCTGCAGGCGGCTGGGACGCAGAACATCAACGACGATCTGCCGACGCCGGAGCTGGTGCCGGCGACGAAGATCGGGGTCCCCTCCATCGAGGCGGGGCGCCCGGCGCCTTCGGACGCGGTCACCGTGGGCTCGGGCGACGTCGCGGTCGGCGTGCTCACGCCGGTGGACGACAGTCGCATCGTGCGCCGCACGCGCTCGCTTGCTGGCATCGACGGCACGTCGGTCCCTGCGGTCGCATGGGTCGCGGCTGGCTTCGCGGGTGCGGCGCTGCTCTGGTACGTGTACAAGAAGAGCTAAGGGAGTTCCCGCATGGTACTGCGAGTCGTCGATACCAAGCCTCAGGCGGTGAAGACGTTCGAGACGTTCTACGCGCGCGAGCCTGCGCGCGAGATCGACGTGTCCTTCGGGTGGCCGAGGAAGATGCAGGAGATCGGCGTCGGGGGCGCCGAGATGTACCGCTCGAACAAGTGGATGAAGAACCTCTCGGACAGCGAGGACTACAAGCACGTCGCCGAGGGCACGCGCACGGTGTACGCGGAGCCGGGCTTCCTCCGCTCGTGGGGCTCGCCGACGAAGCACATCGAGGTCGTGGGCCCCGTCGTCAGCTTCGACGAACCGATGCCGAAGCACTTCACGCGGCTCGCGCCGCTCCTCGGCGTGCAGCTGCAGCTCTACAAGGAGAACGACAAGGGGGAGCTGTACATCCCGAAGGGTGACGAGGGAGTGTACGAGGTGCGGGTTGCGCGCGGCGTGCTCGGAGCGGCGAAGCATCCGGAGACTGGGGAGACATTCCTGTTCGTGTACACGCCGGCTGGGGTGCACATGATCTTGACGGGGGGCTCGCTGAAGATCGGCAAGGACGGGATAGCCGGATGATGATGGGATTTCGCGCCGTGTGCACTCGGGTCGATCCCGAGACCTGGGACATGTTTTTCCGCTTGGCCACCTCCCCTGAAGGCAAGGAGGATCTACGGGTCCCGAGCGTCTGCCAGCGGCTGGAGCCCGGTGGACCTCTCACTCCTGTGACTCCGCCACTGAAGCCAGGGACGGAAATCTGGTGCGAGATCAGCCTGAGCATGCCTCCTTCATGGAATCTCACTAGCGAGGGATAGATGACCTACTCCGGCGGCGGCCGTCCGCACATCTGGGTGCCGCGGCGTCTCTCCGGACTTGGAGCCTCCTCGACCCCTGGGCGCTACCTGCTCTCCCCGTCGGAGGGGACGGCGGCAGCGGGCGGCTACGTGAAGACGGTCGCTGCCGGCGCGCAGGGCTACATCTCGCAGCAGGCGGCGGACGCTGCGCGCTCGCAGTTCTCGCAGGTGACGGGCATCCCCGCGCAGTGGGTACCGACGGATCCGAGCCAGGTGGGGCCCTGGGCGAAGAGCCAGGTGCAGGCCTGGGCCTCGTCGCAGATTGCGAGCGGCGTCGACCAGGGCCGCCGGATGCTCGAAGACAAGCTGAGCAGTGCGGAGAGCAAGGTCTACGCGGACATCCAGAAGCCGCTCGACGAGTCTGAGTCGGCCCAGTGGGCGCTCGACTTCCTCACAACGCATGGGCCGCCGACGGATCAGGCTTCGGCTATTCGGATGGCTCGCGCCTTCGTGATGGCGCAGTGCGCGGCGATCGGTCTCCCCCCGGAGTTCATCGCGGCGGCTCACCTCATCAACAGCTTTCCCACCACTGTGGAAAACGCGGAGAGCTGGGGGCTCACGCTCGGGACGTCGTACCTGTCTCAGTTCGGGGTGCCCATCGTGACCTCGACGGATCCGACGGCGTTCTTCAACAGCTGCGGGCGTGCGGCGATCGCGCAGGTGGCGCCGGGCATCCCGTTCTCGCTCTGCGAGGCGACGTTCTCCTCGCTCAAGGACGGCTCGATCAACTTCGAGGAGGCGCAGGGGCTCGTCGTGGGCGCATGCGCGTGGGTGGGCGGCGCCATCGGGCAGGCGTTCGGGCTCCCGGCGCCCATCGGCGCGTTCCTCTGTCAGATCGTGGCCGGGACGCTGGTCCCGATCATTTCGGACGCGCTCGGCTTCGGTCCGAGCGACAGCGAGAAGCTGAATGCGGCTCAGCAGGCGGCGTCGGCTGCGGCGGCGGCGGCGACTGTCGTGTGCACGGATCTCGCGCGAGCGCTCTGGCTCCAGTACCAGCACTACTTCGACTCGGTGGAGGGGAACCTCCAGGCGGTCATTCGCGCGAACCAGGAGTGGATCCTGACGTCGGGAAGCTGCGCGCAGACGGACGGCATCAGGCTCTTCCCCGAGCAGGCGGCGGGGGCGAACACGCTCGACGTCATCTACGACTCGAACGGGAAGGCGACCGGGCACTACCAGCATCCGGTCTCGCGTGACTGCCCGAACGAGCTGGGCTGCCCGTACCTCTCGTACCACAGCCCGAGCGACTCGCCGATCTTGCGCCGCGCGTCCTACAGCATGAGCGCGGCAGATCTCGCGAAGCGGATCATCCCGCAGATCACGCCTGGCGCTCCGGGGTGCGACGCGCTCTCGGCGCTCGCGTACTGGAACGCGCGCCGGTACGTGACGCCGTACCAGGTGCTCTACACGATGTCGGGGCAGCCGCCGAACATGTACGTGAAGCCGTCGGTCGCTTCGACGAGCGAGCTGAGCAGCCGGAACGCGGCTCCGTGGGACACGGTGCTCCACTCGGACGACGAGTACCTGCAGACCATCGGCACGGTCGGGACGAAGAACTTCGGGACCGAGGTCGGGGAGTGCATGACGCCCCCCTGGGCGAAGTACATGCTCGGCTCTCTCCAGCAGGCGGCGAGCGCGTCGGCGCTCGTGCAGCGGGACCTCGCTCGCACGGTGTCGGGGGCGACGTCGGCGTATGAGATCCAGCGGCACATGCAGGAGCTTGCCGGGGTGAACTGGCAGGTGGCGAGCGACGCGACGAAGAAGGCGGCAGCGAACGCGGCGGCGTCCCGCGCGGCGGCTTTCCGATCGGCGATCGGAGAGGCGAAGCGGAAGGGCGCGCGTCGCAGCGACCTCTTGAACTACGGGCTCCTCGCCGCGGGCAGCGCGGCGCTCGCGGGCTGGGCGATGGCGCGGGTGACGAAATGAACCGCGAGAGCTTTCTCGTCGTCCACGGCCAGAACCCGAAACGCTGGGCGTCGCGCTTCGGGATTGAGCCCTTCACGGGTCCGTGCTCGCGCTGCGGAGCGGAGTGCACCACGTCGATTCCATTTGCGTGCGAGCAGCTCCGCGGGCTCATGTCGCCGCCCTGCGCGTGCGGCAACGCGAACACGCCCTATTGCTTGGTGCGTGACGCCCGATTCGGGGACCTGCTGGACGGCCCGCTCGTTGGAGCCAAGATGAGGGCTCGTCGATGAGCGCTCCGGTCACCGTCGATCCTCCGAAGCGCGCGGTACGCACGCCGCCCGCGCTCACTCCGGGGCAGCTGACGTCGTCGCAGACGCAGCTTCTAGAGGTCGCTGGCGCGCTCGATGCGCAGGCGCGCCCTCGCATCTCGCTCATCGGTCTTGTTGGCGTGGGGCTTCTCGCTGCGGCGGGGTATCTTTTCTGGAGGCGCCGGTGAGCTACGCAGGAGACATGACGAGCATGGCGGGCGGCAGCCCCGTGCCGGCGCCGTACGACTATCTCGCGGGAGGTCCGGGCTACACGGAGCTGGAGCGCGTCGCGTCCGACACAGCGAAGCTCCTCTTGAGTGGGCAGGCTGGGTACGTGCAGCTCGTGCGCTCCTCGGCATCGGACGCTGGCATGCAGCAGCCGGTGACGGCGAACCAGACGATCGCGGCGATCTGGGGCGGGCATCAGGCGTCGGCGGTCGTGCTCGCACAGATGGTGGTGGGCGGCCTCGTGAACGAGCAGATGGCGCTGCCGAGCCGGAAGAGCGCGTTCCTGCTTTCGTACGACGTCATCACGGAGGTGACGAACCGGCTCTACAACGACGGGGACCCTGCGGGCTGTCAGATGGCGTTCGAGAACTCGGTGAACGCATGGACGGGGCTCGCCCCGGTCGTGAAGGCGCCTGCGTCGCCGACCGGATGGTGCGTGCGGCAGCTCTATCTCACCGGCTCGTGCGAGGTGATGGCGGAGTGCAAGGTTGCGGTCGACGCGGCGGGGAACGTGCGCGCCGTGCCGGCGCCGCCTCCTCCCGCGTCGGCGATCGTGGCGCCCGAGACGGCGCCGACGTCGGCGCCTCAGCCGCCGCCGTCGCATGCGGAGGTCGACGCCGCGATCGCGGCGAAGATGAAGGCCTCGGGCGAGAGCGTCCAGCAGATCGAGAAGGCGCGAGACCAGGCGGCTCTCGCGTCGTTCATGACGACGATGCAGGGCGCGCGGCAGACGCTGATGATGGGGCTCAGGCTTCCCGTCGCGGCGACCGACGCGCAGATGTGGGCGGCGCTGAAGCTTCGCGGCATCGACGAGAGCGAGGTGCTCGACTGGCTTTCAGGCTGCAACATGGACCTCGACTGCTTCCGAGCGCACATGAATCTGGCGCTCGGGGACGCAGATCAGGCGAGCATCGACAAGCGAGCGAAGCTCGTGATCTTGACGGGAGCGATCGGCGCGGCTCTCCTTGCCGGCTTCGTGTACAGTAGGCGCCGCTGATGTCGGCTCCGATCGCGGTCGATCCCCCAAACGTGCTGAAGGCGCAGGCGGCGCGCACTCAGCGCCGGTGGCAGTACCTCGCGATCATGATGGAAGAGGCGGGGATCGACCCGAAGACGATCCCGTCCGGGAACGTGCTTGCGGCGATCATCTCGCCGTACGAGCAGCGCGGATACACGTCGCAGGACGTGGAGACGTGGATCAACGACTGCGATCCGGCGTTCGATGCCGATGGGCATCCGGTGCTCACGTCGACAGGGCACGAAGTGGACTGCTTTCGCGCGCGAGCGAAGGCCGCGCTCGCGCCCAGGCCAGCCCTTGGCCTACATGTCGCCGTCATCGCCGGGATCGCGTTTCTAGGCGCATTTTGGGCGTTCCGAGAGCGCCGATAGCTTTCGCTTGACCATCGGGGGGTGCCCCGATAGATTCATCAACGTTAGCGAGGCGCGTTCCCGACGCCTCGTGGACCTACGGGTCCGCGAGATGAGTCGGTGAAGCACAGAGCAATCGGAAGAGCGTTCCCCATCCGCAAGGCGGATGTCGGCGCTTATCGTGCGGTCGAGCGCCCCAACCGCTCGTACCGCCCGAACCCCATGGGGGTCACGACGCTCGCCGCGGTGAACGGTCACGGGGCCTACGCGCGTGCTCACGGCTCTGCCCGCTCCGCGAGCCACGGTCAGTCACGCGCCGAGCGCGTCGCGTTCGCGCGGCGCCTCATGAACAACGGGAGCCGAAGTATGGAAGCAAACAGGGTTCACCGCGCCGCCTTCGTGCGTCGCATGAAGTCGAACGGCGGCACGCGCATGACGAGCACTGCAGCTCGTCGTCGCGCGGGCAAGCGCCTCGCGGCGTTCAACGCCGCCCGGAAGCGCGGCCTGACGAAGGCGGGCGCCACGCGCGCCGCCGCTCGCGCCGCTGGCGGCGGGGCGAAGCGTCGCAAGATGGGCGGAAAGCGGAAGATGCGCCCGAACCTCTCCCGCTCGATGTCACGCGCGCAGTCGCGGGCGTACTCCGCCGGCTACGAGGCGACCTTCAAGAAGGCGAAGGCGAAGCGAAAGAAGACGAAGGCGAAGACCAAGACGCGCCGCAAGGCCGTGAAGCGCTCGGCGCCGCGCCGGAAGACTCGCCGCGGTACCCCTGAGCAGATCGCGGCTCGCAAGGCGAAGAAGGCCGCGATGAGCGCGCGCAAGAAGGCGCGCCGCGCCGCGACCTCCGCTCGCAAGAAGGAGATGAGCGCGAAGAAGAAGGCGCGGCTCGCCGCGCGTCGTGCGCGGATGAGCACGCCGGAGGCTCGCCGGAAGCGAGCGAAGGCGAAGCGTCGCGCGAAGTGGCCGAAGCAGGTTCGGACCACGAAGGCGAAGCGTCGCGCACGAGTGGCGTACGGGCCGTACAAGCGAGCGAAGGTCCGCAACCCTCGCACCGGTCGGACCCAGTACAGCTACATGACTCGGGCCAAGGGCAAGCTCAAGCGGATCCCCGCCTGGGCGGTCGCCGGGGCCATGAGCGCCAAGGACTACAAGTCCTCGGCGGAGTACACCGCCGCCCGCGAGCGTATCGCGAAGCGACGGAGGGCAGCCGCTGCGCGTCTGGAGCGCGGCGGAGATGCGTTCACCCCAAACGCGGGAGCGAAGAAGATGGCACGAGCAAAGAAGAAGAAGGCGAAGTCCCGTCGTAAGGGTCGTCGCAAGGGCAAGTCCACGAAGCGCGCCGCAGCGGCCCGCAAGGCCTGGCGCACGCGGAAGGCGAAGGGTCGGCGTAAGCCGAAGGCCCGCCGCAAGAGTGCGAAGCGCGGCAAGCGGAAGCTGAAGAGCACGAAGCGCGCACGCGCGGCTCGCAAGGCATACCGCTCGCGGAAGGTGAAGGGTCGCCGCAAGTCCAAGAAGGCGCGCCGCAAGTCGAGCAAGCGCGGTCGTCGTCGGGTCGGCAAGCGGTCGGTCCGTCGTCTGCGGAAGGGCCTCTACATGGTGGCCAACCGCAAGCGGAGCCACAAGCGTCGTCGGTCTCACGGCCGTCGCCGGCACCTCGCGGCCAACCGTCGTCGTCACGGCCGTCGTCACATGCGACGGAACGGGCGCCGGTACATCCGGAACGGCTTCAAGAGCGATCTGGGAGCACTGCTGAAGACGGGTCTCCTCCTCCTCGGCGGCTTCTTCTCTCACAAGGCCCTCACGGGCGTTGCGGTGAAGATGCTGACCTCGGCGGACGGCGCGAGCTTCGCGTCGATGCCCAACGTGGGCACCGACGGAAAGCCGACGATCATCGGTCAGTGGCAGCGGCCCCTCACGGGCGTTGCTGTCGGCGGTCTGGAGCTGTGGCTCCTGTCGCTGCCGAAGACCAGGTCGCCGGAGCGGATGACGATGGCGGGAGGCGTGGTCCTCTCGCTCTTGGAGTCCGTCGTGAAGACCTTCGTGACCGTAATGGGCCAGCCCCAGGTGCTCTCGTACCTCGAAGGGTACGCGAACAGCCCGGCGTACGCGCTCCGCGGAGCCCGTACTCGGCGCGGCATGCGGGGCCTCGGCGCCGCACGCAACGCCGGGTCGATCATGCCCCGCTACGCGCCCATCGGTCAGTTCCAGCAGGCCGCTGCTGGGATGGGCGAGTACTTCAAGCCGGCCTCTGGGGTCGGGGAGTACTTCGCGGGACCCGGAGTCCAGGGCGTCGGGCACTACGAGAAGGCGGGAACCCTCGCCCTCGCGCCGTCCCGCTCGCACATGGGCAACCTTCCGGTGGATGACGGCATCCGGCCGGACGCGAACCTCGACCACGTGATGGACCTCGCGGAGAGCGCGGCCGGTCTCGGGTCTGGGTACCAGCAGGCCGCTGCTGGGATGGGCCAGTTCCGGCAGGCGGCTGCTGGGATGGGCGAGTACTGGACGGCGACGCCTGGCGCTGACGGAGGCTTCTCCGACAGCACGGTGCCGACGCAGTCGCAGTGGATCCCGAGTGGACCGCTCTGGGCCGGGACCTCGTCCGGCGACGCGGCCTACACGGAGTCCGAGCTGCCGGCTGGGATCCTCCAGGGTCCTGGCGGCAACGGGGTGCTCTCCGGCGGCTGAGCACTTCCCTTCGTCTCCCGCCCCGGTAGGCGTCGCGCAAGCGACAGACCCCGGGGCGCGGGGCGTTGAACCAGGCAACAGGGGCTCCACGTCGGAGCTGGGACGGCACCCACACAAAACGGACCTGCGGCCACCTCAAGTCTCCAAAGGAGAAATCACATGGCAAAGCTCACTAACGTCCGCGAGCGGGTACATCAGCCGTTCTACGACACGCTGATCCGGACGTCCGGCCTCGGCGGCAACATCACGCCCGTCAACCAGCAGCAGAAGCTGTTCTCGAACCAGGCCCGCCAGGACGACATCAACGCCCTGACGAACCTCCAGAACGGCTCGACGCTGCCGTCCGACCAGTCGCACGTGACGCTCGCCTTGCGGGTCTTCACGTGGTTCCGGAACCCGCAGATCCGCGCGAGCGGCTTTGCGAACGGCTCGGTGAAGAACAACGGCGACTTCTCCCAAGCGGGAGCAGCGGCGTTCTTCTCGCAGGGCGGTTCGGACACGAACGGCGCGGTCGCTGGCCCGGGCGCGTTCAACTACCCCGGCTCGACCGAGGACGTGTACCGTCTGTACTGGCAGGCGGAGGAGCAGCTTCACTGGAGCTACGGCACCGGTGAGAAGTTCTCCATCACGAACATGCCGACGAAGTACTTCCCGGACGGCGGTGGCCTCTGGGGAGATCTGGGTGGGTCTTCGGACCTCATCCACTTCAACAACGGCACGCCGGACCACACGGCGATTCTCCGCCTGGCTCGCGCCATCCTCCTGCCTCCCCGGCAGAACGTGGCGTGCACGGCGAACATCAGCCCGCTTCCCGACGGTGGGAACGGGACCAGCTGGGGCATGACGGTGACCGGTAACGGCCGCAACATGCTCTCGCTCGTCGCGAACTTGAACGCGACGGACGGCATCAACAAGGTGATCCAGTTCACCTTCGACGGCCTGTTCGCCCGCGACGTCCAGTGAGGACGCGCGGCTCGGCTGCCCCCTGAACGGGGTGAGCTGAGCAACGAGACCCCGGCGGCCTGCACTCAGGGCGTGCCGCCGGGGGACTCGGATCTTCTCTAGCGACCGAGGTACGGGCGCCTTTTCGCCCGGCACTCCTTTCGGAGGTACTCGTGGCAGATTTTCAGCAGATTCTCGCGCAGCTTCAGCAGACGGCAGGCTTCGCCGCCGCGCAGGCGAAGGCCGCGGTCCAGACAGCGAACAGCGTTCAGGGCTCGGTCTCGATGGTGCGGCAGGAGCAGGAGCGCCAGGCGCGCGACATGCAGAACCTCGCGAACTCTCTTCAGGGAGTGAGCGCGAAGAGTCTCGGGGGCAGCAACGTGAACGATCACGTGCGCCTCATCGAGTCGATCCCGGGGCGTCGTGTCCCGTTCGACTTCGTGTGCTCGATCCCCATCGGGGCGAACGTGACGGCGATGCAGCAGCAGTCGCGCACGGTGTCGCAGGACGGCCCGTTCGTGGCCGTTGCCCGCATGGCGGCGTTTCAGTCGGCGTACCAGTTCGCGCGCACGGATCCGGTGACGGGCGCCGTCGCCGCGTTCCAGGGGCGCTCGTACGGTCGCATGCGTCCGTTCCACTCGATGTGGGACTTGAACGACGGGCAGATGGGCTACCAGCCGACGAGCGGCGCGGCGCCGCCCGGCACGGGAGCAGCGGTCTACGCGAGCCCCTCGAACCAGTCGTCGTTCCGCTCGATGGAGTTCGACGCGGTCATCACGATGCTGAACCAGGGCTCGGCGATCCCGCGGTCGAACGACCCGATCCCGTCGGCCTGGTACTCGGAGGCGATCAACTCCCCGTGGCAGCTCGGCGCGCTCGACTTCTTCGAGCGTGGTGAGGTGGTGCAGTGGCAGGTGACGCCGACGCACGTGAATAACCCCCCCGCAGGGAACGTCTCGGGCTTCGCCGCGGGCGGCTCGTACCCGTTTCTCGCGAGCCAGTACGACGTGCAGGAGGGCGTGCTCGACCCGCTCATGCGCGGCGTCACGACGGACCCCATCACCAGGCTTCCGGACGGCGTCCTCTACGTGGCCCTTCACGGGTTCCGGATCTGGCAGCCGCCCGGGCCGGTGCGGCTCACCTGAAGGACGACATGAACCTGCCCCTGCATCTCTCTCCGAGGCAGATGGCGGGGCTGACCCTTCCCCCAGTTCAGCCTCCCCACAGCCCCGCTCCGTACCTCGTCCCCGAGGTCGGCTGCAACGCGGAGCGTGTGCAGCTCGCCGGAGGCTTCATCGCGTCGCTGCTCGTGAACCCGATGCTGGTTCCGTTCGAGCAGCTCTACCGGCGCGAGGCGGACGAGGGGATGTTCCTCGACGAGGTGAGCCCGGAGAATCCGTTCGCGTTCGAGCTGGGCGCGTTCCGTGTCCCGGCGGACATGGCGCTCCTCATCTTCGACATTCGCCCGGACATCTACCGGTTCTCGGGTGTGGACGCGGGGGACGCGGTCCCGGTCGAGGCGCGCCGCTACTCGTCGCAGCTCGGGTTCGATCTCACGGTCGACCAGCAGCGGCAGGGCAACACGCTCTT
>Ga0265338_10003673_pt1 | contig 21387 bp, 18 predicted proteins | sample 42126metaG_FD_193579 | JGI IMG/M metagenome (GOLD analysis project Ga0265338, IMG submission 193579) | Rhizosphere microbial communities from Carex aquatilis grown in University of Washington, Seatle, WA, United States - 4-21-26 metaG | ecosystem: Host-associated > Plants > Roots > Rhizosphere... | reverse complement strand
GCACCGCGCCCGGTCCCCACCGCGTCGCCCAGCGGCGCCCGTCCCCCGTCGCCCAGTGCCGCCCGCACCGCGTCGGCCAGCGTCCCGGCCGTCGGCGCCCCGGTCCCCGGCAGCACCGTCACCAGCACCCCCAGGGCGATCCCGGTGCCGCGCCTGACCACCGCGCCAATGTCGTCCGCGTGGCCGGCCGGGCCGGCCGCGACGATCCCCGGCAGATCCCCGGCCGCGACCCGGACTGGGTGACCGCCTTCCCCGGTCGCGACGGCCGCCCCAAAATATCCAGCGGCCCGGGCGGACCGGTTCCCCTAGGGTCATCGTTCATGAGCACTGACCGCGCGCGGGCAGCGGCACTGACCGCCAGGGCCAGGGAACTATGGGAGAGCCTGGCCGGGGCCGGGGCTGAGTTCACTCCCGCGGTCAGCGCGGCCGTGTCACCGGGAGCGCGCATCTGCCCGCCGGGCTGGGCCGGGGTCGTCGTCATCGCTGGTGCGGTGCTGGCGACCGCGCCCGATGCCGGGGCCGCCCGCCTCCTTGACCACGCCCTCGGCGATGTGCCGCTCGCGTCGCTGTCCGATGCCGCGGTGCTCGCCAGCCGGCTGCCCCTGGCCGGGATGCTAGGCCCGACTGCCCTGGCCTACCTGGACCCGGCCGAGTTTCACCCGCAACCCGGAGCCGTCTGCGTCACCGAGACGAGCCTGGACGACCCGGCGCTCCGGCCGCTACTGCAGGCGGCCAGCAGCGCTGAGGTCGAGGAGAGCGGCCTGGAGGAAATCAGCCCGCCGGCCTTCGTGGTCCGCGAGCACCGCCAGGTCGTCGCCGCCGCGGGCTACCGGGACTGGCCGCGCGACACCGCGCAGCTGAGCGTGCTGACCTCGCCCGCCGCCCGCGACCGCGGCTTCGCCCGGGCTGTCGCGTCAGCCGCCGTCGCCCACGCGATCAAGCGGGGCAGGCTGCCGCAGTGGCGGGCCCGCGTGCTGCCGTCCCAGCGGGTAGCCCGCGCCCTGGGCTTCCGTGAACTCGGCTCCCAGGTAAGCCTCCGCCTCCTACGCTGAGCCGCCCCGGGCCGCTCCTGCCAGGCCCCCCGCCACCGCGCCGCTGCCCCCGCTGTTCACGGCGCAACCTAGCCTGAGGCAAGCGTGGCTCCTGTGCTCGATGTTGCCGCTCGACAAGCCGTCGGCAGCCTTGTTCCACCAGTCAGTCGAATTATTGCGTAACTTCCTAGCATTGCATAAATTACGGGACGCTATAGTACGCCAAAGCTTACGCAATAAATCTCTGGCCTTAGTGAATGTGGCTTGAGTGACTGCCGTGACAGTGATCGCCCGAACGCGGCACCACCGAAAGCCCGCCCCAGGCCGCCCCAGGCCGGCTCAGGCCGCCCGCGCTGTCCAGCATGCGGACCGATCTGCGGGCCGCCTGCGACGTTCGTAAACTAGGCGGGTGACTTCGGACAACGGGGCAAGTCCCGCAACGACCGGTATTGACCTGCCCCTCATCGACCTGCGGGGCCGCGCCGCGGACGGCCTTACCCGCCGGGCGCTGGCCGGGGTCTTGCCGCGGGCCGCCCTCGACGTGGACCGGGCGGTGGAGCTGGTCCGGCCGATCACCGAGGACGTGCGCGTCCGCGGCGGCGCGGCCGTCCGCGAGTACACCCGCCGCTTCGACGGCACCGACCTGGCGCATACCCGGGTGCCCGAAGACGTCATCGCCCGCGCCCTTGAGACCATCGACCCGCGGGTCAGGGACGCGCTCGAAGAGGCTGCCCGGCGCGCCCGGGTGGTGCACGAGGCGCAGCTGCCAGACCGCCGGGACAGCGTCCCGGCCGAGGGCCTGACCGTGTCCACCCGGTTCATCCCGGTCGAGCGAGCCGGCGTCTACGTCCCCGGCGGGCTGGTCGCCTACCCGTCCTCGGTGGTCATGAACGTCGTGCCCGCCCAGGCGGCCGGGGTTGAGTCGATCGCGGTGGCGTCGCCGCCGCAGCAGGAGTTCGGCGGCCTGCCGCACCCGGCCGTGCTCGCCGCCTGCGCGCTGCTCGGCGTCACCGAGGTGCACGCGGTCGGCGGCGCGCAGGCCCTGGCGATGTTCGCCTACGGCACCGATGAGTGCGCGCCGGTGGACGTGATCACCGGGCCCGGCAACGTCTACGTCGCCGCCGCCAAGCGCATCCTGGCCGGCACCGTCGGCATCGACGGCGAGAACGGGCCGACCGAGATCGGCATCATCGCCGACCACACGGCCGACCCGGCGCACCTCGCGGCCGACCTGATCGGCCAGGCGGAGCACGACGAACTGGCCGCCTGCCTGCTCATCACCACCGACCCGGGCACCCCGGCCCGGGTTGACGCCGAGCTGGCCCGGCAGCTTCCGCTCACCAAGCACCAGCAGCGCGTGCGCCAAGCGCTCGGCGCGCAGGCCGCCTACGTCCTGGTCGACGACATCACCGCCGCCCGCCAGGTGTCCGATGCCTGGGCCCCGGAGCACCTGGAGGTCCAGACCGACGACGCCGCCAAGGTGGCAAGCCAGATCCGCAACGCGGGCGCCGTCTTCGTCGGCCCTTACAGCCCGGTCTCGCTCGGCGACTACCTGGCCGGCTCCAACCACGTGCTGCCGACCGGCGGAACCGCCCGGCACACCAGCGGCCTGTCGGTCTACCCGTACCTCAAGGTAGTCAACGTCATCGAGTGCGACCGTGACTCGCTCGCCGCGGTCGCGCCCCGGGTGGACGCCCTCGGCGGCGCCGAGGACCTCGCCGCCCACGTCGCCGCCGTCCGCGTCCGGGTCCCGGCCGCCGACCCGGAGGCCCAGTGAACCAGGAACGCCCGGTGAACCCCCGAGGCCCGGCGCACCCTGGAGGCCCGGCGAACACCGCCGAAGCGGAGGTCCGCCGCCTGCTCCGGGCTGACTTGCGGGAGCTGCACCCCTACGGCGCCCCCCAGCTCGACGTCCCGGTCCAGCTGAACACCAACGAGAACCCCTACGCGCCGAGCGAGGAGCTCAGGCAGGCGATCGCGGACGCGGTCGCCGCCATCGCGGGCACGCTCAACCGCTACCCCGACCGGGACGCGGTCGACCTGCGCAAGGACCTGGCCGACTACCTCGGCCACGGTCTCGGCGCGCAGCAGGTGTGGGCCGCCAACGGCTCCAACGAGATCATCCAGCAGCTGCTGCAGGCGTTCGGCGGCCCCGGCCGCCGCGCGCTCGGCTTCGAGCCGTCCTACTCCATGCACCCGCTGATCTCCCAGGTGACCAGCACCGAGTGGGTGGCGGGCAGCCGCGATGAGGGCTACGGCCTGGGCACCGCCGCCGCCCAGGTGGGCCGGCACCAGCCCGACGTCGTGTTCATCACCTCGCCCAACAATCCCACCGGCACCGCGGTCCCGCTCGACCTGGTGGCAGCGGTCTACGCCGCCGCCCCCGGCCTGGTGGTGGTGGACGAGGCGTACGCCGAGTTCGCCCGCGCGGGCACCCCGAGCGCGCTCACCCTGCTGCCCGGCCGGCCCCGGCTAGTGGTCGCGCGCACCATGTCGAAGGCGTTCGCGGCGGCCGGCACCCGGCTCGGCTACCTCGCCGCCGATCCCGCCGTGGTGGACGCCCTGCTGCTGGTCCGGCTGCCCTACCACCTGTCCACCGTGACCCAGGCGGTCGCCCGGGCCGCCATCGCCCACCGGGCCGAGCCCCTGGCGACCGTCGCGGCGCTGCGCCGCGACCGCGACGACCTGGTGAGCTGGCTGCGGACGAGCGGCCTGACGGTGGCCGACAGCGACGCCAACTTCGTGCTGTTCGGCGTGTTCGACGACCGCGGCGCCGTCTGGCAGGGGCTGCTCGACCGCGGCGTGCTGATCCGCAACACCGGCCCCCAGGGCTGGCTGCGCGTCACCGTCGGCACCCCGGCCGAGAACGACGCGTTCAAACGGGCACTGACGGAGGAACTGACTCTATGACCCGCAACCCGCCCGTCCCCGGCACCCGCGTCGGCCGGGTCACCCGCGAGACCAAGGAGACCGAGCTGCTGGTCGAGCTCGACCTGGACGGTCCCGGCCCGGTCGAGGTGGAAACCGGCGTCCCGTTCTTCGACCACATGCTCAACCAGCTCGGCAAGCACGGCTGCCTCGGGCTCACCGTGCGGGCCAAGGGCGACACCGAGATCGACGCGCACCACACGGTGGAGGACACCTCGATCGCGCTCGGCCAGGCCCTCAAGGAGGCCCTCGGGGACAAGGCGGGCATCCAGCGGTTCGGCGACGCCCTCGTCCCGCTCGACGAGACCCTGGTCCGGGCGGCGGTCGACCTGTCAGGCCGCCCCTACGTGGTGCACGCCGAGCCGGACGGCATGTCCCCGATGATCGGCAGCTACGACACCACCCTCACCAGGCACATCTGGGAGTCACTGGCGTTCTCGGCCGGCATCTGCCTGCACATCCACGTGCTCTACGGGCGCAACCCCCACCACATCGTCGAGGCGCAGTTCAAGGCGGTCGCCCGGGCCCTGCGCGCGGCCGCCGCGGCCGACCCCCGCGCACCCGGCGTCCCGTCTACCAAGGGCGTGCTCTAGCCAATGAAATCCGAGCAGCCCGAACGGGTGCGGCTGACCCTGGAGGCCGCCCCGTGACCACCAGCCCGCAGGTCGTCGTGCTCGACTACGGGTCGGGGAACCTGCGCTCGGCCGAGCGCGCCCTCACCCGGGTCGGCGCCGACGTGACGGTGACCAGCGACCCCGGCGCCGCCGCCGAGTGCGACGGCCTGGTGGTGCCCGGCGTCGGCGCGTTCGCGGCCTGCATGGCCGGGCTGCGCCGCATCGGCGGCGAGAAGGTGATCGCCAGCCGCATCGAGCGCGGCCGCCCCGTCCTCGGCATCTGCGTCGGCATGCAGGTGCTGTTCACCGCGGGAGTCGAGTTCGGCCTGCGGACCGAAGGCTGCGGCGTCTTCCCCGGCACCGTCGACCGGCTGCACGCCCCGGTGCTGCCGCACATGGGCTGGAACACGGTGACCCCCGCGGCCGGCTCGCGGCTGTTCGCCGGCCTGGGCGGCGACACCCGGTTCTACTTCGTGCACTCCTTCGCCCTGCGCATGGCTGACGCCGGCCCGCTGCTCGCCGCGGGCGCCGCGATCACCGTCGCCGAGCACGGCGAGCCGTTCGCCGCCGCGGTCGAGCACGGCGCCGTCGCGGCCACCCAGTTCCACCCCGAGAAGTCCGGCGACGCCGGCGCGGCCGTCCTCACCAACTGGTTGGAGAGCCTGTGAGCCCCCTGACACTTCTGCCCGCGGTCGACGTGGCCGGCGGGCAGGCCGTCCGCCTGGTGCAGGGCGCGGCCGGCTCCGAGACGTCGTACGGCGACCCGGTCGAGGCCGCCGTCGCCTGGCAGTCGGCCGGGGCGGAGTGGATCCACCTGGTCGACCTGGACGCCGCCTTCGGCCGGGGCAGCAACGCCGAGCTGCTGGCCGCGGTCGTCGGCAAGCTCGACGTCAAGGTGGAGATGTCCGGCGGCATCCGCGACGACACAACGCTTGACCGGGCCCTGGCCACCGGCTGCGCCCGGGTCAACATCGGCACCGCCGCGCTCGAGCAGCCGGACTGGGTGCGGGGCATCATCGCCGATCACGGGGACAAGATCGCGGTCGGCCTCGACGTCCGCGGCCGCACGCTGGCCGCCCGCGGCTGGACGAAGGAGGGCGGCGACCTGTATGAGACCCTGTCCCGGCTGGACGCCGCGGGCTGCGCCCGCTACGTGATCACCGACGTGCTCAAGGACGGCATGCTGCGCGGCCCCAACCTCGACCTGTACCGCGACGTGTGCGCGCGCACCAGCGCCCCGGTGGTCGCCAGCGGCGGGGTGTCCAGCCTGGACGACCTGCGCGCGCTGGCCAGCCTGACCGGGATCGGGGTCGAGGGCGCGATCGTCGGCAAGGCCCTCTACGCCGGCGCGTTCACCCTGGAAGAGGCCCTGGCGGCGGTGCGGCAGTGACGGTCGCGGTCCGCGTCATCCCCTGTCTCGACGTCGACGCCGGGCGGGTGGTCAAGGGGGTCAACTTCGAGAACCTGCGCGACGCGGGCGATCCGGTGGAGCTGGCCGCCCGGTACGACGCCGAGGGCGCCGACGAGCTGACCTTCCTCGACATCACCGCGTCGAGCGGCGGCCGGGACACCATGTACGACGTGGTCCGGCGCACCGCCGAGCAGGTGTTCATCCCGCTCACCGTGGGCGGCGGGGTCCGCTCGAGCGCGGACGTGGACGCGCTGCTGCGGGCGGGCGCGGACAAGGTGTCGCTCAACACCGCCGCCGTCGCCCGGCCCGGGCTGCTGGCCGAGGCGGCCAGGCAGTTCGGCTCGCAGTGCGTGGTGCTCTCGGTCGACGCCCGGCGGGTACGGGAGGGCACGCCGCCGACCCCGAGCGGCTTCGAGGTCACCACCCACGGCGGCCGCGCCGGCACCGGCCTCGACGCGGTCGACTGGGCCCGCCAGGCGACCGAGCTCGGCGCGGGCGAGATCCTGCTCAACTCGATGGACGCCGACGGCACCGAGGCCGGCTTCGACCTGGAACTGATCGGGCTGGTGCGGGGCGCGGTCACCGTTCCCGTCATCGCCAGCGGCGGCGCGGGCGCGGTCAGCGACTTCGCCCCGGCGGTCGACGCGGGCGCGGACGCGGTGCTGGCCGCCAGCGTGTTCCACTTCGGCACCCTCCGCATCGCGCAGGTCAAGGAAGCGCTCCGCGCCGGCGGCCACCCGGTCCGCTAGCACAGTGTCGGCTAGCAAAGTGTCGGCTAACACGCGGTGTCGGCTAACACGCGGTGTGCGCTAACACACGGTGTCCGCTAACACACGGTGGGCCGGGGCGAGGCGCCCGCACCCGTTCGGTGCCGCACGGCTGGTCCCGCTAGCGCGCGACGGCGGCGTTCCCGCCGGTCGCCATGGCCGCGCCGACGATGCCGGCGTCGTTCAGCAGCGCGGCCGGCACGATCTTGGCCCGGATGCCGGTCAGCAGCGGCACCCACTTCTCCGATTCCTTGCTGATCCCGCCCCCGACGATGATCAGGTCGGGCGACACCAGCGCCTCGATGTGCTGCAGGTACTCGGACACCCGCTCGGTCCAGTCCTTCCAGCCCCACTCGTGGCTCACCTTGGCGTGCTCGGAGGCGCGCTTCTCGGCGTCCTTGCCGCGGATCTCGATGTGCCCGAACTCGGTGTTGCGCACCAGTACCCCGTCGGAGAACAGCGCCGAGCCGACCCCGGTGCCGAAGGTCAGCATCAGCACCGACCCCCGCACCCCGGCGCCCGCGCCGAAGGTCATCTCGGCGATGCCCGCCGCGTCGGCGTCGTTGAGCACCGCCACCTCGGCGCCGGTCGCCTTGGCGAACAGCGCCGCCGCGTCGGTGTCGATCCAGGCTTTGTCCACGTTGGCCGCCGAGCGGACGGTGCCGCCGATCACCACGCCGGGGAAGGTCGCCCCGATCTCGCCCTTCCAGCCGAACGTGTGGACCAGGTCCCGCACCACCTCGGTGACTGCCTCCGGCGTGGCTGGCTGCGGGGTGAGAATCTTCTTCCGCTCGGCCAGCAGCTTCCCGGTCGCGCAGTCCACCGGCGCGCCCTTGATCCCGGTTCCGCCGATGTCAATCCCAAACGCCTGCATCTGTCGTGCTTCCTTCCCGCCTCCGGCCGCCCCCGGTGGTGTCCGGGTCAACCCTGAGTCTTCCCTGACTCTTGCTTCCCGCCGGCCCTAGTCTCGGTCGGCCCGACTAGTATTGAGTGTGCCCGAAGAGAAAGGGGGCCCCGTTATGAACTGGGCCAAGATCGGCGCTGTGGTAATCGGCGGGATCGTCGTCTTCTTCATCCTCGACTCGGTGGTGCACGCGCTCCTAGGGCTTCTCGGCGCGCTGCTCTTCGTTGCCGTCATCGCCGGCGGCGGCTACGTCGCCTACAAGCTGGTCGGCGGCGCCCGGCGGCGTGAGATCCGCCGCGGCGGCAGGTACTAGGACCGCCACGCACTGAGCTGCTCAACCGCGCCGGGCGGTCCGTCCAGGGCCACGTGCGCGGCCCGCGCCCGCCCCATGGCCCACAGGGTCAGCTCGGCGGGCGAGCCGGTGACGGTGACCGACGGCGCCGCCGTCTTCGCCACGATGAGGTCGAGCTTCCCGGCGTCCTCGCGGGCGAGCACGATCCCGGTCGGGGCGGAGCGGAGCATCATCCGGGCCGCCTTGAGCCGCTTCCACAGCAGCTCGGTCAGGGCTGTCGGCAGTGCCCGCTCGGTCCAGCCGTCGGCCGCCCGGCGCACGTCCTCGTGGTGCACGAAGTACTCCACCGCGTTGGCCGCCTCGTCCGCGCCGGGGATCGCCAGCGGCGACAGCCGCGGCGGCCCCGACCGGAACAGCCGGACCAGCTCGGGATAGGGGTAACGGTCTAGGTACTGCTGCTGCACCCGGGCGGTGTGGCCGGCCAGCGGGCCGCCCAGCACGCCGACCGCGGCGTCCGGCCGGCGTTCCCGCAGGACCAGGTGGGCCGCCAGGTCACGGGTCTGCCAGCCCGCGCACAGCGTGGGCCCGTCCGGGCCGGTCTCGGCGAGCAGCGCGGCCAGCGCCGTGCGCTCGTCCTGCGCGTTAGTCACGTAAGTGATCGTAGGCGGTGCGGTGCCCGGGGCCAACGCCGGTCCTGGGCCAGTGCCGCCGGACCGGGCGCGGCCGGCCGCCGATAATGGCTCGACCGGCCGCCCCGGTGACGTCGTAGGCTGTAGCTGCCCAGTTCGACGAGAGACGAGGTCACCGATGACGCAGGCAGCGCGCCCGTCCAGCCTGGACCCGAAGATCGCCGCCCGGCTCAAGCGGGACGCCGACGGCCTGGTGCCCGCGGTGGCGCAGCAGTACGACACCGGCCTGGTGCTGATGGTCGGCTGGATGGACGACGAGGCGCTGCACCGCACGCTGACCACCGGGCGGTGCACCTACTGGTCGCGCAGCCGCCAGGAGTACTGGGTGAAGGGGGACAGCTCCGGGCACCAGCAGTGGGTCAAGTCGGTGGCGCTCGACTGCGACGGCGACACCGTGCTGGTCCTGGTGGACCAGGTGGGTGCCGCCTGCCACACCGGGGACCGCACCTGCTTCGAGGCCGACGTGCTCGACAGCGTGACCGGCGAGCGGCCGGCCGCGGCCAGCGCATGACCGCCAAGCGCGAGTACGGCTACGTGCTGGCCGGCGGCGCCGTCGGGGCCGGGCTGATCCTGCTCGCGGTCAGGCAGCAGTGGGCCAAGGCGGCGTTCACCGAGCCGAAGCCGCTGACCTCGCAGGTGATCAGCGTTTCCGGATCCGACCTGGTGCCGCTGGCGGGCGCGCTGGCGCTGGCCGCGCTGGCCGGCCTGGCCGCGGTCATCGCCACCCGGGGAGTGCTGCGGCGGGCGGCCGGAGTGGTGCTGGCGCTGTTCGGCGCCGGGGCGGGCGCGGCCGTGCTCAGCTCGGTCACCGCGGCGACGGTGATCTCGGTGGCGGCGTCCAAGGTCGCCTCGCCCGGGACGGCCGCCGTGTCCGGCGCGGCCGGGTCGACCACCAGCGGCTCGTCGTCCGGCGGGGCGCTGGTGGTGTCCGGCTCGGCCGCCCACGCGGTCATGTCCGGCACCCCCTGGCACGTCGCCGTGCTGGCGGGCGCGCTACTCGTCTTCCTGGCCGGGGTGGCCACCGCACTGCGCGGCCCCGGCTGGCCGGTCATGTCGGCCAGGTACGACGCCCCGGCCGGCGGTGCAGCCGCCGGCCGCACCGCCGGGCAGCGCCCGCCCGGCCGGTCACCGGCGCTGGACGCGGCCAGCATGTGGGAGTCGCTGAACAGCGGCGAGGACCCGACCGAGGCCGGCCAGGGCGGCGACCCGGCCGATGACAGGGCCACCGATGACAGCGCCACCGATGACAGCGCCACCGATGACAGCGCCACCGATGACAGCGCCACCGATGACAGGGCGGCCGATAACGGGGCGGTCGCGCAACGTGAACGTAAGACCAATGCATAGCGAAGGCAAACTTCCGGGGGGCCGCCGGGAGCGCCCGGAGCGGGCGGCTAGCATCGGCGGTGCAACATTTCCCATTTGAGGAGACGGCGGAACCGCGGTGAGTGTGCTCGACGAGATCCTCGAAGGAGTACGCGCCGACCTGGCCGAACGCCAGTCGCGTGTCTCGCTTGAGCAGCTGAAAGACCAGGCCAGGCGGGCCCCGTCGCCACTTGACGCGCTAGCCGCGCTCAAGGCGGAGGGCGTCGCCGTCATCGCCGAGGTCAAGCGGGCCAGCCCGTCGCGCGGCTCGATGGCCGCCATTGACGACCCGGCCGGGCTGGCGGGCGACTACGAGGCGGGCGGCGCGCAGGTGATCAGCGTGCTGACCGAGCAGCGCCGCTTCGGCGGCTCCCTGGACGACCTCGCCTCGGTCCGCCGCGCGGTGCAGATCCCGGTGCTCCGCAAGGACTTCGTGGTCAGCTCCTACCAGCTCTGGGAGGCGCGCGCCTACGGCGCCGACCTGGTGCTGCTCATCGTCGCCGCGCTCGACCAGCCGGCGCTGGTCTCGCTGGTGGAGCGGGCGCTCAGCATCGGCCTGCTGCCGCTGGTGGAGGTGCATGCCGACGCTGAGCTTGACCGGGCGGTGGAGGCGGGCGCCACCGTCATCGGGGTGAACGCGCGCAACCTGGCCACCCTGGAGATCGACCGGAGCATCTTCGGCCGGCTCGCGCCGCGGATACCCGAGGGCATCGTCAAGATCGCCGAGTCGGGCGTCCGCGGCCCGCACGACCTGCTCGCCTACGCCGCCTGCGGCGCCGACGCGGTGCTGGTGGGCGAGTCCCTGGTGACCGAGAAGGACCCCCGCGCGGCCGTCGCCGACCTGGTCACCGCGGGCTCCCACCCGGCCCTGCGGGGCGAGCGCGGGCCAGCGTAGGACGTCAACGGGCGCGGTAGGGTAGCCCCCGTGAGTAGTAACGTGCCTGCTGAACCCGACATTTCCCCGGTCCCCGACACCGCCGGCCACTTCGGCGCCTTCGGCGGCCTGTTCGCCCCCGAGTCGCTCATGGCGGCGATCGAGCAGCTGGCCAAGGAGTACGAGGCGGCCAGGACCGACCCGGAGTTCACCGCCGAGCTGGCTGGCCTGCTGACCAACTACGCGGCCCGGCCCACGCTGCTGACCGAGGCCAAGCGGTTCGGGGCGGAGTTCGCGGGCGGCGCCCGGATCCTGCTCAAGCGGGAAGACCTGGCGCACACCGGCTCACACAAGATCAACAACGTGCTCGGCCAGGTACTGCTGACCAAGCGGATGGGCAAGACCCGGGTGATCGCCGAGACCGGGGCGGGGCAGCACGGGGTGGCCACCGCCACCGCGTGCGCGCTGCTCGGCCTGGAGTGCGTCGTCTACATGGGCGAGGAAGACACCCGGCGCCAAGCGCTCAACGTGTCCCGGATGCGGATGCTGGGTGCGACCGTGGTGCCGGTCACCGCGGGCACCAGGACCCTCAAGGACGCGATGAACGAGGCGTTCCGCGACTGGGTCAGCACCGTCGAGTACACCCATTACTGCATCGGCTCGGTCGGCGGACCGCACCCGTTCCCGATGATGGTGCGCGACTTCCAGCGGGTCATCGGCATCGAGGCCCGCGAGCAGGTGCTGCGGCTGGCCGGCCGGCTGCCGGACGCGGCGGTCGCGTGCGTAGGCGGCGGCAGCAACGCGATCGGCCTCTTCCACGCGTTCATCCCCGACGCGGGCGTGCGGCTGATCGGCTGCGAGGCCGGCGGCGACGGCGACGGCCGCCCCGAGCGGTCCGCCGCCGCGCTCACCCTCGGCACCCCCGGGGTGCTGCACGGGATGCGCACCTACGTGCTGCAGGACGCCGAAGGGCAGACCCTGGACACGCACTCCATCTCGGCCGGCCTCGACTACCCGGGGGTGGGCCCGGAGCACTCCTGGCTGAAGGACGCCGGCCGGGCCGAGTACCGCTCGGTCAGCGACTCCGAAGCGATGGCCGGGTTCGCGGCGCTGTGCAAGACCGAGGGCATCATCCCCGCGCTTGAGTCCGCGCACGCGCTGGCGGGCGCCATGCGGCTCGGCCGCGAGCTCGGCCCGGACGCGCTGATCCTGGTCAACCTGTCCGGCCGGGGCGACAAGGACGTGGCCACCGCGTCCGCCTACTTCGGGGTATAGGGCGAATTGAAAAGGGTTCGTAGCAGATGAGCACCGTCTCCACCGCGTTCGAGAAGGCCGCCGCGGAAGACCGCGCGGCCCTGGTCGGCTACCTGCCGGCCGGCTTTCCCGACAAGCAGACCGCGATCCGGGCCGCCCTGGCAATGGCCGCGGCGGGCGCCGACGTCATCGAGGTCGGCCTGCCGTACTCCGACCCGCTGATGGACGGCCCGGTGGTCGCCGACGCCGTGCACCGCGCGCTGCGCGGCGGGACCAAGGTCAAGGACGTCCTCGACACGGTGAGCGCGATCGCTGACGCCGGGGTGGCCGCGGTGATCATGACTTACTGGAACCCAATCGACCACTACGGCCCCGACGCGTTCGCCCGCGACCTGGCCAGCGCGGGCGGCGCGGGCCTGATCACCCCCGACCTGACCCCGGAGGAGGCCGGCCCCTGGCTGGCGGCGTCCGACGCCCACCAGCTTGACCGCATCTTCCTGGTCGCGCCGTCCTCGCCGCCGGAGCGGGTCGCGGCGATCACCGGGCTGTGCCGCGGCTTCGTCTACGCGGTCAGCCTGATGGGCGTCACCGGTACCCGGGACGCGCTCAGCTCGAGCGCGGCCGGGGTCGTGGCCAGCATCAAGGAGCACACCAGCCTCCCGGCCGCGGTCGGCGTCGGCGTCTCCAGCGGCGCCCAGGCCCGCCAGGTAGCCGGCTTCGCCGACGGGGTGATCGTCGGCTCCGCCTACGTCCGCCGCCTGGCCGGGGCCGCCACCCCCGACGACGCCATCGCCGCCGTCCGTGACCTCACCACCGACCTGGCAGCCGGCGTCCGCCGCGGATAACAGCAAGAAGATTCGGTAAACCGTAGTGATTGGGTGTACTTACGACCCATATTTGGGTGCTATGTACACCCAATAATTGAGAGCCCCCCGTCCGGTCCGGATAACAGCATGAAGCGGCGAAGCCGCCTGGGGAAGTGGGAGCCGCTTGCGGGTGGGGCGGCCCGTGCCCCCGCGCCACCCGCGCCCGACCGGGACTTCATGAGAAGTTCACCACATTCGTCAGTGAAATTCGCATAACGGAGGGTGCGGGAGTGGCGTTTGGTGATCCCGGGCGTCACCGCCGGACCCGGCAGCCCAGCCGTCGCGTTGGCACCGGGCGGGCCGCTGGACGATCACGGTTTCGCGCTGTTTTGGCTGGGTATCGCTCACCCTACCGATGATCGCCAAGGCTCCGGCCAAGGGAGCAGGTGACGCATCGGTGCCCGACGGCGCCGTAGTCACCGTGGGCTCTGCTGCCGCACGGGCGCCATTTCCTACCAGGGGCCTCAAAAGTCACCCCTGGAAAGGGAATCACCAGTCATGTAATCTCTATGTAACTTACGTGTAGCAGCAGGGCCAGCGTCGTCCCCACCGCAGCAAGCGCAGTACAGCGGAGATATGACGACAGGAGTATTGATGGTGCCTGCCGCAGTTGAGGGGCTTTACGACAGCCGGTTCGAACACGACGCCTGCGGTGTGGGTTTCGTGGCCGACCTGCGGGCCGGCGGCGGCCATGACGTCGTGGCCAGCGCCCTTCGCGTTCTATGCAACCTCGAGCACCGCGGCGCGGCGGGCGCCGACCCCGATACCGGCGACGGGGCCGGCATCCTCACCCAGCTACCGGACGCGTTCTTCCGGGCGGTGTCCGGGCTCGCGCTGCCCGCCGCGGGCAGCTACGCGGCCGGGCTGGCGTTCCTGCCGGTCGATGAGTCCGAACGGGTGCGTGCCTGCGCCAGCATCGCCGACCTGGCCGCCGATGAGGGGCTGACCGTCCTCGGCTGGCGCGACGTCCCGGTCGACAAGGGCGCCTGCGGGCCCGGCGCGATCGAGGTGCTGCCCCACCTGGCGCAGCTGTTCGTGGCGGGGGAGGACGGCGAGAGCGGCCTGGCGCTCGACCGGCGGGCCTTCTGCCTGCGCAAGCGGGCCGAGCACGAGGCCGGGGTGTACTTCGCGTCGCTGTCCGCGCGCACCATCGTCTACAAGGGGATGCTGTCCGCGCCGCAGGTCGAGCCGTTCTTCCCCGACCTGTCCGACGAGCGCTACGAAAGCAACCTGGCCCTGGTCCACTCGCGGTTCTCCACCAACACGTTCCCGTCCTGGCCGCGGTCCCACCCGTTCCGCTACGTGGCGCACAACGGCGAGATCAACACCGTGCAGGGCAACCGGAACTGGATGCGCGCCCGCGAGGCGATGCTCGACTCGCCGCTGATCCCGCCGTCCAAGTCGGGCCGGGGCATCGAGCGGCTGTTCCCGATCATCAACCCGGACGGGGCCGACTCGCAGTCATTCGACGAGTGCCTGGAGCTGCTGCACCTGGGCGGCCGGTCGCTGCCGCACGCGCTGCTGATGATGATCCCCGAGCCGTGGGAGAACCACGGCGAGATGGACGAGCGGCGGCGGGCGTTCTACCAGTTCCACTCGGCGCTGATGGAGCCGTGGGACGGGCCCGCGCTGATCGCTTTCACCGACGGCGCCGTGATCGGGGCCGTGCTCGACCGCAACGGGCTGCGCCCTGGCCGGTACTGGGTCACCGCGGACGGCCTGGTCATCCTGGCCAGCGAGGTCGGCGTGCTCGACATCGAGCCCGCCCGGGTGGTGCGCCGCGGCCGGCTGCAGCCCGGCCGTATCTTCCTGGCCGACACCGCCGCCGGCCGGATCGTCGAGGACGAGGAGGTCAAGTCGGAGCTGGCCGCCCAGCAGCCGTACTCCGACTGGCTGCATGCCGGGCTCGTCCACCTCGACGACCTGCCCGACCGGGAGCGCCAGGTGCCGACCGCGGCCAGCCTGCTGACCCGTCAGCGCACCTTCGGCTACACCGAGGAGGAGCTGCGGGTCATCATCGGGCCGATGGCCCGCACCGGCGCCGAGCCGATCGGCTCGATGGGCACCGACACCCCGGTGGCGGTGCTGTCGGACAAGCCGCGGCTGGTGTTCGACTACTTCACCCAGCTGTTCGCCCAGGTCACCAACCCGCCGCTGGACGCCATCCGCGAGGAGCTTGTCACCTCGCTGTCCACCTCGACCGGGCCGGAGCGGAACCTGCTCGACCCGAGCCCGGCCTCCTGCCGGCAGGTCGTGCTGCCGTTCCCGGTGATCGGCGAGCAGGACCTGGCCAAGCTGGTGCACATCAACGACGGCGGCAACCTTTCCGGCTTCGCCGCGCACGTGGTCGACGGCCGGTTCGACCCGGCGGGCGGCGGCGACGGGCTGCGGGACAGGCTGCGGGAGATCTGTACCGAGGTCACCACCGCCATCTTCAACGGCGCCCGGCTCATCGTGCTGTCCGACCGCGGGCCCGACCACGACAAGCGGGTGCCGATCCCGTCGCTGCTGCTGACCGGCGCGGTGCACCACCACCTGATCCGGGAGAAGACCAGGACCCGGGTCGGGCTGATCGTAGAGTCCGGCGACGCCCGCGAGTGCCACCACATCGCGCTGCTGGTCGGCTACGGCGCGGCCGCGGTGTGCCCGTACCTGGCCATCGAGACCGTCCGCGACCTGGCCGCCCGGGGCGAGCTCGGCGGTGCCGCCAACAACGGGGCCGCCACCAACGGGGCCGCCAACAACGGGGCCGCCAGCCTTGGGGCCGGCCGGGAACTGACCCCCGACGGGGCGGAGCGGAACCTGGTCAAGGCCCTCGGCAAGGGCCTGCTCAAGGTGATGTCGAAGATGGGCGTGTCCACCGTCGCGTCCTACACCGGCGCGCAGATCTTCGAGGCGATCGGGCTGGGCGCCGACGTCATCGGCACCTGCTTCACCGGCACCGCCTCGCGACTGTCCGGCGTCGGCTTCGACGTGCTCGCGGCCGAGGCCACCAGGCGGGCTGAGGCCGCCGCGGGCGGCGCCGGCCTCAGCCACCGCCGCCTGCAGACCGGCGGCGAGTACCAGTGGCGCCGCGACGGCGAGCCGCACCTGTTCAACCCGGAGACCGTGTTCAAGCTGCAGCACGCCACCCGCACCCGCCGCTACGAGATCTTCAAGGAGTACACGTCGCTCATCGACGACCAGGCGGCGCAGCTGAAGACGCTGCGCGGCCTGCTCCGCATTAAGGGCATCGATGAGCTGCCTGAGTCGGCCGACACCGTTCGGAAAGTTCCGATTGATGAGGTGGAGCCGGTCGAGCTGATCCTCAAGCGGTTCGCCACCGGGGCGATGTCCTACGGGTCGATCTCGGCCGAGGCGCACGAGACCCTGGCGATCGCGATGAACCGGATCGGCGGCCGGTCCAACACCGGCGAGGGCGGCGAGGACCCGGAGCGGTTCATCCCCGACGCCAACGGCGACCTGCGGCGGTCGGCGGTCAAGCAGGTGGCCTCCGGCCGGTTCGGGGTGACCAGCGAGTACCTCGTCAACGCGGACGACCTGCAGATCAAGATGGCGCAGGGGGCCAAGCCGGGCGAGGGCGGGCAGCTGCCCGGGCACAAGGTGTACCCGTGGATCGCCAAGACCAGGTTCTCCACCCCGGGGGTGGGGCTGATCTCGCCGCCGCCGCACCACGACATCTACTCGATCGAGGACCTGGCGCAGCTCATCCACGACCTGAAGAACGCCAACCCGGCCGCCCGGGTGCACGTCAAGCTGGTGGCCGAGGTGGGCGTGGGCACCGTCGCGGCCGGCGTCTCCAAGGCGCACGCCGACGTGGTGCTGATCTCCGGGCACGACGGCGGCACCGGCGCCGCCCCGCTGACCTCGCTCAAGCACGCGGGCGCCCCGTGGGAGCTCGGGCTGGCCGAGACGCAGCAGACGCTGCTGCGCAACAAGCTCCGCGACCGGATCACGGTGCAGGTCGACGGGCAGCTCAAGACCGGCCGCGACGTGGTAATCGCGGCGCTGCTCGGGGCGGAGGAGTTCGGCTTCGCCAGCGCCCCGCTGGTGGTGAGCGGCTGCATCATGATGCGGGTGTGCCACCTGGACACCTGCCCGGTCGGGGTGGCGACCCAGAACCCCGAGCTGCGCAGCCGGTTCACCGGCAAGCCGGAGTTCGTGGTCAACTTCTTCGAGTTCATCGCGGAAGAGGTCCGCGAGTACCTGGCCGCGCTCGGGCTCCGCTCGATCGAGGAGGCCGTCGGCCGGGTCGACCTGCTCGACACCGCCCTGGCGGTGACCCACTGGAAGGCGGCCGGGCTCGACCTCAGCCCGGTGCTGCACGTCCCGGCCACCGACGGCCGCCCGCTGTCCGAGATGACGCTGCACCGGGTCAGCGAGCAGGACCACGGCCTGGAGCGGGCGCTGGACAACACGCTCATCCAGCTGGCCGAGGGAGCACTCGAAGAGGGCCGCCCGGTCCGCCTCGAGCTGCCGATCCGCAACGTCAACCGGACCGTCGGCACCATGCTCGGCTACGAGGTGACCAGGCGCTGGGGCGGCGAAGGGCTGCCCGCCGACACGATCACGGTCACGTTCACCGGGTCGGCCGGGCAGTCGTTCGGCGCGTTCGTGCCGCGCGGCGTCACCCTCAAGCTGACCGGGGACACCAACGACTACCTGGGTAAGGGGCTGTCCGGCGGCCGGCTGGTGGTCGCGCCGTCGCCCGAGTCCACCTTCGAGGCGGAAACCCAGGTGGTCGCGGGCAACGTGATCGGCTATGGCGCCACCGCGGGCGAGATCTTCCTGCGCGGCACCGTCGGCGAGCGGTTCTGCGTGCGCAACTCCGGCGCCCTGGCGGTGGCCGAGGGCGTCGGCGACCACGGCTGCGAGTACATGACCGGCGGCCGGGTGGTGGTGCTGGGGCCAACCGGGCGGAACTTCGCGGCCGGCATGTCCGGTGGCATCGCCTACGTGCTCGACCTCAACCCGGCCCGGCTGAACCGGGAGATGGTCGACGTGGACCCGCTGGCGGACGCCGACGTCGAGTTCCTGCGCGAGGTGATCGCCCGGCACCAGGCCGAGACCGGCTCGGCCGTGGCGGCCCGGCTGCTGGCCGACTGGGAGCCAGCCGCCGCGCGTTTCGCCAAGGTCATGCCCAAGGACTACAAGCGGGTGCTGTCGGCGGCGTCGGCCGCTGAGGCCGAGGGCCGGAACGTCGACGAGGCCGTCATGGCCGCGGCGCATGGTTAAGCAGAGTGCACGGGTAGAAAGGGGAGTTAGCCATGGGTGACCCCAAGGGGTTCTTGACGACTGCCCGCGAGCTGCCGCGCCGCCGGCCGGTGGACGTGCGGCTCAGCGACTGGCGTGAGGTCTACGAGGACTTCGCGACCGAGCGGACCGAGCGGCAGGCGGCCCGCTGCATGGACTGCGGCATTCCGTTCTGCCACAACGGCTGCCCGCTGGGGAACCTCATCCCCGAGTGGAACGACCTGGTGTACCGGGGCGAGTGGGCCGAGGCGGCCGACCGGCTGCACGCCACCAACAACTTCCCCGAGTTCACCGGGCGGCTGTGCCCGGCCCCGTGCGAGTCGGCCTGCGTGCTCGGCATCAACGCCGACCCGGTGACGATCAAGCAGGTCGAGGTGGAGATCATCGACCGGGCCTGGGCCGACGGCGGCGTCGTCCCGGTGCGGCCGGACGCGCTGACCGGGTTCACCGTCGCGGTGGTCGGCTCCGGGCCGGCCGGGCTGGCCGCGGCGCAGCAGCTGACCAGGGCCGGGCACCAGGTGACGGTGTTCGAGCGGGACGACGCCATCGGCGGCCTGCTGCGCTACGGCATCCCCGAGTTCAAGATGGAGAAGGCGCACCTGGACCGGCGGCTCGCCCAGATGGAGGCGGAAGGGACCAGCTTCGTGGCCGGCACCGCCGTCGAGTCGGCGGCGCAGCTGGACGGGTTCTCCGCGGTGGTGCTCGCGGGCGGCGCGCGGGTGCCCCGCGACCTGCCGGTGCCCGGCCGCGAGCTGGCCGGCATCTACCAGGCGATGGAGTTCCTGCCGCTGGGCAACCGGCACGGCGCGGGCTCGCCGGTGAGCGCGGCGGGCAGGCACGTGGTGATCATCGGCGGTGGTGACACCGGCGCCGACTGCCTGGGCACCTCGCACCGGCAAGGGGCGGCCTCGGTCACCCAGCTGGAGATCATGCCGGAGCCGCCGCAGGCCCGCGCGGCCAGCCAGCCGTGGCCCACCTACCCGATGGTCTACCGGGTCACTTCCGCCCACGAGGAGGGCGGCGAGCGGGTCTACTCGGTGTCCACCGAGGAGTTCGTCGGCGGCCCGGACGGGCAGGTGCGGGCGCTTCGGCTGGTCGAGGTCGCCTTCGACGGCGGCCGGTTCGCCCCGGTTCCCGGCAGCCGCCGGGACATCCCGTGCGACCTGGCGCTGCTGGCGATGGGCTTCACCGGCGCGGAAAAGCCGGGACTGCTGACTGACCTGGGGGTGGCGTTCGACGCCCGCGGCAACGTGGCCCGCGACGCCGCCTACCAGACGTCGGTGCCCGGCGTGTTCGCGGCCGGCGACATGGGCCGCGGCCAGTCGCTGATCGTGTGGGCGATCGCCGAGGGGCGCAGCGCGGCCGCCGCGGTCGACCAGTACCTGCGCGGCCTGGACCGCCCGGCGCTGCCGTCCGTGATCCCCCCGACCGCGCGGCCGCTGGTCTAGCCGGCCGCTTGTTACCCGGCCCGGCCCGGCCGGGTAACAAGCGGGTGACGTTGCGGGCGCACGGGGGCGTTCGTTCGCACAATGGATACCTCTTACTCGGATTTGCCTGCTTGACGGGGACGGCGACATGGCGCACGCGGTGGCACGGGGCGGCCTGCCCGGCACGGCCGTGCCCGCCGTCACGGCCGTGCCGGCCGGGCCGGGTTCCGGCCGGCCCGGGCTCGGGCTGCCCCGTTCCGGCCGGCTGCGCAGGCGCTGGGTAGACCTGGCGACCACGCCCGGGCGGCTGCGGCTGGTACTGGCCGGCCTGGTGCTGCTCAGCCTGGCCTGGGGCGCGCTGGCCGCCTTCACCGCGGTCCAGTACTCGTCGGCCGCTGCCAGCGTGGTGGGTACCCGCGAGCCGCTCAGCCTGGACGCGCAGCTGATCTACGCCAAGCTGTCGGACGCCAACGACGCCGCCGCCACCGCCTTCCTGGCGGGCGGCATCGAGCCCGCGGCGGTCCGGCAGCGCTACCTGGACGACATCACCACCGCCGGCGGGCAGATCGAGGCGGCGACCGCCCGGGGCGAGGCGGTCACCCCGCGGGCCGCCGCCGACTTGGCTGTCCTGGCGCGCGAGCTGCCTGTCTACACCGGGGAAATCGAGACCGCCCGGGCCGACAACCGGCTCGGCCTGCCGCTCGGCGCCGCCTACCTGCGCGAGGCGTCCAGCCTGATGCGCGACACCCCGATGCGCGACACCCTGCTGACCAAGGCCAAGGACCTGTACGCGACCGAGAACGACAGCCTCCACACCGCCAGCGCGCAGGCCACCGGGCTGCCGCTCATCCTGGTCACCGGGGTGGTCGGCCTGCTGGCGGGCCTCGCCCTGTACCTGGCGTCGCGCTGGCTGCGCGGGCGCACCAACCGGGTGCTGAACGTCGGCCTGGTCGTCGCGGGCGCCGCCGTCGTCATCTCGCTCGCCTGGCTCGGCGTCGCCTACGCGAGCGCGCGCGGCGACCTGCTCGACGCCCAGGCCCGCGGCTCGGCCACCGTGCAGGCGGTCGCCCAGGTTGGCATCGCCGCCCAGGAAGCGCACGCGGACGAGGGCATCACCCTCATCGACAACATGGGCGACGACGCCTACCAGGGCGACTTCACCGGCAAGGTGCGGGCACTCGGGCCGGGTCGCGGCACGCTGCTGACCGCCGCGCAGACCGCGGCCCGGGGCACGCCCGCCGCTACCGCGGTGACGGCCGCGGTGGACGACACGGCGGCCTGGTTCACCGCGCACGCCCAGGTCCGGTCGCTTGACGACATGGGCAACCACGCCAAGGCGGTGGCCACCGCCCTCGGCCAGGGGCCGGGCAGCGCGGGCGCGTCTTTCTCCCGGCTGTCCCGCGACCTGTCGGCGGCGACCGCCGCCGACCAGGCCGTGTTCGACTCCACCGCCCGCTCGGCGTCCGGCGCCTACTCCGGGCTCGAGGCCGGCCTGATCGTGGCGGCACTGGTGATGGCGGCTGCCTGCGCCTGGGGCGTTGGCCGCCGGCTGGCGGAGTACCGATGACGCGGGGAGTGCGATGAGCAGTGCACCGGGCAGTCGGCTGGCCAGGCGGCCGGGCAGCAGGCCGCGCCGCCTGGCGATCGCGCTGGCGGCCGCGGCGGCCGCCCTCACCGCCGCGGCCGGGTGCGCGGCCGGCCCGGGCGCGGGC
>Ga0265338_10003672_pt1 | contig 21389 bp, 21 predicted proteins | sample 42126metaG_FD_193579 | JGI IMG/M metagenome (GOLD analysis project Ga0265338, IMG submission 193579) | Rhizosphere microbial communities from Carex aquatilis grown in University of Washington, Seatle, WA, United States - 4-21-26 metaG | ecosystem: Host-associated > Plants > Roots > Rhizosphere... | reverse complement strand
AGCAGCGCCTGATCCACCAGGTGAGTGCCGAAGTCAAGCAGGATCCCGCCGCCCGACGGGGGCGGTCCCGTCTCCGGCTCGAACCGCTCGAACCGCGACTCGAACCGCCTGACAAACCCGAGCCGGCCTTCCTCCAGCAAGGCACGCAGGGTGCGCAGGTCGGAGTCCCACCGGCGGTTCTGGTACACGGTCAGCGGTACCTGCGCCCGCTCGGCGGCCTGCACCGTTTCCCGTGCCGTCGCCGCATCGAGCGCGAACGGCTTGTCACAGACGACCGGCAGGCCCAAGGCGATGGCCTCCCGGGTCAGCTCGGTGTGCGTGGCCGCGGGCGTGGAGATGGCGACGGCCTGTGCGCCCGCCGCGGCCAGTTCGGCCAGCGAGCCGTAGGCCGCCGTGCCCGGATGATCCCGGACCAGTTCGGCGCGACGCTCACCGGACCGGGTGACCACACCCATCAGCTCACACCCGGGCGCGGACGCGATCAGCGGGGCGTGAAAGAACCGGCCACCGAACCCATAGCCGAGCAGCCCGACCAGAAGCGGAGATCTTGCCATCCCGCGATCGTAACCCGCCCTGCCTGGTCGCCCATCGAAGCCTCAGCCGCGGCCCAGGGGCTCAAGGAACTCCAGCCGGTTGCCGTGCGGATCCGCACTGTAGAACCGGCGCATGCCGGGAAAGTCGCCGTCCTCGATCACCGGGAAACCGGCCGCGCGGAGCCGCTCGGCCCACGCGTCCAGGCTGGTCACCAGCAGCCCGGGGTGCGCCTTGCGCGCGGGCCGGAAATCCGGGTCCACGCCGAGGTGCAATTCCATGCCGTGGCCGCGGAACCAGCAGCCGCCGCGCGCCACGAGCGCCGGAGGCTTAGGAATCTCATCGAACCCCAGCACGCCGTGGTAAAAGGCACGCGAGACATCCTCGGCTCCCGGCGGGCAGGCCAGCTGCACGTGGTGGATCATGAGTCCTCCGTCCACGCAGGGACAATATCTTGATATCGAGATAATATCGCCTAGGCCGGGTGCTTCCGGCCAGCAGTGAGGTTCCGATGCCCGACACCGTCAAGACCGAGTTCGAAATCCTGGACCCGCGGTTCGCCGAGGTGAAGAGCGACCGGTGGATGGAGCGGCTGCACGCGGGCTGCCGGTGGACCGAGGGTCCGGCCTATTTCGCCGCGGGCCGCTACCTCGTGTTCAGCGACATCCCCAACGACCGGATTCTCCGCTGGGACGAGACCACCGGCATGGTGGGAACGTTGCGCCAGCCGGCCCGCTACGCCAATGGGCACACCGTGGACCGGCTGGGCCGCCTGGTCAGTTGCGAGCACGGCAGCCGGCAGGTCACCAGGACTGAGCCCGACGGATCGGTCACGGTTCTCGCCGACCGTTTCGATGGCATGCGGCTGAACAGCCCCAACGACGTCGTGGAACGCGCGGACGGCTCCATCTGGTTCACCGATCCTGGCTACGGGATCGACAGCGACTACGAAGGGCACAAAGCCGAGAGCGAGATCGGCGGCCACAACGTGTACCGGATCGACCTGGGCACCGGGCAGGTTCACCTGGCCGCGGACGACTTCGCCCGCCCCAACGGGCTAGCGTTCTCCGCGGACGAGCAGCAGATCTACATCGTTGACAGTGCGGCCGGGCACATCCGGCTGTTCGCGGTGGCCGACGACTCCACGCTGACCGGCGGCCACGTCTTCGCCCGGTGTGACGCGGGTACCTTCGATGGCGTCCGGCTGGACGACGCCGGCCGGATCTGGGCCGCCGCGCACGATGGGATCCACTGCTTCGATCCTGACGGCACGCTGCTCGGGAAGCTGCACGTTCCCGAGATCGTCGCCAACCTCACCTTCGGCGGGCAGCAGCGCAACCAGTTGTTCATCTGCGCCACGAGCTCGGTCTACTCGCTCCGGGTGAACTTCACCGGCGCCCGCTATCCCGGGTGATGCCCGGCAGCCTGGCCGCCCCTCCGCTGGGGTTCCCTCCGGCCATCAGCCCGGCAGCAGGAGCAGTTTCCCGGTGGTGCGCCGTGCGGTGAGGTCGTCGTGCGCCCGTGCCGCCTCGGCCAGCGGGTACCTGCCGCCGATGCGGACACTCAGGCGCCCGTCCGCGATCCAGCCGAACAGGTCGTCCGCCCGCTGGCGGAACTCGTCCAGGCGGGCGATGTAGTGACCTAGAGTCGGCCTGGTCAGGAACAGCGACCCACCGGTGTTAAGCCGCTGCGGATCAAAGGGGGGAACCGGCCCGCTGGACGCCCCGTACAAGACCAGGTACCCGCGCGGGCGCAGAGCCGCCAGGCTGTCGTCAAACGTCGCCTGCCCCACGCCGTCGTAGACGACCGCTGCGCCAGCCCCGCCGGACACCTCCCGGGCCACCGCGGTGAAGTCCTGGTAGCTGGCGACGTAATCAGCCCCTGCCGCCGTGGCGAGCTGCGCCTTGCCCTCAGTAGAGGTGGTCGCGACAACGATGCCGCCTCGCATGCGGACCATCTGGGTGAGCAGGAGGCCCACCCCACCCGCGGCCGCGTGCACGACCACCAGATCGCCGTCGGCCACCGGGTAGGTGCTGTGGCACAGGTAGTGGGCGGTCATCCCCTGCAGCATGACGGCGGCGGCGACTTCCAGATCCACCCCCTCGGGCACAGCGACGACACGGTCGGCTGGGACGACGGCCTGCTGCGCGTAGCTGCCCGGCCCAACCGGCCAGGCAACCCGGTCGCCGACTGTGAAGCCCGACACCTCCGGGCCGACGGCCGCCACCGTTCCCGCGCCCTCGGCGCCAGGCACGTAGGGCACGCCGCCGCTGTAGGGCGGTCGGCCCTCCCGCTGATAGACGTCCATGTAGTTGACCCCGGCCGCGGCCACATCGACCACCAGGTGGCCCGGGCCAGGACGGGGGGCCGGCCAGTCACCAGCCTGCAGGACTTCCGGGCCGCCGTGTGCTGTGACAACCACTGCGCGCATGACGCCATCCTTCCGCAGCTGATGACGAAAATTCGTGGGGCTGGAAATTTTTCGGCTGGCGGCCCGGGGCGGTGTCATCCTCCAGCCAGGCTGAGCAGCCGTCCGGCGTCCGGTCGGTGCCGCCGCAAGTCACCAGCTTGTGCTCAGGCGCGTCGGCGACCTGGCCAACCACGTGCGGCACGGTGAACTCACCCAGTGCGGGGGGCCGCGGCTAGGGCTGGCCTGCGGGCGCGGGCTCACGCGGGGTGAGTACGCCGGCGAGCGCGGCGACGCCCAGCGCGAGGACGACCGGGATGCCCAGCGCCAGTGGCAGCCCGATCAGGGTGGCCGCCCCGCCGATCAGGACCGGACCGCTGACCATCCCCAGGTAACTCATCCCCACCACTCGGGCCAGCCCGTGCCCGGGCCGGACCGGGTCGGCTGATCCGCCGGCCAGGAAGACCTGCGGGATGATGCACGCCAGGCCTGCCCCGAGGACTGCGAATCCGGCGACCCCGCCCACCGGGTTATTGCTGATGAGCCCGCCTGCCAGGCCGGCTGCGGCGACGAGGCCACTGGCCCGGACGAGCCGCACCGGCCCGAACCGTGCCGCCAGCCGGTCCCCGAGCAGGCGGCCGACAGTCATCGCCAGCGCGAACGCGGCGAACCCGGCCGCCGCGAACCCGGCGGAGGTGCCCAGGTTGTCGCGCAGGTAGACGGCGCTCCAGTCGGCAGTGGCCCCTTCGACGAGCAGCCCGCACAGGCCAACCGTGCCGAGCAGGAGGATCAGCACGCCAGGCCGGACAGACTTCCCGCGGCGCCCGCCCGGGCCGGAGCCCGGACCCAGGTCAGCCACCGGCCCCTGGTCAGCCAGCATGCCCGGCGCTTGGGCCAGGGCCGGCTCATCAGCCCGCTGCTGCTGGCCCCGTTCGGTGATCATCCACCGGCCGGCGATCACCGCCACCGCGGCCGACGGCAGCCCGACGGTGAGAAAGGTGGGCAGTGGGCCGATGCCCGCTCCGGCGAACAGGCCGCCGAGTACCGCGCCAGCGAGCGCGCCGATGCTGTAACCGGCGTGCAGCGAGGACATGACCGGGCGGACGCGGGCCCGTTCGACCAGGACCCCGTTCGCGTTCATCCCCACGTCGAGCGCGCCTGCCGCGGCGCCGAACACGAACAGCGCCGCCATCAGCGTGCCGAGGTTGCCGGCCACCGCCGGCGGGATCAGGAAGAGCGCCATTCCGACGCCCGCGACCCGGGTTACCCAGGCGCTGCCGAACCTGTCCACCAGCCGGCCAGCGATCAGGGTGACCAGGAGCAGCCCGGCCGGGATGGCGAACAGAGCGATGCCGAGAACACCGTCGCTGAGGTGCAGCCGTTGCTTGATCGCCGGAATGCGGGTGATCCAGACCGCGAGCACGACACCGAACAGGCAGAAGTACGCCGTCACCGCGGCCCGGGCGGCGCCCAGTCCAACCGTCGGAGCAACGCGGGTACCGGTTGGCTGCGCGGTCGACGCGGCCCTGTCAGCGGGAGAAGATCCGATTCACCAGACATTACCCGACGATGCCGGGACTGCTCAGTTGCTGTAGACGCGGGCGGGCGTGATCAGGACGGCGGTGCGGTGCTGGTCAGCCATGGCCTGGTCATAGGCCGCCCAGTCGTCGTGGGTACCGCCGGCCGCCTGGAAGATTTCGCGCAGCAGCAGCCGGAGCCGCCCGGAATCGACGCCGGCCTGCGGATCATCTGGCCCGGCCAGCTCAGCGTGGCCCTCGATGCTGACCCATGCGCCACCGGACCGGAAGGTCACCGTGACCTGCGGGCGGGCCCGCAGGTTCGCAAGCTTGGCCCGGCCGTAGGTGACGATCCCGACGACCTGCTGGCCAGTCACTGGATGCGCCAGGACTCCGGCGTTGACGACCGACGCCTGGATTGTCGCATCGGCCCGCACGGTCGAGACCACCACGAGGAACCGCTCGCGCCGGCCGATCGTGATCGCATCATCCAGCGTCGCCATCATCTGCCTTCCGCATCGGCCGTTCGCCTTCCGCATCCGCGCCGGGTTCCGGCGACCGTCGGTCCAGCGTCCCACTCGATCGGCCGCCGTGCCGGACGATCGGACGCTGCGCTGGGTAAAGACCCGGCGAAGCATCCGCTGCGCGTCCAGATTCACCCTGTTCACGGCTCAAGGGTGGCACGCCACGGCCCTGCACCGGTCGCGGGCGGGCGCTGGGGAGTCCCGTGTTGTATCTGGAGTTTGATCACGCCGCACCGTCCCGGCGAGCAGGCAGGCCGGCGGTCAGCGATCGCCGGGCCGGGGCCGCCGCCGGTAATGACCCTTCCGGTTTTCGCTCCTGAAATGCCGTCCACCGTAGGAGAGCGGCGTCAGCAGAGTCCCGGTTACCCGGAGCCGTGCCTCCCGACATCCGCCAGGAAACCGGTGACGGCGGCCAGGAACTCGCCCGGCCGTTCCAGGTGAGGTGAGTGCCCGCAGCCGGCCAGCACATGCTCGGTGCAGCGGCCACCTGCCGCCTGGTAGCGATCCAGCACGGCGCGCATCTGCCCCACCATCGGCTGCGGCGGATACACATCCGCTCCCGGCCAGCCCGGTACCGCGCCGAGCGCGCCGAGGTGGCCCAGGTCGACCAGTGACGCGTCGGACACGATCTGGTCGGCGTCACCGCGGATCCACAGCACCTCCGGCCGGTCCCCGATGTCCGCGAACCCCGACACGTCGCAGTACTTCGGCGAGATCGCGTTGTTCACGCCGCGCTCGCCTGGCGCGGTGCCCGGCCAGTTGGCCGAGGCGGTCATGTCGCCGGGGTAGTACTCGTCCCCGGTGGCCATCTCCAGCATCGCGTCGACCAGGGCATCCTCGACGCCCTGGCCGAGCACGAACGGTGGCTGGCCGTAAAGCATGGTGAGCACGTTGCGGGGCGACGTAGCGTCCTCGGCGCCTCGGTCGCCCGCCGCGATCCTGCGGACCATCTCGGGATGGGCGGTGCCCCCGCCGGATCCCGCGAAGTCCGGCCAGCACGGGGTGCCGGCCTCATCGCGGGTCCCCCCGAAACCGAACGGCGACATCGGGCTTTCCAGCACGATCGAGGTGATCGCACCCGGATGATCGATCACGTACTGCAGGACTACTCCGGCGCCGAGCGACCAGCCGAGCAGGTGCACCGGCTGACCTTCCGGGACCAGCTCGCCCTCCGCGAGCAGCGCGTGCAGGTCGTCGGCGAAGTCCTGCAACCCGCGGCGGGCGTCGGCCGGTGCCCGCTGCGACTGGCCGAAGCCCCTGAGATCGGGGGCAACACACTGCCAGCGGTCAGCTAGCGAGGCCATCGTCTCGGCGAAGAACCGGGCGGAGGACACGTTGCCGTGCACCAGCACGACAGTGGGTGCGTCGCGCGGCCCCGAGCGAAGGACATGAGTGCGCAGCCGTGCGGTCGCGACGTCCATCGCCTGAAGCCCGGGGGGCAGGGATGACATGTGCTGACTATGCCGTGAGCAGGTCGGTTGTGGCTACCTCCAGTGATTGGGGCAGGCTGGGGACATGGCAGAGACTCTTACCCTGATGGCAGTACACGCGCATCCGGATGACGAAGCGTCGAGCACCGGCGGCGTCCTGGCCAAATACGCTGACGAAGGTGTCCGGACGATCGTCGTTACCTGTACCAACGGCGAGTTCGGCGACGCGCCCGGCGGTGTCAAGCCGGGCCTGGACGGTCATGACGAGGCGGAGGTCGCCCAGCTCCGGCTGGCGGAACTGCGGGAATCGGCCAAGATTCTCGGCGTGACGGAGCTGGAAACGCTCGGTTATCACGACTCCGGCATGCCGGACTGGGACTACAAGGACCGGCCGGACGCGTTCTGCAATGTTCCTGAGGCGCAGGTCGCGGCGCGGATTGGCACTCTGATCGAACGGTACCGGCCACAGGTCGTCATCACCTACGACGACAAGGGCGCATACCAGCACCCTGATCACGTGCACGCCAGCAAGGCGGCGGCCGCAGCCGTGGCCGCCTCCGGCATCCCGGCCAAGCTCTACCTGACCGCCATGCGGCGCAGCGACTGGCAGAAGGTGTGGGAGGCACTCCGCGACCTCGGCGAGGACGTTCCCGACTTCCGCAACGTGAGCCCAGAGGTACAGCGTCAGCTGGATGAGGCGGAACAGCGCATCACCACCACCGTTGACATCAACTCGGTGCTGGCCCGCAAGCGCGACGCACTGCTCGCGCATGCCAGCCAGATCAGCGAATCCTGGTTCAGCAAAATCCCGCCGCAGATCGCGGAGCAGGCCTTCGGCTGGGAGAGCTTCATCCGGGCCAGCGACACGACCGGGGCCCCGGTACCCGAGGATGACCTGTTCTCCGGGCTGCGGTAGCTCGGAGAGGCCGGTCTGCGCCGGGGTTGCCCCGATAGCCAGAGTGTCATGGAGTGACTGAATGATACGGGTGGGTAATCAGCGGGTAGACCCGGGTGAGGACCGCGCCAGGGGGCAGCCGGCGTAAACGGGGCAGAGAGGGCGCACACGATGCCGGGAGAGGTCATGACCGGGTCCGGGCGCCGCGTTCTTGCCTCGATCACGGCCGTTCTCATTGTGGTCGCGGGTGTTACCGCGCTGGCCATCCTGGGCTGGGAGACCACCCTCAGCGTGTGGTCGGCCTCCATCAACGCAGAGGTCATCGCCGCCCGTTCCGTGGCGCTGGAGGCCACCTTCGCGCAGGAACGCCCGCTGATGCTCCGCTACCTCGCGGCGCCGCAGCCGTCCACACTGGCTGATGTACGCGCCTGGCAGTCGCAACTCACCCGGCAGTCCGCGCAGCTCAGGCCAGAGACTCCCGCCGGGAGAGCAGCCCTGGCCCAGGCCCGGATCCGGGAAAGCGCCGTCTACTCCAGATTCCAGAAAACCCAGCGCGCGGCCAGGGTCAACCGTTCCGGAGCGCTCGCTGCGATTGGCCCCTTGGACGTCAGTTCGGCCGCTGTCGCCGCGTCCCTGCGCAGACTGGCGCGAGTTGAGACACAGCACGCCATCGCCACGCGACGCCGGGGGGCCAAGGCGGCAGGTTCAGGGATACACACGGAGATCTTCTCATCCACGCTGGCCATGCTCCTGGCGATCGGATTCGCCTTCTATGTGGCCAGCGTGGTCAGCCGAGGGCACCGGCGGGAGCGCGAGCTGAGGACGGCCCTTGAGCGACTGGGGGACCGGGATGAGCTGCTGGCCCGGCTCCGTTCAACGTCCTCGGTCCTGGGCGGAGTGGCGGACGAGTTGCGGGCGGCGGCGGGGAACGCGGCGGCGGCGACCAGCCGGCAGTCGTCGGCGATGGCGCAGACCTCAGCGACGATCGAGGAATTGGCGGCCACCGCCGGCTCACTCGCGGAGAACATGCGGGCCGTGTCGGGGGCGGCGGGGCACACCGGCGAGACGATGCGGGACATGCGGGAGAAAGTGGAGATGATCGCTCAGCGTGCGGTGCTGCTGGGTGACCGGGCGCAGAAGATCGGCGAGATCCTGGAGTTGATCAACGACATTGCCGGGCAGACGAACCTGCTGGCGTTGAATGCGGCGATCGAGGCAGCGCGGGCCGGGGAGGCGGGTAAGGGATTCGCGGTAGTCGCCGCGGAAATACGCAAGCTCGCGGAGCGGTCGGTGCAGTCGACGGAATCGATCGCGACGATCATCTCGGCGGTGCGGGATGAGGCGAATGCGACCATCATGGCGACTGAGCAGGGCGCCCGCCAGGCGCGGGAGGTCGCGGATCTGATGACATCCACGGCGACGATGCTCGCCGCGTCGATCCTGACGATTCAGCAGCAGAAGTCGGCTTCTGACCAGGTGGACACCGCGATCAGCCAGATCCGGGAGGCAGCCGAACAGCTCGCGGCGCACCAGACGCAATGGCAGGCGACGTCTGAGCGGCTAGAGGCGCTGGTGCGGGAACTTGAGGGCACCCTTCGGGAAGGCGCGCAGGCCGGGCAACGCGATGGCCAGGCCAACGGCCGGGTCATCGGCCCGCAGACCAGTCACGGGTACTCACCCGGAGATAGGGCATCCCAGGCCCGCTGATCACACTCAAGCGCTCGTCGACCGGCTCACCGGACCCAGGTTGCCACTCGTAGACTGTCCAACGGAGGGATCACTGGTGCCGGTTCCGGGTCTGACGATGATCGCTGAGGGTCATGCGGCTGAGGGTCCCGCATTCGCTGGCGAGCGTTGGTATCTGCGGGTGGGTGGATCAGCAGAGGACTACTACACCCTGCTGGAAACTGTCCATCCTGACGGGCATCGAGATGAAGGTGGAATGGGCGGCCCGGTGCTTTACCCCGGCCACCTGCTCAATGTCTATACCGGGCGGGCTGACCAGGGCTTTCTCCGGGTGGTTGTCCGGGCGGATCCAAGAGTACGGCGGCTCTGGTTTCAATCGGAGCAGGGCGAGTGGTGTGATCTTCTGCCTGTCGGAGATGACACTGACCTGGATGTAGCGTTCTTCGCCGTTCTGCTCCCATGGACAACCGGCGTTGTCTCAATGCAGGCGCTCGACGCTGATGGCCAGGTGCTAGGCCCCTTGTAAGGGGCCGACCCGGAGGCAGGTAGGGAGGCAGTGTCATGTCCAGCGCGCAGCTGTATGACACCATCGGAGCCACTTACACCGTGACGCGGCGCACCGAGCCGCGGATCGCCGCAAGGATCTGGGCTGCGCTCGGCGATGCGCGGACGGTACTGAATGTCGGGGCTGGCACCGGCTCCTACGAGCCCCCCGGCCGCGACGTCACCGCGGTGGAACCGTCGGCGGTCATGCGGGCGCAGCGCCCCGCAGGAGCGGCGCCGTGCGTGGCTGCCACCGCGGAGAGCCTCCCGTTCGAGGATCAGTCCTTCGACGCCGCGATGGCTTTTAGCACCGTTCATCACTGGCCGGACCCGATCGCGGGCCTGCGCGAGATGCGGCGCGTGGCCCGCCGCGTGTTGGTGGTGGTGTTCACGTACGACGCCAGTGACCCTGACCGGTTCTGGCTGACTCGTGACTACCTGCCCGAGTTCGCTGACCTCCTAGCCGGCCGGCCGTCGCTGACCGAGATGGCCCGCGCGATCGGAGCCCGGGTGGAGCCGGTGCTCATTCCGTGGGACTGCGCTGACGGCTTCTTCGAGGCCTACTGGCGCCGGCCCGAGGCATACCTGGACGATCGTGTACGTCGCGGAGTATCGGTGTGGGCCAGAGTCGGGCCGGAGCCCGAGCAGAGGGCAGTGCGCAGCCTCCGTGATGACCTCTCATCCGGCCGGTGGGCCGAACGCAACCGCGACCTCGTCGCTCTCGACGCAGCCGAGCTTGGCCTTCGCCTGCTTGTAACCTGAATCCGGCACGGCTGGGTACCACTTCGCTGCCCGAAGCCACGGCAGGCCCAGTGCGAGTCGCGCAGGCTCAGGTTCGGGCAGATGCGGAACGAGCGATAGCCAGGTCCCAGGCGGCCCACGCGAAGCTTGCCGCCGCCGCCGCCAGGAACAGCATCGCCCACCCGACAGCCTCCGCTGTGAAGGCCCGGCTCGCACGCTGCATGATCGAAGTCCGGCCGCACTCCCCGCATCGCTGGCCAGCACGGACGCCGTCAGGACGGCCCTAGACAGGACGGTCAGGTTAGCTGCAGGTGCATGAGGGCCAGTGGTCTGCTGCCCATTCCGGCCAGCCCGGCCATCCCGCTGGCGGACCGGGGATTTCACCGCCGTCGAGTTCGGCGGCGTCAGGTACCTGGAACTGTTTCCGCCATTGGTCTACGTCGGCCTCGTTCATCGGGAACGTCTGGTGCGGTGCGGTTGCCTGGCGGTGCGCGATCCGGGCGAGCTGGACGTCCTTGTCCACGGGCAGGTAGATCACCTGGCCGGATGCCCCGGCTGATCGCGCCAGCCAGCGCAGTGCCGACCGTTCATCGCGACCCGAGAGCCCGTAGTCGAGCACGACGCTGGTCCCCAGCCGCAGCGCCTGCAGGGCGATCGAAATGAGCCGTCCTTCCAGCACGAAGCGCTTGCCGTCGGCCATCGGCTCGCCGAACAGCGGGATCATCCAGTGATCCGGGGTCAGCCGCAGTGCCCGGTTCGCCGCGGCGAGTTCTTTGGCCCGGGTGGTTTTCCCGGCCCCGGGGAGCCCGACCATCAGGAGCATTGTGGCGGCGCATTGGTCCTGCGCCGGTTCTTTGTACTGGGAATCGAATCGCTGCGACTGAGACATGGCTCCCCTGATCAGGCAGGACGGCCCGGCAGCATAGGAACATGCAAGTGGCTGCCGGCGGGACACTGATCCGGCGGTACGCCCTGGCACTGACCCCAGTAGGGGCAGGCAATGAGGCCGCGGTTGCGGCAACCGCGGTACCGCCGCTAAGCGGCGGTCCGGGTGAGCATGACAGCGAAGCAACCCATGCCCTCACCATAGCCAACAGCGGCGGAGTCGGCCGTCGGCCCGCTGAAGGCTGGGTATCGGCCAATCTGGCTCGTTGCCTCAGCGCATCTGACGCCATCTCGCTTTTATTACGATCGGCTGATTACATAGTGTGAGGTGATCAGTACACGTTCACCCAACGGACCTATGTCCACGCGAGCGACGACGACTTGCGGCAAGGACGTTCTGCGCTGGCCAAGATTCACAAGATCGCTTAGTGCTGTGAGAAATTGTGAGACGGCAGGCTCCCAGCAACGAAACAGGGCCTCGTCCCACGACTGAGAACAAGACCCTGACCTGCGGTGGTGGTGGCGCGCTCGGAGGGACTCGAACCCCCAACCTTCTGATCCGTAGTCAGATGCTCTATCCGTTGAGCTACGAGCGCTAGCGCCCGACAGTCTACGGCACGCTGCACCCCCTCGTGCAGAGCTGGCCAGCCGCGCGGAGCACAGCGGTTAAAGCCCTTCTGATTCGCTCCGCGGATGACGAGCACCGCGTACCTTCGGCGCCTCCTGACAGCTCCCGCCGGGACCGCGGCCAAGAGCCTCAAGACCGTCCGGCCCCGCAGCGGCGGGTTGCAACTTTTCTAGTCTTCTAGAACACTAGCCTGATGAGCACTGTCATTGAACCGATAATCATGGGTGATCCCGGGCCGACGGGCAGATTCGGCTCGATGGGCGGGCGCTTCGTTCCTGAGGCCCTGATCCCCGCCTGTGAGCAGTTGGAAGAAGCCTTCCGGATGGCCTGGGAAGATGCTGGCTTCCGGGCGGAGCTCACTCATATGCTGACCAGTTACGCCGGACGGCCAACACCTGTCACCGCGGCCGACCGGTTGTCAGACGCCCTTGGTGTTTCGGTTCTGCTCAAACGCGAGGATCTGGCCCATACCGGTAGCCACAAGATCAACAATGCCGCCGGGCAGGTCCTGCTGGCGCAGCGAATGGGCAAGACCGCTGTGATCGCGGAAACGGGAGCCGGCCAGCATGGGGTGGCCACCGCCACGGTCGCCGCCCATCTCGGCCTGGGCTGCACCGTGTTCATGGGCGAGAAGGACATGGCCCGGCAAGAGCTCAACGTCTTCCGGATGGAACTGCTGGGGGCCACCGTGATCCCCGTGACGTCAGGATCGCAGACACTCAAGGACGCCACGAACGAGGCGCTCAGGCACTGGGTCACGACCGTCGATTCCACCCACTACTGCATCGGCTCCGCCCTGGGCCCGCACCCCTATCCGTGGATGGTGCGGGAATTCCAGCGTGTCATCGGCGACGAGGCCCGGGCCCAGTGCGCGGAACTGCTGCCCGGTGCGGTGCCGGCCGCCGTGGTGGCGTGCGTGGGCGGTGGATCCAACGCCGCCGGGACGTTCGCCGGGTTCGCGGCCACCTCAGCCCGTCTGATCGGCGCGGAGGCGGCCGGCGGGGCGGCGTTGTCCAACGGCCGCCGCGGCGTTCTGCACGGTTTCATGTCGTCGTTCCTTCAGGACGAGCATGGGCAGATCGCCGAGGCCAGCTCTGTTTCAGCGGGCCTCGATTACCCGGGGGTCGGCCCCGAGCACGCCTACCTGGCCGAGATCGGCCGGGCCGAGTACCACTCGGTGACGGATGCGGAGGCGGTCGCCGCGGCCGGGCTATGCGCCCGGACCGAAGGCATCTTGTGTGCGCTGGAGTCCGCTCACGCCCTGGCCTGGGTCCAACGCGCAGCAAAAAACGGTGAGCTGGCGGCCGGATCCACGGTGCTGGTCACCTTGTCGGGCCGGGGTGACAAAGACGTCTCGGTGCTGCGGGAGCTGATCCGTGGCCGCCGTTGAGACCGTGCTGGGCCAGGCCCGGGCGGAGGGCCGGGCGGCCCTGGTCACCTATGTCACCGCGGGCATCCGGGAGGACTGGCTCGACCTGCTGAGGGTGATGATTGACGCCGGGGCCGACGCCGTCGAGATCGGCTTGCCCTTCTCGGATCCCATGCTGGACGGCCCAGCCGTTCAGCGGGCGTCCAGCACAGCGATCTCCAGAGGGACGACCATGGCCTGCACCCTGGCCCAGTTGCGCGACATGAAGGGTCTGGACACGCCGCTCATCGCGATGAGCTACGCCAATCACGCCTACACCCGCGGTCTCCGGCAGTACTGTCACGAGCTGGCCGACTGCGGTTTCAGCGGGACGATTGTCCCTGACCTGCCTGTCAGCGAGGCGGGCGAATACCTGGATGAGGCCGGTGATGCAGGGCTGGACGCGATCCTGATGGTGACACCCTCGACGCCGGACCAGCAGATGCGGGTCATCGCCGAGCGGTCGCGTGGCTTTCTCTACGTCATGAGCGTCATGAACACGACTGGACGGACCTACGAGCGGGATGACGCCGCCCGCTGGGCCGTCGCCGCACGATCCAGGAAGCACAGCGCCCGGCCGGTGATCATCGGCTTCGGCATCGACACCCCGGAACGCGCGGCCGCCGCGGCCGCGTATGCCGACGGCGTGATCGTGGCCTCCGCCCTGATGCGCCAAGTAATGGATGGGGCGCCAGGTGCCGAGATTGGCCGCTACGTACGGGAACTGCGGACCGCGATTGACGCCGCCCAGTGAACGGGCCAGACCGCCGGACTCTCCGCGATCGGCAGCCGAAATACCTGACCATCTATAGTGACCTGCGTGGACGCATAATGAGTGGCCAGTGGTCACCGGGCCATCCGCTTCCCGCGCAACGGGAGCTGGCCGGCGAGTTCGGGGTCAGCATCATGACCGTCCGGCAGGCGCTGCAACTGCTGACCGATGACGGGCTTATCGACATCCGCCACGGGATCGGGACGTACGTGGCGGCCCACTACGCCTACGATCTCGGGAATCTGCGCAGTTTCGCGAGTGATCTCGCGGCCCAGGGCGCCCAGATCACCACCCAGCTGCTCGGGGAGGGGATCATCGACCCGCCCGCGCACGTTGCGGCTCGTCTCGGCGATCCCGGCGACGTCCTCCGGCTGCGCCGCCTGCGGCTGGTGTCCGGCCGGCCCCTGATCGTGCAGACGTCCTATCTACCGGTCCGATACGTAGGCCAGACCGATCCGGGTGACCTCATCAATCCCGGCTTGTATACCGTTCTCGCTCAGCAGGGGCATACCGTCGTGCGAGCCGACGAGACCATTTCGATGACGACTCTAACCCCGGTTGATGCCCGTGACCTGGACCGGCCCGGGGACAGTCATGCACTCCTGAGCCGCCGGACCAGTTTCACCGCCGACGACGTGCCAGTGATTGACGACTACGCGCTGCTGGCCGGTGACGCGGTGGCGATCACCGTCAACCGTTCATCCGGCCAGCTTGATGTCCGCTATGAGCTCACGGTCCAGCACGGGGAAATCGCGGACCAGTGAGCTGACCGCCGGGCTTGTCCAGGGATGGCCCGCCATGCCGTACGCTGCGCCTGGCCCGCCCTGTGATCAGCCGGGGGCCATGTCGACGAACCTGCTGTAGTGACCCTGGAAAGCCACGGTGACTGTTGCCGTCGGCCCGTTGCGGTGCTTGGCCACGATCAGGTCCGCCTCCCCGGCTCGCGGCGACTCCCGCTCGTACGCATCCTCGCGATGCAGCAGGATCACGACGTCACTATCCTGCTCAATCGAACCGGATTCGCGCAGGTCAGAGAGGAGGGGGCGCTTATCGGTGCGCTGCTCGGGACCGCGGTTCAACTGGGAGATGGCGATCACCGGAACGTCGATCTCCTTGGCCAGGAGCTTGAGTGACCGCGACATCTCGGACACCTCCTGCTGCCTGTTCTCCACCCGCCGGGGCGAGCTCATCAGCTGCAGGTAGTCGATGATTACCATCCTCAGGTCGTGCCGCTGCTTGAGCCGACGGCACTTGGCCCGGATCTCCATCATGGACATGTTCGGGGAGTCGTCGATGAACAGCGGCGCGTCGACCACCTCACTCATCCGGCGAGCCAGCCTGGTCCAGTCCTCATCGCCCATCTGGCCGGTCCGCATGGTGTGCAGCGGAACCCGGGCCTCCGCTGAGAGCAGCCGCATAGTGATCTCGTTACGGCTCATCTCCAGGCTGAACATCACCGTCGCCATCTGGTGCTTGACGGCGGCCGCCCGAGCAAGATCAAGTGCCAGGGTCGAGTTGTGTGTCGGGATCATGCTGCGCCCGGCGAGATACAGGTGATCGGCGCTGTCCACCTGAACGCAGCGCACCGGCACAGAAGGCACGGGACGCACGTCGACGATGTACCGCCAGCGGGTCCGCTGCGGATCATGCCGGAGCCGTTCCTTGTGTATCAGTTGCTTGCGGCTCAGCCGGAACACATCATCAGTCGTCGTGAAGTTGACCATGAAGCAGGTCGACGACTCCTCAGTACGTCCCTTTACGCGCTTCGTGGTCATCGTGCACCGGTAGCCAAGGCTGAGCACCAATTCGCGAACGTCATATGCGAGTCGCCGACTGGTCACCGCGAGCTGTACGCCACCGGTCGAGGTCACAGTCCCGTCGGTGTCGAGAATCCCGGCGAGAAGGGCCCGGCGCTGCTCAGCCGACGCGCGCAAATAGAGCGGCGGAATGTGCTTGTCGCCAAGGACACCCAGTGACCGCGGCTCCGCCTGGACGGTGCCATGAGCTTTCCAGCACGGCAGGCACAGCCCCGATCCGGGAATCAGCCCAGTCATCGGACCGCCACAACGCTTACACTGCGGGGTCGGCGCGGGCGGCGAGGAGAATCTGGCTTTGCCACCGCAGGCACGCCCGCATGTCCGCGCTTGCTCATTCTCCGGCTGAAACGGCTGGCCACAGATGACGCAGACACGTCCGGAGACACGCGCACGCTCGACGGGAAACGCCATGTGGGAATTGACGCGGCTGCCTTGGTGCGACACGACGAGACCAGATGCTCCGACGTTCATCAGAATCTCGTTGTCCACGCTGGTGAACCGCGCCGAAGCCGCGTGCCCGTCACCGAGCCATGTCCCAACGGCATACGGCGGAATGGGCAGGTCCGCCTCGGGCAGATCAAGCAGGCCAGCTATGGCCACGGCGTGATTGGGGCGCGAGTCCACGGTTTCACACCGAAGCGTCGAGGCAATCTGCTCGGTGGTGACGACCTGCGGTCGCACCGGCTGGGCGTAATTCTTCCGGCCGCCTCGTCCTTGCGCGTCGTGCCGGGCGGCCCGGGTCCAGGTGAGCCACTGGTGCTGGCCGTCCGCGACGATGACCTCGCCGTCCGAGAACTCGATCTCGTAGCAGGACCGCCCGTGCATCACATCCGTGGCGGCCAGGACAGTGACCGGCCTGCCGTCCGCACCCATCAGGCGGTCTCCCACGGAGACTTCACCCATGGTGGTCCAGCCGGCTGGGGTCACGAGCGGGGTATCGAGAGCAAGGGCCTTGCCGATGGCCGGCCGGGCTGCGATGACGATCATCTGGCCTGCGTGCAGGCCGTTGGTCAGGGCGTCCAGGTCGGCGAAGCCGGTGGGGACGCCAGTCATCCCGCCGCCGCGGCTGCCGATCGCCTCGATCTCGTCCAGGGCCCCAGGCATGATCTCGGACAGTGCGAGGTAGTCCTCGCTGATGCGGTGCTCGGTGACCCCGTAGACCTCGGCCTGGGCCCGGTCCACCAGCTCGTCGGCGTCGCCGTCGCCGGAGTAGCCGAGCTGGACGATGCGGGTGCCGACCTCGACCAAGCGGCGGAGGATCGCGCGCTCCCGGACGATCCGGGCGTAGTAGCCGGCGTTGGCCGCGGTGGGCACCGACGCGATGAGCGTGTGCAGGTACGTGCCGCCGCCGACCCGGCCCAGATCGCCGCGCTTGTTCAGCAGGTCACTGACTGTAACGGCGTCAGCCGGCTCTCCCCGGCCGTAGAGCTCCAGGATCGCCTCGTGCACGAGCTGGTGGGCCGGGCGGTAGTGATCCTGCGCGGTGATGGTTTCCATGACGTCGGAGATGGCGTCCTTGGACATCAGCATTCCGCCGAGAACACACTGCTCCGCGGCCACGTCATGCGGTGGGGTCCGGTCGAACTGTTCGCCGCGGGGAGTGATCTCGGCAACACTCACCTGACATCCCCTTCCCCGTGCCCAGCAAGCGCTCTGCGGATGTCCCGCACCTTCAATCAAGTCAGTTGTAGCGGATGGCTCCGACAGTCTTGTGGCAGTGGCCTGCGTCGTCCAATCGGGCTGTGCACAGGTCTGTGGACAGCCTGTGCAGACACGCCGCGCGTCCTGTGCGCAGGCTGGGGATACCCCTGGGGACGTGACCGGGGACGAGCCGGCATAGGTGCCCCCGGCCTGCGCCGATGCCGTCCACTGCCTGTGCGCGGAAAAAAGATTGGCCGGGATTCGCCATCCACACCCGCGGCCAAGTTATCCACACACGGAATGTGACCTGCAAGGTCGTATGCCGTGCTCGGCAAGGCCGCGGACGACGCGTGGCGGGCCGGCGCCAGTGGGTCGCACTGGTCCCCCGGGGTGTCGGCGCGGGGCCCGCTGACCCACTGGCGCGGTCGGTGAAAAGCCCCTGCGATCATCACCCGACTGCTCTAGGGTCCGATCATGTGTTCGACACCCGATGCGCGCATCGCCCTGCTCGGCCAGGCCATTGACGAACTGGCCGCGGACACGCGCAGCGGAACCCGTGCCGCCACGGCCGGGAGTGCCGGGACGGGCACTGAGATGGACAGCGTGGCGGAGCGCCTGGCCGGAATCTGGGCCATGGTGGCCGAGCTTGACCCCGGCCTGGCGGAGCGCCTGCCCCGTTACGCTGCGCCGGCCGAATGAGCAGCGGCCGGCCCGCACAAGCGGAACCGGCCGCTGCGCGGGACCGGCTTAGCGAGACCCGCCGCTCAGGCCCTGACGACCACGTGGCCGCCGACGATCGCTCAGGCGCCAGCCACCTCGATGTTCAAGGTGGCGGACACTTCCGGGTGCAGCCGGACCGTGACCTGATGCGCCCCGACCGTCTTGATCGGGTTGCGCACCTCGATGCGGCGCTTGTCGAGTTCCGGCCCACCCGCGGCGCGGACCGCGGCAGCGATGTCGGCCGAGCTCACCGAGCCGAACAGCCTTCCGGTGCCGCCTGCCTTGGTCTCCAGCCGTACGCTGAGCGACCCAAGCCTGCTGGCCGCGTCTCTGGCGTCGTCGAGCCCTCGGATGTCGCGGGCAGAACGCGCGCGCTTGATCAAATCGATCTGCTTCTCCGCACCGCGCGTCCAGCGCATGGCCAGCCCTCGCGGGACCAGGTAGTTGCGGCCATAGCCGCCAGCTACCTCGACCACGTCGCCCGGGGCGCCCAGGCCAGTGACCTCCTGGGTGAGGATGAGCTTCATAGGTGTGCGACTCATCGGTTTGCGGCCCTTCCCGTCAGCGTGCCGTGCTGGTGTACGGCAGCATGGCCATCTCGCGGGCGTTCTTGATCGCAGTCGCGACGTCTCGCTGGTGCTGCGTGCAGTTGCCAGTGACCCGCCTGGCCCGGATCTTGCCGCGGTCGGAGATGAACTTGCGCAACAGCCCGGTGTCCTTGTAGTCCACGTAGGAGATCTTCTCCTGGCAGAACAGGCAGACTTTCTTCCTGGGCTTGCGTATTGGTGCTTTCGCCATCATGGTGCTCCTGTGAGAGCCCCGCTCCAAGGCGGGGATGGTCAGTTGTTAAGGACTGTCGTTAACTGGCAGGCCCGGGATCAGAACGGTGGCTCGTCAGACGATCCGCCGTCCCCGAAACCCCCGGGATCGGCCGCCCACGGGTCCTCCGCAGGGCGACCGCCGGACGATCCGCGGTATCCACCGGAACCACCCTGGCCACCGCCACCCTGGCCACCGCCTTGGCCGCCGCCGCCTTGGCCGCCACCGCCACCGAAGCCGCCGCCGCCTCCTGAGCGGTTGGACTTGGTGACCTTGGCTGACGCGTTGCGCAGCGACGGGCCGACGTCGTCCACTTCGACCTCGTAGACCGTGCGCTTCTCGCCTTCCCTGGTCTCATACGAGCGCTGCCTGAGCCGGCCCGTGACGATCACCCGCATGCCGCGCTGCAGGCTCTCGGCGACGTTCTCCGCCGCCTGGCGCCAGACGTTGCAGGTAAGGAAGAGGCTGTCGCCGTCCTTCCACTCGTTCGTGGCCTTGTCCAGGAACCGGGGGGTAGAGGCCACCCGGAAATTGGCCACTGCCTGGCCGGTCGGGGTGTAGCGGAGTTCTGGGTCGTCGACGAGATTGCCGGCGATCGTGATCTGGGTATCGCCTGCTGCCATCGGGGTGCTCCCGGTCGCTTGAAGGATGAGTCGGGGTGCCGTTCACGCAGGTGCGTCGCGGCTCAGTGGACCTCCGGGCGAAGAATCTTCGTCCGCAGCACGGCCTCGTTCAGGCTGAGCTGACGGTCAAGTTCCCGCACGGTGGCTGGCTCCGCGAGCATGTCTATGACGGCGTAGATGCCATCGGTTTTCTTATCGATCTCGTAGGCGAGGCGTCGGCGTCCCCAGACGTCCACCTTGTCTACGCTTCCGCCCCCGGCCTTCACTACCGTGAGGAACTGGTCCAGTGATGGCTGGACTGTCTGCTCCTCGAGGCTGGGATCGAGAATGATCATCATCTCGTACCGGCGCATGATCGGAATACGCCTCCTTTGGACTGACGCGGCCACGGTCTCTCCGTGACAGGAGGAGCCACGCCGCCGCACCGGACGGTGCCGGTCCTTGGGGGGCACGGCACCGCCCCGGAGACCCCCGGACCTTATTGGCCCGGAACTCTCCACTAACGGGCGGTGGATGTGGCTGAGTCAGCCTACCAGGGTCCAGGGAGCCGACTGGCGAAGGATTCCCGCAGGCGCGGCACGGGAACAGATCCGGTAGATCCGCCTCCGGGCGGAACCTGACAAGGGGGTGGCCATGCCACAAGCCGCAAGAGCCCGTTCTAATCCGCACATCCCGCGTGTCACGCTCAACAGCGACGGCAGGCGCCACCCGGTCGAGAACACGCTCACCTTCTTCACCTTGCTGGCCGGGATTGTCGCCGGTGCTCTCGGATTCGTGGTGAGCCAGCACGTAGTGGCCACGACCCTGGGTGCGGCGGCCCTTGTGGTCGGCCTGTACAGCCAGCTGATCTCCGCCACCAGGGAGCAGCGAATGCTCATCGTGACCGGCCTGGTCGCCGGTTTCCTGGGAGTCGCGCTTGGCCTGGCCCACGGCGGTTTCGTGCCCTGATTCCCGCCCCGTGCCCCATCCCCGCGTAATGCCCTGATCCCGCCCCGCCGAGGCCCGTTAGGCTCGTGGGATGGTCCGTATCGGAGCCCACGTCCACGATGGCGATCCCCTGGCGCTGGCCCTCGCTCTGGGGACCGATGTCGTCCAGTTCTTCCTCGGTGATCCGCAGGACTGGAAGGCGCCGACCTTCCCCGGTGGCGACGCGGGCGCACTCCGCGACGCGATCGCCGCCGCAGGTGTCGAGGTCTTCATCCACGCGCCCTACGTGATCAACGTGGCGAGTGCCAACAACAGAATCAGGATCCCCAGCCGCAAGATCCTCGCCCAGCAACTCGCGGCCGCTGCGTCCATCGGCGCGAAAGGCCTGATCGTGCACGGTGGGCATGTGACAGCCGACGTGGACCCGGCGGACGGCTACGAGAACTGGCGCAAGGTAGTGGAACGAATCGAGCGCCCGATTCCCATGCTGATCGAGAACACAGCAGGTGGCGAGAACGCCATGGCGCGCGGCCTGGCGGCAGTGGGCCGACTCTGGGAGGCCATCGGCGACATGAGCGGGGACACCGGCGAGGTGGGATTCTGCCTGGACACCTGCCACGCCTATGCGAGTGGCGAGGAACTCAGCGGCATCGTGGACCGGGTCAAGGCCATCACCGGCCGGATCGACCTGGTGCACTGCAACAACTCACGGGATGAGTTCGACTCAGGCCGGGACAGGCACGCCAGTCTGGAGTCGGGCACCATCGATCCCGCGCTCCTGGTGGACGTGGTCCGCGCGGCCGGAGCCCCGGCGATCTGCGAGACCAGGGACCCCGCTACCGATACCCGCTGGCTCCGTCGCCACCTCGGCCCCT
>Ga0265338_10003671_pt1 | contig 21390 bp, 53 predicted proteins | sample 42126metaG_FD_193579 | JGI IMG/M metagenome (GOLD analysis project Ga0265338, IMG submission 193579) | Rhizosphere microbial communities from Carex aquatilis grown in University of Washington, Seatle, WA, United States - 4-21-26 metaG | ecosystem: Host-associated > Plants > Roots > Rhizosphere... | reverse complement strand
TCCCGCCTCATGGGCTTGCGGGAGCCGGTTCCACGGCAGGGTACGACGACTTCACGTTGCGAGCCGAGGGCTTACGCTTGCGAGCGCCCCCGGCCTTTTGGACGTCACGTGCCTGCTCGCTAGGGGGCATCCTCTCGCCCGTGATCGCCACACGGGCCACGTTCCGAGTGGCGACCTCCAGGTCTGCATGGCGACGGTCACCGCAAGCGGAAGCGAGACACACGAAGCTCTCCCCGTCCCGGTTCCCCGCATCGCAGTGCCCGCACTTGATGCACGTGATGCTCGTGCGTGCCGGGTGCACCTCGATGACGTGAGTTCCACGATGCGTAGCGAGGTCGCCGAACGCCTTGTGGAGGACCTGGATGAACCAGCGGTTCTCGCGCTTCGACACGAAGAAGTTGTCCCAGCCGTCGGGCCTCTTGCCGGAGCCGTGAAAAAACCCGACGTTGAGGTCTTCGAGCACAACCACGATGTCCTCGCACTGGGTCCAGCGCTTGGTCTCCTGGATGATGTGGTTGACGCAACGACGGCCGAGTTCGAGCTTCCGACGTGAAAGCCTCTCGTACTCCGGACTGGCCCTCTTCACCGCCCACTGGTTCTCGTTGAGCGCCTTGCGTGCCTCAGGCGACGTCCGAGGGCGGAGAAGCTTGGACCATCCGTGGTCCTTGCGCTTGACAGCGATCCCCGTTTCCTTTTTGCCCTTCTTCGCCTTGGGGACAAAGAAGACGTCGTCGGTCTTCCCGAGGGCGACGAGGCAGTCCGAGATGTACGTCGTGTTCGAGGACATCTTCTCCCACGGGAGGGATTCACTGACCCCACGGTCTACGAGCAGACGCTTGGTCTCGTTCGCTGTTGTCTGATCGAGCTTTGTGACCTCGGCCCGGTGACCCTCAGAAAGAAGAGCAATGGCTTCCTGACGGATGCTTTCCTCTGTCAGATCGTACGCACGACGGTACCGCGCGACATCCTTGAGCAGGTCATCCGGCAGCACACCCCGGCTGACGGGCTCCTGCTTCAAAGTGCCGGCATCACTCTGCACGACCCGCGAATACTCGGCAGCGACGGGGTTCGTCTGACCGAGATCGATGGCGACCATCCCCACATGACGGGGCATTCCATCATCGGTGGGCTTCGTCATCTTGAGCAGCAGATCCTTCGACTTCTTGCCCCTCGTTGGCTTGCGCGAGTGAACGGCGACCACTCCGAGCTTGGACGTGAAGGTGACGAGACCGCGCTTGGGGTCGATGACAGGGTCACCCGAGAAGAGCCCGGTCGGAGTGACGTTGAGCAGCTCGGAGAGGGACAGGCCCGGTTTCGCAACCCTGCGCCAGAAGACACTCCTTAGCAACCCGCGAGCGTCCATGACGAGCCAATCGTCACCGATGACCAGCACAATGGGAAGGGCTCCCTTTGCAGAGGCTTCCTTCAGCCGAGCCTCGTTGAGGACGGACCGTCGGCCAGGCTTGCGGCGCCAGTTCGCTCGTGCGTACCACATACGAACCCGCTTGCACTTCATCGAGAGGTGGGGCCGTTGCCACTCTGGCACGTACCCGGGCTGGCCCTTCGGGATGTCGAGGCGATTCGGGCGACCCACGGGGATAGGCGCATCCGGATCCACACCCTGGACGGCGTGGGGTAGCACCACTTGAGGGTGCTTCTTCGAGCTGTAGGGCTGCGGGGACACCTGCTGGAAGCAGTAGATCGAGTGATTGACCCCGGGCGGCTGAAGAAGACGCCCGTCCTCACCGAACGCCGTTTCCTCTGCCTCAGCCGCAATGAGAGGCAAGCCTTCAGCCGCCTTCTTCTCGTTGATGCGGACGACGCTGCTCCTCCGCTTCTCGTTGCGGGTCTCGACCTTCTTGATCACGCCGTCGTAACGGTTCAGGGTGTGCTTGAAGATGAGGTTCAAGCCCTGGACGCTCGTGAAGCCGTGATGATCGACACCCGTCTCCTTGAACCACCGATCGTGGCTCTCCTTTGAGGTCCCCGGTTCGCACGTCTTCCGCTCGTCGGCCGTGAGTCCGTAGACGTACGTCTGGATCGCCTTCGAGGCGAGGTTGATGGGCCAATCCTCGAAGGGGCGGCTCTGCGCGAGGATGTGGACCTTGGCCGGGGGGCAGAAGTTCGCCGGCTCATCCTCCTGCTTGTCGGAGAGGAACGCTACGACAGCGTCTTCGCCGTGCTTCTTCAGGATCTTACCAGCGTCCTTCAGGTAGTTCGTGCGAAACCGCTTCCCAGGGAAGTGCTTCTTGCACAAGGCGCTCAAGGGGGACTCGGTCTTGGGAGTCATGGCTGGTGATCCATAGTACACCGGTTGGGAGTCGCTGCCGGGTGGTGGTTTTCCCATGGCCCGGTACGCCGGGACAGGACGCAGGGGCTCGATACCCTTCTAATTGACTGCCCCAGGTATGGCGACGGCACCTGAGCTGCAAGCATTCCGAGACGCGATCCTCGTTCGCAGGGTCGTGGCTCGCGTCGTCCAGGCTGAAGCCGTCGAGGCGTTCGAGTTCCCGACACCGAAGGCCCTCAAGGACTACTTCCACAAGCATCCGAACGCCGACAAGTCCAAGCACACGGTCAAGTCCCCTGAGGCACAAGGCGGGGCCAAGAAGCTGCACGAGCAGCACGGCAATGCGGGCGTCCAGACCTCGCAGCACGCGGCCGACATGCAAGGCAAGGCTCACGCTATCGCTGAGGCGAAGGGCGACAAGGAGGCCGTCCAGAAGGCCGTTGCTGGCATGAAGGAGACGCACTCGAAGATCCAGAGCGCTGCCGAGACGGTCCTGAAGGACATCAGTGCCTACTCCAAGCAGCACGGCAAGGGCACGGGGGAGTCCCAGATCCATGACCTGGTCCACGGGTTGAACCGGGCCATCAGTACCTCGAAGGATACGATGGACTCCCTCGCCAAGCAGGCCGAGAGCGGCCACCCCAGCGCTCCCGCGGCTCGTGAGGCAGGGCTCGCGGCTTCCACGCTTGCGGCTCAAGTGTCGAACGCTGTGAAGGAACTGAAGCGGTTGGGCTCGGACTAGGTTGAAGGAAGCAAGAGAAGACCATGAGTCACACGACACATCACAAGGCACGGAAGGCGTACGACACGTACAAGGCAACCTTGGAGCGCCTGTACGGTCCGACAACGACGATGGGCATGTGTCCGCAGCCGAACATTCCGGAGCCGGCATGGGACGAGCTGCACCCGATCATTCAGGCGGGGTGGGTCGCGGCGGTGGATGACGTTGCGTGACAATCGGCATTAGATCTCGCCCTCAAGCTTCTTGTCGCGGGTCCAAGTTCGGGCCTTGTTTGCGCGGGTCCAGAACTGGAGCACCCGATCATGTACGCTGGACATGGTTGGTCCGGACGGACAGCAGGCGATGTTGGGGGGATCCCCGTAGTAGACGGTGCCGTGCTGGAACTCACTCGATAGGCTCGCACGGCCCGAATGCTGGTACCACGACACGGCGACCTTGAACGGGGTGCCGCACGACTGACAGAGGATGCGCATGAGAGCGCACTCGGATGCGTAGATGTCTGCGATCTTCTGGGGTGAGAACCGGCAGAAGCGCGGCACCGCGTGCTCATCCCACCACTGGGGCGGCTCCTTGATGCGCGAGAGGATGTCCTGGTAGTAGTGGTTCATCCCCTGAGACTCTCCCGCCCTCGGAACATCACACCGTTTGGGGTCCAGAAGGGGCGCTTGCTAGGGTCTGGCTGAGACAGGAACCCCCAGCGCTTCACGCGACCGCGCCAGTCCAGCTCGATAGACCCACTGGGTCCCAGGCGCCACCAGAGGCCATAGAGAATGCCGAGGAGGGTTCGTCCCATGCGGGTCAATACACCGACCGGTGTACAGGCAACCATGGACATCCTCACCAGTACCGCGCAGTTCGATCAGTTCGTCGGCCGAGAAGTCATGGTGACCAAATCCCATAGGACCCTGAAGATCGGGGCCGAAGAAATCGAGCTGCCGGAGTACACACTCGCGAGCGATGACACCGTCATCAAGGAGATCGAGGGTATGTGGTCGGACGTTCGCGTCTGGCTCCCCAACACAATGGGGACGATGGACTACGTGACGGGCCGCCTCAATGTCTACGTGACGGAGGGCGAGGGTGGCAAGTACACCATCAGCAAAGTGGACTTCGGCTGATGTCGCCGATGCGGGGGAAGATCCTTGACGTCGTCACATACGACAAAGTGCTGACGAGGCGGCAGATGCACCAGGTGTTCCGCTACATGGGTCAGCGGTACGGCGTGCGGTTGCCTTGGTACCGGCGCCTCCTGTGGTGGGTCTTGGACCAATGGGACGGTGTAAGGGGCCCCTGAGATTGCCCGGTACGCCGGGACACGCACTCGTACCCCACGAAGCTGGTCAGAGGCACCATGACAACCTCCATCGACATCGAAGAAGCGGCCGAGGGGCTCTACGACTACCTCGACACGACGTATGAAGGCCCCGAGTGGCTCAAGACCATACAGATCGATGGCCAGCAGCTCACGATTGTGGTCTACACGGGAAGTGCAGTCCCCGACCGCAGTGAGTTGCCCTCTTACTGGATGGGCTTCGTGGTCACGGACGCTCTGCACTTCGAGGCTGTCGGGGTAGTGACCCGGAGAACCCGATGAACGACGACAGTTGGGTTCGCACCATGGCCTACGGCGTCCTCGGCGTCCTCGGTGTCATAGGGATCATCCTCATCGTGTGTTACTACGCCGACATCCAGGACGGTAAGACAGACTGTGAACGCAGGGGCGGGATCTACGTCCAGACCGGCGGCGAGTATGGCCCGTGGAAGTGCCTGAAAGAGATCAAGTGAGAAGCTGCCCTCTGCTCTGCGGGTCCATCACCGACACCTCGATCTGTGGGGAGTGCGCCCTTGTGCTCGATGAGGCGGGCGTCGCGCTACCGGATCCGGAGTCGGCCCTCGACGTGGACTCCCCTGTGGCCCAGACCCTTCGAGCACACTTGAGAGTGATCGGTGCCCACCCCCAATCCAAGGTGACGACCATGAGCCAAGACACAGAACGTGATGCCCTGACGGAAGCCCTCGGCCTGTTGTCGGCCCTCAAGGGGCACGTGGACCCCAACGACAGCAGCCCCGACCGGGCTCCCTTCAACAACGCTTGGAAGGTGGCTCTCGCGGAGGCTCACAACGCAGCTGAGCAGTACGTGACAAGCAGGACCACACGCAAGAGGGTGGCCCCTTGAACCCCCTCCACCGTCAAGCTGCCCGAGAGGTCGTCAGGGAGGCAGGCAAGCTCCTCGACTCGCTCGGGGAGTACGTCAGGCAGACGATGCACGCCAACCCGGAGTGGACTGAGGGGGTCAAGAGCCTGGATGCCGCCCTCCTGGCCTACAAGCGTCTCGACCCTGCATGGGATGCCCGCAGGCAGCAATGGATGCCGGACGATCTGAGGGTCCAGTATCAGGAAGGCTACGTACCACCGCCGCTGACCGACGAGGACGTGCAGGATCGCGTGAAAGCTCTGGAGCAGCTGTTTGGTGCGGACGAAGAAGAATGAACCTCATCATCGACGTAAATGTGCCTGGCTTCAACCAGCAGAGTAACGAGGATCTGGCGGCCTTGCTGGTCATCGCCCTCAGTGAGCGTGGCGGCGGGGTCTTTCGGGACGAGTTCGAAGCGAAGGGCTCTTGTGTCTACGCCAGGACCATCCGCGATACTCTCTTGCTTGGCACCTTTGCTGAGGGCTTCATCGCTGGCATGTTCATCGTAGGCGCCGCGTGTACTGAGATCCATCCGTGAGATCCGCTATGGCAACCCCCATGTTCGTCTTCGCCGAGATCGCAGCCCGCTACGGGGTGGACCGCTACGACCAGGACGCGGTAGACGAGTTCTTCGAGTACGGCATCCATGACCTGACCGGTATGGAGCAGGACGCCATCGCGCAGGAGCTACTGGAACGTGACGGCGAGGAGCAGCCGTCGTGACCGTAGAGCACGACTTTCAGCGCGTGGATTCGGCGTCCCACACCATCGGGAACCGGCAGTACACCTTCTGGAGCAAGTTCAAGTGTTCCCGCTGCAATGTCGTCATGACGGTCGCCTCGGGCCTCATCTCATTCGAGGACCATGACGGCAAAGACATCGGGGACGAATCGCCGTCTTGTGTGGCACCGTGAACCGGCGTCGCACCGTGCAGTCCGCTGAGCCTGAGCAGAACCGCAGGAATGCTGTCGTGCCCTCCAAGGGGCATGACTGGCACGTGACCGACGAGTACGAGGACGACGAGCCGGTCTCCTCATGGTCCTGCTCTCGTTGTGGTTCGCACTTCACGGGCTTGATGGCGCCCGGCAAGCTGTTGAGGGTCTCGGACAACATGATGAGGGTGGGCACTGTCCCCATGTCTCCCGCGATGGCTGAGATCTTCCTCAAGGCCTTCCCCAACGGTGCTACATGCGAGCAGGCCCGTGGCATCCGCGAAGCCCTCCACATCGAGGTTGTAGAGAACTTCTTCGAGCAGGAGGAGGAACCCTACACCCAAGAAGATCGAGCTAGGCTCCTCGCGGACCTGTACGGTGTCGGCCCCGAGAAGCCTCTCGGCTATCTCCCTCTCACCACACTCAAACGCTGCGCGTCCGTCGAACACACTCACCACGAGCTGGAACGCAAGGGTCTCTTCGTACGCGTCTTCGACCAAAGGGAGTCCAATGTCGCTGGTGGAGCGTTGTACTGCGCCGACCTGACAGCACTTCAAGACCTCCTCTACAAGAACGCCCACACGTTGCACCGCTACGAATGGCCTTCACAGGCCAGAGCGTTCATCAACGCCGTCGCGTGCGTAGGCATCCGGCAGGAGAAAGCCCCGGACCTCTACAGGCTCATCGGTCTCGCATTCGCAGACGGACGGTTCAAGACATGAATGACATCGAAGTCCTCACCGCCATCGGCAAGGGCACCTACTGGCTCAAGCTGAAGAAGTTGCGCGCCCTTGGCTACATCAAGGGCCGCATCCCCAAGCTCGAAATCACAGAGGACGGCATCGCTCACCTCAAGGAGCTTGCCGAACAGAGCGCACCGGTCAAGGAGGACAGGCCTGCCCTATCGGACGCGAACGGCCTCTACTTCTGCGCCCAGCATGCTCACGAGCAGCGTGTCCCGTGCCCTCGATGCACCCTGAGGTGCTGTCACGGGACGGAGGGGTGCGCCGGTCAGGGCGACAAGCACTGGTGCGAGGTCAAGAGCTAGCGCTTAGCGTCCCTGGCGGCTGCCCGGCGGTCACGCTCTGCGTAGAACTCGTCCCGGCCCTTGCGCCACTCGTCCTCGGTCACACGCTGAGTCGCTGGACGCCACGCTGGTCTCGGAGTGTCGTCGTCCGAAAGAGAGACCAACCCCATGCGCTCCAACCCCTCTTCGAGGGTCTCCCCCTGGCGCAAGCGATAGTCCCTCATGGGGTCGTCAGTCTTGACCGGCACCTGGAAGCGTTCCCACAGCCAATCGAGGCAGAACTCGCACAGCGAGAACGTATACCGCGTCATGTCGTCGAGGGCGCCGTCACCGTTGCCCGGTGTTGACTCGTAGCCGCCGATGACCTGCGCGTCGATGAGACCGCACGGGCCGGTGGCAGGCGACTGAGGGTGGCCCAGCACGAGGGTCAACCCGCAGAGGTTGCACAAGGGGTCGTCAGGTCTGGTGACCCACGCGTCCCAATGTCCGTAACCCTCTGCGCTCTTCGAGCATGGGCTCACTCGGTCAGGCGCCTCGTCCAAGCCGCACTTGCTACAGCGCCTCACGAGGTTTCGTCCTTGTCCATAACGTGATCCCAAGCGCTCTTGGCATCCGGGCGAGGCTGCACCACTTCAGCATCGATCTCAACGTCCTCCATGGGGGCGGGGCGCGGAACCGAACGCTGGATCTTGTCGATGCAGCCGGTCGCCTGAAACATCCTCTGCGTGCACTCGGGACAGAAGTCCAGCGTTGTGAACAGCTCCGTGAAGAACGGCCCTTCGGGCGCGGCAGCGGCCTGCTGCACCGTGAAGGTGTTGGTGCGTGCGAGGTGCGGCATCATCCCCATCCCCACTGCCTGTTGCCCATCGGACATGATCTGATCACGCTCTATCGGGCACTGGTACGAGAACGAGATGACGGACCACCCTCCTCCACCGTACACCTGAACGGCGCTCGGGGGGTTGCCAGGCAGATAGACCTTCTGAAGAGACTTGTCCTCAGAGGTCTTGCCACACGAATCGCAGGCGAGGAGTCTAGCCATTCGCTGACGCGGGCTTGAGGAACTCCGGCTTGAAGTCCTGGGACATGAAGGTGTAGTCGTCGGCGAACCAGATGCAGACAAGCTTCTTGGGGGTTGTCTTCTTCACCGTCATCTTGGGACCGCCCGACTTGAGCTGCACGACTTCGCCCTGCTGGTACTTGCGCATGCCGCCCTCTACACCGACGACACGTCAGCCTTTGAGCATTTCTGGCTGACAGGCCGCTCGAAACTCGTCAGCATCGAAGCCGGGCTCGTCAGCGAAGATCTCCGCCACCGTGTCGATCAGAATATTGCGCTCTTTGTCGAGGCGGATGAAGGTTGCGTGCTTCCTAGTGATGGCGGCCGCGCGTGTGAGCTTCTCGTTCATCATGATCCTGTCCACCAGCTCCTTCGGTACACCACAGATCGGCTCGTTCGCGTGCTCCTCACACCAGCGAAAGACCATGCCGTCCCACGGGACGGCGACCACTGCGTCTTTCTTGCAGTGCACCACCCCGAGCATCGCTTTCTTGACGGGCTGGGGCTCGTTCGCGTACTTGACCCGGTAGTGACCGATGACCCAGTGCTCCGCCCGACCGCACTTCATCAGGGCATCCCATCGACCAACTGCACATAGGCACCGATCGACAACTCATGGGGGCCGTCGAGTTTCGTCACGGGCCCGAAGAGCCACTCCTCCTGGTTGTTGTACCAGGCGCCGCTCATCTGCCACTGGCTGCTGTCCACGGGCTTACCCAAGTGCTGCACCTTCTCGACCTTCCACCGGGTCGAGTCTTGGACCCCACCCTGGAAGAACATCATGGCGTCGTCAGGGGGTAGCTGGTTGCAACACCCCACCACGTACAGCTTACTGTCCAGCACGAAGAGACCCTCGACGATCATCTTGAGTGCCCTCAGCTTGGGTTGTTGCGACCCAGGAGCCGGCGTACCTTCGAGCGCACGCTCACGTAAGTCATGATGGCCATGAACTGGATCGTCATCCAGATCCTTCGGAGGGTCTTCATGGCGTCACCTCGAAGGTCTTGAGCAGCTCCGTGAAGCTGCCGCTGGTGTTCAGGCTGTTGAGCCTTGTGCGCCACTGCTGCGCCAGCTCGCAGTGCTGCTCCGTTGTCAGCTTGAGGGCGTGGGCGTTCAGATCGGTCGGGTCCGCCGTCCATTGGATGGCAGCCTCCGTGACTTGGCGAGCCGATGCAGCCCACTCCCTGCGGGCCTCGCGGCAGACCGTCTCGAAGAGATCAATGGTGCGTCTTGCGCGAACGATAGGGTCGTTCGAGTTGACGCCCGCGAAGTCATCAAGGTCCTTGTCGGTCTCGCTCATGCTGTCTTGGGGCATGCTGACCTCTACACCGGCGTCGGCCAGTACCATCGCTTCTTGCGACGACTCCAGAGCGGCCCCACGACCGGGGAGTCCCACGAAAGCCGGAACCTCTTAGTGGGTAGCTCCAGCACGAAGATGCGACCGAACAGGTTGATGCTGTAATCCCGTCGGAAGACTGCGTTGGGGGCCTCGTCCTCACAGATGTCCACCGCGCCCACGATGGGCACCAGGTTCACGGAGTGCCAGCGGTAGGTCCTAAACCACATAGGGCTCAAGGGCCTCGCGCACCGCAGCCTGGATGCTCTTGCCTTCATCGAGCGCGCGATTGAAGGTGACGTCTACCAAGCGACGTTCCTCGACCCTCAGCTGCGCGAGTCGGTCGAAGTACCGCTCAAGGGCCATGTCGTCGAGAGGCGTCATGAGCCGGTAGTCCCCCTCTTCAGGCATCCTTCTTCGCCTTGCGGCCCTCAGCAAGGCCGTACTCGTAGCCGATGATGTTGTCGATGACCATGGCGCAAAGGACAGCCAGGTACCGCCACGGATGGTCGTAACGGTACCCTTCTGGCATCGCATACACGAAGAGGCCCATCGGCATGAGGAACCAGGCGTAGTAGTGCCAGGGCCTCATGGGCGCCACATGTCGTCATCGTAGCCAGGGCCATCGATGACAGTGAAGTTCCACTGCTCGGGAACGCGTGTGTTGTCCACCACGACCTCAAGGATGTCGGCGATGGCCCGGTTGGACAGGCGTCCATCCTCGATAGCCGCCTTGATGATGCGAGTCGCCGTGTCGGCGCCCACCGTCAGAGTTGATCGGGTTCCCACGTGTCCTTTACGTTGAGGGCTTTGCCGAGAGCCCTCAACTCGCCGTACGGCATGAGCATGAGTTCAGAGGCACGCTCTTCCACGTCATAGCCACCCATGAGGGTCGGCGGCTTGGGATCTTGGCCGTATCCCTCTGCGTTCGCGATGCTGACGCAGTAGTTCGCCTTCACGAGCAGGAGAGCATGGCTCTGGCCTGCACCGTCCGCCCAGACCATGCAGGAGTCGCAGAAGCAGCGTGTGTCCCCGTGGGGCTTGCGTGCCTTGACAGGCGGCGTGAGCATCTCATCGATAAGCTTCTCGCCGCAGGAAGTGGCCGCTACTGTGCGGAGTTCGATCTGCTGGTAGTTCACCGGCAGCGGCTTGTCTCGGCGTACCGAGCCATCTAGCTTGAACCCTTCGAGCTTGCATGCCTTGAAGGGAGAGTCCGCAAGCTCAGAGAACGCCTCCTCAAACCCCTTGTGTAGGGCTTCGATGACCTCTCGGGTGATCGGCCCAGAGGGTCGCTTGAACGGGCCGCCCATCCCATCGAAAGTCACCTTCGCGTCCAGCTCCGTGCGGATCTGGTCCAAGGCTGCATCGAGGGGGATCTGGCCAGGGTTCGTCAGGTCGAAGTCCTTCGCCGCCACGTGGTCCGGATCGATGTCGAACATCTCCAAGATCGTCGAGGGCGAGATCCTGCTGTGCTGCAATTGAACCAGTGCATCGAGCTGATCATTCTTGTCCGTGCAACCAATGCTGTACACTCCCTTGATGGGGCCAGCGTACGGGTTGGGCATCGGGGTGCACTTGCTACAGATGACGTCTGGGATCGCAGAAGGGACCAAGGGGTCGATGACCTTCGTCGTAAAGGCCCAGACCGGGGGCCCGTCGTGAGGGAAGGGTTCGCTGAAGAGAGCGACCTCGCAGTACTCCATATCCTCGTGGACCCACACCTCGATGCTGTGGCCCTGGTCGGAGCCCAAAGACTCGTTTCGCTCGTACAGCACGCCCTCGAACCCATTCTGGGCCTCTCCCTGCACATCGAAAGCAGCAAAGCGACTGCCCCAGAATTCGAGGACGTCGCAGAAGTCGATGTCACTGAGGACCGCAGCCTTGGGCTGTGGGTAGGTCTTTGGGAAGAGGGTTCCCTGAAGGGCGTCGAGAAAGGCGGGTTGCTTGAGCATGACTGTCTCCTACACCGGCTTGGACTTCGCGATCTCCTGACGTACTAGCTGCTCTTCCTCGGGCGTCAATTTGCGACGGTCGAAGTGCCAGATGGCCAGCCAGGTGCCTTGTAGTCGCTTCTTGACGCCCTCATCCCTCGTCGCATGAATGGCATCCTCGACAGACTTGAGTACAGCTGAGTACTCAGGCGTGACCGTGAAGTCCCTCGCGGGGCGGTCCGGCAACGAGGGCTTGTCCTCTAGCGCTTCAAGGAGTCCGGTTCCGTCACAGGTTGTGCAAGGCGGACCATCGCCCCGATCATCCTCCGGTCCGTCGATGGACCCTGCACCATCGCAGGTCTTGCAGATGGCCCCTCGGGCGAGGTCGTAGGCGTACAGGGCCTTGCCCAGATCGACGCAGGCCGGAATATGGTGCGTGTCGCACGTAGCTTCGCGAGCCGCGTCGATGATGGCCTGAATGTGCCTCGAAAGGGTCATCGGCTGTTCTCCTCCAACACTCGCTGGAAGACCTCGTCTCGGTCTTCTTTTGTGCCGTAGGTGCCCTTGGTGGTCTTCAGGAAGCTCCGCAGGAACTCCACCACCTTACCCTCAGTCGTCTGCTCTGGGAGCATCTCCTTGGCCTCGTGCAGCTCAGACCAGCACTCATCACAGAGGTAGTGGTACCCAAAGAGCAGCCGGTCGCACATAATTGCGTCGCAGCGACTGCATTCCTTGACGCCCATCTTCTTCAGCCCTCGCGCCGGCTCTTGCGGAACGCCTCGTAGGCGTGGAAGTGCTTGGAGAGCTGGTACAGCACGTCCTTTTCAGCCTCTGTCGGGGTGTGCTCACCCGTCTCGGCGAACGTGCTGGGGCGACCACTCTGCAACCAGTGCGTGAAGTCACGGAGCACGTCCGTGATCCAGTAGGCGGAGCCCTCGAAGACGAATTCCTGATTGGTCGTCACGATATGAGCCTCAGGCATGCTGGAGACCCCGACGTGGATGTCCACGGACTGGACGCCCCCGAGAGGCTCACCCGTCTCGGCGTGTGTGATCTTCGTGCCTTGGATGGTGCCGTTCGACTGGATCTTGAGCTTCATCATGGGCCTCCTTACACCGGGCCTCCGCATTGATGCTCATCGGTCTTCACGAAAGAGCAGTTGGTCTTCACGCAAGAGCAGGCGGCCGACCCAATCACAGCGGGGCTCGATCCTCTTACGGAAAACCCCCAAGTGGTGGGCCCGAGCTTCAACGTCGGAAGGGACCCTAAGGAAGCGCTCCGCTGTACTGAGGACCATGAACGGGAGCGCCACACAGCATGGCAGGACGCACAGCATAGTCACGCTCCAGAACGTGGGATGGCCGAGAGGGATCAGCCCGCAGATGAAAAGCTCGATCATGGTGCCGCCACGCCGGTACCTCTCCTCGTAGGTCCTGAGTAGCGGGTACAGGTCCCGGCTCTTGTCCGGTTTCGTGGCGGCGGCAGACCGATACGGAATCATCGAGGCATCGGATGGCATATGTCGCAGCTCAGAGCGCCGCATGAGCACTCCACCTTCGTGGGTCGAGGCTCGGCCTTGGGATCGTCGCAGATGCACGTATCAGGACCGGCTCCGTCGTCTCTCGGGACCTCGGCTCCGCAATACCGTTTCGTATGGGGGTGGCCACAGCACGTCCATTCGAGGTCGCGCACCCTTGAGTCGAAAGTGTAGGCGCGGCCGTCCGGCATCCTATAGGTGTCTCTCGCGACAGGGATCGGGATGCGTCGGTCGATCTCAGCGGCCAGCGCGTTGTTGCGGTTCTCCCAGTTCCGCTGGAACGTCTTGAGTTCTAGCAGGGGTGGACCTTCGAGGACCCGGCGAAGGTACTCCGTGAGCAACTGGTGGGTCGAAAGCTTCTCGGGCGGTCCGGAAGGCATCAGGGGTAATCCTCTTTCTGGATGTCTCGGTAGAGGTTCTCGGCCACTTCGGGGTTCACCCCATGCTTCTCTGCCATACGAGCGACCATCGCCCGCCACCGTTTCCCGCGCTCAAGCCCCTCCTGGTAGAGCTTCTCGATCCGAGCGTCGTATCGGTCCTTCGCTGCCTTCCACTCGGGGCCGGGCTCCAGGGCGAGACAAGAGAGCGGGATGCCACCGCAACCACCGGAGCCATCGTCGAGGCGGAGTATGTTGAACTGCGCCCACGGGGCCCCATCGATCTCCTTGATCTCTTCGATCCATCCGACCTCGTTCAGGACGTCGATGAACACACCGCCCACGCGACCTCGCTGCTTGACGACTCGAACGATGTCCCCTGGCTTCATGGCTTCTCGGGGTACTTCTCGATGCCGTACCACACGAGGTGATCCGTGATGTCGTCGGCGAACTTTTGGGCCAGCAGGTCCGTGGGCGAACCGATCTGCCTCTGCCATGCGACACGGCCCCTCAGCATCTCGCGGGTCTGCACCAGCAGAGTGAGGGAGGCGATCTCCCCTGCATTCTTGCCCTCTTGCCATGCCAGGTCCGGGGGAACGAGGGCGCCCATGGAGAACTTGGGCCTTTCCTGCTCCTCTTTCTCTTCCACCCTGAGATCGTCTTGGATTGCCATGCCGCCCTCTACACCGAAGTCGCCATCATCGTCCCCGCGCACATGGAGCGGGCATGCGATGTACTCCCATTGATCGGCCATGTGCCATCTGCCGACCGACCCACACTCCTCGCAGATGCTCATCGAGATCTTCTCGGCCCTCTCGATGATGGCTTTGATCTCAGGGTCTCTTGGGCGGTAGTAGCACGTGAGATGCGCATACTTTTCCTTGATCTGACCAAACGTAAACGTAGCCGCGAGGTCAGGCCTACGGGCCAGTACAGACTCGATCTCCCCCGCCATCCACTCCACGAGGCCGAACCAGCCGAAACCCGTCTGGATGCCATACTCGGGCGGTCGCGCGAACGTAAGCGGGTACTGGGGGTAGAGCCGCGCCCGGAACCCGTTGTGGGTCTTCTCGGCCTCTTGCCACGTCTTCATGGGCAGCTCTACACCGCCGGTGTAGAGGCCTGCATGGACTTCGCCATCTTCAACAGACCTGGCATTGAGCAGATCGACGCCATCCCCGAGTACCACTGCATCGTGAGCATCAGGACGCCGGGGGATCAGAACCCCGTGGCGCTCAAGATCACCGACAAGACCATCGGGGTCCTGCGCATGGACTTCTACGACATCGTTGAATGGGACCGGGGCAGGGATCCGAACGTCAACCCCGCGCTGCTGTTCAACGACGACATGGCCAGGGCCATCGTCGAGTTCGCCGACCAGATGAAGAAGGATCGGCGCCTACAGCTCATCATCGCCCACTGCGATGCGGGCCTCTCGCGCTCCCCTGCCGTCATCGCGGGGCTCCAGCAGACCGTTTTCAACGAGAGCCCGGCCGAGGTCCTGAACGCCTACCCGACCCACAACACGAGAGTGTACAAGGGCCTCTTGGTCGCTTGGGACTCATACCAGCTCCGACAGAGGCTCCTGGGGTTCTAGACCCACTGTAACGGTTGATTCCGGCCGGGTTTGGCCTGTAGTACAGGTATGAGGACGGACCAGAACGCCAAAGCTGGGAAAACAGTCGCTGTTTACCTGACCTACGGAAGCTTCGGTGGCATCGGTCTTTCCCGCGAACGCAACATCGTCCGGATCCTGCCGGAGACTCGCGTGCTCGACGAAGTAGCACGCCTGGTCCGCAAGGGTACCGTGACACGCGTTCGCATCTATGGAGGCTGGACATGGTCAAAGTGAGCAAAGCTCTCACGGCGTGGCACTGTCGCAACAGGAACTGCCGGATCTGGCACAATGCTGTCCGAGCCAAGGTCCGCCCCAGGTGCAAGAACTGCGGTCGGCTCCTGCACGCGCGAACGAGCTAGGCCACGATCTCCCAGTCCTCAGCCCATAGATCGCGGGTCTTGGGCGTCCACGGGTCCGAGTAGACCAGCCCATCGCTTCGGCGGTGCCTCAGAAACGGCCCACGATCGCCGAACGAGACCACCAGGGTGTATCGGCCCTCCCAAGAGTGACGAGCGACGACAGAGCCCTTCTTGGCAGCCCTCAGGGCCTCACCGAAGTCCATGGGCCGCTCGATGTTTTTCCTGCCACTCGACCACTAGCTCGGGCGGAGGAGGCTTCACGTTGTCGAAGGGCTTGTTGCCATCCATGGCATCCCAGATGCACTGAGCCCCAAGGGTACGTAGCAACCTCTCAACGGCTTCCGTCTCCGTGCTTCCCTGCGTCACCACATCGTAGTGACGCCAGCAGGCGATCCAGTGCGTCCCTTCCTGGAAGGTGAACACGTCGTCGGGAACCTCGCGCGAGGTCGTGCCATTCTTGTCCGTTGTGGTGAGCTTCATGAGGAGGGCTCCGTCAGGTCGATGACTCGTCTCGGCGTACCGAGCAATTTAGGGTCCTTTGCGCTTCATGCTGCTGCAACGAACTCGCGGATGTGCTTGGCGAGCTGCTTGGGTGTGATGTTCGCTGAGAAACGGAACCCTGGAATGAAGAGGTCTCGTGCGTCTTCGGTTGTGATGCCGAAGACAACCGCCGCCGAACGGATCGAGATGTGGTTCAAGTCGCAGCCGTCCTTGACGCGCTTGAGCCCCTTCAAGACCACCTCACCCCTGTCCTTGGAAAACCTGCTGCGGGACTTGCGCAAGTACAGACCCGCCTTGCGCAGCATCGGAATCGTGGTCGCCCAACCGAGGGCGCATGCCGTAGTCCCGCAGGACAGGTCTTGTTTTCCACCCCAGTCCTCTCCGACCCACGAGGAGAAGTTGAACCTATCGCGCGGCACCTCCTCCAACTTATCCGCCAACGCCAGCAGCCTTCGCTTGTTCATCGTTCTCTTTCGTATGCCGGGCCGCCACAGCGGCATCCAGAGCCTTGCTCAAGGCACGCACGAGCGGACACTCGCACGTGTCATCCTCAGGACAGTCTTGGTCGTGCTCTAGCCCACGATCCTCAACGTAGGCGCAGAGGGCGTCTACCAGTGCGTTGGTCGTGCTCACTTGCCGCCCATGTCCCTGATGTAACTGCACTGGTGGCAATCCGCGTGCTGTCCTGTGCAGTCAGCGGTCGCAGTGCGTTCCAATTCGTCGAGGTAGCCCGTGACTTCGATATATCGAAGCAGCCTGTTCACATACCACGAAGAGACCTCTCGGAACGTGGAGGCCTCATACACCCCGGTCACTGGTTGGGCGCGATTGTCACCCTTCTCCAGAGCACCATCGGCCATGTAGGCACGGTAGTGAGCGCGTATGCGGTCAACTTCCTCTTTGCCAACGAAGTCACCCATGGCTCAGTAGGGTTCCTTCCCGATCGTGGCGAGGACCCCGGCCGTCAGGCGCACCCACTCGGCGCGGATCTCCTTCCGCGTCTCACGATCGATCTGGTCCCACCCCTGGCGGAGTCCGCGACGATCCGTGAAGTCCTTGATGACCGCGTCCACCACCTGCTCGGCCTTGCTCTCCAGCTCCCGAGTCGTTGTCACAATTCCCATTGGTCTGCCTTTCGGTTGTCTTCACCTGTAGTCCTTGAGGCTCGGATCGGCCGCGTCCACGATCTCGAACTCGAAGCCAGGTTGGGGCCTCGCGAATCCCTGCTCGATGGCCACCCGGTCGATCTGATCCTGGATGGCCAACGTGTGCCTGACCGGGGACACATGGCTCAGGACCTCGGTCACGAAGTCGTCCAGGTCGTCCAGCACGTCGATCATCTCCAGCGCCGCCTCGCTGCCCTCGGTCACGAGGCGGGCCCTCAGAGCATTCCGCTGCACCTGACTGGTACGCCATGCCTTGCGCGGAGTACACCGGCAGCAGGTGACGTGGCCACCCTGACCCTTGTCCTGAAGCACCTTGCATCGCGGATCTACGTTCATTGAGGACTCCCGAAGTGCTCACGCTGGTAAGCTACAAGCCACTCACATGCCTGCTTGGCCTCAGCAGTCCACCGGGGGATGTACTGGTCGAAGTCCTCGGGGCGATGGGTCCAAGTGTTGACGAACTTGGGCTCGCGCAAGTGCTCGATGGCCTCCTGGAGAGAAGGCACCCGGCCGTCCTTCGGTTTGAAGGCACCAGACACATGCGACCCAGGGTGCTTGCCGAGACCCTTGGTCGTGTTCACGCCTACGAGATCCTCAGCACGACACTTCGAGCAGCTGCACGCCACGCACGTGCAATCCCCGGAGTGTTCTCCGGCCAGATCCTTCACGTAGTCGGCCAGCCACTCGTCCAGCTTCTCGTCGGTAACGTACTCCAGGTCCAGCACCTTGAGGGCCGCGTCCACGGCCTCTTCCAACGTACGTTCCTTGACGTGTTTGTTATGCCACTCACGGTCAGGCGGGTTGAGGTCGAAGTGAGCCATGCCGATCCGCTCCCTGAGGTCCGCGACCTCAATGCGAAGGCGCAAGAGGCGCTTGTCGGCATCGTCCAGCTCGATGACGGTCGCGAGCGGGTTCTGGTTCCAGAGAATCTTCATGGGGTCTTCTGAGCGGGGGTTGCGAGGATTGCGTGCACACGCTCGATGTAGCAGCAGGCCCGTTCGGCACACGCACTCGCATGCCAGGGGTCCGGCGTGAAAGCGTTGCCAAGGTTGTTCTTCTCCGGCCCAGTGGCCCACGGCGGCAGAGCCTCATCAGCCGAGCGAGCGTTCACGAGCGCAAGCAGCAACAGATCGTCCACGGTCGCCTTGCCCTGCATGTCGCGCAAGTGCGCCAAAGACTCGGGGGAGCCTGCCTCCCACGTGTACTTATACTGCTTGAGATTGCTCATCTGCCCCTCAGTTTGCTGACCGTCGGCACCATGTCGTTGAGGCGATGGACGGACCGCTGCACATCCCGCAGGCACGCCCGAAGCTCCTCAGCGTTTCGCTCGTCACGTTCCGTGACCACCGCCGTATACAGGCGGCCCTCAACGTTGCGCATGAGGGTTCGTATGTACTTGAGGTCCGCCATCGCCTAGCTCGGACACCAGTTCCGGCCGACCATCATTGCCGGCATGTCGGGCGTGAGGCGATGCCACTCATCCGCCCGGTACGCCCGGCGTGCCCACCACGCTCCGCGCTCATCCCGACCGTATACGACGAGGCCAAACGTCTGACCACCATTGGGACCAGGCACACGCTCTGTCGTTCCGCCAATCACCTCGATCGCCATCGCCTGTTACCTCCCGGGTCTCGCGCGCAGACAGAGGAACCTCAGTTGCCGAAGCACTCCTCACAGCATTCGTCGTGACAGTGGTCCGCCCCGGCGTGGCCTTTCTCCTTGGCCTGCGCGTCCGCAACGTCGCAGTCCTTGTGCCGGTTGCACTCCCGGGGCCTGGGATCGAGGTGCTTGAGCGCCTTGGCGACAGCCTCCTGGATGCGCTCCTTCGGGATCTTCTTGAGGAGCGCGACACGCACCAAGTGGTCGATAGCCTCGACCTCATCCTGGAAGCCGCTCAAGTCGAGACCGCCGTCGCGGTTCATGACCCACAGCTTGCTGACACCGTCATGCATTCCAGCAGACATTCAGGTCTCCTACTTCTCGCTGATCCGCGTGAGCCTGGCGAGCCTCTTCTCCGCTCTATTGAGCCAGTCCTTGAACTGGGTGACGTCCTCGGAAGCCTTCTTGACGGCCTTATCCAAGGCTTCCGCTCTGGTCTTGAAGACGTCCTTGCCTACCTCCATCGCATACCCCGAGTAGCCGAACGAGCCACCGGGCACCGGTATGACCTTGCCGTCGGGTGTCACGAAGCAATCCATCTCGTACACATCGTCTTTGTCAGAGGACCAGGAGCTTTTGGGAGCCCAGAACTTGTGGGTCGTAGATGGCTGGATGTTGAGACCCAAGGGATCGGCGCCCTGGACCACCATCGTGCCGTTCTCTTCGTAGCTGACCTTCATCTTGCTGCCCTGTCTGTGTAGGCGGCCTACGAAGGCCACATCGATCCCTTGGAACGCGGCTTGATGGGAAGTCAGGCGACGTCCCTGGGGCCAGCGCAAAGCAAGTGTGCTCGCCATCACGGGCAGGACACTCGCTACCCCGAGCACGCGATTGCAGATGCTGCACACCCACGTGGTCGGCCCATCGAAGATGTAGCCGGACAGGTTTACCTCTCGATTGGGGTGGGCCGGGCAGCGGGGTTCAGCGGTCGGCTTCATGCTGCTTGCGCTTCTTCAGCAAGGGCGGGATGAAGCACAACCTCTGCCCGAGTCATGTCTTGTCTCCGCCCATCAGGGCCTCGCGTCTCGGATTGTCGTTGCCCCACTTGTGGCTGTTGTCCACATCTTCGTGCATGCCCTCATGCCCAATGGGGAGCGAGCACTCCCATACGTCCCCGTCTTGCTCGTCGCCGTACAGCACGTCGTAGCAAGGGATGATGGGCTTCATCTCTGCACGGATCCTGGCGGCCACCTCACGGAGCGGTAGGCCGAGACGCAACCCTGTCTCCAGTGCCCTCTCGACGACGGTAATAACCCGGGCCGTCTCCGCCTGCGCCTCGTCGAGCATCTTTCCCGTGGCGCTCATGACTTGGTCTCAAGATCAACCAGCACATCGTCGAGCTGGGCCTCGGTCGTGATTGAGACCTGCCCATGGTCCGCCTTCAGCTCGCGGTGAATCATCTTGAGCATGTACTCGGACATGGTGGCGCGACGCTTCCACTCCTTCATCTGGTAGAAGTACCGGCAACCCCAGCCGGCCGACCAGAAGCAAAGGAGGAAGAGCCCAGCGACAACGTAGATGGGGACTGCCATCAGAGCCCCAGCACAAGCCAGTGAAGCCAGCACACAAACTGCCCGCCCCCGATGGGGGTCACGAGCGTCATCGGGCAGGGCTGCTGGCAGCACGTGCCGGCGATCCACTTCTCGGGCTTCATCACAGCCCCCAGAACCAGCGCAGCAAGTCAGGCCGCTGACGCGCGAGGCGACCCCCAAGCCAGAGGCCGAGCCCCAGGCCTGTCACGTGGGACATCAAGAGCAACACGTCTTCGAGCATCACCCACCCCTATTACACCGACTGGCGAAGGGCGCACCCATCCTCGTAGGAGTGCATCCCGGTGCCGCGAGGCAAGCCCACAAGGCAGCCCCCGCACGTGACCTTGATGGAGGGGCGAGCCGCGACTTCCTTGAACTTCTCGCAGACGGGCTCCGAGTGCTCGACCGCCTCCGAGTTGTTGGCCAGCGTCCTATGCTCGACCTGACCCCCACAGGACCAGCACTTGGACCGCACTCGGTAAAGGGGCAGCTTCAGCCTGCGAAGCTCCCGGACAGCCCGACCGAGATCCCGGGCGGTGCGCCCGTTGACCTGCATCCGCTCGACCGTCACGGTGCAATCCTTGACGGCCTCGTCGTAGACCTGATCGAAGGCCATGGCGACCGTGTGGACAAGACCACACTGGATGCACCGGCACCCATCGACGTGCATCGCAACTTCGAGGAGGGCCCTCGCCCTCTGCTGTGAGGCCTCACTCGGCATCATGGCTGCACCATGATCGGAGCGTAACCGTGGTCCAGACGCCAGCCTTCCCCGAACCAGCCCAACGCCAAGCAAGCGGTGAAGTACACCAGCCATCGGATGCCGATCCGATGCTCGTCCAACCAATCGCAGAAGCGAGTGCTGTCCATCATGGCTGCACGATGGGTCGGCGTGGAGCGAGGCGATCCAGCTCCCTCTCCAGGGCATCGATCCGGTTTCGGGCGTCCTGTAGCTCGACCCTCATCTTGGCCTGCTCCTCGTTGAGGTGCTGCACCCGGTCACGAGTGTCGTCGTGGTACCAGCCCGGGAACGCTATGATGCATGCGATGATGCCCCCAATGCACAATCCAAGTCCGAGGTGTTTCATTGGGCGCTCTTCTTCTTGCGAGGGGCATCCAGCCGGTTCC
>Ga0265338_10003670_pt1 | contig 21390 bp, 23 predicted proteins | sample 42126metaG_FD_193579 | JGI IMG/M metagenome (GOLD analysis project Ga0265338, IMG submission 193579) | Rhizosphere microbial communities from Carex aquatilis grown in University of Washington, Seatle, WA, United States - 4-21-26 metaG | ecosystem: Host-associated > Plants > Roots > Rhizosphere... | reverse complement strand
TAGGAAGCAGGTTACTAAAGTTATAACGTGGATGCCGGTGTTCCTGGTGTCGAGATACTGCGCAATAAACAATTTAATATCAATACGTTAGGCGGTGCTGCGAGTTGGGGAATCTTGCGCTCGGGTGGGGCCTGTTCTTTCCGCTCGTGGGGCGCACTCCGGCCGACTGCCCGGCAGTCGAGGTTTCGACAGCCATTCGCCCGCCATGGTATCGGTTGTGGCGTTGGGAAGGTGCCTAGTCGAAGATCAATACGGCCGAAGCGATCACCGTGGTCCAGAGCGCGCGCTTGTCGCCGACAGCCGACTGGGTGACGTTGGCGGTGCGCACGATCTTGTTCGACAGACGGTAGATTTGCTTCTTTTCGTCCCAGGAGCGGTCGGGGTCGAATTCCACGTTGAGGGTGGTGGCCAGCATTTCGGCGGCGAGTTCCTCGGCGTATTCTCCCGCTGCATCTTCTGTCTCGCCGAACGAGTGGTGCTCACTCAGATAGCCGTAGGTATTGCGGTCGGCAGGAATAGCCACTCCGATCGACGACGCCAAGAGACGGTGCGGTTCGCGGGTGGAGTTTTCGGCGACCACGGCGAAAACGACCTCTCCCGGATGCAAATACTTCACGCCTTCTTTCCGGGCCAGCAGCTTGCAGTTCGGCGGGAAGATGGAAGAGACCCGCACCAGGTTCTGGGCGGCGATACCGGCGTCGCGCAACGCCAATTCAAAAGAAGTCAGCCGCTCGCGGTGTTTCCCCACTCCTTTGGTAAAGAAAATCCGCTTCGGAACCATGTCTTTTCCCAATTCCGTCGTCCTCCCGGCGAAAATGAATTTTCAGATGAAGAATGCACAATCTAACACAATGCTTTGTAAACGAAATATGAATTTACAGGCTAGCGCAAAAAAAATGCGGGAACGCGCTGGCGCGCATTCCCGCTTGGCAGCCCGGAACAACTTTTGGGGGGAGGGCCCGGGCCAAAACTCTTCAAACTCATTTGGCAGCGACGACTGTGCTTACCTCAATTGCGTCGCCGTTCACCGTACCGGTAACGGTGGCGTTCTTTCCTGCCTGCTGGTCGAGCGTAGCCAGAGCAGCCTTGTCGCTGGTATTGAGCGTATAAGTCTTTTCTCCCACGACCAGCGCGTATTTCGAACCATGTGAGACGCAGGTACGAGTGCACTCGGCGGGCGTGCCCTCCATGTGCTTTCTGCCGCACATGGCGTCGCCGACTTCACCGGTGAGGGTCTGCTTGCCGGCCGCAAGCGCCGGACTGGAAACGAACAGACTGGCCGAAAATACAAACGCCGCAATCAGGATGGAACGCTGCCAACTACCCTTCATTCCGAGATCTCCTTCGAACGGATGCAGCCCGCGGTGCCTGGTACCGCGATGACTTGCCGGCAAGTGTACCAAGTCGTTCTTGTTTCACCAATGCGCATGGAGACTCGAAGGTTCCATTTCCCTCAGAAGCGGAGGTAGAGTACACGCTGAATCGGCAAACTGGAAACTGTTTTTAAACTTGTTCCAAAAACCGGAAAAGCCCTTCGAGCCGAGAGCCCTGTCCCGCGCCTATTTCGGCGCTTTGACCGAGTAGATGATATCCACATCGACGGTCTTGTCGCGGACATTGGCGGTCACGTGGGTTGTGACATCCCAATCCAGGGTGGGCGGAAGCAACTTCTGCGCTTCCGGCAGGTATTCGCTCAAGTAGGTGGCGTCATAGACCTCGCCCTGCCGCAGCTTCCAAGCGGTGCGTAGCTTCGCCATCAGGCTGTTGTCGAGGCCGCGAAACTCAAGTTCGCCCATGTGATAGGCGTAGTCCTCTTTCACGTCAAGGTGAATGGCCACGGAGCCAGCGGCTTCGTCGAACCCCACTTCGACCGCCACCGCGGCTTTGAGAAACCCGCGCGAGCCATAGAGGGTTTGGACATCCTTCAAGTTTTCGCCGAGCCGGATTGTATTCGCGGGCTGACCGGGTTCCACGTGAAGCATCTTCTGCAGCCGGTCAGTGGGGAATTCGTGATTGCCGGACCAGTCGATGCTCTTCAACTTGTACTGCGGGCCGGGCGTCACCGCGAACGTGACATCAACGACCGTCTGAATGCGTGGACCATCCTCGACAGCTTCCGCGTCCTTGACGGACTTGGGCTGAGGTTCACCGAAGGAAGCCTTCAGGTATCCGCGGGCGTAGTAGACCGGAATAAGCTGGCGCTGCACGAGGAGGTTTAGCCGGCTGCGCGAATATTGATGGTCGGGAAGCCTCTGAGCGGCGGCCTGGAGCGCGGGTAATTCAGCCTCGGCCGCGCCCGTGAAATCGATGTTCCGAACTCGGATCAGAACGTCTGAGACGGAGTAGCTGATCGCCTCAATGGGCCCGTCCTGCTTACCCGCGCGCACAAAGTCGACGTGGCCGGGAATTGCGTTTTCGACCAGCATGGCCTGGAGCACATCGGAAACCTCGTCTGGCATCCGGCCGGATAAGGGCAGCTCTCCGTCGAACATGGGAACGTGTTCCTTGATGCGTTTGCGGATTTCCTCATCGGAGAACCAGACAAAATCTTCGAAGCGGGCCGGAACGAACTTTCCGGCGTCGGTGACGTGAAACTCGAGCTTGGTTCCGGCGGAGGAATACGTGAACGTGTAGGCGATGTCGCTGAAGGCTCCAGTATCGCCCAGATTGCGTGCGGCCTTCTTGAAATCATCGTCAGTAACGGTTGTGCCCATCTGCAGGCCGGTCGCGGCGGCGATTTCGTCCTCGGGAAAGCGCTTGCTTCCCGTGACCTTGATGGCAATCAATTGCCGGGCCGACGCGGACATTTGCGCGAGGGGCTTCTGCGAAGTCTGCCCCATGCCCGGCAGAAGCAGGGAAGGCACAAGCAGCAGAGGCAGAAGTCTGGAGGTCGCCGGCATCATCGACTTGGGGTCTGCACCAATTCTTGCGTGGATTTGTGCTTTACCGCAATATCGATGAACGCGAGAGCGGCCCGGCTGAGGGCTTTGTCTTTCCGAAAGACCAGCGCCAGATCGCGGCGGACCTGGGCGTCGGCGATGGTCACAGCTGCCAGAACTTTGGCCCGGACATCTTCGTCGACATTCGAGCGCGCAATAAAACCGACCCCTACATCTGCCGCCACAAAACGCTTCAGCAGTTCGCTGGAGTCGAGCTCCATCGTGAAATTGGGTTTCAGGCGCCGGTCATGGAAGAGTTGTTCGATGGCGTCGCGGGTGTGTCCGGCCTTGGGGACGACCAGGGGAAACTTGGTCACATCGGCAATCGTCGCGGTTTTCATCTTGCCCAGAGGATGCTGCGGCGGCGCGATGATGATCAACTCATCCCGATGGATGAGGACCACAGTCAGCCGGTTGTCCGTAACCGGCAGGGAAACCACGCCGAAGTCGACGGAATTGTCGATCACCGAATCGAGAATTTTGCCGTAGTCAGAGCGCTTGATGTTGACCGAGACATCGGGGTACTGCTTCTTAAAGTCGGCAAAGACATACGGCAGGATGTGCAGACAGGTGCCTTCATTGGCGCCCACGATGATTTCGCCGCGAGGCACGCGCTCCATCTCGGCAATCGCCACCAGCATCGCCTTACGGGCGTCGAGCGTATCCTCGACATACTTCAGGAACGCCTTGCCTCCAGCCGTGAGGGACACCTTGCCCCCGGAGCGATCAAAGAGCTTGGCGCCGACTTCCTCCTCGAGTCCTCGAATTTGCGACGAAATGGCGGGCTGAGTCCTGAAACGCCTCTCCGCCGCTCGCGAGAACGAGGCGTGCCGTGCTACTTCGAGGAACGATTCGAGCTGGTCGAAGTCCATAAGAGCACTCAGCACTCAGCAGTCAGCCAAGACCTTGGATTCAACCCGTCCGTACCAACGGTCCACCCTGATCCCGTCAGGGATGAAGGCTGACCGCTGAAAGCCGACTGCTTCAGTATAAAGGCCTGTTATTGCGGCTATAAGAACAATCGAATTGCCAGCATCGACGACTGGCTTTAGACTCGTCCGTCCTGCACAACGCGACCGATTGTAGCAGCCTGCCGGGTGCCCCATTCTTAAGGCGTTCTTTGCCGCAGACGTGGGAGTTTGCAGGATCTTCCGCAACCGACCGCTGGACTTATGAAAGGAAAACGCCTCCCGGCGAGGAGTCCCCATGTCTGATGCCAAAACTGTTCTGGATTTCGCCAAGAAACACGATGCCAAGATTCTCGACCTGCGCTTTACGGATCTGCCCGGGCTCTGGCATCACGTTTCCTATCCCATCGAACAGTTGACACGATCGTCGTTCGAGGAGGGATTCGGCATTGACGGTTCGTCGATTCGTGGATGGGCGGCCATCCATGAGAGTGACATGCTGCTCATGCCGGACGCCAATTTGCATTTGCTCGATCCTTTCACCGAGGTGCCGACCCTGGTGCTGGTATGCGACGTGGTCGATCCGGTCACCAAGCAGCGCTATGATCGCGATCCACGCTACATCGCACGCAAGGCTGAGATGTATCTGAACGCCACCGGCATTGCCGATACCGCCTATTTCGGCGCCGAGGCCGAGTTTTTCATCTTCGACAATGTCCGCTTCGATCAGCGCGAGCAATATGGCTTTTACTACATCGACGCCGAAGAGGGCCGCTGGAATTCGGGCAGGGTCGAGAACAATCTCGGCTACCGCCCGCGCTACCGCGAAGGCTACTTCCCGGTGCCTCCCACCGATCACTATCAGGACTTGCGCTCTGAGATGGTGTTGACCATGCAGGCCTGCGGCCTCGACGTCGAGTGTCACCATCACGAGGTTGCCACCGGCGGGCAGACCGAGATTGACTTGAAGTTCGATTCGCTGTTGCGCTCGGCCGACAAGATGCTGCTGTACAAATACATCGTCAGGAACGTTGCCAATCACTATGGCAAGACGGTGACGTTCATGCCCAAGCCCATCTTTGGCGACAACGGCAACGGCATGCACACGCACCAGTCGCTGTGGAAAGCCGGCGAGCCTCTGTTTTCAGGCGACGGCTACGCCGGGTTGTCACAGCTGGCACTGTGGTACGTCGGTGGACTTTTGAAGCACGGTCCGGCCCTTTCGGCAATCATCGCCCCGACCACGAATTCGTACAAGCGCCTGGTGCCGGGGTTTGAAGCACCGGTGAATCTGGCGTACTCGCGCCGCAATCGCTCGGCCGCCTGCCGGATTCCGATGTTCTCGGTTGCTCCAAAGGCGAAACGAGTGGAGTTCCGGCCGCCCGACCCGAGTTGCAATCCGTACATGGCGTTTGCTGCCATGTTGATGGCGGGCCTGGACGGGATCGAGAACAAAATGGATCCTGGCCTGCCTCTTGACCAGGATTTGTATGAACTAGACGCCGAAGCACTGGCCAGTATTCCGTCGATGCCGGGCTCGCTCGAAGAAGCGCTCGATGCCTTGCAGCACGATCATGCCTTTCTGGTGAAGGGCGACGTATTTACGGAAGAGCTGCTGCGGACTTACGTGGACTACAAACGCTCAAAGGAGGTCGATGCGATCAGGCAGCGTCCGCATCCGTATGAATTTGCGCTGTACTACGACATCTAAAGCAGCGGATCGCCTCGGTGGTATGACGTGGGGACAGCCGAGCGCCTATCCCCACACAAGCTGCTCAAGCTTGCCTACTTCAGTTGCTTCTCGATCGCCCCGGTCATTTCCTTCGAATCCGGCGTGACGGCCGGCTCGAACCGCTGCACCACCTTGCCGTCGCGGTCCACCAGGAACTTGGTGAAATTCCACTTGATGTCGCCCGAAATTCCCGCTCCCGTTTCTTTCGTCAGGTAGCCATACAGAGGCGCCTGGTCGTCGCCCTTGACCGAGATTTTGGCGTACATCGGGAATGTCACACTGTACTTCCGCGAACAGAACGTCTTGATCTCCTCATTCGTGCCCGGCTCTTGGGCTCCGAAATTGTTGGCAGGGAAGCCGAGAATGACGAATCCCTTATCTTTGTATTTCTCGTAGATCGATTCCAGCGCGCTGTATTGCGGAGTGTATCCGCACTGGCTGGCAACGTTTACGATGAGGACGACCTTCCCCTTGTAGTCGGCGAGCGGTGCGGGTTTGCCGTCGATGGAATTCAAAGTGAAGGAGTAGACGCCTGATGCAGCGAACAGGGATGTGGCCATAATCAACAAGACTCCGAACGGAAAATAGTTTCCAAGCTTGCCCAGCTTCGTGGGCCGGCGAAACGACTGGCTCATGGATTGGCTCCGGTGTTACGAATTTCCACACTAATGTGACGGAGTATTGAAGATACGGGGCGGAGCGCCCGCGACGCAACCGCCCAAATGTAAATTTTGTGTTGGGGTGGACCGGAAACGATTACACTGCGGTGCGAACGCCAGCATCCTTGACCATGCGCTCCATCAGACGCTTGGCTGGCATCTGAGAGTGGTTAGCCTGGGAATAAACAGCATCCGCGCTCTTGGCGCCCCCAGCGGAGAGCAGACCATCGCCAACGGCATCTAGTGCCGAGGCGGAACGGCCGAGCACCATCAGAAGATATTTTTGAGCGATCGGTCGATCGGCAGGGTGGATGAGGTCCCACCAGCGCCGGATCGACTCCTGCACTTCTGATTCGCTCTTTTCCCCGACCACTAGAGCGTCGATCAAACGGTAGACCTTGCTCTTGATCGCCTGGTACGAAACCGAAATCTCTTGAGGCATAGGCTCCTGTTTTCTTACGGTGCCCTACACCAGTGCAATCTGCGAACCAAACGGGTTTCCCCTGTTTTTCGAGTCCTTTAGCGCCTTTTGGATAGCATAAACGTACTACGAATGGAATATGGGGGCTGTGGGATATGGATTCTGGAAGAGGCGCGTTTGGTCCCCAACGGGCTCTCGGGCGAGCCAACGCGTCCGAAGCTCTTCGCCACTATCAACGAGGTACCAAGAAAGTCACGGGAGGTTACAATGTTCCGCTCTGTTCATCCGGACTGTTGCGCCCCGACCACGCTCCCACGCCGGGCCCGTGAGCTGGACCCGCTTCCGGGTATCTCTTGTGCAAACGCCTCGGAGGCGAAATGAAAACGTGGGTCTGGATCCTGGCAATTCTGATATTGGTCTCGGTCGCAGCGGGGGCGCAGAATTCTGCGTCGCTGACTTCGCAGGACAGTAGTTCGCAAGGTACCTGGCACGATTCCGATGCAGGCGAACGGATGTTCTTTCCCCGCGACATGCTCTGGGGGTGGGCCCAGCTCGACCTGGCGCCTCCGCACAACGAGATTGACCCTAATCTCTGTGCTGGTAATGCCAGTCAGCTCGGCGGAATTAACGATCCTTGCACGATGTTTGCTCGCTATATGCTCTCTGGCATCCTGGAGATTCGTCCCTTTGGCCGCGGCCCGTTGCGCAGGTTCATGGTGTTCGGCGCGCCCACTTTTCTGTTCGGCAAGAACATCCCCCAGACTCTCTACACCTGGTCACCGGACGCGATTGGCATTGAGCATTCCTGGGGAGCGGGAGTGTATATGGGCAAGGGATTCGAGTTCCGCGTCACGCAGCACTTCTTGTTCGACAGACTGGGGGCACGCAGCGGGAATGTTGGCGCGGGCGACCTGGGGACCAACGGCCCGTGGGGACGCTACATGACCGTGGGAGTCCGTAAGACTTTCGGCACGAGAAGGTGGTAGGTTTCTCGAAGACGGCGAACTTATTTGGCGACAGGCCGCGTAGGCTGTCGTTCGACGTGGACCTCTACGAGCTTACGCCGCAACCGGCACCGCCGGCCGAAGCAACCGCCGCACGCCCCAGATCACCAGCGTTAAGAAGCCACCGAGCAGAACCAGAGGAAGAATGAAGATCATCAGGATCCACCCCGGGCCACTGAAATTCGTAACATCGCCGCCAATGCTGGCGGCCGGATCGCGGTGCATTCGTCCACCGAATACAGTGACATCGCCTGCGATCTTCGCATCTTTGTCGAGGCGCATCCCTCCGCCGAACACGGTAAGGTCACCATCAATCTGCCCTTGATCCTCAACCGTCACGCTGCCGCCGAAGGCAGTCACATCGCCGGCTACATGCCCGCGGATTCGAATACTGCAGCCAAAGCACGTCGCCTCGCTGACTTCTTCCCCGGGACCGATGCTGATGTTATGTCCCACCCGTGTGCGCTCGCTATCGTCGCCGGCAAAAGCGTTGGTTGACAGCAGCAGAGGCAAGAGCACAAGGGCTGAAAACACCAATAAATGCCAGATACGGGCTCTCATTGAACAATCTCCTGAGGCGAGTGGCGCCGACTCGGAATGAGGAATTATTGCACAGGTCGACAACATTATCTTGCGGTTTGTCCGAAGCAATTCTTTATAATTGGTGGTTTTCCAAGTAATTGCGGCAACCCCAGATACAAGCGCGATAGCGGAGGAATGGATGGCAGGTTCTTATAACGGTGTAGCGATACCGGCAGATGGCAGGAAAATTGGCTATGCGGGTGGCAAGTATGACGTTCCGGACAACCCGACTATTCCCTTCATCGAGGGCGACGGGACGGGTCGAGACATCTGGAAGGCATCGTTACAGGTATTCAATGCAGCCATTGAGAAGGCGTACAAGGGCAAGCGTCGCGTAGCCTGGTACGAAGTGTTCGCCGGGGAGAAGGCGAAGGCTAAATTCGATACTTGGCTGCCCGACGACACCGTTGAAGCCATCCGCGAATTTCGTGTCGCCATCAAGGGGCCGTTAACCACACCGGTGGGTGGGGGCATTCGCTCGCTCAACGTCGCTTTGCGTCAGATTCTCGATCTCTACTGCTGCGTTCGCCCTGTGAAGTACTACAAAGGTGTCCCCTCGCCCGTGAAGCATCCCGAGCGTATGGACGTCGTCATCTTTCGCGAGAACACCGAGGACGTTTATGCCGGTGTCGAATGGGAGCAGGGAACTGCCGACTGCGCACGTCTGATCGAGTTCCTGAACAAAGACATGCTCAAGGGCGGGAAGAAACAAATCCGATTGGACTCCGGCATCGGCATCAAGCCGATTTCTATCACTGGAACCAAGCGGCTGGTGCGCATGGCCATCCAGCACGCAATCGACAACCGCCTGAAGGCGGTAACGCTTGTGCACAAGGGCAACATCCAGAAATTTACCGAAGGTGCGTTCCGCAAGTGGGGATACGAGTTGGCCGTCGAAGAATTCCGCGACAAGGTCGTGACCGAGCGCGAGAGCTGGATTCTCGACAACAAAGACAAGAACCCGAACCTGACGGTCGCGCAGAATGCGGAGGCGGTGGAACCCGGCATGGAATTTGCGCCCCCCGCGTTTCGCCAGTCCGTCGAAAAAGAAGTGAAAGCAGTGCTGGATGCCATCTACGCGACGCATGGCAACGGCGCATGGAAGAAGAAGATCATGATCAACGACCGCATCGCCGACTCGATCTTCCAGCAGGTGGTGACGCGGGCCGACGAATATTCGGTGCTGGCCTGCCCCAATCTGAATGGAGACTACATCTCCGATGCCTGCGCGGCGCAGGTCGGCGGCCTGGGAATTGCTCCCGGAGCGAACATCGGGGATGGCTATGCGATCTTCGAAGCCACGCACGGCACCGCTCCGAAATATGCCGACAAAGACGTCATCAATCCGGGTTCGGTAATTCTGTCGGGAGTCATGATGTTCCGTCACCTCGGCTGGAACGAAGCCGCCGATCTGATCGAACAAAGCATGGAGCGGACCATCGAACAGAAGAAAGTCACGTACGACTTTGAGCGTCTGATGCCGGGCGCGACCAAGGTTAAGACCAGCGAGTTCGCTGGCCACATCATCGACAACATGGACGCGAGCGTGCTGGTGTAGAAATTTGTAATTTTGTAATCGGGTAATTTGCGATTTAACGGGATTGCGGCGCCGTTCATTACGATTTTCAATTGCCAAATTACAAATTACCCAATCGCAAATTGCTGTTGAAAGGACTTATCCATGCGCAAGAAAGTAACTATCGTAGGCTCCGGCAACGTGGGCGCGACCGCCGCGCACTGGATTGCCTCCAAAGAACTGGCCGACGTCGTTCTCATCGACATCATCGAAGGAGTTCCCCAGGGCAAAGGCCTTGACCTGCTCGAAGCCATGCCCATCGAGAAGCGTGACTCTTATGTCAGCGGTACGAACAATTACAGCGACACGGCGAACTCTGACATCGTCGTGATCACGGCTGGCATCCCCCGCAAGCCCGGCATGAGCCGCGACGACCTGCTCAACACCAACTACAACATCATGAAGGCGGTAGTCGGCGAGGTGGTGAAAAATTCCCCGAACTGCATTCTGATCATCGTTTCGAATCCTCTGGATGCCATGGCTCAGGCCGCCTACAAGCTCAGCGGATTCCCCCGCGAGCGCGTGATCGGCATGGCCGGAGTCCTCGATTCCGCGCGCTTCCGCGCCTTCATTGCCGACGAACTGAAAGTCAGCGTCGAAAACGTAACCGCATTCGTCCTCGGAGGCCATGGCGACACCATGGTCCCGCTCCCGCGCTATTCCACAGTTGCGGGTATTCCCATTACCGAGTTGATTGAGAAGACGAAGCTCGAAGCCCTGGTGCAGCGCACCCGCGATGGCGGCGCCGAAATCGTAAAGTATCTGAAGACCGGCTCGGCCTACTACGCGCCCTCAGCCGCCGCGACAGAAATGGTCGAGGCGATCTTAAAAGACAAGAAGAAAATCCTGCCGTGCGCCGCCTATCTGCAAGGCGAATACGGCATCAGCGGCCTCTACGTCGGCGTCCCCGTGAAGCTAGGCGCAAAGGGAATCGAACAGATCATCGAAATCAAGCTAACGCCGGAAGAGAAAGCGGGCCTCGATAAGAGCGCCGCCGCGGTGAAGGAATTGTGCGGCGTGATCGGAGTCTGAAGCCCTCCGCCCCGTTTCATTGCTGAGTCGACGTCGGGAACATCCAGAGTATTTGATATGCCTTCGGATTAAGTTTCTGCATCACGGGGTTACCCGAGGAAAAGTCACGGTCCCCCAGCACCTGGGACTGGTCCGCGTCGGGAGCCTGGCCGTTGGAAGGCGAATCGAGTCTCACGATAACGCGCCCGTGTCCTCCATCGAGTTCTTCCGCCAGCGCCCCTTTTTCCCAGGATAAGACTGTTCCTGAATAGTCCCATCCAAAACCAGCCAGTGTAAATGACCGCCCGTTAAGGTGCTCCATCTCCTTCAGCGATGTTCCTAAAGAAACACTGTGCGCGGCTTTCCACCGGCTCGTGCTCCCCTGAATCTGTGCAAACGAAGGCTGAGTCTTCTTGTCGGGGTCCCGCCAAACAATCTCGATCAGGCGCGCTGGGTCTTTCGGAAAGACGACCGTTCCAGGCTGTGTCTCTCCCTCCCCCACATCAATATCCTGATCGACAACATTCGGCGCCCCGTACGCGCGGACCAGATCCTGCCGGGTTGTGTGCGCGTTGATGGGTGCACTCTCGCCGCTGACAAGAATCAGCCAAGGATCCGGCTTGGCCTGCCCGAAGCCGGACATTGTTGCCAGAAAAGCGAAACCAGCTAACCATGCGAGGTGAGTTCGGCGACGACCCGTCAGAATCTGCTCTCTTCTCATTTCAGTGCCTCATTGACACGACCAGGATCTGGCCGTGCTTCGGCTCGGTGCAATGTCGCTGCAGGCATGATTGTCACAGGAGCGCCCACGGTTCGACCAGTTACTGTCGGGTCCTGAACTTCACAGTTTGACCATGGTCATTGACCATGGTATAAACAAGATATGAAGGAAGTCGCCATCTCCGTATTCAAGGCCAAGTGCCTCGGCATCCTCGAAGAGGTACGCAAGACGCGCAAGCCCATTCGCGTCACCCGCTTCGGCAAGCCCGTGGCTGAAGTCGTTCCACCCTCGCCCGAGAAGGCTACGGGAAAACGACTGGGGTGCATGATCGGAACGGGACGAATTCTGGGTGATATCGTCGGCTCCATCAGCGATGAGAGCGAGTGGGATGCTACCCGCGAATGAAACTCCTACTCGATACACACATCTGGATTTGGATGGTGCTGAACCCCACTCGCCTGTCGCGCCGGGTGGCAAGCGCGCTCAACGATTCAGAAAACCAGCTTTGGATTTCACCGATCAGCGTGTGGGAACTGCTGATGCTCACACGGAAGGGAAGAGTGGAACTAGACGAAGATCCCGTTTTGTGGGCACGCCGTACGCTGGAACTCCTACAGTTGCACGAAGCGCCACTCACGACCGAAGTTGCGCTGGAAACTTCAGCAATAGGTATCCCTCACAGTGATCCAGCGGATCGTTTGATTGCAGCTTCAGCCCGGGTCTTCGACTTGACTCTGGTCACCGCGGACGCAAAGTTGATTGGCGCTTCGGGGATCGAAGTCCTGGCAAATCGCTAGCGGGCGACCGCTACACCTTCTCAACCGTCACCTTCTTCAGCACCACATCCTTGTTCGGTTTGTTCTGGCGATTCTGCGGAACTCGCGTGATCTTTTCTGCGATCTCCTGCCCTTCGACCACCTCGCCGAAAATCGTGTGCTTGCCGGTGAGCCAGGTCGTCGGCACTGTCGTGATGAAGAACTGCGATCCGTTCGTGTTCGGTCCGGCATTCGCCATCGCCAGCTTCCCCGGCTTGTCGAACTTGTGCGGCGAACCCTTGGTCTCGTCTTCGAACTGGTAACCCGGTCCACCCATCCCCGTGCCCTGCGGATCTCCTCCCTGAACCATGAAATCGGGAATCACGCGATGAAAAATCGTCCCATCATACAAGCGGTCTTTTGATTTCTTGCCGGTCGAGGGGTGCTTCCATTCCTTCTTGCCTTCGGCGAGTTCGACAAAGTTTGCCACCGTCTTCGGTGCGTCTTTTTCAAACAGGCGGCAGACGATGGTTCCTTCGCTGGTTTCAAACGTTGCATACAGTCCGGGTTGACGAGTCATAAATTCCTTTCGGTTTGTATTAGAAATTAAGCAGCAGTCACAGGAGTGTAACGCCGGCATCTTGCCGGCTGTCGCGGGGGCGTCTCGCCCCCGTACCCCGCTGATCAGTCCTAGTTGGGTTTTGCAGGCGCTTTCAGAGCAGTAGCTGCCGGCTTCTTGGTTGTCGTGGCGGCTGGTTTCGTTGCCGCGGAAGCCCCTCCCCGCACGATCGTGACGTGGTTGATCTTCACCGGACGGAATGGCTTATCGGTGGTGGGATCGGTGGCCATGTGCGCGATCTGTTTTACCAGCGTTACCGTGGCCTCGTCGCATTGGCCGAAAATGGTGTAAGCGCCGTTGAGATGCGGTGTCGGCACCTCGGTAATGAAGAACTGCGAGCCGTTAGTGTTTGGGCCCGAGTTGGCATACGCCAGGCGCCCTGCTTTGTCGAACAACAGATCGGAGGAAACCTCGTTCTTGAATTTGTAGCCCGGATCGCCCGATCCGTTTCCTGCCGGGTCGCCGCCCTGGATCATGAATCCGGCAATCACCCGATGGAAAATCGTTCCATCGTAAAGCGGGACGCCATGCTTGGTGGCTCCACTCACCGGATTCTTCCAGTCCTTCGTGCCGGTGGCCAGCCCAATGAAATTCTCGACGCCGACCGGCGCCTTGTCGGGAAACAGCGTACACGTCATTTTGCCCACAGTGGTATCGATAACGGCAGTCGGTTTAGCCGGCACGGCATGAACTGCCGGCTTGGCCGCCGCGGCACTGGGCTTCGCTGCAGTGCTTGCCTTCGGCGTGGGTGCAGCCTGCGCGCTCGAATTCGGCGTCGCGAACGCCGTCAACGCAGCCATCAGAATTGCCAGGAAAATTGCTTTACGCATGGAAGCTCCTTGAACACTGGAGATTGGTGCTACAGGTTGTGCGCAACGTTGCATTGTACGACAGGGGCGGCTCTGGTTTCCCGACGCCGAGGTCAAGCAGGCGGCCGATCCTTACTTTGCCGTCGTCGCAGATTGCGGCTGCATCTCCCGACTCACGCGCTCCACTTCACGAAAAACGCGCAGCAGATTCCGACCTAGGATTTTATGGATGTCATCCGCACTGTACCCGCGGTCGAGCAGCGCCTGCGTAATCTTCGGCAGGTCGGCGGCCGAGTCGATCCCTTGCGGCGTGGCACCGCTGACGCCATCAAAGTCCGAGCCGAGGCCAACGTGATCGACGCCGGCAACCTTGGCGATGTGATCGATGTGATCGATCAGCGACTTGAGCGGCGGGCGGGGAACCTTCGCCATCCACTCGCGCTCGATGCGGTCGGTATCCAGATAGGTGACAGTCTTGCCCTCTGCCTTCAGCTTCTCCACATATTGCTGTACCGCCGCCGCCTGATCTTTTTGCTGCGCCTTCAGGGCCTTGCTGAACTCCGCATCGTCGAAGGCGTTGAAGAAGTTGACCTGCACCACTCCACCATTCTTGGCCACACCCCGCAACATGTCATCGGTCATGTTGCGCGGAGCCTCGACCAGGGCCCTCGACGACGAATGCGAGGCGATGACCGGCGCCTTGGTGGTAGCGATCGCATCGTAAAAGGTCTTGTCGGCGACATGGGATATGTCGACCATCATGCCGAGTCGATTCATCTCGAGAACAACCTGCTTGCCGAAGTCGGTCAGACCATTGTGATGCTGCACCTTCACGTCGTCGATGTCGCCCGAGGAGTCTGCCCACTCGTTCGTGTTCGACCACGAGAGCGTCATGTACCGGACTCCCAGCCGGTAGTAGTCACGGAGCAGGTGCATGTCATTTTCGATGGAATGCCCGCCTTCAATGCCGAGAAGCGCGGCCAGTTTGTGTTCGCGATGAGCGCGTTCGATATCGGCGGCCGAGAACGCCATGATCATGCGGTCGGGATGGCGCGCCGCCTGCTCGTATACCGCATCGATCAGGTCGAACGTGTGTCTCGCGTAGTGCCCCTGGTTCGTTTCCGGTTCCACCCAGATCGAGAAAAATTCGGCGCCGAGATTTCCGCGGCGAGCTTTGTCAAGGCTGATGTGTCCCAAATCGTTGGGGTCGGTGGATCCTATGTCGAAGCCTTCGTCAAGAAAGCGCTGCGGCGTGTCGGCATGCGTGTCCACGATGATCGCGGAATCGTGGATCTGGCGCGCACGCGCGCTGATAACCATATCGGGTCCGGTGGATGCTTTTTCCGGGGCTTGGGCCGCGGCAAGGGAACACACCAACACGAGAGCGAGGGATAGCCTGCTTGTCATAGTTTGCGGCCCACGGGAAACTCGCGGGCAGGAGTCCGATTGTATAGGCTCGCAGGTCGCACCGCCAAAACAGGGCGGTCAACCGCGAAGCAGCTTAAGGTTTTCCTTCATGAACCTTGGTCCCCTAATGGTCGAAGCTTTGAAGGGCTAATTGCACGCAATCCTCCAGCGCCAGGTCAGTGTTGATGATGGCCTTTGGAAAGGTGATGGCCTCGAACCGCGCCTTGACCGCAAGGTAGAGACTGTAATCGCGATTCCCGGCAGGATGCGAGCTATCCGCCACGTCCGCGACAAGTCGCTGCCGGGCGATCTCGTCAGAGCAGACGCATTCCAAGATACGCCAGGGTTGGTGCAGGGAAGCCGCCGCTCTCAGCACATTTTCGATCTGATAGCGCCGGGAGAAAGGCCGCCCGTCGAAGAAGACGGTGAGCGCGGGGTTCCGCGACAGGAGATATCCAGCGGTCTCCACCATGATCCGCAGGCAGAAGTCGTCCTGCAACGATGAGTACTCGATTTCTGCGGGTGCGAAGACAGCGTGGCGCAATTCGTCCTTGCTCAAGATGCGACCGGAGGTTCGGGTGGCGAGTCTTCGCGCGAGGGTAGTCTTGCCGGTGCCGGGCAGGCCGGCCATCAGAACGATCATGATTATTATTAGAGCAGAAGCTGTCGCGTCTTTCAGGAGGATGTCATGCCCTTGGTCCGCATTTCGTTGCGAGAAGGAAAGTCAGATCGATACCGCCAGTCCATAGCCGCGGGCGTTCATCAAGCCTTGGTCGAAGCGATGGATGTCCCCGCGCAGGACCGCTTTCAAGTCATCACCGAGCACCCGGCAGCAGGATTGATCTACGACGCAACCTATCTCGGAGTGCAGCGCAGCGACGACATCGTACTCGTGCAGATCACCTTGTCAGCCGGACGGAAGCCTGGTCAGAAGCGGAAGCTGTTTCAGCTTATGGCAGAGATCCTGGCCAAGGATCCCGGACTACGCCCGCAGGATCTCATGATCAACCTGGTGGAAACTGTCTGGGAGAATTGGTCGTTCGGAAACGGTGAGGCACAGTATACGAAGTGAGAAGTTATGAAGTAAGAAGAACTACCTGGTGCCGCTGCCCAGGGCAACCTGAGTTTCGGGCCTGTCGTTGTCCTGACGTTCGACCGGGACGACATCTTGCGTGTTGCGCCAATCGGAATAATTGCCGCTGACCATGATGTGGAAGCACCAGTGGCGGCGTTCTTCTTCCGGTTCCACCAGGCCCAGAGCCTTCATGTAGAAAAGGTAGTGCTCCATCCAGCGAATTTGTTCCTTGCTCATGCCGCGTCGCTGCAGGTCCACAGTCACGCCGGCCAGGTGCGAAGAAGCAGTATCGCCGTCAGCCGGAGCCGCATTGCGGTTGTGCCGCCGCAGCTTCTTTTGAACTTTGACCGTGCGTACCGCCGAGTTCAACTGAATCTGTTGATGGAAGCGGTTGTAATACGCCTGGCTCAGGTCGTCGACGAAATCGCGCGTCCACGGGCGGCTGTAGCGCCGCGTCGGATCGAGCGACCGTTCGATCTTCAGGAACTCGCTGGGAATAATCGGCACCAGCGACCCGTCGGCCTTCAACGCCTCCAATTCGGTTTCGTCCTGGATGCGGGGTAGCTCAAGCCGGTTGATCTCGGCATTTTGAATGAGCAGCGATTCGTGCGACGGGCGGAACATCGGATTCCAACGCAACCACCGGAGATGCCTCCGGTGAGGGCGATGCGCGGCTACGGGATGGACGGCGAATGCGGAACCGGACATTCCGACCAGAAGCAGGATCGCGAGTTGAAATCGAACGATGTTCTTCACGAAGTGGACCGTTGTGTGTGGGGGCGGGTACTTTGCCCGCCAACTCCAGCCACGCCAATTGCTACGAAGCCAGCCCTCGCGGCGTCACTCCCGCGAGTAGCGGTTATTCTATGCCATGCTGTCAAGTCGTCCAACCACATACTGCCGCCGGACCGTTACCTGCGTACCCAACAACCCAACGGCCGGCCGGTTACTACTGGTTACTCGATCCCATCAATGCTTGGGACCGCGCTCCAGTAGCCGCAAGTGACGGGCCATCTCACAAAACACATGAGTACTGACTTATGTAGGCTGCCGCGAATAACTTGGCGGGAGAGCAGAACCGCACCGGGAAAGCCCGGTCGGGCGATGTGACAAAAAATTACCGCCGCAAAAGGTCACCGAGCGCTTGTTTCATGACTTGTCCACCCACCTCAGAGATGGACTTCGTCAAAGGAATATCCTTGGGGCAGACCTCGACGCAGTTCTGCGCATAGCCGCATTCCTGTATGCCGCCATCGCCCATCAGGGCTGCCAGACGCTCGCGCTCCAGCGCCTTGCCCGTAGGATGAGTATTAAATAATCGAACCTGGGCGATCGTTGCAGCACCCACGAAACCTGTGTCTTCGTTGAATTGGGGGCAAGCCTCCATGCAGCAGCAGCACGAAATGCAGCGCGAGATAGGATAAGCCGCTTCCTGGTCCTCGGCCGACATGCGCGGGCCGGCGCCCAGGTCGTATGTGCCGTCAATCGGAACCCACGCCTTCACGGCCTTAAGATTCTCAAAGATCACGTTTCGGTCGACCGCCAGATCGCGTACGACAGGGAATTTGGAAAAGGGCTCGAGGCGGATCGGTTGCTCAAGATTGTCAATCAACGCCGAGCAGGCCATCCGCGCCCGCCCGTTGATCAGCATGGCGCACGAACCGCACACCTCTTCTAGGCAGTTCGAGTCATAGGTGACAGGCGTCGTCGCCTTGCCGTCCTTCGTGACGGGATCGGCGGCGATGTCCATCAGCGCCGAAATGACGTTCATGTTCGGCCGGTAGGGAACAGAGAATTCCTCCCAGTGAGCTGCCGACGTGGGAGTGGCTTGGCGCTTGATCTTGATGATGACGGATTTGGATTCAGCCATTAGCAGTTAGCCTTTAGCAACTAGCTTAAGAACTCGTGTCATTCTGAGCGAAGCGAAGAACCCGTGCACTCTGCCTGCGCCTTCACAGCGCTCAGGATGACAACACTTATCAACACTCAATACTTCCTCGCCCGCGGCGGAATCAGCGACGCATCCACCGCCTCAAACTCAAACTTCGGCTCATCCGCATCCGCCGCGAAGTACGCCTTCGTGGTCTTCATCCAGTTCTTGTCATCGCGCTCCGGGAAGTCCGGTTTGTAGTGTGCCCCACGGGACTCGTCCCGCATCCGCGCCCCCTGCGCGATCACCCGCGCCAGCTGCAGCATGTTATAGAGCTGCCGCGCAAAGACGACTGTCGTATTCGCCCACATCGTGCGATCGCTCAGGTTGATCTTCCGGAAGCGCTCGATCATTTCGACCAGCTTGGCGTCGGTCTGTACCAGGTTCTTGTTGTAACGGATGACCGTGCAATCCTTGGTCATCAACTCGCCCAGTTCGCGCCAAAGCTTGACCGGATTCTCGGTCCCATCGTTCTTCATCAGCAGGGCGTTATTTTCTTCCTGCCGCTTCTTCTCGGCCTCAAAGCAACCGTTGCCGTCAGGAAGCGCCTGCAGTCCGCGCGCATACTTCACGGCGTTGGGTCCGGCAATGCCGCCACCGTAAATGCACGACATCAGCGAGTTCGCACCCAGGCGATTCGCCCCGTGATACTGATACTCGCATTCCCCCGCGGCATAAATGCCGGGGATATTCGTGGACTGCGTGTAGTCGACCCAGAGCCCGCCCATGGTGTAGTGCATTCCAGGGAAAATCTTCATGGGCACGTCGCGCGGATCGTCACCTACAAACTTCTCATAGATTTCGAGAATGCCTTCCAGCTTGCGGTCGAGAATCTTGCGATCGATGTGCGTGAGGTCGAGGTACACCATCGGCTTGCCGTCGATGCCAAGGTTGTGCTCAAACACCACCTTGAAAATCGCGCGGGTCGCAATGTCGCGCGGCACCAGGTTACCGTACTTGGGATACCAGTCTTCGAGGAAGTACCACCGTTCGCCTTGCGGAATCGACTTTGGATCGCGCTTGTCGCCCGGAGTCTTCGGCACCCAAACGCGACCGCCTTCGCCACGTGCCGATTCTGACATCAGGCGTAGCTTGTCCTCACCTGGAATGCACGTCGGGTGAACCTGAATGAACTCACCATTCGCGTAGTAGCAGCCCTGCTGATAGAGCGCCGACTGCGCCGAACCTGTACACACAACGGAATTCGTCGACTTGCCGAAAATCGCGCCATTGCCACCGGTGCAAATGATGATCGCGTCCGCAGGGAAGGTCCGCACCTCCATCGACCGAAGGTCCATGGCGCAAATTCCGCGGCACACGCGGCTTCCGTCGAGTACGGCTGACAAGAACTCCCAGTGCTCGTACTTCTTTACCTTGCCTTCGGATTCGTAGCGCCGGACCTGTTCATCGAGCGCGTAGAGAAGTTGCTGCCCGGTCGTCGCGCCGGCGAATGCGGTGCGGTTGTACAACGTCCCGCCGAAGCGGCGGAAGTCCAGCAGCCCTTCCGGTGTGCGATTGAACGGCACACCCATGCGGTCGAGGAGATCGATGATCCCGGGCGCCGCATCGCACATGTCCTTGATCGGGGGCTGGTTCCCGAGAAAGTCACCGCCATAGACCGTGTCATCGAAGTGCTTCCAGGTGGAATCGCCTTCGCCCTTGAGATTCTTCGCCGCGTTGATGCCGCCCTGGGCGCAGACCGAATGCGACCGCTTCACCGGAACAATGGAGAACAGGTCGACGTTCGCGCCCATTTCCGCGATCTTGATCACGGCCGAGAGTCCCGCGAGACCGCCGCCTACAACGATAATTCTAGGAGTCGCCATTCGTTCTTATCGGCTTTCTGTAGTTTGCATGTTGGTCGTGCCTGTATCGATGGGTTGCTGAGGACGCGACCGGAAAGAAGTAAGGCTGGCCAGTCCAGCGCCGCTCAAGATAAAGAAAAGGCCCAAACACAGAGCCAGAAATCTTTTCTGCGCTTTGTCTCCGGAAACGATTCCCCATTTCGCCGAGAACAGCCAGATCCCATATGCGAAGTGCCAGGACGCCGCGATCAGGCCCACAACATAGAACAGGAAAAACGGCGTCTGGAATACTTCGCCCTGCACCTTGCCGAATGACGCCATGGGGTTGTCGTGCAGGTCAACACCGGTGAAGCGCATCGTGTAGGTGTGCCAGAGGATGTAGGCGAAAGCGATTCCGCCCGTCCAGCGCTGCGCGGTATACATCCAGTTGCCGCTCCACGGATACGCGATGGAATTCCCGTCGCCGCGGTACCAGATATAGAACCCGTATAACGCGTGAAACGCGATCGGCAGCCAGATGCCGAACAACTCCAGAAAGAACACCAGCGGAAGATTCGCCAGAAAACTAACCTGACGCGCGTACGCCTCTGGTCCGCTGATGGCAGTCGAGTTCGAAATCAGGATGTGTTCGAACAGGAACGCGCCCACCGGCACAATCCCCGACAGGGAGTGCAGGCGGCGCAAAAGAAATGAATATCCCTGCCCAGCGCGCAAAGGCGCTACGCCATGCGCAACCACTTTCGTTACCGCGGGAGCAGGAGAACTGGCTGACGCCACGAGACGCTCCTTATGACTTCGACTGATTTCTCTGACACTGATTTCTCGGACAACGAGAAAATAACTTTTTATTATCGGGCTCCGCGAGAAGTGAAGTCAAGAAAGGGACGCCGTGTCGTGCCCTACAACTGCTCCAGAATCGCGCGAAGTTCCGTGAACGAATCGACTACCAGGTCCGCGCCCGCTGCAGAAAGCGTCGTCGAGTCGAAGGTTGTCGTGATTCCGGCCGCGACGCATCTCGCAGACTTCGCAGCCCTCAGTCCATTCACCGAGTCCTCGATGATCCAGCAATCCGCCGCGGCCACGCCGAGATCGCGCATCGCGACCTGAAATACCTCAGGGTCGGGCTTAGGACGCTGATGCCGATCGCTGTCCACAATCGTCTCGAAGCGATCCCCGACGCCGAGCACCTCCATGGCGAGTTCTCGATTTCTTGCCGTGGCGGACGTAGCCAGCGCGATCCGATAACGAGGTGCAGCCCAGAGGACAAAATCGGCGGCTCCGGGTATCGGCCGCAGTTCGTGTCGAATGCCCTCGAAGATACTATGTTTCAGCCGGGTAACTTCCGCCACTCGTTCGGCCGAGAAGCCTCTCGCACCGAGAATCTCCGGCAGCATCGTGGCATCGGGACGCCCCTTATAGCTGTCATAGACGGACTCG